>ENA-OUQH01001306-OUQH01001306.1-human-gut-metagenome-genome-assembly--contig:-NODE-1306-length-16842-cov-5.604515_pt1 | contig 16842 bp, 17 predicted proteins | sample MGYA00237948_ERZ548828 | MGnify/ENA primary metagenome ERZ548828 (study PRJEB26490, sample SAMN05194711) | human gut metagenome | biome: terrestrial biome; feature: human-associated habitat; material...
GTCCGAGGGTTCGAATCCCTCCCACTCCGCCATAAATGAGAAAAACCCGTAATCATGGAGATTACGGGTTTTTCTTTGCGCGGCAGTGCTTTTGGGCGTTTTGCCGCAGACAACGCTTGCGGCTCAAACCGTTATACCCGAAGTGAGGATTGAGGGGATGAGCGAGGTAAGCATTAAGAAAGCCGTCAAAGCAGCGCCTGTTAAATTAACCTGTCCCGGTTCCGACGAGATATTAAAGATTGATGAGGGAAAGTGGTACAGGGCGTGCGACGATGCAAAGCTGAGTTCAAATTATGACACGTTTGACAGCGGCACAGAGTATTATTACCGTTTTAAAGTGATCATCAAAAACGGAAATTATGTGGTAAACAGCAGTACCGCGTTTTATATTGACGATGAGCCTGTGCCGCAAGAAAACATAGACTATTATGCCGGGTATCTGTATATAAAAACAAAAAATCTGTGCACCGAAGGAGTTAGGAAGAATTATTTGGATTCGCTTGAGCTTATGGGCGTGCAGCAGCCCGGGCCAAACAGCTCGGTAGAGGAGCTGACGCAGGCGGTAAAGGTGTCTGCCGGCAGACCTTACAGCATATGGGGGATTAAATGGAAGGTATATGACCCCATTAAAAAAAGCTATGTCAATGCAACGAATTTTAAAAACACAACCCTCTGCACGCTGACGGTGACTTTTGATTTTGAGGAAGGCTTCGGCATGAGTCAAAATACTCAGATACTGCTGACGGACGGCGCGCCGCCGAGAAAGATAAGAAACAGCACCGTGGGAGTGAACAAACCGAGCGTTACGTTCGAATACACAATCAAAAGTCCGAAGCCAAACACGATAACGCTTGACGCAAACGGCGGCAGCTTTGTGGGCGCTGCCGGCGCCGCAACGCTTGAGATGCAGACGGGGATTGACGGAACGATTATGAGTTTACATTATGACCACACCGTTATCAACAGAGAAGGGTTTTATCTTGAGGGTTGGTATACCGAGCCCGAAGGCGGCGAACGGGTTGACCTCGGCAGGGTATATAATAAGGATACGACAATCTACGCGCAATGGAAGCCGATAATAAAAGAGCTGCGGCTTTACAATATCGAGCCGATGCCGGGCAGAAAACCCGTTTTTTATCCTCTCGGAACATCGGAGTATACCGTAATACAGCGTTATGAAGACGATGACGGGAATATTATTTCGGACAATGAGGCACAAAACGCGCTGATTGCGGGAGAAGCCGAATACAGCTTATTGCAGGAATATACCGAAAATACCGTATACGAATACGGCGCCTATGAAGAAGCCACGGGTGACGCCTGGTTTACGGCGGAAACAAAGCTGTATATAAACGATGTCTCCGTTGAGAATCATCTTACCAAGCCTTCAAGGGACATACACATCGGACGTGAATATACTTGCGCGGAAGCTTCGGAGTTTAAAGTATATAACCTGAAGCCCGTCGAAATTCCGGCAGGTGTTTCGGGATCTTCCATCAATGTTGATTTGAAAAATTATATAAGCTGTGCCGACAGCTATACGGTGACGGGCGATGCGGAATTTGCAGCTTTCGGGCTTTCAATCACAGGCAATCGTTATATCACCGGCGTTTACCCGTCCGCGGCAACGGAGGAAAAAAGCTTTACGCTGACGGTGACGTCGGGCGACGAGAGCAAAGATCTTCCGGTGCATATCGGGAGAACGGAAACCGTGCCCTTTATCGAAAGCCTTACAGACAAGGTTGTTACGGAGTGTGACAGGAGCGCCGCATTCCACATCAAGGTGTGCGCGCCCGAGGGGGCAACGGTTACATATGACTGGCAGCTTAAACAGGATTCGGCGTTTATCAGCATAAAACAGCTTGTTGATTATGGGGTAGGCGTCGGCATGTTTATCGGCTATGAGACGCCGGCATTTGTCATAACAAACAGGACGCCGGGAAGCGAAACATACAGATGCGTTGTAAAGGTAAACGGCGAAGAAGTTAAAAAAGGGGTAAACGGCAACCTTGTCAGTCACTCTGTAAGGCATATATTTGATTCGTGCACCCCGAAGGACGGTACAAACCACAGCCTTATATGCAGCCGCTGCAGCTACGAGGATGAGAGCGGAAATACCGTGACGTACAAGAAGGACGAAGAACACATCTACAAATATGAGCTTTTAAGAGAAGCAACCGACACCGTAGACGGGCTGTATCGCAAAACCTGCGCCAAGTGCGGATATCAGCCGTCTGCTGTCAATTCGTTTACAAAAAGCGATATGCAGAACAGCACGGTTCTCTTGCTGTTCGATAAAAGAGAAGCCGGCAGCCAGCCGTATAAAACCATACGGATGAAAATGTATAATAAAGTAATTCTGCCCAATGTTCGTCCGATAAAAAGCGGATACAGCTTTTTAGGCTGGACTGTCGACAAAAGCGGCAAAACGGTGGATTATCTGCCGGGAGATGAGGTTTTCGTACCTATGGGGCTTTCGCTTTATGCGGTATTTGCCGAACCTATAATAACGGTGGGTGGCGAAAGCATCACGCAGGACAATGCCGAGGCGCTGTTTGGAGAAGCGGTAAGCTTTACGCCGGAAACATCAATGTCTCCCGCAAAGCTGACGCTGAACAATGCGCATATTGATACGCATCCGACTTACGCCACAGCGGAATCTGTCGGAATTTATGCAAACGGCGACCTTGACATAGAGCTTACGGGTGACAGTATCATCGAAGCGGACACTATAGATGCCGTGGGTATTCTGTGCGGAGGCAAGGTTTCTTTTTACGGCAGCGGAACACTCACAATCAATGGCGCGGGCAAGCTGACGTATGACAAGGGCATAAAAGCCACGAAAATCGAAAATCTTGCCGAAAAGCTGAGCGTGAGGGACTGCAAAACCGCGTTTGACGGCAAAACGATGCTTGCTTACGGCATAACGGAAATTTATTGGGGAAATTACAACGGCACAAGCTTTAAGGCATTTACGCAGATGTTTACGCAAAGCGAATATTCTCCCATGAAAGTCGTAGGAGCAAAAAACAGCAGCGATTTGTCGTATGTCATGTCAGACCCCGGCGATGTGCCGAACGCATGGTATGCGCTGATTGCGCCGGAGGACGCAGCCTTTATCAGCTACAACAAAGAGCTTAACACCGTAATCGGCTTTGCACCCGACAGCAGCGCAAGGCTTCACAGCGCCAAGTATGACGCAAACGGAAATCTTGTAAATTACCTTATAAAATATGTTAATCGGGAGGATTACTATTTAAAAGGCACTCCCGGCGACGGATACGTTTACAAGCTTATGCTCTGGGGCCACGAAAGCCAAGGTATGCAGCCGCTCTGCGATGTCGTAACGGTGGAATAACACGTTTGTCATATCTTTTTGAAAAAACAGATATAAATATTTTTTAAAGGAGGTTCGGTATGAAAGGAAAGCAATTTTTGAAGGTCACGGGAATTCTGATGATTATCGGCAGCGCGTTCGGTATCATCGGAGGTATTGTCGCTCTTGTCAGTGTGGCAACAATGGCGGCGCTGCTTGACACAAGCACGGGTACTCTGACGCTTGCAAGCGTTCTTATTCTCGCCGGCGCCGTGTTCCAGCTGATAGCGGGGATTATGGGCGTGAAAAACTGCGAGAAGCCGGAAAAGGCACAGGCGTGCCTTGTTATGGGCGTTATTGTGGCTCTGCTCAGCGTAGCCGGAAACGTTATGTCAAACGTAGTCGGCAGCAAATTCAATATCATGAGTTATGCCTCGGGTTTGATTGTTCCGATTTTATACATAATCGGAGCGGCAAAAAACAAGGCATAGGCAAAAGTGTCAGCCGCTCCCCTGCCCGAAAACGGACACGGGGAGCGGCCGGGCAAAAAGGAGGGAAACAATGGAAACTGTACAAAGCTATAAATGTCCCTGCTGCGGAGCTGCGCTGGTTTTCAAAAACGAATCGCTGCACTGCGATTCCTGCGGAAACAATTTTGAACTTGACGCTATGCGGCAAATCGACGATGCGAACGCCGAAATGCAGGGTGAATCAAAATATGACTGGGAGAGCTACGAGCCGAGAAATTATGAAGCGGACGGAGAAATTGATCTTGCAAGCTACACCTGCCCTTCATGCGGCGCTGAAATAACGGGCGATGACACCATGGGCTCTACCGTATGCCCTTATTGCGGCGACGCCGCGGTTATCAAGGGACAGTTTGAGGGAACGCTCCGCCCCGATTACATCATTCCGTTCAAAAAGGATAAAAAAGCGGCAACGGCGGCGTTTGAAGATGATTTTAAAAATGCGCCGTTTCTGCCGGACGAATTTAAGGTAAAAAAGAAAATAGAGGAAATGGCAGGTGTTTACGTACCGTTCTGGATGTTTGACTGCGACTGTAACGCGGCGATTACATACAGCGCGCAGAGGGTTACAAGCTGGAGCGATTCGAGCTACAATTATACAAAAACCGATTATTACAGACTTTTCAGAAGCGGCAGCGTCGGCTTTGCCAATATCCCCGTTGACGGCTCTAAAAAGGCGGACAACGCATATATGGAGGCTGTCGAGCCCTTCAATTACGAGGACGCCGTCGTTTTTAACGGAGCGTATCTTTCGGGATATCTGGCGGACAAATACGACGTTACGGCGGAGGATAGCATAGAAAGAGCAAACGAGCGCGTCAAGGCATCGACGGTTTCGGTATTTCGTGAAACCACGGGCGGCTATGCGGCGGTAATTCCCGAAAGCACGAGAATAAGCTTTTCAGGCGGTAAAATCAGATATTCGCTGCTTCCGGTGTGGATGCTCAACATCAAGTACATGAATACAATGTACAAATTCGCCATAAACGGGCAGACGGGCAAGGTGGTGGGAGAATACCCCGTTGACAAAAAGAAGAAAAACATATATTTTGCGAAAATTGCAGGCATCGCGTACGTTGCTGCGGCGGTAATTGCATATTTCCTGTTACACTGAGGAGGCGGCAGGCATGAAAAAAATACTTTTATCGTTTTTGGCGGCTATTCTTTTGCTTACGTCGGCTTTCGGAGCCCTTGCGAATTTTGCAAATCCGCCGATTACGGACGAGGCGGAGCTTTTGTCGGAAAGCGAATTTGACAAGCTCTCGAAAAAAGCCGACGCAATAAGAAGCAAATACAATTTTGACGTAGCGATATACACGGAGGAATACATGTCGGGCGATGATGCGGAAAGCAGCGCAGACGATATTTTCGACTACGGCGGCTACGGTTGCGGCGCGGAAAAAGACGGTATTATTCTTTACATTTCCGAAATGCCGAGAGCGTATCATTTCTCAACACACGGCAAGGGTATCAAATATTTTAATAAAAACGGCTTGGCGTATATGGAAAAACAGGTTTTGCCCTTTCTCAAGGAGGATAACTTCGATGCCGCGGCAGAGGCGTTTTTCGAACAATCGGAAAAGCTTCTGGGCATGGCAAGCAGCGGCAATATCTTTAACAAAAAACAGTATACCTTAGGCTACCTTCTTTGCGTAATCGGCGGAGCGCTGCTCCTTCCGCTGCTTCTGGCGTATTACATGACGAAAAAGCAGCTGGAAAAAATGAAAACAGCCGTAAAACAGGATTATGCGTCCGATTACATGAAGCCCGGAAGCATGAATATGCATGATTCAAGGGATATATTTCTTTACAGTACGGTCACAAAAACGGAAAAACCAAAAAACAATTCCGGAACCCACACATCGTCGTCGGGCGAAACCCACGGCGGCAGGGGCGGAAGCTATTAAATCATGGGAGGTTGAAAAATGGGATTCTTTAAAAATATTTTCGGTAAAAAAACCTGCGCACTATGCGGCAAAGAGTGTGGCGTGATGCACCGCTCGAAAATCAAGAACAAGGAATTTATCTGCAGCGAATGCGGAAACCTGTGTTCAAAATACATTCGTTTAAGCGAGCTTACGCTTGACGAAATCAAGGGACACATTGAGTACATGAAGCGCCAGAACAGACTGTTTGAAGAGGTTTACTCAAAGGAGGGCAAAAAAAGCACATATCCGTCCACGCTTAATGATATGGGCATTGAATTTTGCGACGAGCTGGGAATGTTCAGAATTGTATACAGAAGCGACACAAGCAGAGGCAAGATGAAAGAGCTTTTCCGCTACGATCAGGTGGCAAGCTATGAGGAATATGTAGATGAAACACCCGCAACCGAGCCGGGCAAACAGCCCGAGTTTAAGGGCTGCGGCTTGAAAATCAAGCTGTTGGGCGGAAATATGAGCAGGGTGAATACGGATAACAAAAAAGGACTGCGTCCTCACCCTTATATTAAGCAGGAGCTTAAAATCTGCTTCAGCAAGAACAATCGTTCAGACGTACAATATGCGCACAATGCAAAGCAGCATTTTGACTATATTTTCGGCGTTCACGATGACGAAAGAGGGTTGTTCGGCTTCGGCAGAAGCAAGGCGGAAAAAAGAGAGGATGCGGCAGCGATTGGAATGGCGGCGGCATTCGGAACGGCTTATAAGGCTGCAACAAAAGGTGAGGAAGCCATAACGGAGGCAGACAAAGAAAAACTGAAGGAAGGCATAAATGCTATGAATGACGCAGCGACCGGCGGCATGGCGGTTTACACAAGACGCGCGGACGATGCGGAAGCCAAAATAAAGTAGCGGGAGGTGCAAAACGTGAAAAAACTATCGTTATTGCTTGCAGCACTGCTGATCTTAAGCAGCACTGTTGTCAGTGCGGAATGGGAAACATTCAAATCGGCAGACGGTATGTATGAATACACAAAGGATGGAGTAATTACCGCTTATTACGGTGATGAATTTGCCTTTTTCCCGGCAGAAATAGACGGAACAAAAATCAATGAAATCGGTGTTATGGCTTGTTTTGACTTAGGACTTGAAGCCATATCCGTTGCCGAAGGAATTGAATTGATAAACACAAATGCATTTGAAGGCTGCAATGCCGAAAGTGCATATATTCCGTCAAGTGTGAAAAATATCGGTGAGCGCGCTTTTGCCAACTGCGCAAATCTTAATGAGGTTACATTGAATTCAGAGGAAATAACGTTTGATTTTGATGTGTTTGCCGGAACCGGATTTATACAGTTTTATATCCCGTGCACGGCAGATGAGCATGTGATGTACGAAAAAATATCCCATGCAAAGGGTGACGGGAATTTTATTTTTTCACTTATGCATACTGCGCTTGTTGAGAGTATGACGGAAAAGGGTATTTTCGGTGAAAACATGATATACTGCGAGGACTGCGGTTTTAAAGGAAGCAAATATCTGGAGAATACCTCTCTGCCGTTTGCGGACATATCGCCGGACGCATGGTACTATTCTTATGTGCAGACGGCGTACAGCTTCGGCATCTTAAACGGGAAAAACAAAAGAGAATTTGACCCGAATGCAGGGCTTACCTGCGCGGAGGCAGCCAAAATTGCCGCGGTAATTCACAAGAAAAGCCAATACGAAGGAGAGGAAGTTGAATTCCAAATGACCGGTGAAAACTGGTATGATGTTTATGTGGATTATTGCTATGACAAAGCAATACTTGAAGATCATATTATCTTCGATTGGGAGAAAAACGCAACGCGTGCACAGATGGCATATCTGTTTTCACGGTGCGACGTCAATCCGTATTTTATAAACGATGTTCCGATAACCGATATTCCGGACGTTTATGACACAACGCCCTTCGCATATGAAATTTTGGATCTTTATAATAAAGGGGTCGCAGTGGGAAGCAATGAATACATGGCGTTCTATCCGGATTCACAGGTAAAACGCAGTGAAGCGGCAGCTCTTATTTCGAGAATTCTTTGCTACGATATGCGGATTGAATTGCCGAAAGGGTGATTAAGGTAAGGCTGATGAAAGCAATTGCGATATTTACGGTTATTGCCGGTCTTTTCGGATGCAGGGCTCCCGGAGAAAACCCTTTTATACTGGACGGACCGGGCATGGTGTATGTTGACAGCGAGCATCGTACAGAATACGCAAATACTCTTCCGTTCGATGAAATCGAGGACTATCCCTATTGGGCGGTCGCATATCTCGGAGAGGGAGAAACCGGCAAAAATACGGCAAATGAATATATAGAAAAGCTTTTTTCGGAGCTTTCCGAGGAAAAACGCCGGGCAATCAGTCATTATGATTACGGCGGAGAAAAATGGTATCTTGTTATTCCGCGGTACGGAGAGGAAAACGAGCTGATTCAAAACGGCGATAAGAAAAATTTGCAAAAAGCAGATGACGGCACACCGTATATAATAAACTGCGGCGGCGATGTTGAAATTTATATCGTCATACGCGGCGGACATAAAATCACGCTTGATACGGATGAAAACGGCAGGCTGATATGTACACCCGATATATGGGATATAACAGACTATAAAGAATAAAAATTTTGAGAGGAGAACAGAATTATGGGACTTTTAAAAGCGGGCGCAGGCGCTCTTGGCGGTGTTTTGGCTGACCAGTGGAGAGAATTTTTCTACTGCGAAAGTTTAGATGCCGACACACTTGTGGCAAAAGGTGAAAAACGAGTGGGAAAAAGAAGCTCCAACAAAAAGGGAGACGACAACATTATTTCAAACGGTTCTATCATTTCGGTAAACGAAGGACAGAGCATGATTATCGTGGAATCGGGCAAAATTGTTGAATTTTGCGCCGAGGCGGGTGAGTTTGTTTATGATAATTCAACCGAGCCGAGCATTTTTTGCGGCAACTTAGGCGAAAGCATTAAACAAAGCTTTCAGCAGGTAGGCAAGCGTTTTACTTTCGGCGGCGAACCGGGCAAGGATCAGAGGGTTTATTATTTCAACACAAAGGAAATTACCGGCAATAAATTCGGCACCTCCTCTCCCGTGCCATTCAGGGTGACTATAGATGAATCGATGAACTATAAGCTGTCGGTGGATTTAAGGTGTAACGGTGTGTATTCCTATAAAATAGCCGACCCTGTTATGTTTTATACAAACGTAAGCGGTAATGTGGAATATGTATACAGCCGTTCGGAAATTGACGAAATGTTAAAGAGTGAGCTTCTTGACGCTTTGCGCCCCGCATTTGCTCAGATTTCGGCAATGAAAATAATGTATTCGGAAATTCCTGCACATACAAAAGAGGTTACAAAGGCTCTTTCCGAGGAGCTTAAAGTTGAGTGGAAGGAAAAGCGCGGAATCGAGCTCTTTGCCGTAAGCATTAACGGTGTATCTATCCCGGATGACCAGAGAAAAAAGATTACCGAATGGGAAGAAAACGTTATGACAACCAATCCGAATATTGCGGCGGCGCGCATAGTCGGCGGGCAGACAGACGCTATGAGAACGGCAGCGGCAAACGAAGGCGGAATGGGCGCAATGGGCGGCTTTTTCGGAATGAGTATGGCGCAGAATGCAGGCGGTATGAATGCGGGCAATCTTTTTGCGATGGGTCAGCAGCAACAGCAGTCTCAGCAGCAGGCACAGCAGCCTCAAGCGGCAGGCTGGAGCTGTGAATGCGGTCAGACGGGCAATACCGGGAAATTCTGTATGAATTGCGGAAAACCGCAGGCATCGCCCAACGGCTGGACGTGTTCGTGCGGAACGGTCAACAAGGGTAGGTTCTGCCAAAACTGTGGGAATCCGAAACCTGCGGGCGCACCGACCTATAAATGCGATAAATGCGGCTGGGAGCCTGAAGATCCCAAAAATCCGCCGAAATTCTGCCCTGAATGCGGCGACATATTTGACGATAATGATAAACAATAAAATTGCGACAGCAAAAACTATGTGATGAATAAGAAAAGGAGCAAGTAACAATGAAGATGACAGTTTCATCTGTTCCGACAACATCGAAAGAATTTTCTGCTCTGCCGCAGAATGACCTTTCAAAGCCGGAAAATACCTGTGTAATGTTTCTGTTGGCGCTTGCACTGTATCTGAAGGACAGTGATGCGGGTGTTGCCGCACTTAATACACTGAGAGGTCCGAGACCGCTCAGCAATTATGACATTCAGTTTTTAAGAGACCGTTTGCGCGGAAAAAGTTATCTTCCGCTTGCTTATTTTGGCGGTGCAACTCCGGCAAACAACTATGTTCCGAGTACTCCTCTTACCCTCGAAGTTATTGCGGACAGCAGACCGCAGGATATCGAGGAAGGATATCTCCGGTTGTTTTTAAAAACGGCCGGTGCAGACTCTCCGCGACCGATAAAGCTTCGGCAAAAAGGTGATTTCTGGTATTTGTGGGAGTATTCCAGTATCCTTTCCGGAATTCGGATTCCGTCGGAGGCGGATGCGTGGACATAATTTCTTAAAACAAAAAAGAGCTGTTCCGGACATTCACCGCCGGAATACAGCAAAATATTCGGTGATAATGATAAACAATAAAATAATGGGAGGAACTTTATATTATGAAAAAAATATTAGCGTTCATTTTAGCTGTAGGAATGGTATTTTCGCTCGCTGCGTGCGGCGGTGAAAATACCGGAAAAGAAACCGAAACAAAGCAGGAAACCAAAAAGATTGACTACGCAAATATGACAGAGGACGATCTGATAAAAGAGTTTATTAAAGATGAGCAGAATATAACCTTGGACGAATTTGTAAATCTTGCTTCCACATATTCATATGCAACAATCAACAATAAGCTTGAGCTTGATGAAAATATAACAGACAAAGCAATCAAAAAGCTTAAGGATAACAAGGCAACACTCCCTGCGGCAAAGGAATTTGTTGAGCCTCTTTTAAAAAGCGATGCACCGCAGGTAAGAGGCTATGCTTTTTCAAACATCGCCACATTTTTCGGGGTAAGTGATTCGCATAAAGCGTCGGCAAAGGAGATTCTGAAAACCGAAAAAGAGCCTTATGTTATTAAATGTGCGGTAAAAGCTCTTGGAAATGAAGGCGGCAAGGATGCAGAAATCGGCAAATTCCTGCTTGATGCGGCAAAGAATGAAAACGCAGTTGTAAGAAGGCAGGCGGCGGTTGCTCTCGGAAGCACATGGAACAAGACTCTTAACGGAGCGGTTGATGCGGAAATCGAGCTGATGAAAGATTCGGATAACGATGTTCGGAAGGCAGCGTATGAGTATGCCGGTCTCCTCGGTGATGACAGGGTGGTTGCGCCTATCTCGGAAATGCTGAAAAACGAGGCTGACGCAGACCTTCATTCAAGCGGTGTAAAAGGTCTTGTTTGGCTGTGGTATGATTATCCGTCACACGAAAACACAAGCGAGGCGGCATACAGAGCCACGATGGACTACTTTAAAACCACACCGGGCAGCGACAAAGTTCCCGCATGGGCAGCCGTAACAAGCTTTATCAACAAATCCGAGGAGAACTATGACGCATGGAAGGCAAAAGCAACCTATTTCAATACGGATGAGCTTTATGAAGTTATGCTCGGACTTGTAAAAAACGAAAATTTAGGACGTATGACGCGCGGATATGCCTGCAAACCCGTTGCGGTGCACTGCACAAGAGCGCAGTTTGACGCACTCGGCACGGTTATAAACGCACTTAGCGACAAGGACGCGAAATTTATACAGGACGAATATAAAAATCAGGCGAATAAGCTTGAATAGCTACAGAACGGAGGAATGACTATGAAAAAAATAATCGGCGTTATACTGATTATAGGAGGCTTGCTCTTTGCTTCGCTTGCCATAAAAGCTCTTGTGTCAGCACCGCAGTCCTATGAGAAAATCAAAGCTGCGCCAACGATTAAAGACGGCAAGCTTACTCCCGAAAACGAGGGAAAGCTTGTGGTTGTTTCGGGAACTCTTAAACCTGCCGAACAACTTCAGGATCCCATAACGGGCGTTAAGCTTCCCGGAGTAACGGCGAAAAGAACGGTTTGGGCTTATAAACAGGATACCGGCAGCGGTGATGAAAAAGTGTGGGACTGGTATCCGGAGAATACAGACTACAGCGAAAAGGCGAATTTTGGAATAAACGCCGAGATACTTACATCAACCATGCTTGCCGCGCCCACTCTGCTCGGAGAATTTAAGGTGGAAAGCAAGCTGCTCAATCCGCTTATGAGAAACACGGAATTTACGCAATATGATGAGCAAAGCCTTAATGCGGGCTGGAAGGTGCTTTCGGGCGGAAAAGAAAGCCGCTACTGCGTTTCAAAAGAAAATTGGCTGCCGAAAAAATCAACAGGTATGTACTCATCGACGGGATACGGATCTCAAAAAATATCCTACGGCATCGTTTCGCCCGACGATCCGCTCGAATATACGATTGTCGGCGTACAAAAAGGCGATACCCTGATAGAAGCCGAGGATGTGGATTCGGTTACAACCGTTAAGGGAATTATGACAGCAGAAGAATTTGCCGGGGAGAACAAAAAAGGAGTGCGCGGCGGCTCGATTTTCGGCATAATAACCGGTATATTGCTTGCAATCATCGGAGTGGGAATGATGGCATTTCGGAGGCAGTGAAAATGAAGACGAATCAAACAATCTTTTCGGGTGGCGGAACATATATTTCAAAAGTGGCAATTGCAAGACTTACATTAAAAAAGCACATACAAATGATTATAGGCGGATTCTTCACGGCGGTTTTTCTGTTTGGAATTATTTCCGGGGTTACCGGGTATAACGAAGAGCTTCGCGATAACTTGATTACCAATATAGTCATGGTTGTTCCGTCCGGATTGCTTTTGTTAAACGGGATTAAAAACGGCAGAAGGGCAGGTCTTGCATATCGCTACAACTCAATCTTTATGTGTGATGCTGACGGCATGGTGACAATTGACGAGCTTGCAAAGCAATCAGGGAAACCGCCGTTCAAGGTACTTTCCGAGCTTGAGAAGCTTTTCGGCAAAGGAGTATTCTGTGACTGCACTCTGCAAAAGCAGGGCATGCCCTGCGTGATTCTTTCGGGCAGAGAAGGCAGTAAAACAAGCTTTGTTAACATTGTGTGTGAAAAATGCAGCGGAACAACAAGAATTCGCGCCGGAAGCTCCGGCAAATGCGAGTATTGCGGTAATGCAATTTCAAGCCGGAATATCGGAGGCAAGTAGAACATCACATTAAAAGGAGGATATAAATGTGAAAAAGACAAGATAAATTTTCTCTGTTTTACTGATACTGGCAATGCTGCTCACGCTCGTGCCCGCCATGGGCGTGACGGCGAGCGCGGCGGAATGGACGACCGTTAATTCATTTGAGGAATTGCAAGAGGCAGTCAAAAACAAGCAGGAACACATCAAGCTGGGGCAAGACATTGACACCAAATCGTTGAACAGTAGCACTGGCATGCTAGACCATGATAGGCTGAACTTTGAAGATAGAAACACTGTTCTTGACCTGAATGGCAAAATCTTAAGACTGCAAACCGAATCCGATAAGGTGTATTCCTTCATATACTTAGCAAACGGAAGCCTGACTATCAAGAATAGCAGTTCTGTGAAAAGAGGTGAGATATCCGGCTCTTTCGACAAAACAGCGTGCGATTGTGACTATCGCACGATTTTTGTCGGAGAAAACGGCAGCCTGACATTGGAGGGTGGTACTTTCCGCGTGGGAGGTAACCCTTACCCTACGACAACCGAAGCAATCTATTGCCGCGGTGGTAGTGTTACAGTTAAAGATGGCGTGACCATCAGCCAGCGGTGGTTTCATGATAGAGGTTATGCCAAGGATCTGGATGGCTACGGCTACGCTCTGCACACAGAAGGAAAGAGTAAAGCCATCATTGACGGCGGCGTGTTTTACGGCCATGTAAAGCTGAGCGGATATCAAGACGCCAACGGCTCTTTTCAAATCAACGGAGGCACCTTCAGGGAGAATGTGCAGGTGCTGTATACAGCAAAGGAACTCAAAACCAAGTACGATTTTTCCGCAAAGGTAACAAAGAGCTTCACACTCTATGCAAAATGGACGGAAAAGGATAATTCGGCAAATCAGATTATCTTAACAATCGGCAAAAAGGACGCACAGGTATTCGGACAGATAAAAACAAATGATGTTGCTCCGAAAATCGTAAACGACCGCACAATGCTTCCGGCAAGGTTTGTTGCCGAAAACTTGGACGCAAAGGTTGAATGGGACGGCGAATAAATATCCACCCGCATAGCGGGTGGTATTTCATTTTCGGGCATAGCCCTAATACTACTGGCAACGCACAAGTGCGTCTTTTATTGGCCTGCCAGCCGTGCAACTTTTACTTACTTACCCATAAATGGGTCCCGTGGGTCAAACAAACTTAATTAGTCACTTTCTCTATCCTTTTTCAATTGTTCTGATATGTACTTCTTTATTGCTTTTGTATTTTTCCCCACGGTATCTACGTAATATCCCTTGCACCAAAATTCGCGGTTTCGGTATGCAAATTTCATATTTCCCCACTTCCGGAATATCAATAATGCGCTTTTTCCTTTTAAATATCCCATAAATCCCGAAACGCTCATTTTGGGCGGGATGCTTACCAACATATGTATATGATCCGGACATACTTCTCCCTCTATTATTTCTACTCCTTTCCATTGACATAATTGTCTGAGTATTTCACGTATCTCTAATCTTTTTTCTTCATAAAATACTTTTCCTCTATATTTCGGTGCAAACACTATGTGATACTTGCAATTCCATTTTGTATGTGCTAAACTATTTACGTCTATGTTTTCTTTTTTCATAGATAAATTCCTCCTATGTGTTTTTTATTTTTGACTGGCAGGTCATCTTTATTATAACACATAGGAGGAATTTTTGTTCACCAGTTAACCTTTTTTGAACCACGTGACTATCACGTGGTTTTCTTTATATAAAAAGCAGCACCGAAAATTTCGTGTGCTGCTCTCCGTACGGTTTCCATTTGTTGTTCTTCTGTCGTAATGAGGTCAAACAGGCTTAACTGTAAACTACCTCCGGCAATACGATTTCTTCCGCTGAATGTAAAAGGTTGTTCATCAGTCCTGTCCACATCATCGGGTCTTTCGCTTTCAGCCCCTCGCTCAATTTCTCCGACATCATATAATGTCAACTATAACCTTGGTGTTCCTTTTTCCTGCTGCAGCCTTCATTACAGAGCGGATAGCCTTTGCAATTTTACCTTGCTTGCCTATTACCTTACCCATATCGTCCTCATGAACGTGCAATTCAAAAAGCACGGAATCCTCGCGCTCGGTTTCGGTAACCTCAACGGCTTCGGGATGTTCCACAAGGGATTTTGCAATAAAAATAAGTAATTCCTTCATTGTTCAGCTTCCTCCAAATTACTCTGTAATACCGCTTCTTTTAAGAAGAGATTTTACGCTGTCCGTAGGCTGTGCGCCCGTAGCCATCCACTTTTTGGCTTTTTCGGCATCGATGCTTATCGAAGCGGGATTTGTCATGGGATTATATGTTCCGATTTCCTCGATAAATCTGCCGTCACGCGGATAACGCGAATCAGCAACAACTACTCTGTAAAAGGGACTTTTTTTAGCGCCCATTCTTCTGAGTCTGATTTTAACTGCCATTATTGTCACCTCCAAAAACATAGTCTGTATAATAAATTCAGAAAGAAATTATTACCTTAAATTTTATTTCAAGCCAAATCTTGCAAGTTTTTTCCTTGCACCCTTGCCCGTAAACTGTTTCATCATTTTCTGCATATCGTCAAATTGCTTAAGCAGCCTGTTGACGTCCTGTACCTGCATGCCGCACCCTGCCGCAATTCTTTGTTTTCTGCTTGAGTTTATAATCGACGAATTTTCTCTTTCGGCGGGGGTCATCGATTTTATTATTGCCGCGACCCTGTCCATTTGCTTATCGTCTATGTTTGCATTTGCCAGAGCCTTCTGATTAAGCCCCGGTATCATGCCTGCAATCGAACTTAATGAACCGAGATTTTTCATTTGCTCCATCTGACCCAGGAAGTCGTTCAAATCAAATCTTTGCTGTCGGATTTTCTTTTCAAGCTCAATTGCCTGCTTCTCGTCAAAAGCCTCCTGTGCTTTGTCGATAAGCGTTAAAACATCGCCCATGCCGAGAATACGCGAAGCCATTCTGTCCGGATAAAACGGCTCTATATCCGTAAGCTTTTCGCCGATACAGGAAAACATTATAGGCTTTCCGCATACTGCTTTGACAGATATTGCGGCTCCGCCCCTGGTATCGCCGTCAAGCTTGCTCAGCACAACGCCGTCTATGCCGACGGCTTCGTTGAAGCCTTTTGCTATATTTACGGAATCCTGCCCCGTCATTGCGTCAACAACAAGAAGCACCGCGTCGGGAGAAGTAACCTCTTTTATATTTGCCAGCTCCTGCATAAGCTCTTCGTCAATCTGAAGCCTTCCGGCGGTATCTATAATAAGCGTATCGTAAAGCGACGTGTCACATTCCGCAATGCTTTTTCCGGCTATGGAAACAGGGTTTGTTTCGCCTTCGATTTTATATACGGGGACCCCTACTCCCTCACCGACGATTTCAAGCTGTTTTACCGCCGCGGGTCTGTATACGTCGCAGGCTACAAGAAGCGGCCTCTTTCCCTGCTTTTTCAAAAGCCCTGCAAGCTTTCCGCTTGTAGTGGTTTTTCCGGCGCCGTTTAACCCCGCCATTAAAATAACCGTCGGTGGCTTGGACGCCACGGGAAGCTTCGCTTCTCCGCCGCCCATAAGCTCAGTAAGCTCATCACGTACTATTTTTATAATCTGCTGAGCAGGCGTAAGACTTTCCAGCACCTCTGCTCCGAGCGCTTTTTCCGATATTTTGTTTATAAGCTCTTTTGCAACCTTAAAGTTTACATCCGCTTCAAGAAGCGCCATACGAACCTCTCGCATAGCGTCTTTAATATCTTTTTCGGAAACCTTTCCTTTGCCGCGGATTTTTTTAAAAGTTGCCTGCAGCTTTTCGCTTAAACCTTCAAACGCCATAATTAAAACTC
>ENA-OUQH01001312-OUQH01001312.1-human-gut-metagenome-genome-assembly--contig:-NODE-1312-length-16795-cov-4.032736_pt1 | contig 16795 bp, 13 predicted proteins | sample MGYA00237948_ERZ548828 | MGnify/ENA primary metagenome ERZ548828 (study PRJEB26490, sample SAMN05194711) | human gut metagenome | biome: terrestrial biome; feature: human-associated habitat; material...
AGTGCGCATCCTCGCGGAGCGTTTTTATCGTATGGAAACGAAGTTTCCTATACGATAAAAATAACGGGTGGGACTTATAAGCCCCACCCGTTTACGCGTTCCATTCGCATTCGCCGGACGTGCGGAACATCAGCAGCGCCTCGCGGCAGGAAAATTCACCCAGCTCATAGTATCCGTGGGAAAGTCGGTTGATGCGTTCCAGAGAAACTGCGCGGTTGGCGCATTTTGGCTGGTCATAAATAAACCGGATGCCCTTGGCATAATATTCAGCATCGAATTCGGGAGTCCCTTCTTCCTCATAATAAGGGTCGAAGAAAAACACCTCGTCCCTGGAAATGCCGGTTAAAAGTACATAGTGCGGAACTTCGAGAAAAAGACGCAGCACGACAGCTGCGCCGTGCAAAAGCGCCTGACTGATTTCGCTGTCCGGGGACAGTGTAACATCGTTACCGAAAAGAAACTGCGTCTGAATCGGAAAAGAGCGGACAGCTGCCAGCTGATTTAACCAACTGCCGACAAAACGCATTGCGGCGGCGGAAGTGCCGTGACGGCATGGTTGTCCCTGCTCGTTATAAGTGTCCATTGTATAGAGCATAATACATTTGAGGATGTCAGGACTGATTTCTTCCCGATCAAACAGGTAGCGGATTCCGTTGGTAATAGAAACAGAACCGCAGTCATATTCTGAGGACTGATAATTTAAGTAATTTTTCATTGAAAAATCCTCCGGTAAAGCATATTATATAAGGTCAGTGGATTGTTCCGTACTGCGCACTCCCACAATCCTACCCACCTATGAGCAAGCTCCTGTGGGCTTAGACCTTTTGACCCTGGCATCCTTATAGGATAGAAAGAATCGTGCGCTCTGCTGTCGAATATAACGCGAACCCCGTATTTTGTCAAGAATATGGGAATAGAGTCTTGACAGATCGAAAAAAATAGAATACAATTCTCACTAACATACCGGATAGATAGGTATTGAGCGGCGGAGGATTCGCCCAAAAGGAGGAGCAGTTATGAAAAAACGAAACAGGATCTTAAGCCTGCTTCTGGCAGGAGTGATGGCGCTGGGACTGACCGCGTGCGGCGCATCGAATGCAGGTGCTGCAGCAGATGAAACCGGAAGCGCAGCGGTGAGCACAGAGAGTGCATCCTCAGACACAGCAGCTTCGGGAGAGAAGATTATCAACGTCGGTGTGACCAATACCATCGGCAGTATCAATCCCCTTTTGTTAAACGGCGGCGAGATTAACAAATATGCGACCGGACTGATGTTTTTGCCGTTGATGGAGCTGGATGCTGACTTGAACTTCGAGGGCATGCTGGCAGATTCCATCACAACAGAAGATAACAAAAACTTTATCGTTCACATCGATGATGCTGCAACCTGGTCGGACGGAACGCCTGTTACGGCAGATGATGTGGTTTATACCGCACTTCGCCTGGCAAGCCCGGTCATCGGCAATACTGCAATGATGTATTATGTATTTGAAGGTGTTGGCGACGACGGCTTTGTAGAGGAAGGTGCAGAGAGCATCGACGGCATTCAGAAGGTAGACGATAAAACGGTACAGTTTACGACCAAAGAAGAAATGCCGATTACTACCTTTGAAAACAGCTATGCGAGATATCTGCTGACTCTGCCCAAGCATGTGATCGAGCAGTATTCCGAGGAAGAGCTTTCCACAGCGGATTGGTTCAACCATCCCGATGTTGTCAGCGGACCGTTCATCGTAACGGATTTCGATGTGGATCATTATATTTCCTATGAAGCGAACAAGGATTATTGGAAGGGCGCGCCCAAGATCGACAAGCTCAACATCAAAATCGTAGACGGCAGTCAGCTGTATGCAGGTCTGCAATCCGGCGAAATCGATATCACCCAGCAGACGATGAGTGATATCCCGCAGGAGGACTATGAGAGCGTAGAAGCCCTGGACAACGTAGACGTTGTATACGGTTCCCCGGTTACCAACCAGTCCGTATTTATCCAGACAAAGAACGTTCCGGATGTAAAAGTTCGTCAGGCGATGCTGTATGCGATCGACCGTCAGCAGATTCTGGAGGAACTGTTAAACGGACATGGTGAAATTGTAGATGGATTCCTGTCCAGTGCAAGCCCGTTCTATGATGATTCCCTTACACCGGTTTCCTATGATCCGGAAAAGGCAAAAGCACTTCTGGAAGAAGCTGGATGGGACGGCTCCCAGACAATCCGTTTCTATGTAAATTCCGGCGATTCGACCTTTGTAAACGCAGCCTCCATCATCGCTGCAGAGTGGGCTGCAGTCGGCATCAAGGCGGAAATCCAGACCGTTGACTTCGCAACGCTGATGAGCGTTGCAGGCACAGAGGACTATGATGTACTGGCAGTACAGTACACCTATGCGCCGGTGGATCCCTATCCGGATGTAGCATGGCTGCTTGGCGGTGAAGGAAGCTGGACCGGCTACAGCGATGATACGTTAAACGACGCGTTGACCAAATCCCAGCTGACAAGTGATCCAGAGGAAACAAAAGAGCTGTTCTCCGTTGTGGATAAAAAGGTACAGGAAGATGTCCCGATGTTCTCCGCCTATGTTATCAGCGCACAGGGGGCAGTCAGCAAGCGGATTACAGGTGCAACTCCCAGCGTATACGGCTTCTTCAACGATGTCCAGAACTGGGACGTAGTGGAATAAAGAAGAATCCTGTTTCACAGGATTCCATTCTGCCGCAGTGGGATCTTCGCGGAGTATTTTTATCAGAGAAAAATGATGTTTTCCTCCGATAAAAAGTTTGTATTTCATATATTTTATGCTATGATAATAACTGCCGCACATCTCTTTTTTGGAAGGTGTGCGGCAGAATCTGATATATGAGTAAAGTGAGGAAAAGCAAATGCCGCATTTACTGGAAGTAGAGGGGCTGACAACCGTTTTTGACAGCGACTACGGACGCACTGTCAGCGTGGACCATGTAAATTTTCATGTAGATAAGGGAGAAGTTGTCTGTATCGTCGGCGAATCCGGCTGTGGCAAGAGTGTGACCTCACTTTCTATTATGGGGCTGCTTGGAAGAGGCGGAACCGTGACGGAGGGAAGCGTCGTATTCGAGGACAAGAACCTTCTGACGATGACGGAAAAAGAGCTGGATAAAATCCGGGGCGACCGTCTGACGATGATTTTCCAGGACCCGCTGACCTCTCTCGATCCGGTCTTTACAGTCGGCAACCAGCTGATGGAGAGCATCCGAAAGCATATGAGACTGTCAAAAGAAGAGGCGCGAAAGCGGGCAGAGCAGATTTTAGGAAAAGTTGGTATGCCCGATCCTCACGGTGTCATGAAAAAATATCCCCATACGCTTTCCGGCGGCATGCGCCAGCGTGTGATGATCGCGATGGCTCTGTGCTGCAATCCGGGCCTGCTGATCGCAGATGAACCGACGACGGCACTGGATGTGACAATTCAGGCACAGATTATGGCGCTGTTGCGCAATCTGCAAAAAGAGAGTGGGATGTCGATGATCCTGATCACCCATGACATCGGGCTGGTAGCGAGCATGGCGGACCGCGTGATCGTTATGTACGCCGGACAGATGATCGAGGAAGCACCGGTAAAGGAGCTGTTTGCTGCACCGGCACATCCGTATACAAAGGCACTTTTGCAGACGGTTCCCGGAATTTATGACGAAAAGGACAGGGAGCTTGTCGCGATTCCCGGCATGGTCCCGGAGAATTATGATTCGATCCCCGGCTGTCGGTTTGCAGACCGCTGCGCCTTCCGGACAAAAGGCTGCGATCAGCCTCAGAGCTACAGACAGATCGGGGAAGGACATTTTGTCAGATGTATGCTCGCCAAAGAAGGAGAAACGTGAAGATGAGCATAAATATGGAAGAAAAAAACACGGAGAAGGAGCCGCTGATCCGGGTAGAAAACCTGAAAAAATATTATCCCATCCGGGGCGGCGTTATTACCCATACGACAGGCTATGTGCATTCGGTGGACGGCGTTTCCTTTTCGATTGCAGAGGGAGAAACCCTCGGTCTGGTGGGCGAATCCGGCTGCGGCAAATCGACGGTGGGCAGACAGCTGGTCGGCCTGGAAAAGCCGACGGGCGGCAGGCTGTTTTATCATGGAAAGGATATGGAGAAGCTTTCCGGAAAAGAGAAAAAGAGCGTGCGCACGCAGCTGCAGATGGTGTTCCAGGACCCATATTCTTCCCTGAATCCGAGAAAGCATATTTATGAAATTTTATCCCAGCCGATGCTCTATCATGGGATTTCCAATAAAGAAACTGTCCACAGGGATGTTGACCGACTGCTGGATATGGTAGGACTTCCCAAACACGTCCTCGGGCGCTACCCGCATGAGTTCTCCGGCGGACAGCGGCAGAGAATCGGGATTGCGCGGGCACTGTCTTTAAATCCCAGGTTTTTGGTCTGCGATGAGCCGGTCAGTGCGCTGGACGTTTCGATTCAGGCACAGATTCTGAATTTGCTGCGCAGCCTGCAAAAGGATCTCGGGCTGACGTGCATGTTCGTTGGACATGGACTCGGCGCGGTCAATTATGTCAGCGACCGGATCGCAGTCATGTACCTTGGTAAAATTGTGGAGATCGGGCCGGCGCAGGAGGTGTTCCATCATCCGGTACACCCTTACACCCGCGCCCTGATCGATGCAGTGCCGATTGCAGATCCCAAAAAGCGGGAACAAAAACCGCTTTTGACCGGAGAAATCGGCTCCAGCACGAACCCGCCCTCCGGCTGCCGCTTCCATCCGAGATGTCCGTATGCGACGGAAAGCTGCAGACAGGAAGTGCCGGAGCTTTGCAGTATTTTCCCAGGCAGCAGTCATCTGGCGGCGTGCCCATATTCAGTTGCGCAGCTGACTGGCGGCGCAACCGCATACGATGCGAAGATGCAGCAGGTTGTCGTAGAGCAGAAATGGAGATAAAAGTGACATGGGAAAATATATGATCAAGCGCATCCTGATCGCCATCCCGGTTCTGATCGGGATCACGATCATCGACTATGCGATTATGTGTCTTGCGGGCAGCCCACTGCAGATGCTGCAGGGACCCCGAATTTCCCAGGCTGCGGTTGCGGCAAAGGAAATCGCCCTCGGTCTGGATAAACCGTTTTATGTGCAGTATTTTGTCTGGTTAAAACAGCTTTTACATGGAAATATGGGCTATTCGATCAAGTCCTATCAGGCAGTCAGCGAGATGATCGCAAGCCATTTGGGACCGACGCTTTTGCTGATGGGCGTATCGCTTCTGGTCAGCTTGCTGATGGCGGTGCCCGCCGGAATTTACAGTGCGATCAAGCAGTATTCCGCAGGAGATTATACGGTTGTTACACTTTCCTTCCTGGGAAGCAGCGTGCCCGGATTTTTCCTTTCTTTGCTGTTGATCTATCTGTTTACGGTAAAGCTTGGCTGGCTTCCGTCCAGCGGAATGGCGACGCTCGGAACTGCAGGCGGCGCGGGTGATGTGGCAAAGCATATGGTGATGCCGGGGTTAGTCCTGGCTACCTCCATGGCGGGTACAAATATCCGTTATATTCGAAGCGCGATGCTGGAAATTTTGCAGCAGGATTACCTGCGCACGGCAAAGGCAAAGGGAATCGGAAGATTTCTTGTCATCAATAAGCATGCGCTGCGCAACGCACTGATTCCGATTATTACGGTAATCGGAATGGAGATTCCGGTGCTGTTCGGCGGTCAGGTTATCATTGAGCAGGTCTTTTCCTGGCCGGGACTCGGACTGATGACGATGAGCGCAATCACGAACCGGGATTATCCGGTTATTATGGGTGTCTGCCTGCTGTCTGCAATCGTTGTGCTGGCGGCAAACCTGATTACGGATATTTTATATGCGCTGGCAGACCCGACAATCCAGCTGAAATAGGAGCGGCGAAGATGGAGAAAAAAGATCGTATCAAAAAAGATATTTCAAGAGAAAGCTATTTGCAGACCGTCATCCGTCGTTTTAAACAGCATCATCTGGCAACGGTCAGCCTTGTGATTTTAGCGGTTTTGGTGGTGGCAGCGCTTTTGGCACCGATCATCGCACCGTACAATCCGGATGAAATCGTCGGAGGCTTTTCCAAAGCGCCCACAGCAGAGCATTGGCTGGGAACGGATCAGATCGGTCGTGACGTCTTGAGCCGGCTTTTGTATGCAACGCGGATTTCCCTGTTGGTCGGTGTGCTGGCGACGGCGATCTCTACTGTGATCGGGGTGATTCTAGGACTGATCGCCGGGTATTTTGGCGGCGCTGCGGATATGATTATCATGCGCTTTACGGATATGGTCATGTCGTTTCCCTATATTTTGCTGGTGCTGGTTGCGGCGTCGATTTTTAAGCCGGGGCTCTGGAGCATCATCCTGATTCTGGGCTTTGTAGACTGGCCGGGAATTGCCCGTCTGGTTCGTGGCAATGTGCTGAGCCTGCGGGAGAGTAATTTTATTAAAAGTGATCTCGTGGCAGGAATGCCGCTTCCGTATATTCTGTTTTCCGAGATTCTGCCGAATACCGCTGCGCCGATTCTGGTGTATGCAACGTCGGTTCTGGCGTTGTCGATGTTGGATGAGGCGGCACTTTCGTTCCTCGGAATGGGTGTGCAGCCGCCGACCGCGAGCCTTGGAAACATGTTAAACGGCGCGCAGTCGCTGACTGTACTGACGAAACAGCCGTGGCTCTGGATTCCGTCCGGGCTGATGATCGTGGTGCTGGTCATTGCGATTAACTTTATCGGTGACGCGCTGCGGGATGCGCTGGATCCCAATAGCGGAAAATAAGACTGGAACACGCAAAAGCAGAAAGAACTGCAGCAGGAACACTGCAGGAGGACATCGGAGGGATTTGCGATGATACAGGAAATGGATTTAATGGAAATTTTTTACTGGTTTCACAGACATCCGGAGCTGTCTTATGAGGAATACGATACAACTGCGCAGATTAAAAAGCTGTTGAAAGCAGCGGATGTAAAGATCCTGCCGATTCCGATGGAAACCGGTCTGATTGCTGAGGTAAAGGGAGAAAAGGATGGTCCGGTGCAGGCGCTTCGCTGTGATATTGACGCGCTGCCGATTACTGAGCTGACGGATTTACCTTATGCGTCGGAATGTCCGGGAAAGATGCACGCCTGCGGACACGATTTTCACATCACGGCGGGAATCGGGACTGCGATCTGGCTGCAGGAACATAGGGACGAGCTCTGCGGGACAGTGAGGTTTTTCTTCCAGCCAGGTGAAGAGTCCTCCCTGGGCGCACGGAAAGTGCTGGAAACGACGGCACTCGATTCGGTTACGCGCGTCTGGGGCTTTCATTCTGATCCGACCAATTTGGTCAATGCCATCGGCATCCGGGAGGGCGCAGTTGCGGCGGCAGTAGATCGGTTTGTGATTACGATAACGGGCGTCGGCTGCCACGGCGCACACCCGGATGATGGCGTTGATCCAATTCCGGCGGCTGCAGCCATGGTTCAGGCATTTCAGATGATCGTGACCCGCAATATCAATCCGTTCCATCCTACACTCATCAGCGTTACGCGACTGGAAGCGGGAAATACCTGGAATGTGATTCCGCAGACAGCACAGCTGGAGGGAACTGTTCGGACCATGGATCGGCAGGATCGCTGCCTGTTTGAAAAACGCTTAAAAGCAATTGCAGAGCGGACCGCATCTGCCTATGGAGCGTCCGCAGAGGTAGAGTGGATTCCCGGTCCTCCGGCTGTTTGCAACGATGCAGAAATGGCGGCTTTTGCAAAGGAAACGGCAGAAGCGGAGGGCTTTTGGACTGTTCCGGAAGAACAGTCGCTCGGAGGAGATGATTTTTCTTTCTACATGGAGAAAGTGCCCGGCTGCTATATTAAAATCGGCATCGGAAAGGGGGCGACAATCCATCAGCCGACCTTTCAGGTGGACCCGGCGGCATTGATGCCTGCGGTACGGTATTTGAGTCGTCTGCTGCTGCGCTGGGGCGAGGAAAATGCCTGAGTGACGCAGCCGAGGAATATGTACAGCAATACGCAGCTTTTGCGTAAGAACACAATATAAGAAAAGGGGTAAAAAACATGAGCACATTTCGATTTGCCATTATGGGAGCAGGTAACATCGCACATCAGTTTTGCGATGCAGTGACGCTGGTGGAGGACTGTGAGGTGAGCGCGATCGCCAGTAAGGATCTGGGACGCGCACAAAAATTTGCGGAGGAATGCAGCGTAGCCCATGCGTATGACAACTATGAGCAGATGCTGATAGAGGAAAAGCCGGACTGTGTTTATATTGCAGTGACGCCAAACGACCATTTCCGTCTGACGATGCTTTGTCTGGAGCATCGCGTTCCGGTGTTGTGTGAAAAAGCGATGTTTACAAACAGTGCAGAGGCAAAAGCGGTTTTTGAAAAAGCAGAAAAAGACCAAACCTTTGTAATGGAAGCGATGTGGAGCCGGTTTCTGCCGGCGGTCAACCAGGCAAAAAAATGGGCGGCAGAAGGAAAAATCGGCAGACTGGAAGCCTTACAGGGAAGAATCGGTTTTCTCGCGCCGGAGGGAGCAGACAATCGGTATCACAGCCCTCTGCTGTGCGGCGGAGCTGCGACGGATATCACGGTTTATGCCTATGAAATCGCGACCTGGCTGGTCAATGAGCCTGTCCGCAAAACCTATGCGGCTGCGAACCTTGATCAGACCGGTGTGGACTTAACCGATCAGGTTACGGTGAAGTTCGAACATGTGCTGGCAGATCTTGTGACGAGCTTTGCAGCGCCTATGGGCAACAGCATGGTGATCTACGGTCGGGAAGGGCGCATTGAGCTGCCCGATCCCCATTATGCATCCAAATGCTTTTTATATGGGGCGGATGGAATGCTGAAGGAAGAATTCACAGATACGACGACGCAGAAGGGCTTTACCTACGAGATCGAAGAGACGATCCGCTGCGTGCGCGCAAAGAAGACGGAAAGTCCGGTTGTTCCGCATGCGACGACAATTGCCTGCGCGGAGCTGTTTGATCAGATTCAGGCGGCAAAGAAAGAGTGAAATATCGGAAACAACGTGCAGAAAAAGGCGGTACAGATTTTGAGCTCTGTACCGCTTTTGTGTTGGTGTACCCGGTCCGTATTCCTGCAGGGCAGGGTTTCTGTCGCGAAGTTTAGAAATAGTCCGAAAAATATGGTTTCTTGACCGGAATCAGCCGCTCCAGCCAGGTTAGCATGTAGTATTCCGTCGAAATTTTTTCATGGTCGTAAAGATAGGTCGGGCGCTTGTAGCCCATCATCAAGGCAGTGAGCGTGTTAATGTCGAGTTCTACGACGTTAATGGACTGATTGTCCTCGACACGCTCACAGGTTGTTCCACCCTCGTGCCAGGAAACGAGAAAATCTCCCTGATTCCAGGAAGCAAGGCCGTCTGTAACCCGGAAATGGATTTTGAAATCCTCCGGCTGGATCTGCCAGGGATACTCCTGTAAAAAGCTTTCAACATCCACGATTCGTGCCATAATATAGGGAGCTATCGTTTCTTCAATCTCACTGTCTTCAAACAGATATGCCATGGGTTCGCCGGAATAATTATCCCCCCGTACCTGTGTGATCATAGAAAAATGTGCGCTGATGTAGTTCCATAGACCGTGTCTGGCTTCGCTGGTTAAATAAACCATTTCCTTAATATGAAAAATTTCATTTGCAATGTAATAAACCAGATAACCAAGGGGCTTGTGCTCTTCATTATAATAAAGGGCTACGATCATATCATCATTTTCCCAGCGCCAGTATTCATCCCAGGCCAGCCTGTCTCGGATGAGTGCACCGTGGTGCTGCATGGCAAAATAGGAATACACGTTATGAAAATCCTCGGAATCCAGGCTGACACGTTCGACCATGCCCCGGACGGGAAAGGCCTTTGGAAGCTGCGTATCCTTGACAGTGAAGGTGAGTTTGTCGGACACGATCTCCCAGCCCATTTTCCGATAAAATGGAATGGAATATGGATATAGAAAGGAAATGGGAAGCTTCTTTTTGTGCATATAGTCGATGACATAGCGCATCAGGGAATGAATCAGTCCGCGTCCGGTGTATTCCGGATAAGTAGTGACTCCGGTGATGCCGCCCATCGCCATAATGTTGTCCTGAATGTTGATCTGCATGGAATAAACGACGATCATGGATGCCAGCTTTTCTTTATAAAACCAACCGAGTACATAAGCGTCCTCGAGAATCGGACGTTTGGCATATTTGATTTCCTCCTGCTCCCAGCCGGTCTGGAAGAGCTCGTAGGAGGTTACCTGAAAAGCATACTGTAAAAGTGCGTTGAACTGCTCCAGATCGTTGTGATCGAGCTCACGCATGCGGAAATCACCGTTGACTTCAAGGTAAGTGTGCGTGTCCTTGTCTGACATAGAAGATGCCTCTTTTCTGAATGATGCGGTCTTTAGATTTCAAAGACATCATACAACCAAATGAAAGGCTCGTAAAGAGGAAAACTTTTCGCATGACAGCTTTTGGAATTTAGAGTATACTGTGATATCAGAGAGTCGTATGGATGAAACGACTGCAGAAAGGGACAGGAGGCAAATTGATGAATCAGATTCCCCAGGCAGGAGAAATTTATCAGCATTTTAAAGGAAAGCTTTATCGGATTGTGGCACTGGCAACCCACACGGAGACCGGTGAGCAGCTTGTGATCTATCAGGCACTTTATGGAGAGTTCCAGGTTTTTGCAAGACCGCTTTCCATGTTTCTGGAAAAGGTGGATGCAAAAAAATATCCTGATGCAGCGGGAAAAGACCGTTTTATGCGGATCCCGATGGCAGAAGCAGCGGCAGTGCCCCAGCCCGTTCCAGCGCCGTCAGAGAACCCTGTTGAGCCCCGGCCCGCTGCAATGTCGTCAGAGAACCCTGTTGAGTCCCGGGCCGTTGCAGCATCCTCTGAGAACTCTGTTGAGCCCCAGCCCGATCCCGGTCTGCTCGCTTTTTTAGATGCGGACAGCTACGAAGAAAAGCTGGAAGTATTTGCATCGCTGGAGGGCAAAGTCGATCTTCATATGTTGAATGCCATTGCTGCTTCCCTGGATCTGGAGCTTTCGGAGGGCAGCTTAGAGGAGCAGTATGACACGCTGAAAAGCTGCCTGATGACACTGGAGCGTTATGAGTGCAATCGCCTGCGGTGAGAAAAAAACGGAGAACTGGATTGAAGCAACAAACCCCAAGAAATATTGAAGTACAGAGAAAACAGGAACTGTTAAACCGGATTGCGCCGGGGCTATTAACATGGTATGATAAAAGCAGACGGAGCTTACCCTGGCGGGAAGAACCGACGCCGTATCGGGTCTGGGTATCGGAGATCATGCTGCAGCAGACGCGGGTCGAGGCGGTGAAACCGTATTTTGCGCGCTTTATGGAACGACTGCCGGATATCGAAGCGCTCGCCGAAGTGGATGATGATGAATTATTAAAACTTTGGGAAGGGCTCGGCTATTACAGCAGGGCACGGAATTTAAAGGCTGCGGCACAGCAGATTGTGACAGAATACGGCGGAGAGATGCCGTCGGATTACAGGGAGCTTTTAAAGCTAAAAGGAATCGGAAGCTACACAGCTGGCGCGGTTTCTTCGATTGCCTTTAAACAGCCCAATCCCGCAGTGGACGGAAATGTACTGCGTGTCATTTCCCGGCTTTTGGAGGATGACAGCGATATTTCCGATCAGTCGGTAAAAAAAAGAGTAGAGGATGATCTGCGACCTGTCATGCCAAAGGATCGCCCCGGTGACTTTAATCAGGCGTTGATGGAGCTTGGCGCAACCGTCTGTCTGCCAAACGGTGCACCGAAGTGCAGCAACTGTCCGTGGCAGGAATTCTGTCTTGTAGGATTGCATGGCACCTGGCAGCAGTATCCGCAAAAGGCAGCCAAAAAGGCAAGGACGATCGAAGATAAGACGATTCTCGTGATTCGGACGAGTAGACAGGTCGTTTTGCGTAAGCGTCCGAAAAAAGGACTGCTGGCAGGACTGTATGAATTTCCGGCGATGGAAAAAAAGGCATCGTTGGAAGAGGTCAGGGAATGGCTGAAAAAACAGGGTGTGGAAGCTGTCCGGATAGAGACGCTTCCGGAATCAAAGCATATTTTCACCCATAAGGAGTGGCACATGACCGGCTATCAGGTTCTGGTGGATGAACTGGAGCCCATGGGTCAGGATGAATCCCTCCTTTTTGTTGAGACACAGGAAATCGAAGGAAATTACCCGATTCCGTCCGCATTTGCAGCCTACAGCGCCTATCTGAGAATTCAGACAGGTATCCAGAAGATGAAAGGAACAACACTATGAAACTGCTTTCTATTGCAATTCCCTGCTATAATTCGCAGGATTATATGGCACATTGCATCGAATCTCTGCTTCCGGGGGGAGAGGATGTTGAAATTTTGATTGTCAACGACGGTTCGAAGGATGACACCGCCAAAATCGCAGACGAATATGCGGCAAAATATCCTACGATCGTAAAGGCGATCCATAAGGAAAACGGCGGACACGGCTCTGCGGTCAACACCGGAATTGAAAATGCGACCGGAATTTATTTTAAAGTGGTAGACAGTGACGACTGGGTAAAAGAAGATGCCTATCTCGCCATTCTGGAAAAGCTGAGAGAGCTGACCGGCGGTGTGGATACACTTGATCTTCTGATCAGCAACTTTGTTTACGAAAAAGAGGGTGAACGCCGCAAAAAGGTGATGCGTTATAAACATGTCCTGCCGGAATACCGTATGTTTGGCTGGGAAGATGTCGGACGTTTCCATGTTGGTCAGTATATCCTGATGCATTCCGTTATTTACCGGACGAAGCTTTTGCGGGAATGCGGTTTAAAGCTTCCGGAGCATACATTTTATGTGGACAATATTTATGTCTTTGAGCCTCTGCCGTATGTCCGCAACATGTACTATCTGGACGTGAATTTCTACCGCTATTTTATCGGCAGGTCAGATCAGTCCGTCAACGAAAAGGTCATGACCGGACGAATCGACCAGCAGATCAAGGTCAACCAGATCATGACAGACTACTTTGTGGAAAAGAAGAGCGAGATCATGGGCAATAAGCCCCTTGCAAAGTATATGCTAAGCTATCTGGACATCATTACGACGATCTCCTCCATCCTGCTGATCCGCATCAACACACCGGAATCTCTCGAGAAAAAGCGTGAGCTGTTAAACTACATCAGCCAAAAGGACAAGAAGGTTTACAGAAAGCTGCGTTACGGTCTTTTAGGAAACTGTATGAATCTGCCTGGAAAAACCGGAAGATGGATTTCTGTGGAAGGCTACAAAATCTGCCAGAAGTTTTTTGGCTTCAACTAATCGAAAAAAATCTTGTTGTCCTTTGCAAATTGTGCTAGAATATATAATGGGTTTTTAGGGAATACGCTTACAGAAAGGATAATATGGGTGGATTTATGAAAAGACAAGACATTCATAAGGTACTGATTATTGGCTCAGGACCGATCATTATCGGACAGGCATGTGAGTTCGATTACTCCGGCACACAGGCTTGCAAGGCACTGAAAAAGCTGGGCTACGAAATCGTACTGGTAAACTCGAATCCGGCAACGATCATGACAGATCCGGACACAGCGGATATCACATATATTGAACCGCTGAATGTGGAACGTCTCGAGCAGATTATTGAAAAGGAACGCCCGGATGCACTGCTTCCGAACCTGGGCGGACAGTCCGGACTGAATCTTTGCTCCGAGCTGCAGGCAGCAGGCGTGCTGGACAAATACAATGTAAAGGTAATCGGCGTTCAGGTAGATGCAATTGAGCGCGGCGAAGATCGTATTGAGTTTAAGAATACTATGAATGCGCTTGGTGTTGAGATGGCAAGAAGCGACGTCGCCTACTCCGTAGACGAGGCACTTGCGATTGCGGACAAGCTGGGATATCCGGTTGTTCTGCGTCCTGCATACACCATGGGCGGCGCCGGCGGCGGTCTTGTTTATAATAAAGAAGAATTAAAGACAGTCTGCGCAAGAGGTCTGCAGGCGAGCCTCGTGGGTCAGGTTCTGGTAGAAGAGTCCATTCTTGGATGGGAAGAGCTGGAGCTGGAAGTTGTCCGCGATGCAAAAGGAAATATGATTACCGTATGCTTTATTGAAAACATCGATCCCGTTGGCGTGCATACCGGTGATTCCTTCTGTTCCGCTCCAATGCTGACGATTTCCGAGGAGGTACAGAAGAAGCTGCAGGATCAGGCATATCGTATCGTAGACGCGATTGAGGTAATCGGCGGTACGAATGTACAGTTTGCACATGATCCGATTTCCGGTCGTGTTGTTGTTATTGAAATCAACCCCAGAACTTCCAGATCTTCTGCACTTGCAAGTAAGGCAACCGGTTTCCCGATCGCTCTTATTTCTGCAATGCTGGCAAGCGGTCTGACTCTGGATGAAATTCCTTGCGGCAAATATGGCACACTGGATAAATACGTTCCGGACGGCGATTATATCGTTCTGAAATTCGCGCGCTGGGCATTTGAAAAGTTCAAGGGCGTAGAAGATAAGCTCGGAACTCAGATGAGAGCAGTCGGCGAAGTCATGAGCATCGGCAAGACTTATAAGGAAGCATTCCAGAAAGCGATCCGTTCTCTGGAAAAGAGCCGTTATGGTCTTGGTCATGTAAAGGATTTTGATCAGAAGTCCAAAAAAGAGCTTCTGACCATGCTTGCAACTCCCAGCAGCGAGCGCTATTTCATCATGTATGAAGCGCTGCGTAAGGGTGCATCTGTAGAAGAAATCAACAAACTGACCAAAGTTAAGGATTACTTTATCGAGCAGATGAAGGAACTGGTTGAGGAAGAAGAGAAGCTCGTTGCTGCTTATCACGGACAGGTTCCTGCAGATGCTGATTTGAAACAGGCGAAGCTGGATGGCTTCTCTGATAAATATTTAAGCCAGATCCTGGGTGTATCCGAGGAAGCAATTCGGACACGCAGAACAGAGCTTGGCGTTGTGGAAGGCTGGGAAGGTGTTCATGTAAGTTCTACTGAGAATTCCGCATACTATTACTCCAGCTATCATATCAAGGACGAAAGCCCGGTAGACAACAGCAAACAGAAGGTAATGATCCTCGGCGGCGGTCCTAACAGAATCGGTCAGGGTATCGAATTCGATTACTGCTGCGTACATGCTGCAAAAGCACTGCATAAGCTCGGATTCTCCACGATCATTGTAAACTGTAACCCTGAGACGGTATCCACAGACTACGACACTTCCGACAAGCTGTATTTCGAGCCTCTGACTCTGGAAGATGTCCTTGCAATTTATGAAAAAGAACAGCCGGTTGGCGTTATCGCACAGTTCGGTGGACAGACTCCGCTGAATCTGGCAGCAGACCTGAAGAAATACGGTGTCAATATCCTCGGAACCACTCCGGAAGCCATCGACCTTGCAGAAGACCGTGACCAGTTCCGTGAAATGATGGAGAAACTGGAGATTCCGATGCCTGAAGCAGGAATGGCTGTCAATGTGGAAGAAGCATTGGAAACTGCTCACAGAATCGGCTATCCGGTTATGGTACGTCCTTCCTACGTCCTTGGTGGACGCGGCATGGAGGTCGTTTATGACGATGAAGCGCTGACCTTCTACATGCAGCAGGCAGTGGGTGTAACACCGGACAGACCGATCCTGATTGACCGATTCCTGCATCATGCAACCGAGTGTGAAGCGGACGCAATCAGCGATGGCGAGCATGTATTCGTTCCTTCTGTTATGGAGCATATCGAGCTGGCTGGTATCCATTCCGGCGACTCTGCTTGTATCATTCCTCCGAGAGGACTGACAGAAGAGCAGATCGAAACTCTGAAAGACTACACCAGAAAGATCGCAAAGGAGCTGCATGTTGTTGGCCTGATGAATATGCAGTATGCGATTGAGGACGGCAAGGTATTTGTCATCGAGGCAAATCCCCGTGCATCCAGAACCGTTCCGCTTGTATCCAAGGTCTGCGGCATCAACATGGTTCAGATTGCAACGGATATCGTTACCCTGCCTTATACCGGACGCAAGAGCCCGGTGCCGGAGCTGAAAGAAAAGAAATTCGCTCACTACGGTGTAAAAGAAGCGGTATTCCCCTTCAATATGTTCCCGGAGGTTGACCCGGTACTCGGACCTGAAATGCGTTCCACCGGTGAGGTTCTTGGACTGTCTACAGACTTTGGTGATGCATTCTTCAAGGCAGAAGAAGCAACAAAGACCAAGCTGCCCACTTCCGGCTGCGTGCTGATTTCTGTTAATGACAGAGATAAGGCTGAGGTAGTTGACGTTGCAAGAGGCTTCTATCAGCTTGGCTTTGAAATTATGGCAACCGGCAGAACCTGTGACCTGATCGAACAGGCCGGTATTCCTGCCCTGAAGGTATGCAAGCTCAACGAGGGACGTCCGAACATCCTGGATAAGATCACGAATGACCAGATCCAGCTGATTGTCAATACTCCCCGCGGCAAGAAGGGTACAACCGACGACAGCTACATTCGTAAGGCTGCCATTAAGAACCGTATTCCGTATATTACAACCATGGCTGCTGCAAAGGCAACTGTAGAAGGCATCCGTTCCGCAAAACGTGACGGCAAGCTTCCGGTGCAGTCTCTGCAGGAGTTCCATGCAAGCATTATCGATAAATAAAATATCAGATAGCGATAACAAAACAGCTGCCGTGTTTGTACGGCGGCTGTTTTTGATACGGTGCGCCTGGCAGCATACATCGCGAATGGAAAATGAGGATTCTTATAGAACAAAAAAAGGACATGGAGCTCATCCGGAGATGAAAAG
>ENA-OUQH01001313-OUQH01001313.1-human-gut-metagenome-genome-assembly--contig:-NODE-1313-length-16784-cov-3.429015_pt1 | contig 16784 bp, 14 predicted proteins | sample MGYA00237948_ERZ548828 | MGnify/ENA primary metagenome ERZ548828 (study PRJEB26490, sample SAMN05194711) | human gut metagenome | biome: terrestrial biome; feature: human-associated habitat; material...
GTTTTGCGATATTCAGACGGCAATTTTTATACGATGCATTTCTGTGTTGACGCTTGCTTTCGCCTTTGGCTTCTTTGCGGTGAAAGCTGATTTATTTTTCAAAAATCGAGATAGACTTGCGGTCGCTGCGCTGATCGTGTCGTTTTTGCCCATGATATGCGCGTGCGCCTACACTGCGACAGGTGCTCTCCCGATTATCGTTCTTGAGATTTCGTGGGCGTTACTCGGAATTTCCCAAGCAATCTTGGCTACGTACTGGTGCGTAATATTCAGTCTAATGGAGTCGTCGTTCACCATGAGGGTGGTGGTCTCGGGAGGGGTTGGCGGCACATTCCTGTTCGTTATCGTGAACGCTGCGGGAGAGCTGTGGGTGAGTATGCTCGAATTGTGTCTCATCCTCTTCATTTCGGTCTTGTCTGCTGCGATGATTGCGCGCTCCATTCCGAAAAGCTCTATCCCGAATGTGCAGGATTTTCGCCGCGTGCCCGACTTGTCTGCTCCCGCGTTCTTTTCCGTTGCGAGTTGTGGTGCGGTGTATGGACTTATGAGCATCGAGGTGTGTTATCAAGGCTTCATGGCAGCGCTCGTGGGCGGTGCAAGCGGCATCTTCGGTGTTGCTCTCGCAGTTGTCTGGTGCGTGCTTGGCTCGCGTGTCGACATCGATGTGGGGGTTGTTCAGCGTATCGCTTTGCCACTTTTGGTAGTAAGCCTTCTCATGATGCCCCTGTTTGAGGGCCCCTTGCGTGTGATTTGGGCGTGCGTTGCCTTGGCGACGCTTGCGCATAATCAAATGTTCACTTGGTTCTCGGTGAGCATCGAGAACTATGAGTTCCGTCTGCATCCCGTGCGCCGTTTCGCGCTTCGTCAAATTCCGTCGTGGGTTGGTTTCTTTATCGGATGTCTTCTAGCCTACGCCGCCGCTTTCGTATTCCGCCTCGACAGTGAAAGTCTCTACCTGTTCACTTGCGTTTTCGTTGTAGTTATTGTGGTGGCGTTCTCTGTTTACGGTGGTGATGAGTCGAAGACGAAAAGGCGGCTTGATTCGCTCATCGACGTTGCAGCGCAAAAGGCGATAGAAGCGGTCTCGAAGCCCGAGGAGGTGGAGGTGATACCCTCCGCGAGCACTTGTGAGGGGGGAGAGCCGTTTTACTCAGAGGGCTTTCAAGACCGTTGCGAAGAGGTGTCGCGCAAGTATTCACTCACCCCGCGCGAAACCGAAGTGTTTGCGCTTCTCGCAAAGGGGCGTAACGCCGAGTACATTGCTGGGCAGCTAATGGTGACGCCTGCCACTATCAAATCGCATATCTACCATATCTATCAAAAGCTTGGTGTGAACTCCCAGCAGCGTTTGATGGACCTGGTGGACGAAGGCGAGCGATAATATTGCGTTCCTCGGAGTGTTTCAGCATTAGCCGCCTATTGTTACTGTGGCCTTGATATATCCGCGGCATCTTTGAATGCATCCGCCGAGATTTGCGGCTTTTCCAACTTAAATGTTGATGACAAGGCCCCCTTCTTCATGGATACTGATTCGAATGCGAAAAATCGGACAGTAAAGGAACCGCATGGGCACAACCCAGATAATCGCCATCGTCGTGTTCGTTGTCGTCATGGTGGCAATCGTAACTGAGAAGATCCATCGCGCGCTCGCTGCCGTCGTCGGCGCGATGGTCCTGCTCATCCTCCACGTGGTCAGCTTCGACGCGGCTATGGAGCACGTCGACTTCAACACGCTCGGCGTGCTTTTGGGCATGATGCTCTTCGTCGCCGTGGTGAAGCTATCGGGGCTTTTCGAGTACCTCGCTATCAAGTGCGCGCGCCTTGCGAAGGGCAACCCCTGGCTGGTGATGGTGCTCTTCGTCTGCCTGACCGCGGTGCTCTCGGCCCTGCTCGACAACGTGACGACGGTCCTGCTCATCGGTCCCATGACGGTCACGGTCTGTCGTCTGCTCGACCTTGACCCCCTGCCGTTCTTCCTCGCCGAGATCATGGCCTCCAACATCGGCGGCACCGCGACCCTCATCGGCGACCCGCCCAACATCATGATCGGCTCGGCCGCGGGCCTCTCGCTCGCGGACTTCGTCATGGTCGACGCGCCCGCGGCGATCATCTGCCTCATCGTGATGATCGGGCTGTTCTACCTCTTGTTCGGACGCAAGTTCAAAGTCGACGAGGAGCATAGGCGCGCCCTCATGGAGCGCGATGAGCGCGAGGAAATCAAGAACCCCACGCTTCTTCGCCAGAGCGTCGTCATGATCATTCTCGTGACGGCGGGCTTCATGCTGCACGGCTCGCTCGGAATCGAGTCCTGCGTCGTCGCCCTCACGGCGGCGGGCATCCTCATGCTCATCTCGGGCGAGCGCATCGAGGAGGCTCTCGCGCATGTGGAATGGACGACGCTCGTCTTCTTCGCGGGCCTGTTCATCGTGGTCGGCGCCTTGTCCGAGGTTGGCGTCATCGGCATGCTCGCGCAGGCCTTGATCGACGTCACGGGCGGCTCGACCTTTATCGCTATGCTTGTGCTGCTCATCGCCTCGGCCATCATCTCGAGCTTCCTCGACAACATCCCGTTCGTGGCCACGATGATCCCGATCCTGCTCTCCATGGAGGCAACCGGCATGGACGTCGCGCCCCTGTGGTGGGCGGTGTCGCTCGGCGCCTGCCTCGGCGGCAACGGCACGCTTATCGGCGCGTCGGCGAACGTCGTCATGTCCGACATCGCCAAGAAGCACGGCACCGAGATCACGTTCATGGGCTTCTTGAAATACGGCTTCCCGATCATGCTCGTCACCATTGCTGTGTCGGCTGTGTACCTTGTCGTGCGCTTCCCGCCGATGTAGGGTGTGACGTGTAAGGCGGGCGAACCAAACGATCGAAACGGGGCTGGCAAAATGCCGGCCCCGTTTTCATGCCATCGAAAGAGAAAAGATAGGAATCATGTCATCTTCTGCGTCAAATGAGCATCGCGGGCAATGCGTGCGGCTTGCGGCGTGCGTCGTGGCGCTCCTCCTGTGGATGGGGCTCATCTTCTTCATGTCGGCAAACGACGGCGACCACTCTCAGGGCATGAGCGATGGCGTGACGTCTGTCGTGCTCTCGACGGTGTGGCCGGGCTATTCCGGCATGTCGCCTGATGAGCAGGCAGCTGTTGTGGAATCGCTCAGCTTCCCCGTGCGAAAGGCGGGGCATTTCAGCGAGTACGCCGTGTTGGGTCTGCTCGCCTTCGCGACACTTCGCCAGGGTCAGGTGCTTCGGTCTTCCCAGGCGATTCGGACCACGCGGGAGATCGCCCCTGCGGCGGCGGGCGCGGTGGTTATCGCCTTCGTGTACGCCTGCTTCGATGAGTTCCACCAGCTGTTTGTTGCGGGTCGAAGTGGGCAGCCGTTCGATGTCGGTGTTGATACCGCAGGCGCGTTTGTGGCAGTCGTCATCGCGGTGGTTGTGGTGCGCATGCGGGAAAGGCGCCGCGTTTAGCGCGGTCTTGGTCCGCCTTCCTCGTTGGTGCGATATGCTGTTGCCTATATGTTTCGTAAACCGCTGTTTCCCGAAAGCCAGGATTTCATGATCAGACTCAACTGCGATTACTGCAAAGGCGCGCTCCCCGAGGTTCTTGAGGCGCTCCAAACTATTAACGACCAGGCGTTTTGCGGCTATGGCTGCGACGAGGTGTGCGAGCGCGCGGCCCGCCTGATTCGCGAGCGTGCAGGTGCGCCCTCGGCCGATGTGCACTTCCTCGTTGGCGGCACGCAGGCGAACTTCGTCGTCATCGAGTCCGCCCTGCGCCCATGGCAAAGCGTCATCTGCGCCGATTTGGGGCACATCAACGTGCACGAGACCGGAGCGGTCGAGCATGCGGGCCACAAGTGCGAAACCGCACCTGCTCACGATGGAAAAATCAGCGCCGACCAGGTGCGCGCCATCGCCGCCAACTGGGCGGGAAGCATCATTCCCGAACATATCACGCAGCCAAAGATGGTCTATCTTTCCATGGCGACGGAGACAGGTTCCGTCTACACGCTCGCCGAGCTCGCCGCCATCCGTGCGGTATGCGACGAGTTCTCGCTCTACTTGTTCATCGACGGCGCGCGCCTGTCCTATGGCCTTGAGGCAATCGGCGGCGACGTTTCCCTCGAGGACATCGCCCGGCTCGCCGACGTGTTCTACTGCGGCGGCACGAAATGCGGCGCGCTGTTCGGCGAGGCCGTCGTCATCGTGAACGACGAGCTCAAGCCGCATTTTCGCGCGAACATGAAGCAGAACGGCGCCATGCTTGCGAAGGGGTGGCTGCTCGGTGCGCAGTTCGAGGCGCTCTTCACCGACGACCTCTACTTCAAGGTTGCCCGCCGCGCGAACGAGTACGCCGCGCGCGTGAAGGACGCTTGCGCGAAGGCGGGAATTTCCCTGTTCGCGCAAACGACGACCAACCAGGTCTTCATCAACTTCGCCGACGCTCAGTACGCGCAAATCTCTGAGCAGTTCGAGTTGGAATTCGAGCAGCGCACGGACGAGGAGCACGTCGCCATTCGCGTCTGCACGAGTTGGGCCACGCGCGAAGAGGAAATCGTTGCGCTCGAGGAGGCCATTGCGGCTTTGCAGTCGTCTCCTCGGAGGGTGTCGCTGCTCGCTAGGGAAAAGCTCGTGCCCTGAGCGAGCCGCAAGGAAAGAAAGGGACCTCATGGAAATTCTCGATATGCTGCTTCATCGCCGCAGCATCCGCAGCTTTACGGGAGGAGGCATTCCCCGCGAGACGGTCGAGGCGCTTCTCGTCGCGGGTATGTCCGGCCCTGCGGGGAAAGGGAAGAAGCCCTGGCGCTTCGTCGTCGTCGAGGATGTGGAGACAATTTCCCGCCTTGCCCAAGCTCGCGATCCCAAACAGAAGCTCTTCGACACGGCGAGCCTGGTTATTGCCGTGTTCGGGGACCCGTCCATCGCCGACACGTGGGTCGAGGACTGCTCGGTTGCCATGACCAACATGCACTTGGCGGCCGATGCGCTGGGCCTTGGCAGTTGCTGGGTCCAGGCCCGCATGCGCACTGCCGCCGACGGTATGCCCTCGGGCGACTATGTGCGCCGCGTGCTCGACGCACCGGAAGGGCTCTCCCTTGAAGCGATGCTCGTCGTGGGGAACATCTGCGAGCATCCGGCTCCCCATACGGCCGCCGACATTGATATGTCGCTTGTGAGCTGGGAAAGCTTCTAGTGCAACGCCTTCGCGATTTCGTGCGGCGCGAGGTCGTCCTCGTTGTCGCTATCGTGCTCGCCGCCGCGTCGTGCATTGCCGTTCCGCCCGACGCGGCGTACTCTGCCTATATCGACTGGCACACGCTCGCGCTGCTCTTTTGCCTAATGGCTGTCGTTGCCGGGCTTCGCTCTCTCGGCGTCCTCGATTCGATGGGGAAGTGGCTCGTCTCGCGTGCGAAGTCCCAGCGCGCGATTGCGTTCGCGCTTGTGGGAATCGTCTTCTTCGTAAGCATGGCGGTGACAAACGACGTGGCGCTCATCACGTTTGTCCCCCTCGCCCTCGTGACGCTTCGCGCGGCGGGCATGGAGGGTCACGCGCTCCTCGTGGCCGCGCTCATGACGGTGGCCGCGAACCTCGGCAGCATGCTTACACCTGTCGGGAATCCCCAAAACCTGTACCTGTTCACTGCTTCGGGGATGTCGGTTTCCCGCTTCCTGTCGCTCATGGCCCCCTACACGGGACTTTCCGCAGCGCTTTTGGGTGGGTGCATTCTTGTGCTGTTCAGGTCGAAGCCTTGTTGCGGGGAAGAGGCTGGCAAGAACAAGGGCTGCGTTCGGGGTGCTGCTGATGGGGAAGAAATCGTCTCGCGGTCGTGCTGGTCCGATGGCGTCGCGCATGAGTTCGCGAATGGGGTTCGCGAGGATGCCGCCCCTGCGCCCCTGTGGAGATGCAGCTGCGGACGTCTTGCAATTTACCTGATGCTGTTCTGCATCTGTCTGCTCGCAGTTGCGGGAATCGTCGATGTGCGCATAGTGCTTGCCGTTGTCATCGCGACCGTCGCGCTTACTGATGTTGAGCAGCTTCGACGCGTCGACTTCGCGCTCCTGCTCACGTTCGTGGCACTGTTCGTCTTTGTGGGGAACATGGTGCGCATTCCGCTTGTCCACGATGCAGTGGCGGGGCTCGTGGGGCAAAATGCGGTCATCGTCGCAGTGGGCGCGAGCCAGGTTATCAGCAATGTCCCCGCGGCCGTGCTGCTCTCCGGGTTCACGAGCCAATGGGACGCTCTCATCGTGGGCACGAACCTTGGCGGGCTTGGGACGCTCATCGCCTCGATGGCGAGCCTTATCACCTTCAAGGCGATCTCCATCGGCCGCGCGGGGGCGAAAATGCGCTATCTCAAAGTATTTACGCAGGTCAATGTGGTGTTTCTGGCGGCTTTGCTCGGATTTGCCCTGCTTTTTGACCTATAGCCGCCCAGCAAACCAAGCGCCTGCCGTCGTGGGATAGGGCTTGCTGGCGTCAACCTCGCTACGACCTGCATCTCGGATAGGGTATGCTTTCGCAAAGACAAGAAAGGAGCGCTCGATGAAGCTATTGATTGCATCCGATATCCACGGCTCGGCGTACTGGTGCCGTGCGCTCATGGCGCAAATCGAGGCCGAGTCGCCCGACACCGTCGTTCTTCTGGGGGACCTTCTCTATCACGGTCCGCGAAACGACCTTCCGCGCGATTACGCGCCGAAGGAGGTGCTCGCGATGCTGAACACGCTGGCCGGCCGCGTCGTTGCCGTGCGCGGCAATTGCGACAGCGAGGTCGACCAGATGGTGCTCGATTTTCCCTGCATGGCCGATTATGCGATCGTGATGGACGCAGTACCTGCGGAGGGCTCAGGCGGGCAGCCCGCCTCAAAGGCCGATCCGCGCCTGCTGTTCTGCACGCATGGCCACCTGTTCGGGCCGCAGAATGTGCCGCCGATCGCGCGCGGCGCCGCCCTTTTGTACGGGCATACCCACGTGAAGGAGATTGCCTCTCGCGATGGCGTGCTCTTTGTGAACCCCGGTAGCGTCTCTCTTCCAAAAGACGGCTCGAACAGTTACGCCGTCTATGAAAATGGTGCCTTTGAGCTGCGGGAACTTGTAGGGGAATAACTACGGGCGCGCCGCGCCGCCGCCAAGCCCTTTCTTTCCCGATCGGGCCCGCATCCGCGCGCGGCGCAGCCCTTGTCTTCTCGTTGGCGCTGTCGCCAAGCCAGCGCCGCCCTTATTTTGCGATCAGCGTGCCAAGGCGCATGCAGTCCGCAGAGGCGTCGTCGTCGGGGTAGTCCTTCGCGATGACGGAGTCGACCACGTCGACCCCCGCCTCCTCCGCGCGCTTCTCCCAGAGCTCCATCCACTCGCCGTCGTTCCAATCGTAGGACCCGAACAACGCCACCTTGCGACCAGGAAGATGCGGCTCCACCTCATCGTACATGGGCAAGAACTCCATCTCCTCGAGTTCCTCGTCGCCCATTGCGGGACAACCGAATGCGAAGGCATCGTAGCCGTCGAGCTTGCTCGAATCGAAATCCGCGGCTTGGACGAGATCGGCTTCGCCGCCGGCGGTACGCACGCCTTGCGCAATCAGATCGGCCATGGCCTCGGTGTTTCCCGTGCCGCTCCAATAAACGATGGCGACTTTATTCATGATAGGTTCTCCTTGCATATCGGTTGCTATTCGGTTCCGAGCGCTTTTATTCAGCGCTGGGCGATGTGCACGCAAGCTCCCCTCCCGCGTGCACATCGCCCAGCGCGCTCTTAGCTGGCCTGGGAATATGCCTCGTCAGCGGGGAAGGCGTCGTCGAGGATGGCAAGGCATTCCAGCGACACGCCCTCGTCGAAGAGCTCTTCGTAGGCGCGCGTGCATTCCTTGTATTTGCAGAAGCACTCCTTTGCATCCTGCTCGCATGAGTACACCTTCCAGCATCCGCTGCACAGGTAGTTCTCGCCCTTGTTCTCGATGAACCCCATGACGTCCTCAAACGGGTATCCCAGAAAGAGGCCGATCTCGTGAGGGAACGCGCAAGAACCTGAAAGCGTGCTTTGCAGGTCGGTCCCGCAGATGCGCTTGTGCAGAAGCTCGATGCAGGCCGCGAGGGAGCCGGTGTCATATCCCCCCTGCGCGAGGAAGCTTGACACCTCGGGGCGCGAAAGGTCGCGTCGAAGCAGGTCAGGGCGGTAGACATAGAGAAGCACCCCAGATTTCCTGCGTGCCAAAAGCTCGATGCGAACGCCGCAATCGTAGAGTTTGTCGCGCGCTGCGCGCAGCGCGTAAGCCAGGTTGCGCTCATGGGTCCTCGCAGAGACTATTCCCGACTTGCTCTTGCCAAGCCCGGAAACCGACTCGTCGCGGCAAACGAATAGGCTTCCCGGCTTGATGCCAGCCAGTGTCGGCGTGCAGTGGTGTACCAGTTTTCGCTCGAACAATTTCACGTATTCGCGTTTGTCCACGGGAACGCTCCTTTTGTGCGGCATTCTCAACGATAGTTAGCTCTGGGAAACTTATAAATCAGTGGCAAGCGCGAGTCAAGCGTTTGGATAAAAAAGTTTGCCTTTGGTTGCAATATTGCAAAAACACGATCTCTCGATTCGCGTTATCATGGACGAATTCACACGTAAGGAGATTGCTATGGCTTTCAAAGAAATCGCACCTGAGAATCTGATGCTCAACCCGTTTACAAAAATCGGGAAGGAGTGGATGCTCATCACCGCCGGCGCTGATGCCGAGCATTGCAACACCATGACCGCGAGTTGGGGCGCCATGGGCGTTATGTGGGGCAAGAACGTGGTGAGCGTTTACATCCGCCCGCAACGCTACACCAAGGAGTTCATCGATGCGAATGAGCACTTCACCTGCGCCTTTTTCGGCGAGGGGAATCAACGTGAGGCACTGAGCCTCTTGGGCAAGGTTTCCGGGCGCGACGTTCCCGACAAGATTTCCCAGGCGGGGCTTACCCCTGTTGAGGTCGGCGGGTCGGTTGCCTTCGAGGAGGCCGAGCTTGTGTTCGTATGCCGCAAGCTGTATGCGCGCGAACTTCCGCCGGAGGACTTCATCGACACCTCTTGCGATGCGCGCTGGTATCCCAACCACGACTATCACACCATGTACATGGCCGAGATCGAAAAAGTTCTCGTAAAGGAATAGCTTTGCACTTCGAGAAGCAAGGATGCCCGCACAAGAACCAGTCGGGACGAGGGAAAGCCCGCGCGAGGTCAAGGCCCGCGCGGGCTTTCGACGTCAGAACTGCTTTTCCTTCCAAACTGCAGCCAGTTCTGACAAGGTGAAATACGATTTGTGGACAAAAGCTCCCGTTTTAGGGGGGATCTGCGTCTCTGGTGGTCCGTTGTTGGGCTGGAAGCGGGCTTTTGGCGGACTCGAGGAACGCGGTTTTGCCTTCGAAGGAGGATTTGCAGATATTGTTACCCCCTAAAGGGGACGATTTTGTCCAGAAAGTTTGCAATGCGATGTTGGCGGCCTCTTAAAGGAAAAAAGGGCTGTTGTAAAGGAGCTACTGCGTAATGGTCCGTCCCATTGTTGGTTCATTAGGGCTGTCTTTCCCAACAATATGAGTGCTGGCTCGCAAGCGGGGGAGAAGATACTTGCGAGCGATACGAGGTATGCTTTGCAAATGAAGTGCCTCGTAAGTCACATCACTGCATTCGAATACTGGCGGCTCGTCGGGTTGCCGGGCATCGTGCGGCCTCTGCCCACCAATAGTCAAGCGATTCCCTCCTCGATGGAGTCTGGCGAAATCGAGAGGCTCGCCTCCATGGGCCTTCTCTCCCTGCCCTTGCATGTCGCAACTTCCCGAAAAAAGAAAAACGAATCGCAAACTTGTTTCTGTCATTACAGGCCGGAGCCTTATCCTCGCGGCTCGATATATCGGATTGACGCCGAGACGGGCATCGTGTCCCCCGAACTTGCATTGCTTCAGGTTTCGAGCAATCTGTCGTTTGGCGAACTTGCGGGCATCATGTGCGAATTCTCCGGGTACTACTCGCCTTCTTGCCGAGAGCTTCACGGAATGGTTGACCGCGAGCCTTTGACAAACGCCTTTAGAGTCGCGACATACGCTGAGCGTGCCAAGGGGCTTCATGGTGCGTGCCGAATGAGGCAGACCGCGAAGTACGCTCTCGATCGGGCGCGCTCACCGATGGAGATTGCTGCGGCGTTGTTGTTGGCGCTTCCATATGCGCGAGGTGGGTATGCGCTATCTGGGATGGAGCTGAACAATCGGATTAAGCTCAGTGTCTCGGCAAGGAAGAATTCGCGCGTGGCTTTTCTGGAGCCAGATATTCTATGGCCTGCTGCAAGGGTGTGCATCGAGTACGATAGCACAGAATTTCATGGGGATGAGTATCGAATCGCGAACGACGCCCGGAGGAAAAACGCTCTTGCGCTCTCGGGATACGATGTAGTGACGCTTACAAAAGAGCAGATGGCAAGCGCGTTCGAAATGGACAAGATAGCGCATTGCGCGGCTCGTCATTTGGGGGCAAGGCTTCGAGCCGAACGGATTCGGGGGCAAAAGGGGCTTCGCCATGAATTGCTTGCGCGAGGAAGTGCATTGAAGGACGAGCGTGCTCTTTCGGATCGTGCCGGTCAGCGATTCGAGGATTACTCGAAATCTGTGTTCTGGCGACAACGAAAATAAGAGATTGGGGACAAAAAATGCCGTTTTAGGGGGGTTGCCCATGCTCGAAGGGCGCTGATATGCCCTCTTTGATGTGGTTTGGGCGCTTTTTGCCCGCGTACAGTCGGGAAATGTCATAGCGGCGATGACCCTACCCCCTAAAACGGCATTTTTTGTCCAGAAATGCGGAATCTTCATGTCGGGGGGTCGAAAAGAGGGGTAGCAAAAGAGCCGGTACGCTCGGGGAAGAGGGAGATGGTGAAAGAGTCCCTGAGGCCAGGGGTGAGGGATGGAAAGGGCGCCTTTCAGGTCGAGCGAGCGAAACGTGCAGAGCGATCGTTAGACCAAGGATCGAGAAGAAGTTGGGCAATCGTTGGGCCAAGGAGAGTGGGGAAAACAATGGGGCGCAAGAAGATGGAGCCAGCCGTTGTTCTGCTACAAGGAGAAGAGTGCGGCGGCGTTGCCTTTGGCTGCCCGGGCCTTGTACTCGCTTACGATGGCGAGTCGACTGACGGTCGAGGTGGCCAGGGGATGGGGAAGTTCCTCGGGCGGAAACCAGCCGACCTCGGTGCTCTCGTCATCCCCCACGAAAGGTGCAGCATCGTCGTCGGTGGGCGAGCAGATGAAAAGGATGTCCATGTATCGGCACTGGTCGCCGTTCGCGTACTTCACCAGGTAGTTTGACGATTTTACGCTCGCGATTGCCTGCGGTGCAACGTGCACGCCCGTCTCCTCGAGTACCTCGCGCACGCATGTGCGGCCAGGCTCCTCCCCAGGCTCCACAATGCCGTACACAAGTGCCCATTCGCCCGTGTCGCTGCGTCGCCCGAGTAGGATGCGCCCGTCTGCATCTTCGACATAGGCCGTAATCCCCGTAAGCCAAAGCGGGTCGTGGCCGATCTTCTCGCGCAGCGAAAGGATGAAGTTCGGGGTCGTCATCGCAGCTCCCTGCATCTATTGCAAAAGCGGCGTCAGCTCGCCAAGGGCGAACACGTCGAGCTCCCGCGTGGCGCGCGAAATGCTCGTGTAGAGGCGGTTTTTCGCGATGCGATCATCGGCGGGGAAGAGTCCTGCGCTTGCGTTCGGAATGATGACGTGGTCGAACTCAAGTCCCTTCGCGAGCGACAGCGTGAGCAGCACGCATCCCGACCGAGGCAACGCTCCCGTCGCATCAACCAGCTGGGGGGCGTCGTTTCCCAAGGCCGCGGCAAGCTTCGTCGCCTCGTGCTTCCACGGCACGATGACGGCGGTGAGCCCCTCGTCGCTCGATCCCGCCTCGCGCACGGCCTCGCGCACGGCCTCCGTCCACGCGTCCTTGTCGTCGAAAACCTCGACGCGGGGCGCTGCGCTCTCGCGCTGCACGGAAGACACCTCCATGCGCTCGCTTTCGGGTAGAAGGCGAGCGAACAGATCGGTGATGCTGGGGGTGGAGCGGTAGCTCGTCATGAGATGACACTCGCTTACCTCGCCGCGCAAGCGCTCAAACGTGCTTTTGACCTGCGCGAACGTGAGTCCACCCTCGCGAATCGCCTGGTTCTCGTCGCCGAGCAGCATGAAGTGGGCGCGGGGGAAGAACCGGGCGAGAACCGCGAGCTGGGGAATCGTGTAGTCCTGTACCTCATCGATCATGACGTATCGCGCGTCGGGGTTCGAGAGTCCCGTGCACGCGATCTTCAAGTAGAGCCACGCCGCGGGCGGTAGGCTTTCCGCACCGATCAGGCGGCGGCCCAGGTTGTCCACGTGGAGCCACTCGTCGCGCGCAATCATGCCGTACGCGATGTCGAAGCGCTCGCGGATCAGCTTGAGCGCGGCCTTGCGCACCTCTTTGTCGTCGTCGATGTTCACCGGCTCGCCGAACGCCGCGAGCTGCTCGTCGTGGGTGAGGGATACCACCTCGTCAAAGGCCTCGTCGCTTGCCGCCATCGAGGCAAGCCTGGAGTCGAGACGTCGCGTGAGCTCCTCGCGCATCAGGTTCGACAGGCGCGCGCCGGGCTCGATTCGCGGCCACTTCGCGCGCACCTGATGCACCTGCGCCTGTGTAATCAGCTTCACGTGTCCTACACGAATGTCGCAGAAGTCGCCCGGCTCGTACTCGAACCTGCCGCTTTCAAGCACCTCGTCGATGCGCCAAAGGGTCGCCTCGTCAACAGTACCTTTCCCGAAGCCCTGCCCCTGCGGCAAGAGCGTGCGCGCGAACTCCGCGAGGGTGATGGTCTCCGGGTTGCGCTCGCCCATATCGGGCAGCACGTTCGCGATGTAGTGGCGAAACACCGGGTTCGGCGTGATGAGGAACACGTCCTCGGGGCGGAGGCTCTCGCGGTGCTGGTAGAACAGGTATGCGATGCGCTGGAGAAGCACCGATGTCTTGCCCGAGCCCGCGATGCCGGCGACGAGCAGCACGGGGCTGTCCTCGTGGCGGATGACAGCGTTCTGTTCCTTTTGGATGGTCGCGGTGATTGCCTGCATCTGAGAGGTTCGCTGCTTGGACAGCGATGCAAGAAGCAGCGAATCTTGGATGGCGATGTTGGTGTCGAAATAGGCGCGAAGCTCGTCGCGCACGATGTCGAACTGACGGCGCAGCGTGAGGTCTACGGCGATCGTGCGGCCGTTCGCGCGGTAGTGCGTGGGCCCCATGTCCTGATTGTAGTACACCTCGGCAACGGGAGAGCGCCAGTCGACCACGAGGCGCCGACAGCTGTCGTCAGATACGCCCGCAGCTCCGATGTAGAGTTCCTTCGGTGCGGCGCCGCGTTTGAAGTCGAGGACGATCTTCGCGAAGTACGGCTGGCTTAAGAGCAGGCCGATGTTGGAGAGCTTCTCGGCGGCGGCGTCTTGCGTCTGGTTGTATGAGTCGATGACGCTGTTCACGGTCGCGAAGTCGGCGTAGGTCTCGAACGCCTCGGTGTCGCTGCCGTAGTTCTGCTTGATTTCCTCCACCATCTGCTGTTTTGTAGCGGCCGCCGCGTCCTCGTTCTTGCGCATCTTGGCCGCAAGCGCGCCCGCCATCGACCGCAGCGTTGCATAGGTGTCGCTTAAATGCTGCTGCTCCTGGGCAAACACGGGATCGTTCTCGTTGCCCTCGTCGTTGGCGACGTCGGGGGCAACGAGATTCCCGTCGCTGGTTTTCGATTCGGATGCGGTGTCGTGTGCGCGTTCGTCTGACATGGACGGCTCTCCTTGGCTGAAATATCGGACGAACCATTGTAGACCATTAGGCGCGCAGCGTCACTCCCTCGGGGAGATCGGCGGGGTCGAAGTCGAAGTCGTCTTCGGCGTCCTCGTCGGCGACAGCCGTCGGCACAACTTCGGGCTCAGGGGCCTTCTTCTCGCCGAAAGCGGCGTCGAAGGTGTCGAAGCTCGCGCGCGGCACGGCGAACGTGATGTGCGCGATGGCCCCGGGATGAGCCTCGATCCATGCCTTGAACAGGCCGACCGACATTTCCGCATCGAACCCTTGCGCGCCGCATCCAAAGGCGCCCACCACAAGCGTCTCGCAGCCGTTCTCCGCCGCGATGCGCAAGAGCGACTCGATACGGCTGGCGAGCGCGTGCTCGCACTCACGCTCCGAGCGGTGGTTCTCCAGCGCGCGGGTACGGATGGGCTCGGGGATGGCGAGCACGTCGGCGCGGCGGATGGCGCCATCGCGCACGAACGCCACGTCGGGCAGGTAGAGCGCTCGATCGGTGAACAGCATACCGGACGAGTAGCCGCGGTTCTTGCTGTGATAGAGGTCCTTGCAGGCGCAAAGCGCGGGGTAGAGGTTGCTCTCCGCGCAGAGAATCTGTTCGGGACCGAAGCTTCCGTCCTCGTAGGCGCCGCCGGGACGGGTGAACGAGCACGGATCGACGACCACGACCTTGCCCTGCGCGCCAAACACTGCCCTCGGCGCGAAATCGGTCGTCACCGATGTCGTGGTCTCGCCTTCCGCCTCGGCTACGGGAAGCTCGCGCCCTTCGCCGTTCTCGTAGATCTTGGCCGCCTCGACGGTCGCCTTCGTTTCGCTTGCGAACGCCCCGCGCATCAGCGCAAGGTTCTTCGCTGCGGCTTCGCGCCGCTCGTCACGTGTGGGCATGCTGCGTCCTTCCCTGGGAATAATGCGAACAAGGCCTATGGTAGCAGTTTCGCAGGTTGGGGAATGGGTCGGGCTGGAGATGCCACAAGGTTTGCCCAGATTGTCGGCGCTCTGGGCCTCCCTTCCACTCGACGAGGGCTCTTCGGCAACGCCCAGTCGCTCAAACAGTCCTCGCTGCGCTTAAGGAACTCGCTTTGTGGGCGCCGCCGAAGAGCCCCTGTCAGGCCGCGGGTCCCAGTCCCTTTCGGCAACGTCCAGTCGTTCAGACAGCCCTCGCTTCGCTTAAGGAACTCGCTTTGTGGGCGCCGCCGAAGGGGGCTGTTCCGGCAGGGCCGCGGGCTTGCCCCCCAACGCCCCTTCTCTTCGCGCGATTCGACGGTTTTTGGACCCCTGTACGAATCGCTCACCTTCCCATGCAATATAATGCGCTTGTAAATCAAGCAAATGGCGTTGGCGGACGTGTGCGGATCGCATCTCGGATAGAAGCGGCCCGCAGAGGGGAATGCAGGTGAGAACCCTGCGCTGTACCAGCAACCGTAAGGCGCTTGCGCTCGCCCGAGCATAGGGGCGGGCCAAGCCGAAGTCGGATTACCTATCTGCCAAACAGCCCTGGGAAGGATGGTTCGACTTGTTGTGCCCTCATTTGAATTGGCGGGAACGCCGTCGCAGTGCCATGTTCGAGGCAGCAAACATTTCCCTTCTCAAAACGAAATAGCCCGTCTCGCCGGATAGCTCGGCTTGGGAGCTGCGGGTTCCTGTGCCGTCTGGCAAAAAGACGCGGCTTGAAAGGGGGTTGCCCGAAAAGGGGACAGTGCGAAGCTGTGTCGTGGCGGCGTCGATGAAGGCGCGCCGCGGATCGGTGAATCAAACGGAAAAGCAAATCAGGCAGATAGTGGATAATCAAGCAGATAAGGAGGCTTGGATGAATTGCAGGAATAAGTTCGTTTCCTTGCTCTTGTCCGTTGTGCTGGCGTGTGGCCTTGTGCCGCAGCTCGCGTTCGCGGAAGTGGGGAAGCCGGCCGCCGCACCGCAGAAGGTGACGGTGAGCTACCATTTGCAGGACTCGGCGAGCATGATGCTCGTCAACGAGTCGGACGTCGAGGTGGCAAGCGACGAGGCGGAGTCGATGGGCTTCGCCGACCAGGTGACCGACGGCGTTTCGGCGCTCGACGTCCTGGTCAAGGCTCACGAAGACGCTTTCGGGATGACGAAGGACGACGCCGCCGACTATTTGGCCGTGAGCGACGCCGGCTTCGTGACGAAGCTCTTCGGTCAGGAGACGTCCGCCAACGGTTTCATGCTCAATGGCGCATATCCCAACGACGGAACCGAGAGCAACTGGGGCGGGTATAACGGCACGACGGTGGTCACGCAGGCGGTAGCGACCGGAGACGTGCTCGACTTCTTCATCTACGAGGACCAGAGCGGTTGGGGCGACCAGGCTGCTTGGTTCTGCAAAGACGGCGTGGCGGTCGACTCGATCACCGTTCGTCCTGGCAGCCAGACGAACCTCGTCCTGAAGGGCGTCGCGTACATGTCGGGCTATCAATATAAGGACGCGGAAGCGATGCGCGTCGTCGGCATGCCGATTGCAGGCGCGCAGCTCGCGAGCGTCGACGGGGAGAACTCCACCTGGGCAGACGTGGACGGCGCCACCACTTCCGACGCCGGCAGCGTGGCGCTTGTCGCCCCCAGCGAGGAGGGAACCTACTACTACACGGCGCACTCCGCTGGCGGCACTGCCGTCATCCCGCCCGTGCTCAAGGTCGTCGTCAGCAACGATGCGCCGGTGCCCGCTCCTGCAGCGGAGCTGACGGCGCTCAGCGTGGCGAGCTTCGATAGTTTCCCCAACGCGCTCGAGCTGACGCCCGCCTTTGACGCGGATGTGACCGAATACCGCGTGCCCGCGGTCAAGTGGAGCAGCAACTCCTGGGAGCGCATGTTCCGCGTCAAGGCGTCGGCGCCCGAGGGGGCCGTCATCTCGGCGAGCCTCAACGGCGGTGCAGCGAAGGCTGTGACGTCGGGCGATTCGAGCTGGACGCTCTTCAGCGGAAGCGACCTGCTCGTTAAAGGCATC
>ENA-OUQH01001318-OUQH01001318.1-human-gut-metagenome-genome-assembly--contig:-NODE-1318-length-16749-cov-4.381275_pt1 | contig 16749 bp, 16 predicted proteins | sample MGYA00237948_ERZ548828 | MGnify/ENA primary metagenome ERZ548828 (study PRJEB26490, sample SAMN05194711) | human gut metagenome | biome: terrestrial biome; feature: human-associated habitat; material...
CAATTCCTCGTGGCATGAATTCTTCATTCCTGTACTGCGAAAGGCAGGTCTCCCGACTGAACGCTCTGACGCTTCGACTCCCTTCCCGGTCTCCCAGTGGTAATAAGCCGTCGCTTGCGAATCACGGTGACGAGTTCGCGCAGGATTTGCACCCGCTTCCCTTTTCACCAGACGCATATGGTCTGACACCTTACGCATTTATTCAATTATGCCTTATGCCAAATTATTCTAGCATTCCTATAGTTAGTTGTCAATGTAGGGGGAAGAACGAGATTTGTGTTTGCGTGCACTTGACGCAAACTCGGTATGCACAAAAAAGCGTGCGCAGAAATGAGAGGAAAGATGGAATATGATTTTCGGAACGTTGTTACTGATGGAAAATGCGAAAAATAAGCGGCTACCGAATCCTCGGAAACCGCTTATTTACTGGCTTTTTAGAAGAGCGACAGACGGGGCTCGAACCCGCGACCTCCACCTTGGCAAGGTGGCGTACTACCAACTGTACTACTGTCGCATTTTTCTCTCGCTGATGTATCTCAGCGACGAAATTTATAATAACACAGTTTCTTCTGCTTGGCAAGCTTTTTCGTAAAAAAATTCAAATTTATTTTGGAAGAAAATAGAATAGCAAAATTTTGGAAAAATATGCGCCGTTTTTTATTCATGACAATAGAATGCTCGCAGAGCGTGCATTCTATTGTATCTTTTCATCCGTAGCATTTCCGAAAACATCGAGCAGCGTTCCATAGCGGAAGAGCCAGACCATCTGCAGCTCGGTCTGATCGTATTCCTGCAGTGTTTTCATTACCTGCTCGGCGATTTCGGGCGTAACGCTTCGGGCCGTTTCCGGGGAAGCAGGATTACAGAGCATGTGCCAGTATTCCGGATAGGCTTCTACCCATTTGACCAGCCGCTGCTGGCGCAGTTGGTTGTAGAGCTTTGAGAGGGCGAGAATGATCTGGGCAGCGTTATCTTTTTCCAGTTCTTTGTAAAGGTCTTTCGAATCCATAGTGCCTCCTAAAACGAATAATGGGGACGTATTCATCCCTATTATAAGCAAAACAGGAGAAAGATGCAAGGCAGGTCTCAGGAAGATACGACGGAACAGGAAAGCAGGACTTGCAGATCGAAAATCGTCATGCTACACTACGATGAGAGCATGAAAAGTGTTCAAACGGGAATCACACGACGAGGCTCCCGGTGTGGGAGCACGGATCGAAGCAAAAAGAAAAGGGGAACAAAAGAATCTATGATAACAGATCAATTCGGGAAAAAATGGTATAAAGGGAATCTCCATACCCATTCCACCAATTCTGACGGCCGTCTGTCGCCGGAAGAAGTTATCAGGCTGTATCGAGAGGAAGACTACGACTTTCTTGCCCTGACGGATCATTGGTTTATGGGAGAAGAGCGCCAGGAGGAAAATTTTCTGCTTTTGAGCGGGGCAGAATATGACGTTGGCAACAATGTCAGGGACGGCATTTATCATGTCGTCGGAATCGGTATGCAGAAGGAGCCGAAGCTGGAAAAAGGACCGGAATTACAAGAAAAGCAGGCGCAGCTGATGATCGATCGGATTCATGAAGCCGGAGGCATTGCAATTCTGGCGCATCCGGCATGGTCGATGAACCGGGCGAGCGAGGTGCGTCTGTTAAAAGATCTGGACGGCTGCGAGATTTATAATACGACGTCGGGCGTGCCGTGGAACTGTAGACCCTATTCGGGCATCATCCTGGATGAATTGGCAGCGCAGGGATATGTGCTGCCCTGCATGGCAGCGGACGACGCGCATCAGTACACAGGCGACGAAACAAAATCTTACCTGATGGTGCAGGCGGATGAGCTGAGCCGCGATGCAATCCTGGAAGCGATTGCTCAGGGGCGTTTTTATGCATCCCAGGGGCCTCGTTTTTGGATTGAGAAAAAGGATAACAGTCTGATCGTGCACAGCACGCCGGTGAAGGAAATCGTCTTTTTCACGGATGCGGTATGGTCGGACGATCGCGCGACAGTCGGGGAATGCGTGGAAAAAGCCGTTTATGAGATCCAACCGCATGAAACGTTTGTGCGGGTAGAATTAAAGGATGCTGTAGGGAACCGGGCATGGTCGAACTTTTACCTGACCGGAAAGGCGGTTTTATAAGAATGGAAAATCTCCTTTTTTGTCTGAATGCGACGGTACCGATTTTTCTGACGATGATGCTGGGGTGTCTGTTTAAGAAAATCGGCTGGATAGACGAGCTTTTTACAAAACGCCTTAACAAATTTGTCTTTCAGGTGGCTTTGCCGGCGCTTCTGTTTGAAGATCTGGCGACAGTTGACCTTGCGGAAGTCTGGGATATGGGTTATGTTGCGTACTGTTTTGCTGCAACATTTCTCGGAATCGGGATCTGTTACCTGATTTCCCTCTTATTAAAAGATAAATCCATTCAGGGCGAGTTCGTGCAGGCGTCTTACCGGAGCAGCGCGGCGCTGATGGGAATCGCGATCATTCAGAACATTTATGGAAACGCCGGAATGGCGCCGCTGATGATTATCGGAACCGTGCCGCTTTACAATGTGATGGCAGTCGTTATTCTGTCGATTTTAAAGCCGGAGCGCGGAAAAGTGGACAAGGCGCTGCTTTTAAAGACAGGAAAGGGAATTGTAACAAACCCGATTATACTCGGTATTTTAGCCGGTATGATCTGGTCGGGACTGCGCCTTCCGATGCCGAAAATTCTGGACAAAACGGTTTCCAATGTCGGCGTTCTGGCGACCCCGCTTGGTTTGATGGCGCTGGGTGCTTCGTTCGATTTAAAGCAGGCTGCCGGAAAAATCAAACCGGCGATTGTTGCAACCTTTATCAAGCTGATCGGTCTGGCGGCAATTTTTCTTCCAATTGGCGTGATGCTCGGCTATACACATGAGCATCTGATTGCTCTGATCGTGATGCTCGGCTCTGCCAGCACGGTGAGCTGCTTTGTTATGGCGAAAAATATGGGACACGACGGCACGCTGACATCCAGCGTCGTTGTTTTGACAACATTGTTTTCTGCGTTGACGATGACTGGATGGCTGTTTATTTTCCGGACAATGGGACTGGTGTGATGGAGGATTAAAATGAAAAAGCTGGAAGCGGTAATTTTTGATATGGACGGTGTTCTGTTCGATACGGAGCGAATGAGCTGCGAATGCTGTTTTGAGGCGGCAAAGCAGCTGGGACTTACGCTGGCGGAGGAAGCAGTCTATGGCGGCTGCGGACGAAATGAAGCGTCACTTCGCAGACATATTATGGAGACGGAGGAGCCCTGGTATCCGAATGGAACCTTTCCTTATGAAGAATATCGGGAACGGTTTATGGCGTTGTTTCAGGAGAGTCTGGAACGGGAACTGCCGGTCAAAAAGGGCGTACGGGAGCTGCTGGAATACCTGAAAGACAAGCAGATCAAAACGGCGATCGCATCGTCTACGAAAGGCCCGCTTGTCAGAAAGCATCTGGAGCGCACCGGCCTTAGCGGATATTTTCAGGAAATTGTTTCCGGTGATATGGTGGAAAAAAGTAAGCCGGAGCCGGATATTTATTTAAAAGCCTGTGAGGTAGTCGGCGTTTTGCCGGAAAATGCGATGGGAATCGAGGATTCTTTTAACGGAATCCGTGCGGTTGCGGCTGCGGGAATGACGGCGGTTATGGTGCCGGATATGGTACAGCCGGACGAGGAAATTCGTCAGATTTATGATTATTGTGTGCAGGATTTGCTGGAAGTGAAGGAACTGATCGAGCTGCTCGCGTAGTGCAGAGCCGTTCGGTGTGATGCAGCATGGAGAGTACAGTTCACCTGCACCATTTGCAATCCAATAGAATGCGCGATCTACGAACATTCTATTGTCGCGAATCGTCTCTTCTTTTGCAGACGAAGCCATGAGTGAACGGAATCTCATTGACAAATCTCAGGAAAATGATTATACTGTAACCACCGTGCAGCCGGGGGAGCAGCGGCCCCCTGAACCTGAAATCCGCTATAGCAGGGGTGATGGTACGCCGAGGGCTTTTGGCTCATATTGCTGCCCTTTACAAGTGGCGATGAAGTTTGGGTCTTGCGCAACGGGTGTCTGTGAACCGTGTCAGGTTGGGAACAAAGCAGCACTAAACAGAATTTCCCGTGTGCCGCAAGGGTGCCTGGCGGAGTTAACTGTAAAGGTAACGGATATGGGTTTCGGTTCGAAGCGTGCCGCACGGTCTTTGAAAAAGAGAACAGTCTTTCGGGAGAAGCCCGGAAGAATATGGGCGTCCGGAGGAAGAGGATTTCTCCGGGCGTTTTTTAGTTATAGTTCACTCGTTTTTCATTCCCGGGAATGGAATTGTATCAAGACGAAGAGAAAGAGGAAATAAAACGTGGAAACGATCAAAAAGGATAACAGCGGGACTCTGTCGCTGCCGGAAAATCTGGAAAAGCTGCTGACAGACTGCACACTCTGTCCGCGTAACTGCCACGTCAACCGTATGGCGGGGCAGATCGGCTACTGCCTGCAGACGGGGACGCTGCGGGCGGCAAGAGCAGCGCTGCACTACTGGGAAGAACCGTGCATCTCGGGCACGGCAGGTTCGGGTGCAGTGTTTTTTGGCGGCTGCTCGATGCGGTGCGTGTTTTGCCAGAACCATGACATTGCGGCAGGAGAAGCCGGACGGGAAATTTCGGTGGAACGCCTGAAAGAAATTTTTCTGGAACTGCAGGAAAAGGGCGCGAACAACATCAACCTCGTGACGCCGACGCATTTTGTACCGCTGATTGTTCCGGCGCTGCGGGCGGCAAAGCGGGAAGGACTGCGGATCCCGATCGTATACAATACCTCCTCTTATGAAAAAGTCAGCACGCTGCAGCTGCTGGACGGGCTTGTGGATATTTATCTGCCCGATCTGAAATATGAATCTGCAGCGCTTTCCGGGCTGCTTTCGAATGCGCCGGATTATTTTGAAACAGCAACAGCGGCGATTGCAGAGATGGTCAGACAGGTCGGCGAGCCGGTTTTTGCAGCACCGGATGGGACACAGCTTTTCGCGGCGCAGATGAATGATGCATGTGAAGAAGCCGACGAGGACGCAGAATTTTTAATGAAAAAAGGCGTTATCGTGCGGCATCTCGCCCTGCCGGGACAGGAGGCAGATTCGAAGAGAGTGCTTTCCTATCTGTTAAAAACCTATGGGGAGCGGATTTATATCAGTCTGATGAATCAGTACACGCCGATTCCGTCTGTGCTGGAGAAGACGCTGCCAAAGCTTACGCAAAGTGCCTGCCTGACAGGTCTGCAGCGCCGTCTGACGGAGGACGAATACGAAGCTCTGATTGATTTCGCGATAGAAAACGGAATCGAAAACGGCTTTATTCAGGATCAGGAAACGGCGCAGGAAAGCTTTATTCCTGCATTTGATGGCGAGGGCATCTGACGGAAAAAGAGGATTGTGCAATTTTACAGGAATTTATGGTGTTTTCTTGATTGTTCGGAGGCTTGTGTGAGTGTATTCTGAAAAAGAACAGATGCCGGAAAAATATTCCTTTTTCAGGCACAACAACAGAGCAGGGGATTTATAAAAGGAGGAACTATCATTATGAACACAATGCCCAGACCGGAGCATCCGCTTCCTCAGTGGGAAAGAAGCACATGGAAAAACTTAAACGGAGAATGGGATTTTTCTTTCGACTTTGGTAAAAGCGGCATAGACCGTTGTTTTTATGAAAAGAAGGATTGGGAGAAAAAGATCATCGTTCCGTTTTGCCCGGAAAGCGATCTGAGCGGAATCGGCTATAAGGATTACATGGATGCCGTATGGTATCATAAGACCGTAGAACTGACCGAAGTGGAGGTAAAAGGACGCGTTCTGCTGCATTTTGGCGCGGTGGATTATGATACGCGCGTATGGATCAACGGAACAGAGGTTGGACGGCATAAAGGCGGTTATACCTCTTTTACATTCGATATCACGGCTTATGTACAGGCCGGTGCAAACGATATCGCCGTATACGCAGAGGACGATTTGAGAAGCGGCAAACAGCCCCATGGCAAACAGAGTGGGCTCTACTATTCCCATGGCTGTGAATACACCAGAACCACCGGTATCTGGCAGACGGTTTGGCTTGAGTTCGTGCCGGAAAATTATGTGAAAAAAGCACGCTTCTTTCCGAACGTGGAAGCAGGCACGATTACGATCGAAGCGGTGACTGTCGGCGACGGATCGTTCTGCGCAGAAGCGTTTTATGAAGGAAGACGCTGTGGCCAGGCGGAAACCACAACTGCTGGCGGAAATGTTGTTGTGACGCTGCCTCTTTCCGAAGTGCATCTGTGGGAGGCTGGAGCAGGCAGACTGTATGATTTGACAATTACTTTTGGGAAAGATACTGTTCACAGCTATTTCGGACTGCGCAATGTCACAATTTCCGGGGAAAAGGTGCTGATTAACGGAAAATTCGTGTTCCAGAGACTCGTTCTGGATCAGGGATTTTATCCGGACGGCATTTATACCGCATCTACCGATGAAGCACTGGAAAACGATGTGAAGCTGTCGATGGCAGCAGGCTTCAACGGCGCGCGTTTGCATGAAAAAGTGTTTGAGCCCCGTTTCCTGTATCATTGCGATCGTCTGGGTTATCTTGTATGGGGCGAGCAGGGCAACTGGGGGATGGATCCGAGCGCACCGGATGGATTGAAAAACTTCCTGCCTGAATGGATGGAAGCGGTTGAAAGGGATTTCAATCATCCTGCGATCATCGGCTGGTGCCCGTTTAACGAGACATGGGATTATGAAGGGCGCAAGCAGGATGACGACCTTCTGGCAATTGTCTATCGGATGACGAAGCTCTACGATACGACCAGACCCTGCATCGATACCAGCGGCAATTTCCATGTTATTACTGATATTTACGATCTGCACGACTACGAGCAGAATCCGGAAGAGTTCGCAAGTCATTATGAAAGCTATGCAAAGGACGGCATTCTGGCATGGGATAACCATGCGCCGAGACAGAAACAGATTGTCGGTATTCCGGTATTCATCAGCGAGTACGGCGGCATCAAGTGGGATGTTGAGGGCGTGAATAAGGACAGCTGGGGCTACGGCGACGGACCCAGAACCGAGGAAGAGTTCCTTGCACGTTATAAGGGTCTGACGGATGTGCTTTTGGACAATCCGAAGATGTTCGGCTTCTGCTACACCCAGCTGTACGATGTAGAGCAGGAAATGAACGGTCTTTATACCTATGGCAGAAAGCCTAAATTCGATATGGAAATTATCCGTAGGATCAACAGCCGCAAAGCTGCGATCGAGGAGGGAAAGGTATAACGCCTTCCTGTTTTGCATAGGCTGAAAGAAAAGCGGGTAACGCGATGCTGAATGCAATCTGGGCAGGAATGATTGTTCTTGGAATCTTATACGGAGCTTTTACCGGCAATCTGGAGGCGGTGTCCAATGCCGCCCTGGAAAGTGCCGGGGAAGCTGTGGATTTATGTATTACGATGTGCGGGATCATGGGACTTTGGACAGGTCTGATGAAAATCGCACAGCAGTCGGGGCTGATTGCTGCATTGACGCGCGGCATCAGCCCTTTTGTGTCGTTTTTATTTCCCCGGATTCCGAAAAATCATCCGGCGCGGGAGTCAATTTCCACCAATATTGTTGCAAACGTCCTCGGACTTGGCTGGGCGGCAACTCCGGCGGGCTTAAAGGCGATGGAGGATCTTGCACAGCTGGAAGAAAAACGGAGACAGACGAGGTATCTGAAAAACGTTCCAAAAGATACGGCGAGCAATGAAATGTGTACGTTTCTGATTTTAAATATTTCGTCCCTGCAGCTGATTCCGGTCAACATGATCGCCTATCGAAGCCAGTACGGAAGCGCAAGCCCCGCCGCAGTGGTCGGTCCTGCGGTGCTGGCGACACTTGTCAGTACGTTTGCGGCAGTGATTTTTTGCAGGGTGATGGATCGGAGATAGTGCCACTTTATGAGCAAAAATGAGCTGCAAAGCAGCAGAGAGCGTCGAAGATGCGGTTCAATACAATAGAATGTTTGCGGAGCGTACATTCTATTGTATTGCGAGTGGCGTGGGTGAACAGTAACGAATATTTTGCAGGCGGGCAGTCATACATCGTTCGATGCGCAGCTGCCCTCTGTTTTTGTGGAAATTTACATCAGATATGCCAGCAGCACGCTCATAATGACACCGACGGCGGTAGAAAGCAGCGCGCCTGCCAGCGTATATCTGGATTTGGAAACGCGCGCCGTCATAAAATAAACAGACATCGTGTAAAAACAGGTTTCTGTGCAGCTCATCAGAATCGACGTGATGCGTCCTGCCAGAGAATCGGTCCCGTAGGTTTTGAAAATATCGAGCACCAGTCCAGTCGCCGCGGAAGAAGAAAACAGGCGGATGAAAATGAGCGGGAAAAACTCCGGGTACATACCGCTTATGGAACTGCCAGCGGCGTATTTTTGCAGCAGCTTTCCCGGAAGATCCAGCAGCCCGGAGCCCCGCAGAATCCCGACTGCCATCATCAGCCCGATGAGCGTTGGGACGATGCCGACGACCGTTTTCAGACCGTCCGCTGCGCCGTTTATAAAGTCGTCGTAGAGATTGCATTTATGAATCCACCCATAGCCGATGATGAAGAAGATCACGGCAGGAATGAGGATGGAGGAAAGATGTGCGAGAACATTTGCCATGGAAAGCTCCATTCTGCAGGAATATCTGTTACCGGAATATATGATTTTGCCAACCCATACAGAACTGGAATCATAAAATGCAGAGTAGGGGCATAAGTTACTATCAGGTTTTCTGAAAAACGAATGGGATGGAAAAAGGAGGACAGGCATGGCGGAATATCGAAAACAAATCGCATATCTGGATTATCTGGAAGACGGCGTAAAAATCAAAAATGCCGGATTTGTCAGAATAGAGGAACAAAACGGACACAACCGGATGGAAGTAAAAGTTAAAAACCTTCCGGGCAAGGACTGCGGGGAGTTTCGGTTACAGGAAGAACATGAGAGAACGGTCGGAAGGATTAGTTTGCAGGGCGGCAACGGAAACTGCTGCATGGTGTGGCGGATGCCGGAGCCGGGCGAATTGGATAACAGCCGGGAGGAAAGCTGGCAGCAGACTGCGCAGCTTCGGATTTTACTGCCCGGAAAAAGAATGCTGATTGCAAACTGGCACGAACCGGTCGAAATTCCGGCACAGAAAGAGACGCTGCAGCTGCAGCAGCAATCGCAGGTACAAGGAGATCAGTTCCAACAGATGGAGGCGCGGTCATCGCAGACAAATTCACCCCGGCAGCCCGGAGCTGGAGAAATTATTCCGTATCCGGAGCGGCGCGGCAGCGAGATGGAAAAGCAGTCCACTATGGCGAAGAAGCTCGCTGAAACAGAGCAGTCCGCCATGTCGGAGGAGCCCGCGGCAACAGAGCAATTCGCCATGTTGAAGAAGCCCGCTGAAACAGAGCAGTCCGCCATGTCAAAGGAGCCCGCGGCAACAGAGCAATCCGCTATGGCGAAGGAGCTCGCGGCAACGAAGCGGCAGCCCACTCCGGAAGCGCCATTTGTGTCAGCGTCCGAGCCGACGATTCCTTTTCCTTCCGCTGCGCCAAAATCGCCGTCCTCTCCATCGCGTGAGCCGGTCTGCAGTACAGATAAATGGGAGCAGCTGTGCACGATGTATCCGGAAATTCATCCGTTCCGCGACAGTCGGGAATATCTTTCCATTGCGCCGAAGGACTTTGTGGTTCTGTGTAAGGAATATCAGAAGTTGGTACATAACAGTTTTCTGCTGCACGGCTACTATAATTACCGTCATCTGATTCTGGGCAGAATCCGGCAAAAGGATGCATGGCAGTATTATATCGGCGTGCCTGGCAATTTTTATGACCGGGAAAAAATGGTGGCGGAAATGTTCGGGTTCGAAGCCTTTGAGGGTGAAAAAGAATCCGCATCGCCGGGCGATTACGGGTATTATATGAAGCGGGTGGAGATTTGAGCAAGGGTGGTCGAACCAGCGGGAGCGATGATCAGGAAAATGACAGACTGTAAAAACCCACTTGCGGGAATGAAAGGGGACTGGTATGCTTTTTCTAGAAAAGGTCAGCAGATTTTGGACGTTCTCGGTGCAGATCATGAAAAGCTGACATTTTATATTTGAACCACAGGGAGCAATTATGGCAAGAATCCGTACAGAAGAGGAAAAAGAAGCGGCGCGGCGGGCTGCAAAGCAGGCGAAAAAAAATCAGTGGCTTCGGGAGCAGGAAGAAAAGCGCCCGACGCATGAAAAATATATGAAGGATGCGATCCGACAAGCGAAAAAAGCGGCAGCGCTCGGCGAAGTGCCGATCGGCTGCGTGATCGTGCATGACGGACAGGTGATCGGCAGAGGCTATAATCGACGAAATACGGACAAAAGTACACTGGCGCATGCGGAGATTACAGCGATTAAGCGGGCGAGTAAAAAGCTGGGTGACTGGCGGCTGGAAGACTGCACATTGTATGTGACGCTGGAGCCCTGCCAGATGTGTGCCGGAGCCATCGTGCAGGCGCGGATTCCGGAGGTTATGATCGGCTGCATGAATCCAAAGGCAGGCTGCGCAGGATCAATCTACAACCTGCTGCAGGAACCGGCATTTAATCATCAGGTCAGCCTGTTTAAGGGCGTGCTGGAAGAAGAATGCAGCCAGATGCTGAAAGATTTTTTCCGCAGTCTGCGGACACGGTTGAAAACCTGAGACAGAACGCAGTCTGCGGACATGTCGGAACGCAGCGCAGAACTTACGGACTGTGTACGGGCATATTCCGGACCGCACCACAAAGGAGAAAGGGAATATATGGACTTTTGGGAAAGACTCTTTGCCAGAGCTGGAAGAAGAAAACCAGAGCCGTCTGCAGAAGCGAAATGCGCAGAGGAGTGGGATACAGAGTTGGCAAGCGAACTCTCGGAGACAGAGCGGGAGCATTTGAAAAAAGCCGGCTGCATCCGAAAGCATATTTATTTTTCAGGACGTGTGCAGGCGGTGGGCTTTCGCTACAGCGCGCTGTGTTTGGCAAAAGAGCTGCAGCTGACCGGCTGGGTGAAAAATTTAAAGGACGGACGTGTGGAAGCAGAGCTGCAGGGACAGGCTAAACAGGTAAGCTCGTTTGTAGAGCGCATCAGTCAGCGTGGCAGGATTGTCGTAGAGTTTGTGGAAGAGGAAGAACGCGAACTTTGCTATGAGGAAGACTTTGAGGTCAGGTGAAAAGCTGCAGAGCCACCGATCGGGGCAGAAGACGCCGCAGCGCGCGAAGCTGCATTGGACGGAACGATGTTGGTGAGGCGCTGCGCTGTACCTGGAGTGGTCGCCCTGCAGACTGTGCCGCAGCGCATGGCTGCGCGTTTCGCCAGTCAGAATACCAGCCGCGAATACTCGCTTCCGGCATCCTGCTTTTGCGGCTGCCTGCGGTAATCTGACGGTGAGACGCCCATACGTCGGTGAAATGCCCGGGAGAAGTAAAAAGCATCCGAGAAGCCGCAGGAGACAGCAGCTGTTTTGACGGAATTGCCGAGCTCGAGCAGGCGGCATGCCTGATGAATGCGGAAATTTGATAAAAATTCGCCGGGAGAAATGTTCAGTTCGGATTGAAAGGCGCGGTAGAGCGTGCTTCTACTGACACCGAGCATCTGACAAAGCTGTTCGGTATGGAAGTCTTCGTGGTGAAAATTGGAGCGGATCAGAAAAACTGCATTTGCCAGAAGGGACGAAGCAGGAGAGTCGGGCAGACCGGGTGCCGGGGCATAATCGGCATAAAGACCGAGCAGGGTGCGGAGCATGCCATTTGCTTCGTTGCGGTTCTGGTGATAAAGGTCGAGGGGCTGCAGATCGGCAAAAAGCTGTCGGAGCCGGGCAGGGCAGATCGCGGGACAGACGGGTGCAGCAGGGGAAAAGGCAGTCTGATCGAGCAGAGAGGCAGCTTCTTTTCCGGTAAATTCTACCCAGGTATATTCCCACGGATTCCCCGGGTCAGGGTAATAACGAATCGTATCATAAGGATAAATCAGAAAGCTTTCGCCGGTGTGAACGGGGAAAGTTTTTTTATGATATTCGATAAAGCCCTGACCGCGCAGAATATAATGGATGATATAGACCGGGCGGACGCCGGGTCCCCAGGAATGCAGATCGCTGCAGTCCTGCCTGCCTGTGGCGAGCAGGGTGAGACCAGGCTGGGAATCGGAACCAAAAACAGATGAATTCATAAAGAGACCTCCTGATTTACAGGATGTCGGGGATGATGTCTAAAAACCTCCTGCAGACAGTCTGCAGCGGCCTTTGGGCACATACCTCCGGCATTGTCCTGACGTGAATAAATAATCCATGTATTTGCGACAAAAACCCATGGAAGAGAACAAAAGTGTCATGCTACAATCACGATAACGGATAACGAAAGAGAGGTCAAGGGGTATGGTAAAATTAACGCCGCCGATGGGCTGGAACAGCTGGAACACATTTGGTGAGAATATCAATGAAAAACTGATCATGGAAACAGCGGATAAAATGGTGGAGCAGGGGCTTTTGGACTGCGGATATGAGTATCTGGTCATTGACGACTGCTGGTCTTTAAGAAAGAGAGACGAGGAAGGCCGTCTGATTGCAGATCCGGAGAAGTTCCCACACGGCATGAAAGCGGTTGCGGATTACGTGCATTCCAAAGGCTTGAAATTTGGTATGTATTCTTGTGCGGGCAACCTGACCTGTGCCGGATATCCAGGCAGCTTCGAGCATGAATTTATCGATGCAGACACATTTGCATCCTGGGGTGTGGATTTTTTGAAATACGATTACTGCTATCACAGCAACATCATTCCGGGAAAATATTTATACCGCAGAATGGGCATCGCGTTGGAAAATTGCGGCAGGGATATCCTGTTTTCCGCATGCTCCTGGGGCGCAGATCAGACGCATGAATGGATTAAGGAAACCGGCGCGAGCATGTGGCGTTCCACCGGCGATATTTTCGACAGCTGGGAATCGATCAAGGATCTGACCAAACAGCAGGCAAAGCTTCATCCGTATCATAGCGTCGGCTGCTTTAATGATATGGATATGCTGGTTGTAGGCATGTACGGCAAAGGAAACGTTGGGTTAAGCGGCTGCAACGACGTTCAGTACAGAACGCATTATTCAATCTGGGCGCTGTTTGGCTCTCCGCTGATGATTGGCTGCGATATCCGCAATATGAATGAAGAGACGAAGAAGATTCTGGAAAATAAAGAGCTGATTGCGATCAATCAGGATCCTCTGTGCCGTCAACCGATCCGTCTGGACGGAATCTGGAGCGGAGACGATGTCCTCATTTATTCCAGACAGCTTTCCAATGGCGATCTGGCAATCGGTTTCTTCAACTTAAAGGACGAAAGCGTAGTAGCAAATCTGAATCTGGACGAAGTCGGTCTTCCGATGAGCACCGGCAAAACCCTGCAGATGAAGGAGGTTTGGACCGGGGAAGACCTGCCTTCGCTCAACGGAACGGTCCGTAAGGCTTTGGAGCCTTATGGCTGTGCGGTATACCGCTGCAAGGTCGTTGATCTGTAATGGACACCTGTATGAAATGCGGAAAGGAGCTGACCCAGCTGGATCGGGGAGCTTACCGGAAATTCGTCAACCGGGGCAGCACGTCGTTTCTGTGTAAAAGCTGCCTTGCAGAAAAGTTCGGAATAAAAGAGCGTGTGCTGGATGAAAAAATCGAGCACTTCCGGAAACAGGGATGCACGCTGTTTATTTAATAATGAGGACAAGGGTCCTATAATGGTGGATTGCTTGCAGTCCAGAAAACACAGAAAGCGCTTCACGGAGAAAAAAATTCGTGAAGCGCTTTTAAAATGCCTGACTGTACTTTCAGGAAAGTGGTGTCGACATCAGAAACAGGGAAGCGGTCAGATGCCCGTCGGAATCCTTTTGATAGGATAAGTGGCTGTTGTTGCCAAAATGGAGCTGTAAGCGTTCATTGACGTTTCGGATTCCAAAACCGCTGCTGACGGTCAGGGAAGTGTTTTCATAACGCAGAAAGGCATTCAACTGTTCCGGATCTGCTCCGACTCCGTCGTCTGTAACGGAAATCTCGGTGCAATCAGGCTGTCTGTGAATCTGAATCCAGATGGTGAGATGGTCGAGATTCGCATTATGCAGAATCGAATTTTCCACGAGAGGCTGCAGGGTAAACTTGGGGATCGGGATCTGATCCGCCTGTTCGGGAGAAAAATCCTGGATCAGCTGGATGTCGCAGGGGCGTTCCATCTGATAGATTCGGATAAATTCCCGGATATTTTCGATTTCCCGGGAAAGGGAGGCAGTTGAATCCGGACGGGAAATGCTGTAATGCATCAGATTGGAAATTGAGGAAACAATGTCTGCGATGGAGTCTTCGCCCTTACTGAGGGCATGCCAGCTGACCATATCGAGTGCGTTATAGAGAAAATGCGGGTTGATCTGAGCCTGCAGAGCGTGGAGCATGGCGGTACGTTTTTGCCTGTTTTCTTCGATAATCTGATCCATCAGCAGATTTTCCCGTTGAATCAGCGCTGTAAAACTGTGACAAAGAACTTGAAGCTCCGCGTCGTGATAAACCGAAAACCGTTGTGTCTGAAAGGTTCTGGTATCCTCGATGGTGCCGATCAGATCCGCCAGGGAAATTATCGGCTCGGTGATTTTGCGGGAAAGCAGATACAAAACACAGATCAGTAGGAAAAAAGCGATCAGTACAAAAAGGATATAGGGAAATAGTGCGGTAATTACAATCTGCTCAATGTCAGAAAGAGGGGTCAGGAAGGTGAGGAAAAGATCTTGGTTCACGGAAGAAGTACTGACCAGATAGCGTTCATGGGAAGTCGAATCGCGCAGGATCTGTCCAGAGCTTTTGGAAAGCGCGCTGAAAAATAAATTGTCGGAAACCTCGCCCGAGGAATAAAGAAGTTCCTGATATTCGTTGCTTAAGAAAAAACGGCTGTTTGGAGTAATGGAATCAGTGGAAAGTTTTTCCAGAAAAGCGTTTTCCGGAATGGCGATGACAACGGTTCCGATTCCCTCAGAGGAAGAATTTAACGCGTAGTTATAAACATATTTGGAATAACAGAGTTCATCAGTGTCTTCGTTGATGAAAAAGTAAGGGGACCAGGTTATTTTTTTTGCACGTGTATACCATTCCTGATCCTTTACGAGACGGGAGGAATAAACCTGACAGGTACGCAACGCAACATGCTCGGAAAGCGTATAAGCGTCGCAATAGGAAGCAAGAGGAATATTGTCATTTAAGTAAAACAGAATACGGCAGTCGAGATTGGAGGAAAAAAGCTGCTGATTGAGATATTTATTGAATTTTTTCCGCAGAAGTTCCCGTGCACGGAACATATCCAGATAGGAATCGCTGTCCGTATTGGCGAGTTCTCCGATTTCCTCGTCGTTGACTAACTGAAATGGAACCATGCTGAAGGAATCAATATAGCTGGTAAAAATGGTTTCGTTATATTTTTGCAGATTGACTTGCTGTTGCCGGATTTCCTGAAATAAGACAGAACGGAACAGGAAAAATATAAGCAGATAAGAAATCAGAAAGACGGCAGACAGGACGCTGCACAATGTAATAAAAATTTTTCGGCGCATACAGATCTCCTTTCCGAATGCAGCAGCTAGAATGATGCAGATTGCGATTTCTATATCGGGTTGATTACAGGCGGCAATTACGGTATTCTGTTGGGTTCATCCCGATTTTTTTCCGGAAAAGCGAGGAAAAATAACCAGCGTCATCGTATCCGCATTTATGGGCAACTTCTCCGATTGAGTATAAGGGAGAAGCAAGCAGAAGGCAGGCACGCTCGAGTCTCTTTTCCGTTACATAGTTGTTTAAGTTTTTGCCGGCATGCTGTTTGAAAAGTGTGCTCAGCCAGGAAAGCGTGATGTTCATATTGTCCGCCATGGTAGAAATAGAAAAATCCGGGTCAGTATAGTGCGCGTCGATATATTGTAGCGCATAACGGTACAGCGCGGAAGTATTGTTGTTCTTCTGTGATAAGAGCAGGTTTAAAATATCAAAATACAGAGTTTCCAGATAATTTGCTTTGGAAGCCGGATTTGGAAGAGAATACCAGGTTTCCAGCGTATGTGTTTTTGAAGTGAGCAGAGATTGCTCTGTAAAATGAATTTCCCCAAGATAGTCATACAGGGTGGTCAGAATCCTGGTACCCATCAAATTGCAGAGATTTGGATCGCTCATGCAGCTATGGTAAAGCGGAGAACGGAAAAAATCTTCAATGCAGCTGATATCATGATGGCGCAGCGCATCAAAAAGTTCCTTCTGATAGTTGCTTTCTGACAGGGCAAGAATTTTCTGATGAGAGGCTTCCTTGCTTTTATATAATTCTGTAAGAATATCTTCCAGCTGTTCGAGTTTCTGCCGGGTGACAGGTTTTAAAATATAGTGCTGTACATGATACTGCATGGCACTTTTGGCATATTCGAATTCGCGGTAACCGGACAAAAGAATCACAGGAATGCCGGATAAAATCGGTGATTCGCTGATTTGTCTGGCAAGTTCAATTCCATCCATATGCGGCATCTTGATATCAGTCAGAATAAGCTGAATATCCTCTGTGCGGATAATCTGCAGCGCCTGTTTGCCATTCGAAGCTTCAAATACTTTTCGCTCGCCTTCTTCTCTGGACAGAAGGTATTTGAGACCTTCTCTTTCTATCTTTTCATCGTCTACGATC
>ENA-OUQH01001335-OUQH01001335.1-human-gut-metagenome-genome-assembly--contig:-NODE-1335-length-16584-cov-7.600399_pt1 | contig 16584 bp, 7 predicted proteins | sample MGYA00237948_ERZ548828 | MGnify/ENA primary metagenome ERZ548828 (study PRJEB26490, sample SAMN05194711) | human gut metagenome | biome: terrestrial biome; feature: human-associated habitat; material...
TTTGACAGCAGCACCGGCACGCTGACCATCTCCGGCAGCGGCGCGATGAACGATTGTGTATTCCAGTGGGGCGATCCCGATCCACGCCCGTGGAGTGCATATCTAAGCGAGATCAAAACCGTTGTGATCGGGGATTCGATTACGAAAATCGGGAAAGAGTCATTTTCCAGCTTATCCTGCACTACAGTCAGGATTGGAAAAAATGTGCAGGTGATCGGTGAGAATGCATTTATGAATTGTACAAGCCTGACCGGCGATCTTGTGATCCCGGACAGCGTGACCACGATCGACAGATGGGCCTTTTTCGGCAGCGTGATATCAAACGGCACTCTGACGCTTGGAAAGGGCTTGCGGACGATCGGCGAACGCGCATTTACCGATTGCTCCTTCTCCGGCGGTCTGACCATCCCGGAGGGCGTCACAGAGATCGCGGAGGGCGCGTTTTGCTCCAGCAGCAAATACAGCGGTTCGCCCGCGCACGGCAAGATCACCGGCACCCTGACGCTGCCGTCGACGCTGAAAACGATCGGCGCATATGCGTTCGCGTATGAGGGCTTTTCCGGAGAGCTTCTGATCCCGGACGGTGTGACGTGCATTGGCGCGAACGCCTTTGCCGAATGCGACGGCTTTGGCGGGACGCTATCCCTGCCGGACAGCGTCAAAACGGTGGGGGAATGGGCGTTTTATCAGTGCGAGGGCTTTACCGGCCTGAAGCTTCCTGCCGGACTGACCAAAATTGAAAAGCTGTCGTTTGCATTTATGGCTGGCTTGAAAACAGAGGTCGCGATTCCGGAGGGCGTGACGGAGATCGGCGAAGGCGCGTTCGAGTGTTCTTATATGCCGTCCGTCCGCTTGCCGTCCACGCTGAAGAAAATCGAAAAACAGGCGTTCATGCATGCGCATAACCTGACAAAAATTACGCTGCCGGATGGACTGGAAACGATTGGAGACGAAGCGTTTGACGGCTGCCGTTTTAAAAAGGCAATCGTCCTTCCCGCCAGCATCAAATCGATTGGAAAAAAGGCGTTCTATGGATATTCCTATTATGGAAGCGGTACGCTCGGCGCGTATTTCCTCGGCGCAGCGCCCCAGATTGTCGGGACGCTGAACGCCAACTGCTCGTTCCCGTCGGATTGGACGCTCTTTTACCTGCCCGGCACGTCCGGCTGGACGGGCGATACCTATGCTGGCTACAAGATTGCCCTGTGGGACGGCGAAACGCGCTGGGACAACCTGCGTACGAGTAAGTTTGGATACGGTTGGGATTACAAGGGGAACGAGATCGAAACGTCATGGAGCGTCAACACGGACACCGGAAAGGTCACTCTGACCGACGATCTGAACGAGGGCTGCGCCGTCGCAGTCTCCTATGACGCGGAGGGCCGCGTTACGGGCATCGGCGTCCTGCGTACCAAAACGGATTTCGTTGTACTCAACCTGCAGGACACCTGCCGCCTGTTCCTCCTGAACGCATCCTCCGCCCCGCGCCTGAACACGCCAATCACCATCAATGACTACCTCCAGACCTGAGACGCCCCCAAAGCCTGCCCTTGTCGTGCCCCGCACGATAAGGGCAGGCGGCATTTGCGTCAGCCCGCCCCGTCTCCCGGAAATTCTGAAGAAACATTTTACAAAATCCCCGGAAATAAAGCAGCCAGCATCTTGCAATTGCGGCACAGTTCGTATATAATTATTCTACAAATACTAGGGGTAGTGTAGACTCTTGCAGCACCCTGTTACAATTTCACCCCGATTGTACGTCCGACCGAGATGAGGAGGAATGCGAAGAATGAAACGCAACCGAATATTGGCCATAGGCATCGCACTGCTGCTGGCGGTGCAGCTGCTGACGCCGCTTGCCTGCGCCGCAGGCACGACGCTCAAGCTCACAGCCCCGGACAAGCTGCCGGACGTTGGGCAGACCTTTACCGTCACGGCGGAGCTGACCGGCAACACAGGTCTTGCCGCCGTGCAGCTCAGTCTGGGCTACGACGATTCCGTTGTCGAATGCACCGGCATTGAAAACGGCGCGCTCGTTGCCGGTATGCTCGCCGCGAGCAACCCGTACGCAACGCGTGACGGCGTCGGCGCGATCCTCGCAGCGGCGACCACCACCGCCGTCAAGACCGATGGCAGCCTCGCCGTGTTTACCTTCCGCGTCAAGGCGGCGGGCGACGCGAAGCTGACCCTTGCCGATGCGCTCCTGTCCGACACGGACGGCAAGGCGCTCCCGCTTTCCTATTCGCTCCCGGCGCTGATCGCGCAGGGCAGCGGCTCCGACAGCGGCAGCGGTTCCGGCTCTGACGCCGAAAAGCCGGGTACGGACAATAAGAAGTCCGAGGATGATAAGAAATCTGAGGATGAAGAAAAGCCCGAGGATGAGGAAAAGCCTGCGGATGGCGCGCAGGAGGAAGTCAAAGCCGGCTCCTTCCGCGACGTGACCAGCGCGCACTGGGCCTTCGCCTCGGTCGAGCGGGCAGCGGAACTGGGCCTTGTCACCGGCTATTCCGACGGCACCTTCCGGCCCGACACCCACGTGACCCGCGCGCAGTTCGTCCTCATGCTCTGGCGTATGTGCGGCAAGCCCGCTGCGGCCAAGGCGGCCTCGTTTGCAGACGCCAGCGCGGACTGGTATCAGGACGCACTGAGCTGGGCCGTAGAAAAAGGCTATGTGAACGGCCTGTCCGACACGCGCTTCGGCCCCGACGCCCCCATCACGCGCCAGCAGGCCATGGCCATCCTCTTCCGCCTGAACGGCGGGCAGAGCGGCACAGAGCTGACGCTGACCGGCATCTATGAGCAGACCTTCGCCGACAGCACGACCATCGCCTCCTGGGCGAAGGACGCGACCTGGTGGGCGGTCTACCACGAGCTTGTTTCCGGCGTCGGCGGCAGCCGCATCGCGCCGGAGGCCAACGCGTCCCGCGCACAGATCGCGGCGATCCTGCTGCGGTATGCGGATCAATTTATGACAATGGAGGAAGCGGCATGAAAAGAAGATTGCTTGCGCTGCTGCTCGCAGTGCTGACACTCACGATGCTCACCGCAGCCGCGTTTGCGGAAGACACGGAAGTCCTCGGCGTTTATAATGTGACCGGCCCCCTGACCGTGACGAACGGCACGAAGGACGGCGGCTTCTACGCAGGCGCGGACACGTTCAAGCTGAACTGCACCGGCCTGACCGGCGAGTATTCCCTCGTCCTGCTCCTCGCGGGCGACAGCGCCGTCCCCACAGAAGGAAACATCCAGTACATCGACCAGACGAGCGTGGAGGCTGGCAAGGTGACATTCACCCTCAAGCCCAAGGCCCTGACGGAGGGTACATATAACATCTACATCAGCACGACCGACAAGGCGCTCAAGAAGGTCGCATCGTTCAAGTACGGCACAAAGCCGGCGTACACAAAGGGCGATGCAAATTTGGATGACGAAATAGACGTAAATGATGCTGTACATATTTTGAGGTACGCTGCAAGACTGATTGACCTTAGTGAAACGGAATTGAAAGCAGCTGATGCCAATGGAGACGGTGTAGTGGACGTGAATGATGCGGTAATGATTCTCCGCTATCTTGCAAAGCTGATTACAAGTTTTTAAAGATCAATCTGGAGGAGAAATAACGACATATGAAGAATAAGATTAAAAGAGTATGTGCATTACTTCTTGCAATCATGATGCTAATGACGACTCTTAGCGCAAACGTGTTTGCAGGTACTATCTTCACAGGCACAAAAGAAGATACAATTTATCTTAGTTGGCAATATTATGAATACGATAAAACAAACAAGAGCTATACAGCAGTAAGTGCCCTTGAAGAGGGGAAGACATATGCTGCTAGACTGATGTTCCATAATAACCCTGCGGATGAAGAACAGACGATTGTTGGTGCTTCGCTTCACACGGAATATGATGTCGAGGTTGTGAATATTCCCGACGCGGGTGAGGCAACAAAGCGAAGCGTTTTTTGTAAATTAGCGGCTTCGTTTACGCCGAACAATGACGGAAATGGATTACTTATTGCAACCTACGCAACAGCTGATGGCTTCTGGGATGATGGCGATATTGTTACAGACGGCTATTTCTTCGAGGCGCGTTTTACGGCAAAAAAAGCTGCGACATCGGAAGAATTGAAGACGCTTTTCAAAGTCAGCAATGAAAGCAGAATGTTTGACGTGAACAAAAGATCGTTCACGATTGTCGAATGCCCGGCATTTGTGGCCCGCGTCAAGGATGGTGCGGCGGACTTCTTCCCCACCACCACTGCGGCGAAGATCGCAGAAAACCTTGTCGGTGAATACATCGACGAAAACGGCAATGCGACTGCGGTTAGCGGCATCACCGTCACGCTTCCGGCCACTGGCCTTGTGGAAGGCAAAAATGTCGTCACGGCCAGCTATAACGGCTATACCTGCGATGTCACGATCACAGTAAAGCCGGATACCATGACCGGCATTTCGATCACACACGAACCCAACATGAGCTACAACAGCGGCGATAAGCTGAACCTGACAGGCCTTGTCGTTTCCGCGCAATACGCAAGCGGCAATACGGTTGAGCTTGGCTCCGGCGTGTACGCGACTGACCCGGCAAAGAACACCGAACTGACAGTCGCTGAACACAATGGCAAGCGCATCACGGTCACGGTCGGCAGCTTCACTGCGGAAACGACCGGCGTTCTGACTGTGAGTCCCGCCAATATCAGCGGTGCTTCCATTGAAGATGTCGGCCCCTTCGAATACACCGGCGAACAGATCAAGCCCGAACCGGCGGTCAGCCTGAACGGGAAGGAGCTTGTAAAGGACACGGATTATACGCTGTCCTATGACAATAACACCAACGTTACGACAGAGGCCAAGGTGATTGTCACCGCTGCTGGAACCGAGTATACCGGTTCTGCCGAAAAGACCTTTGAGATCACAAAAGCCACCGGCAAACTGACGCTGAAGGTCAACAACGAGGAAAACGCAGTTACGATTACGTACGGCGACTCCATCACGTTCACCGATGGCAACGGTATCGCCATCGGCGGGGGTAATCCTTCTGATGTCGTGATCTACTATAAAACAACGGACGAGAGTACCGGTACAGTATACGACAGTACATCGACACAGTTGAACGTCGGTGCCTATACCTTCTGGGCCGTCCGTTCTGCGGATGACAACCATGAGGCGGCGACCTCCAACGAGGTCGTTGTGACCATCGTTCCGAGAACGGTCACCAACCCGGCGCTGACCATCGAAGGCTTTGCGAAGGGCAGCAGAAAGAGTGACCTTACATTCACGAATGTGACGGCTAATCTGGAAACTCCGACAGGCTACAATTGCTACGAAGGCACGGAAGCCACCGGAAATCCTGATAACGCAGGAAACTTCAAAGTAGGCACTACCTATAGCATTGCCATCACGCTGCACCCGGCAGCAAACTATGCGTTTGACGAGCTTGATCCGGGCTATCTGACCGTTACGATCAACGGGGAAGAGCAGAAAGCCAAGATCGAGAAGGGACCTGAGTTTAACGGCGTGTCCGAATATCAGGCAGTTGTAACTGCGACGACTGCGGATAAGGACGAGCCGACACTCGATCTGAAAGATCTTAGCGCCACCTACGGCGATAAGCTGCTCAACCTCAAACTGGACAGCTGCTCTGCATCCTTTAACGGCCAGCCTGTTGAGGGCACGTTCGCATGGGCGGATGAGTACAATGCAGAAACCCCTGTCGGCGATGCTGGCGAACAAACATTCAATGTAGTCTTCACGCCCGCACAGCAAGAAGTCTACGCCACTGTCACCGGCACTGTCAAAGTGAATGTCGCGAAGAAGCAGATCACATTCACCAAGAGCGACTACGAATGGAAGTCGATCAATGATGATCCGTACACGCTCGATGATTATAAGGCGATGTGCTTCCAGTACGACAAAAACGAGCACGGTATCGAGCCGACCTGCACGAACAATGACATCAGCGACCTTGTAGAGTTCGAAGTGTCCTCGAACAATAAGAGCACCAATGTCATTGCCGCTACGGTTACGGCAAAGGTTCTGTTAAAAGACAAGTACGCTAAGAATTACAAGTTTGATAAAGATAACACGAATATTCAGAGCGCTACATTGAAGGTGCTCCCCATCGTCGTAGAAGGCACTGGCGAATATGCGCATTCTGTGGAAGTCTGCTACACAACGTCCAGTGTGGATATTCCGCTCAGCGCGTTCGGCCTGCCTGATGAAGTCCTCAATGATACGAACAACAAGTACTGGATGAGAACTGACGCTGTTGTCGCAGGTGATGTCGATGTCATCTCCGGTACGCCGACATCCTTTGTCGAGGCCACGCGTACATTGACGCTGAACCTCGCCAGTCTGACGAAGGACGACGCGGGCAAGACCGCATCCGTCACGCTCGGCCTGAAGGTCAACAACTACGAAACGACCAATACAGGCGTAGAGGAGATCGCAGGCGGAGAGGAAAAACTCTTCATCCTGAAGCTGACCGTCAAGATCATCGAAAAAGAAGACGCAGGGCTGGAAGTCTTCGGAATCCCCAAAACGATGGTCTATGGCGATACAGTGAGAGCAGGATCTCCGGACGGCTACTATTATACGGTCAAAAAAGAGGGCAAAAATGCTACATTCTCCGCAATGATAAGCGATACTGCGGTCGTTGCCTTTGACGATGACGAAGGCCTTGCGGCAAAGGGCGTTGGCACTGCTACGATCACCTGCACATATGAATCCGACACCACCTTCGCTACAAAGACATTCACGATCAATGTTACCCCCAAGGGTCTGACCGCCAACGTTTCGCATGACCCCATCATCTACGGCGATGCTGCTCCGACCACTGGTTATTCCGTCGAATTCGAGGGCCTCGTGAACAACGATGAGATCGCGGAAGACGCGTACACCGTAGACACAGAATACACGAAGGGCTGCAAAGTCGACAATTATAAGTTTACCTGCGTTCTGGACACCGATAAGATTAAGAATTACACGATCGGTAACGTTACCGGCGAACTTGTTGTGAACCCGAAGTCCATTGCCGCACCCTCTGTCACGATCAATGACCCGACTGACAAGACATATACAGGTTCTCCCTGCGTGCAGGGCGTTTCCGTCAAGGATTCCGAAGCAAAGCTTACAGTCGATGATATTTCCGTCACATACGAAAATAACATCAATGTCGGCACGGCGACCATCATCTACACTGGTAAGAACAATTACACCGGTGAGATCAGAAAGAACTTCAAGATCACGGAAGCTTCCATCACGGACGACATGATCGCGAATATTCCCAGCGTGACCTACAACACCAAGCCCCATACCCCCGAAGTGACTGTCACGTTCGAAGGCAGCCCGCTCGAGGCTGGCAAGGATTACGACGTTGCATACACCAACAACATCTACGCCGGTACCGCCACCGTTACCGTCACCGGTAAGGGCAACTTCACCGGCACGGCCAGCAAGAACTTCGCCATCGCGCAGGCCTACCTGAGCGTGGAAAATCAGACCGTCACGCACTTCCGCACCGAGACGGATGCAAAGTCCTACGCGGTTCCGGCCGATATGTTCCTCGCTGACGAGAAAGAAACCGGCTTTACCATCACGGTCACCGATTACGACGGCGACGAGATCTTCACGACTGCCCCGGCTGTCAATGGCACCAATGTCAACTATCAGCTGAACGGCACAGTGGGTACGGCGTTCGTTGAAGTCAAGGTCAAGCCTGATTCGTCGAACTATGCAAATGCATCCTTTACGCTGACCTTCGTGGTCAATGACAAAGAGAACGTCTCCGGCAGCATCTCCTTCCCGGATGGCTCCGCTGTCTACACCGGTACTGGCATCAAGTACGAGAATGCGACCATTTCCGGCTATTCCGGCACGCTGCGCTACGGCTACACGCCCAACGCCTCGACCGGCGCTTCGCTTGACGCCTCCGGCCTCCCGCTGACCGTCGGCACCTACACCGTCGCCGTGACCTTCAACAGCGACGCCAGCTTCGGCTACAAGACCGCGACCTTCACCATCACCAAGGCGACCCCGACCGGCACGCCCGGCTACACAAAGCTCGAAACGAGCGGCAAGACCCTTGCCGACGCCAAGCTTACCGTCGGCACCATCCGCCCGGCCGGCACCATCGCATGGGATCTGCCCCTCACGACCGTTCTTGAGGACGGCAAGGCATACGCGTGGACCTTCACCCCGGCTGACACGCACAACTACACCATCCTCACCGGCACGCTCGTTCCCTATGTCGACGACGGCATGGATTACATCCCCGGCGTGATCGGCGGCAATACGGGCAGCTTCAACTTCCATGACGTGAGCCGCTTCGACTACTTCTATGACGCTGTCAAGTGGGCCGCAGAAAACGGCATCGCCTCCGGCACGGGCCGCTACACCTTCTCGCCCAACGCCGTCTGCACCCGCGCACAGACCGTCACCTTCCTCTGGCGCGCAGCCGGTTCCCCGCTGCCCAGATACCGCGTCTGCCCGTTCACGGACGTGCAGCCCAGCGATTATTACTACAACGCAGTCCTCTGGGCTGTTGAGCAGGGCATCACCACCGGCCTCAATGCCACCACCTTCGGGCCTGACGTAACGGTCACCCGCGGCCAGGTCGCAACGTTCCTCTACCGCGCCGCCTCCGCCGCCAAGCCCAGCACGTTCAACCCCTTCACGGATGTCAAGACCACGGCGTACAACTACAACGCCATCCTCTGGGCCTATGACAACCGCATCACCACCGGCACCAGCGACACGACCTTCAGCCCGGACGCCTACTGCACCCGCGCCCAGATCGTGACCTTCCTGTACAGATACTATCAGGGCCGCTGAACAAATTTAAACGGGGCTGCAGCGAGAAATCGCTGCAGCCCCGTCAGCTTTTCAAAGCCCCCGCGTTCTGAACACTTCTGCGTATGGATCAGGAGTAAAACAGGCACGCATTTGCCGAATAGGCGTGTCTTGCAAAGTGCGTCACATCATGTTACGATATAACGCAATGTGAAAAAAAGTGTATACGGCTGTGCAAATTCGCTTCTGACGCTGGCGGCCCATGAGGAGGCAGCGCTTGCAGGACTGATCCGCGTGGTAGAGGATGGACATACAATCGTTTTTGTGCAGGATATTCTGGTGCGTCCTCAATTTCAGCGGCGCGGCATCGGTCCGGCGTTGTTTGCAGGATCTCCGTTTCATGACAAGACGAAACCGGTCAGCGGCTTTTTAGCATATGACGGCGGCCCGCAGGTTTTCCTGCGGGCCGCCGTCAACACAAATGAAAAGAGGAATCACGAAATATGCTTTATAATTGTATCCAGCCGCCGCTTCTGCGTCTCCATATGAGCCGGAAGGACATTGCCGAACCGTTTGTTTGAGCGCATTATACGCGCACCGCAGGCAAATGTCAAGCGCTGCATGGGAAAAAGCAATATTAGAATTTCTGAAGGCAGCGTTCAGCAATCTGAATAAATCAAACGGGTGAAAATTGTTGACATTAACGATATACATCACTAAAATAAATAGAAATTCTTTTTATAAAGACATATGTATATGATACGAGGACATATTGGGAGGCGTTCGTATTCCCGGAGAATATGCAGCGTGAAGCGGCACAGGCTTTACAGCGGAAGAGGGGACAGGAAAGCATGGAACAGGTACATCAGCAACGATTCACCGAACAGGAAAGCCAGCATGATGCCTGCGGGATCGGCGCCGTTGTCAATATCAGCGGACAGAGAACGCATCGGGCAGTAGATGACGCGCTGAAGATCGTCGAAAAGCTTGAACACCGCACCGGCAAGGACGCCGATGGCACTACCGGCGATGGCGTCGGCATTATGACGCAGCTTCCGTATGCCTTTTTTGAAAAAACAGCGCGGCAGGTGGGAAAACCGCTTCCGGAAGCGGGCGATTACGGCGTCGCCATGATCTTTTTTCCGCAGGATCCGCTCAAACGTATGCGCAGCCGAAAGCTGCTGGAGATGATCCTGTCGCGTGAGGGGCTGGGGCTGCTGTTCTGGCGGGAGGTGCCGGTCTGTCCGGAGATTCTGAGCGAAAAAGCGCGGAGCAGTATGCCTGCGATCGCGCAGTGCTTTATCCGCCGCCCGGAAAAGACCGCGCGCGGCCTGGATTTTGACCGAAAACTGTATCTGGCCCGGCGCGAGTACGAGCATTCCGTCTCCGGCACCTACGTCGTATCGATGTCCAGCCGGACGATCGTATACAAGGGACTGTTTCTGGTCTGGCAGCTGCGGAAATTCTATCCGGATCTGCAGGACGCGGATTTTGCCTCTGCACTTGCGCTCGTGCATTCCCGCTTCTCCACCAACACAACGCCCTCGTGGAAGCGGGCGCATCCCAACCGCATCATTCTTCACAACGGCGAGATCAACACCATCCGCGGCAACATCAACCGAATGCTTGCCCGCGAGGAGACGATGGCCTCTCCGGTTCTGGGCGAGGAGATCGCCAGAGTCTATCCTGTCGTGGAGACGGACGGCTCTGATTCGTCCATGCTGGACAACACACTGGAATTTCTCATGTACAGCGGCATCGAGCTGCCAAAGGCCGTGATGCTGTGCATCCCGGAGCCGTGGGGACGGGATAAGAATATGTCCCGGGAAAAGCGCGATATGTTCCACTATTACGCCTCCATGATGGAGCCGTGGGACGGCCCGGCAGCCATCCTCTTCTCCGACGGCGAGCAGGTCGGCGCTGTGCTTGACCGCAACGGCCTGCGCCCGGCACGCTATCTGGTCACAAACGACGGCTATCTGATTCTGGCCTCAGAGGTCGGCGCGCTGCCGATCCCGCCGGAGCGGATCGTCCGCAAATCCCGCCTGCAGCCGGGGAAAATGCTTCTGGTCGATACCCGGACCGGCACCGTTCTGGAAGACCGGGAACTCAAGCACCGTTACGCAGCGGAGCATCCCTATGGCGAGTGGCTCGATCAGGAGCTGCTGCAGCTGGCGGATATTCCGATTCCAAACCGGAAGGTTCCGGAATACACGGCGCTGGAGCGCAGCCGCCTGTATAAGATCTTCGGCTATACCTATGACGAGATCCACTCAGCCATATTGCCCATGGCGAAAAACGGCACGGAACCGACCGCCTCCATGGGGGCGGATATCCCGCTGGCCGTCCTGTCAGAAAAGCATCAGCCGCTGTTCTATTACTTCAAGCAGATGTTTGCGCAGGTCACGAACCCGCCGATCGACGCGCTGCGCGAGGCCATCGTTACTGACACGACCGTCTACGCAGGTTCCGACGGCAATCTTCTTTCCGACTGCGCGGAAAACTGCCGCGTCCTGCAGATCAACAATCCCGTTCTGACCAGCCGGGATCTCATGAAGATCGAAGGGCTTCATATGCCGGGACTTCAGGCGAAGAAGGTCTCGCTGCTGTATTATAAGAATGCCTCGCTTGCGCTTGCGCTCGACCGGCTGTTTGTTGCCTGTGATAAGGCGTATTACGCCGGGGCAAATATCCTCATTCTCTCCGACCGCGGTGTGGATGAGAACCACATCGCCATCCCGTCTTTGCTGGCAGTGTCCGCCGTGCAGCAGTATCTTGTCCGCACGAAAAAGCGCACGGCGATCTCCCTGATCCTTGAGAGCGCCGAGCCGCGCGACGTGCACCATTTCGCCACGCTCTTCGGCTACGGCGCAAGCGCGGTCAATCCCTATCTCGCGCAGGACTGCATCGGGGAGCTCGTCGCCGAAGGGGCGCTCAACAAGGACTACTATGCCGCGGTCGATGCCTATGATCAGGCCATTCTGGACGGCGTGATGCGGATCGCATCTAAAATGGGCATTTCCAGTATGCAGTCGTATGAGGGCGCACAGATCTTTGAGGCCGTCGGCATCTGCAGGAATGTCGTGGACCGGTATTTCACAAACACGGTCAGCCGCGTTGGCGGCGTCGGCCTGCAGGAGATGAACGACGCTGTTGTCTGGCGGCATGACCGGGCGTTTGACCCGATGGATCTGACCGTCGATCTGACTGTCGATTCCTCCGGCTTCCACAAGCTCCGCTCCGGCGGCGATATGGAAGATCATATGTATAATCCGATGACCATCCTGACGCTGCAGAAGGCCGTCCGCACCGGTGATTTTGCGTGCTTCCGCAGGTACTCCGCCATGGTCGACGATGAATTGCTGCCGCATACGCTGCGCGGTCTGCTCGGGTTCCGGTTTGACGAGACAAAGGCAATTCCGCTGGGCGAGGTCGAGCCAGCCTCCAGCATCGTCAAACGCTTCAAAACCGGCGCCATGTCCTACGGCTCCATCTCTGAAGAAGCGCACCGCTGCCTTGCCATTGCGATGAACCGCCTGGGCGGAAAGTCCAACTCCGGCGAGGGCGGGGAGGAACCCGCGAGACTCGGTACGGAGGAAAACTCCGCCATCAAGCAGGTCGCTTCAGGCCGGTTCGGCGTTACAAGCGAGTATCTTGTAAGTGCAAGCGAGATCCAGATCAAGCTGGCGCAGGGCGCCAAGCCCGGCGAGGGCGGCCATCTGCCCGGCAGCAAGGTCTGGCCGTGGATCGCGCGCACGCGGCATTCCACGCCCGGTGTGGCGCTCATCTCACCGCCGCCGCACCATGATATCTACTCGATCGAGGATCTGGCACAGCTGATCTACGATCTGAAATGCGCCAACGAAAACGCTGATATTTCCGTCAAGCTCGTCTCCGAGGCGGGCGTTGGTACCATTGCCGCAGGTGTTGCCAAGGCAGGCGCGCAGACGGTGCTCATTTCCGGCTATGACGGCGGAACCGGCGCGGCCCCGCGCAGTTCCATTTACAATGCCGGCCTTCCGTGGGAGCTTGGTCTGGCCGAAGCGCACCAGAGCCTCATTGCCAACGGTCTGCGCGGCCGTGTGCGCCTCGAAACAGACGGCAAGCTTATGACCGGCCGCGATGTGGCAATCGCCTGTATGCTCGGCGCGGAGGAGTTCGGATTTGCAACCGCGCCGCTGGTGTGCCTCGGCTGCGTCATGATGCGCGTGTGCAATCTTGATACCTGCCCGCTGGGCATCGCGACCCAGAGGCCGGAGCTGCGGAAAAACTTCTGCGGCAAGCCGGAGTATGTCATGCACTTTATGGAGTTTGTCGCACAGGAGCTGCGCATGATCATGGCGAAGCTCGGCGTGCGCACGGTCGACGAACTGGTCGGCCATACGGAGTATCTGCACATCCTGCCGCATCAGATCACGCAGCGCGCCGCGATGGTAGACGTCTCCGGCATTCTGGCCCGCTGCGGCGAGGAAAACTGCCATTATGATCCGGTACAGCGGTTCGATTTCAAGCTGGATACGACGCTGGATAAGCAGGTGCTTTTGCCGCTGCTTCCGAAAAAGGGAAAACCGGCTGTCCCAAAGTGCTGCACTGTTGATATTTCCTGTTCTGATCGTGCATTCGGCACGCTCTTCGGCGCGGAGATCACGCGCCGCTGGGGCAGCACGCTGGAGGATGATACTTATCAGATTCACTGCCGCGGCGGCGCCGGGCAGTCATTCGGCGCGTTTTTGCCGAAGGGCGTAACGCTTTCGCTCGAGGGCGACAGCAACGACTACTTCGGCAAGGGCCTTTCCGGCGGCAGACTGGTCGTTTTTGCGGATCGGGCCAGCACGTTTGAGCCTGCCGACAACGTCATCATCGGCAATGTCGCGCTCTACGGCGCAACGAGCGGCAGCGCCTTCATTTCCGGCATTGCGGGCGAACGCTTCTGCGTGCGCAATTCCGGCGCGACCGCCGTTGTGGAGGGCGTCGGCGACCACGGCTGTGAATATATGACGGGCGGCACGGTCGTCGTTCTGGGGCCTACCGGTCGGAACTTTGCCGCCGGGATGTCGGGCGGCGTTGCCTATGTGCTGGACCCGGAGCATAAGTTTTATCTGCGCGTCAGCAAGGAGCTTGTCTCCGTCGAGGCCGTTACACAGAAGCAGGACATTTCCCGTCTCCGGGAGCTTCTACAGCGTCATGTGGCGCTCACAGGCTCAAAAAAAGGCCGCGCCATTCTCGAACACTTCAACGAGCGGCTTGCGGATTTCAAAAAGATCATTCCGTATGACTACAGCCATATGCTGCAGCTGATCGGCCGGTATGAGGCAGCCGGTATGACGCGGGATGAGGCAGAACTTGAAGCGTTTTTGAAGCGGGAGGAATAAAGTCATGGGAAAACCGACTGGATTTCTGGATTATACGCGCGTGAACTGTCCGAGCCGTGACGCGGCGGCGCGCACAGGCGACTATGCGCCGGTCGAGCTGCCGCTGTCTGAACGGAACCGCCGCCGGCAGTCCGGCCGCTGCATGGACTGCGGCGTGCCGTTCTGCCAGGCAGGCGCGTCGTTTGAGGGCGTGCTGCTCGGCTGCCCGCTGCATAACCTGATCCCGGAGTGGAACGATCTTCTATGGAACGGAAATTATGAGGGTGCGCTGCAGAGGCTGCTGAAGACAAGCCCCTTCCCGGAGTTTACAGGCCGGGTCTGCCCGGCGTTGTGTGAAAGAGCCTGCGTCTGCGGCCAGGTGTCCGAGCCGGTCACGATCCGGGAAAACGAGCTTTCCATCATCGAGTATGGCTTTGAAAACGACCTGATGCAGCCCATGCCGTCCGCTGCGCGTTCGGATAAAAAAATCGCGGTGATCGGCTCCGGCCCGGCCGGACTTTCCGCAGCTTACTATCTCAATCGCCGCGGCCATCATGTGACGGTTTTTGAAAAAGACCCGCTTCCGGGCGGGCTTCTGACCTATGGCATCCCGGAAATGAAGCTGCTGTGCAAGATCAATCCGGAGGGAGATGTTTTGCTGGCAGAGCAGAGCATCGAGGAGATCATTGATAATGTGACGCTGGGCGATCATGTGGGTGCATTCTGTGTGTCCGGCCCGGGTGCGGGACAGGAAGCCAGCTGGGATCTGCTGGCACATGTATGCGACCTGGCGAAGGCAAAGCATGTACCGGTATTCTGCAACACAGGCTGTAAGGAGAGTACCATTGCCAAGATCCTCACCATCGCAGACGGCGGCTGTGTGGGAACTGCATTCAAGGGCGCAGATGGTCGTGTAGATGCGGATAAGGTAAGATCCTTTATGGCAGTGGCAAAAGAGGCGCGCGGAGACAGATAAGTCCCCGGGCAGCAGATGGATTTGTAGTATTTCCTGAGTGATCAGGGTGCTAATAAAAAAATGAAGAGGTGGAAAAAAGTATGAAAAAGAAAGTTTTGGCAGCTGTACTTGTAGCTGCAATGACCATGGGTCTGGCTGCTTGCGGAAGCAAGAGCAACGACAGCGCTCCTGCTGATACAGCAGAGAAGACAGAGGAAGCAGCAGACGGCGAAGAGACCGCTGACGCTGAGGCAGCAGACGGAGAGGAGAAATATCCGGAAGGATATACCCTTCGTGTAGGTATGAACTGTGGCGCAGCTCCGTTTGGCTGGACCCAGGATGATGATTCCAACGGCGCATGGCCCATCGATGGCACCGACCAGTATGTTTGCGGATACGACGTACAGGTTGCACGCAAGATCTGCGATACCTACGGATGGAACCTGAAGATCATCAAAACAGACTGGGATGGCCTGATTCCCGGCGTTGTATCCGGTAAGCTTGACTGCTGCATCTCCACACTGGGTGTTACCGAAGAGAGACTGCAGTCTGTAGATTTCTCTGATTACTACTGGAATAACGGCTGTGTAATGGTTGTCCGCAAAGACAGCAAATATGCAAATGCAACTTCTATTCAGGACTTTGCAGGTGCAAAGGTTACTTCCCAGGCAGTATCTATCTGGCTTCCGCTTGTAAAACAGATCCCGGATGTACAGGAGCAGCCCGGTCTTGGCGAAATGTCTGAGCTGTTCGTAGGTGTAAGCTCCGGTAAACTGGATGCGATCATCACCGGTCTGACAGAGGCACAGTCCGGATGCATGTCCAACCCGGATCTGACATACGTTACCTTCGAGGATGGCAAGGGCTTTGACGTAGAACTTTCCTCTCTTTGCGCAGGTATCCCGCTCGCGAAGGGCAACACCGAGCTGAAAGAGAAGATCGATGCAGTTATCGCAACTATGGATCATGACACACAGCTTGAGATGATGACAAACGCACTGAACCAGCAGCCGCTGAGCGATGGTTCCGATGCGGAGGCTCTGACTGCAGAAGAGACAAAGGATGTAACAAACGAGTAATTGTGCATGAGCTGAAAAAATGATATGATACGAAATACAGGACGGCGTGGCTTTACAGCCATGCCGTTTTTGACCAGACATAATAAAACAGGCAAGGAGGAGAATGTATGCCGTACTTACGAAGAGAACAGCTGGCCGGAATGGGAATCCATTATATGTACTATCCACTGGATTATTTTCTGGAAAGTCAGGCAGAGCTTGGCTTCAAAACTATTGAGATGTGGTGTGGTCTGCCCCATTTTATCCTGGATGATTATGGCTATCAGGACACACGGGAACTGAAAAAGAAGGTGGAGTCCTATGGACTGCATATCGGTGTGTTTACGCCTGAGTGTGCCGTGTACAGTTATCTGATCTGTGCCCATGATCCGCTGGCACAGAAGCATTCCATGGGGTATTATACCAAT
>ENA-OUQH01001336-OUQH01001336.1-human-gut-metagenome-genome-assembly--contig:-NODE-1336-length-16583-cov-4.267425_pt1 | contig 16583 bp, 8 predicted proteins | sample MGYA00237948_ERZ548828 | MGnify/ENA primary metagenome ERZ548828 (study PRJEB26490, sample SAMN05194711) | human gut metagenome | biome: terrestrial biome; feature: human-associated habitat; material...
CAGGGAAGCGGAAACGATGCGGAGATGGCATCCATGCGCAATGTTTCAGGAGAAATATTAGGAGCAATGGCTGCAGTAGAACGTGCGATCGAGTTAAAACTTCCGGAAGTGACGATTTATTACGACTACATGGGAATCGAGATGTGGGCAGAGGGAGCCTGGAAACGGAACAGGCAGGGCACGATCGCCTACTATGATTATATGCAGTCTGCAAAAAATAAAATCAGGATTAAATTTGTGAAAGTAAAAGGCCATTCCGGTGTGGATGGCAATGAAGAAGCAGACCACCTTGCAAAGGAAGCGGTCGGAAATACAATTTAGAAACGTTTTCAAACAAATAATTGATAAAAAAGTTGTTTAAGGTTTGACAGACATAAAATATGAGACTATAATGTGAGAAACTAGAAGAAAATTGACAGATTTTTCAGGTGGAGGGTAGAAGAAAAAACAGATAAAAAGTGAAATAAAACGAGGCAATTAATACATTGTCAGACTGGAAAAATTAATATATCAGAGAAAGAAAAAAAGTATATTAGGATGGAAAGGAAAATACAATTTATGCTGTCACAAAAGAGTACAATGAAAACAAAACTTGAAAATATGTATCTGCAGAAAAGGATCAGTTACGGTTATAGAAAAGTCATTAACATGATGCTGCTGTCAGGAGTGATTTCTATTATTGCAATAGGCATTCTGTTTGCCAATATGATGAATTATGTCAATAATGTCAACGCAGCAGATCAGGCAGTAAAAACATGCAGAATTAATATAAATACAGCAGCAAGAAATATCCGTGAAATGGCGCTGAATGATGACGAATCCACTTACGACAGCTACGAGGAGAAGGTGAAAGAGCTTCTCGGGACCGTAGATACACAGATGAATGTTTTACACGGCACAGGTGTCATTACAGAGGATCTTTATACAGAATATAAAGGTGCATTTACGGACTGGGGAACGATCGGATATGAGATCATGGAAGAGATCAAGGCCGGTAAGGAAGATCAGGCTGTCGATGGTATCTTAAATAAGTGTACCCCTGCATTAAACAGCTTAGTAGAAATTTCAAAGAAATTAGATGCATTGACTGATAAACAGAGAAGTAAGGCTGTCCAGAGCACGATCTTCTGTGCAGTTGCCGGTATTGCAGTGATCATTATCTTCCTGCTCCTTGCATGGGCAATCGCAAAGAAAGTGAGCAGGATGGTACTTGAAACCATTCTGGAACCATTACATGCGATCGAGGACGTGGCGAAGGAACTTACGGAAGGAAATCTGCACAGCCAGCTGGAATACCACTCCGAGGACGAGATCGGAAGACTTGCACACAGCATGCGTAAGTCCATCCATATCCTTGGAACGTATGTCGATGATATTGACCGCTCCATGAAACAGTTCTCAGAGGGCAATTTTGATGTACAGCCAGAGGTAGAGTGGAGAGGGGACTTTGTTGGTATTTTACAATCCTTTATGGAGTTCCAGAACAGCATGTCTGATACGGTAAGAGGAATCCAGAGGGTTTCCGATGAGGTATCCAACGGAGCAGAACAGGTGGCATCCAGCTCGAACGAGCTTGCAGACGGCGCAACGAATCAGGCAGCAGTTGTCGAGGAACTGACCGCTACCGTTACCGGTGTTTCCGAACAGGTGGCAAACAATTCACAGGCAGCAAAGGAGATCAGCGGAAAAGTGGAACAGCTTGGACAGGCGCTGATCGAGAGCAACGGAAAGATGCAGGAGATGGTTGTCTCCATGAACGAGATCAATGATGCATCGCATGAGATTGACAAGATCATTGCGACGATCAATGAGATCGCATCCCAGACCAACCTGCTTGCCTTAAACGCATCTATTGAGGCTGCAAGAGCTGGTGAGGCAGGAAAAGGTTTCGCAGTAGTTGCAAATCAGGTAAATGTCCTGGCAGATCAGAGTGCAGAAGCGGCAAAGGAATCAGCGGCACTGATCGAGCGCTCTGTGAATGCTGTTGAAAAAGGTATGATAGTTGCAAAGGAAACAGCAGCACAGTTAGAGGAAGTGGCAGAGAATTCAAAAACGATCACAAGTGAAGTGACAAATATCGCAGACACCTTAGAGACACAGACAGCAGAGATCCATCAGATCAATGAAGGAATCGAGCAGATCAATGATGTGGTACAGACGAATTCAGCTACTTCAGAGGAATGTGCGGCTGCAAGTGAAGAGATGAGCAGCGAAGCAGACAATTTACGTACAATGATCCGCAGATTTAAAGTTGCAAAGACGGAAAAATAATATCAGACCAGATAAATTCAATTGGATGCGCAGGAGTATAAGCGCAAAAGAAAGAGGAAAGGTTCTCTGGTTATGAATAAGGATGTATATGGAATATTAGGAGATCTGACAGCAGAGATCTTATTGGAGATCATAGCGGAATGCATGGATGATTACCTGTACGTAATCGATCTCCAGAATAATAAGATGGAAATTTCCCAGTCTGCCCTGGATCGGTTTATGATCTCTGAGACACATGTGAGGAATGTAAAGCAGGAGATCATGTCCGTTGTCTACGAAGAAGACCGCACTATGTTTGCAAAGCATATGCAGGCTGTGATGGATGGAAAGGAAAAGGTGCATGATATCCATTACCGGTGGCTCGACAAAAACGGGCTTCCGGTGTGGGTCAACTGCCGCGGAGTAGTGATCGATGATGAAGATGGGAAGCCGGGGTATCTGGTGGGATGTCTGAATGAGACCGGAAACCAGCGGCGGGCTGATAATGTGACCGGGCTTTTAGGCGGAATGGAATTTTGTGCTTACCTGCGGTCACAGAAGAAACCTGTGACGACCGGATTTCTTATGCATATTGGCATTGATGATTTTGCAGCGGTGAATGAAACACATGGCAGCAATTATGGCGATTATGTGTTAAAAAGTGTTGCAGACTGTATGAAAGAGTGTCTGTCCGGAAATCAGCGACTCTATCATCTGATCGCAGATCAGTATGTGATCGTGGATCTTGACAGTACTTCCATGGATGATGCCATACAGCTCAAAAAAAAGATCGGTGAGAAAATAGACGAATTCATCATCTCTGAAAAATATGAAGTTGTATTTTCAGCTTCTGCAGGAGTGATCGATGCCTCGACTGTGGCAGAAGGCTACGAGGAATGCCGCAAAAAGTTTGAATTTTCCCTGAAAAAGGCAAAACGGATGGGAAAAAATAACATCTATTTTTACAGGCAGGAGGATTACGAGAAATTCCAGCGGAATGGAAGAATCATAAGTGCACTGAGAAATTCCATCGCTAACGGGTGTGAAGGCTTTGAAGTATATTATCAGCCGATCGTGGATTGTGTTTCCGGGCGTGTGATTGGTGCAGAAGCACTCATGCGGTATACCATGGTGACAGAGGAAGGTAAGGAGTGGCTGTCTCCGGTCGAGTTTATACCGCTTCTGGAAAAGACAGGACTGATCATTCCGGCGGGAAGGTTTGTGTTAAATGAGGCAGCAAAAATGTGCCGTGAGATACAGCAATATATACCGGAATTCAGTGTGAACGTGAATATTTCCTGTTATCAGATCGAGCATGGAAAGATTGCAGACAAGATACTCACTGCGGTCAGGGACAATGGACTGACGCCGGATCGCATCTGCATAGAAATGACTGAAAGCGGCTTCATGGATATGACACCGGTCTTTTGTAAATTCAGGAAAGTGCTTGAGGAAAATGGGATTCAGTTCGTGATCGATGATTTTGGAACCGGATATTCCAATCTCCACTGCATCAGTGACATGAATCCGGGCTATGTGAAAATGGATAAGGATTTTACAGCAAAGGCAATGAGCTGCGAACGGGATTACGAGCTGTTTAAAAAGATCATTGAGATGGTTCACAGCATCGGCATCCGCATCTGTGTGGAAGGAATTGAAAAAGAAGACTGGCATCTTAAGATGAAAGAACTGCAGGCGGATTATCTTCAGGGGTATTTTTTTGGAAAACCCTGTGAAAAAAAGAAGTTTATGGAAGAGTTTGTTTGCAATCCGCATAATAATGGCGTATGGTGAGATAGTACCTCTCAGGAGGTGCTATTTTACTATACAGATTTTTATAGAAATTTCATATCTGCATGAAACGGAGTATAAAGAATGAACGAAATAGAAGTTATCTGGAAGTTTTTAGATAATCTGGATGAGTACGTGTACGCAACAGACATAGAGACAGATGAGCTTGTTTATATGAACCGCAAATTGTTAGAGGTGTATGGATTACAGTCCATAGATGATGTGAAAGGGATGAAGTGCTACGAGGTGCTGCAGAAATCTTCTGTTCCCTGTGGTATGTGCAATAATGACAGGCTTTGTGCCGGAAAGTTTGTCGAGTGGCGTTATTATAATCCGGTGATCGATAAATACATGATGTTGAAAGATACCCTGGTGGAAGATCCTGTCACAAATAAAAAGTACCGGATCGAGATCAGTATAGATATCAGCGAGGAGCGTTCACAGGACAAGATGATCCAGAAGTACAGGGATATGGAGTCCTTTGTCAACGAGGCATTGAAGGATGCGCTTTCTGTCGAGTCGCCGGACGAGACGATCCGTATTATTCTGGAATATCTCGGAAAAGTGCTGAACGGAGAGAGAACATATATTTTTGAGAAGAACAGAGATGGCAGGGATGATAATACATATGAATGGACGGCGCCGGGAGTGCCACCGGAGATCGACAATCTCCAGAATCTTCCGCCGGAGATCTGTGAGAACTGGTATCACATTTTTGAGGAGGGAAAATGTGTCCAGATACCGGATATTGAGGAGATGCGCCTGAGCGATCCGTTTCAATATGAAAATCTGAAGCGGCAGAAGATCCATTCCATTGTTGCCATGCCAATTTATGATGCGGAAAAAGTCATTGCTTTTTACGGAGTTGACAATCCGCCGGCATTTTCATTGGAATATACGTCGGATATGCTTCAGATCATGGGTTCTTTTCTCAAGTCCTGCATCAGACGCAGGAATCTGATGAGGCGTCTGGAAGATCTAAGCTATAAGGATGCGCTGACTCAGCTTGGAAACCGCTTTGCGATGGAAAAGTATGTGAGACAGATCGATCCGGAGCAGAGCGTTGGCGTAGTTTATTGTGACGTTACCGGTTTAAAGGGTGTGAATGACACACTGGGACATAAGGCAGGGGATGACCTGATCCTTAGAGCCGGTGCATGTCTGGAGCAAGTGTTTGGCGATTACGGCGTATTCCGTATCGGGGGAGATGAGCTGCTTGTATTGTGCGCGCAGATCGATCAGGACACGTTGGCGGAACGCATAAGGCAGTTAGAGTGTCTGACAGCTGAGAAGGACGTAAATATCGCAGTGGGAGTGATCTGGCAGGACAGGGCGGACACACATCTGGATGAACTTCTGCAGGAAGCTGAGAAGCGCATGTATGAGGATAAGGCAGAATACTATAAGAAAACAGGGATTGAGCGGAGAGGTGCAGACAAAAAAGGCTGAATCTGCTCTCACTAAATGAGAATAGATAAAAAAGTGATAATAATTTTGTCTGAAAACGGTATTTTCCTAGGCGAAATGTAAAAAATTTTAAAATAGAAATAAAATGATTGTGATTTTGCCATGAGGTACAGTATAATAAGAAATGTCGGTTAAATGTAAAAATCATGTAAAAAGTTTGTAAATAAAATTGCAGACAGGGATACGTTAGGATGTATAACGTGGTTAGGAGTACAAATGACAACATTTACTATTATTTTATCGCTGCTCAGCGGAGTGGCACTGTTCCTTTTTGGTATGTCCCTGATGGGGGACGGACTGAAGAAAGTAGCGGGTAATAAGCTGGAGCTGGTTCTTTATAAGCTGACGAACACACCGTTGAAAGGAGTGCTGCTTGGAACTGCTGTGACAGCGATCATCCAGTCCTCCTCCGCAACGACTGTTATGGTTGTCGGCTTCGTAAATTCCGGAATGATGAAGGTTGCGCAGGCAATCGGTATCATCATGGGAGCCAACATCGGAACGAGTGTGACAGGTTGGATTTTGTGTCTGTCGTACATTGACGGTTCGAACGGGATTGCACAGCTGCTGTCCACGGCGACTATCTCAGCGATCGTGGCGATCATTGGTATTATCTTTAAAATGTTTGTAAAAAAATCCGGCTTTAAAAATGTCGGTGACATTATGCTTGGGTTCTCCATCCTGATGGTGGGGATGCAGACCATGAGTGGGGCAGTTGCACCATTAAAAGATAACGAGCATTTTGTGAATGTATTGACAATGTTTAAGAATCCGGCGGCAGGTATACTGGCAGGTATTTTATTTACAGCGGTATTGCAGAGTGCATCTGCCTCAGTCGGTATCCTTCAGGCGTTGTCCATGAGTGGAACGATCACTTTTGCAGCGGCGCTTCCTATTACCATGGGTATTGGTGTCGGCGCAGCCTGTCCGGTTCTGCTCTCCTCGATCGGAACGAACAAAAATGGTAAGAGAACAGCCCTGATCTATCTGTTTAACGATCTGTTCGGCATGCTGTTCTGGTCAATTGTATTCTATTCTGTCAATGCAGTGGTGCATTTCCCGTTTATGAATGCCACCATGAGCCCGGTACTGATCGCACTGTTAAACACGGTTTTCCGTGCGGCAACGATTTTAGTACTTCTTCCATTTATCAAATGGATTGAAAAAATTGTTTATCTTGTTGTAAAAGATTCGCCGGAGGACGAGGAGGATCAGGCAGACTTCGATCTGCTCGAGGAGCGTTTCCTTGCTTACCCGGATCTTGCGATCACACAGAGCCATCTTGCGATGAACGGCATGGCAAAGAAGGCAAGAAAGAATATTTTACGCGCGTTAAGCCTGTTCCTTGTGTATTCGACAGAAAAGTTTAATAAGGTACAGGAAAAGGAAACGCTGATCGATAAATATGAGGATAAGCTGGGAACCTATCTGATGCAGATGTCCACGCATGAGATGAATGGAAGCCAGGCGAAGCAGGTATCCAAGTTTTTGCATACAGTGAGTGATTTCGAACGTCTGGGCGACCATGCGGTGAATATCTCAGAGGTTGCGGCGGAGCTGAACGAGAAGAAAATTGCATTTTCGGATGAGGCACAGTATGAGCTGGATGTGCTGGAGAATGCAGTAAAAGAGTGTGTCAGTCTTGCGGTGGATGCATTCTGTGCGGATGACCTTGAGATGGCGGCAAAAGTAGAACCACTCCGCGAACTGATCGGTATCCTCTGCGATGAACTGAAACTGCGTCATATCGCAAGACTCCGCACCGGAAAATGCGAGATGAAGCAGGGATTTGCGTTTAATGATCTGCTGACGAACCTGGAACGAATCGCAGCACACTGCTCGAACATCGCAGTTGCCATGATCGAGCTTGAGGCAGCAGACTTTGATACCCATGAGTATTTAAAGAGTGTCCGCGAGTTAAAGAATGACACTTACATGGCATACTTTGATGAGTATGAAAGAAAATATGACATCAATGGTTACCGGAAGAAAAAGACAAAAGCACAGAAATAGAGATCAGTGATTACGGCTGTCGTACTGAAAGGAGAAATTCCCGGATTGTATGGCAGCTTTTTTGTTCCATTCTTTTGGAGAAATTTTCTGATGGAAAACATCATAAGCCGGGAACTTTATTCTAGTCAAAAAAGATAGAATGATGTACTATGAAAAGGAACAGAAAACGAAAATTAGAATTTGAAAAAAGTTAGGGAAAAACATGTCGCTGCAATTTATTTTCGGAAATTCAGGAAGTGGAAAATCATCCTATTTATATAGGAACATACTAAAAGAGGCGGCAGAGCATCCGGAGAAAAATTATCTGGTGCTTGTGCCGGAGCAGTTCACCATGCAGACACAGCGCGAGCTTGTGCGGCTTGAAAAGTCACATGCTATCATGAACGTGGATGTGTTAAGTTTTGCGCGCCTTGCATACCGTGTGTTTGACGAGCTTGGGAAACAGAACCTGCGCGTGTTGGAGGAGACCGGAAAGAATCTGGTGCTCCGCAAGCTTGCAGGGGAGCAGAAGAAAAACTTAAGTGTGCTGGGCGGTAACTTAAACCGGATGGGGTACATCAGTGAGGTGAAATCCCTCATTTCCGAGCTGACGCAGTATAACGTGTCACCAGAAAAATTGGATACATTTTTGGAGACGGAGGATGTCGGGGAGACATTGCGCCTGAAAATGCAGGATATCTCGGTCATGTATCACAGTTTTTCTGAATATCTGCAAGGGCAGTATATCACCTCTGAGGAAGTGTTATCGCTATTGTGCGATGCCGCAGAGGATTCGAATATTATAAAAGACAGCGTGATTGTGTTTGACGAATTTACCGGTTTTACACCGATACAGAATCAGCTTCTTAGAAAACTTTTAGTGTTATCAGAGCGTATCATTGTCTCCGTGACGATGGATGCAGGTGAGGATTTTTACCATTGCAGGGGCGAGCAGGAACTTTTTTCCATGAGTAAAAAGACGGTTTCGGTTCTGATGAAAATGGCAGAGGAACTTCATGTCACGGTGGAGGAGCCTGTTGTGTTATCCGATGGAAAAAATCACAGATATAAAAATGCTCCATCCCTGTACTTCATGGAGCAGAATCTGTTTCGACCGTATTATCATAAATGGCGGCAGAAGGAGGATGAACTGCGGATCGTGAGCCTTAAAAATCCGAGGGAAGAGCTTCACTTTGTGGCGCGTGAGATCACGAAATTTGTGCGTGAGAAACAGTACTGTTATAAGGATATCGCAGTGGTGACCGGGGACGTCAGTCTTTACGACAACTATGTGGATGAGATTTTTGCAGCGTATGATATTCCGTACTTTCTCGACCAGACGAGAACCATTCTGTTTCATCCTTTTATCGAGTTTATCCGTGCGGTGCTTGAGGTGGTGGAACTTGATTTCTCTTATGAGAGCGTGTTCCGTTTTCTGCGCTGCGGTCTGACCGATATCACAGAGCAGCAGATCGATCTGCTGGAAAACTATGTGCTTGCCAAAGGGATACGTGGCAGAAAAAAATGGGAAAAACAGTGGACGTTTGTGTTCGATGATACCGAAAAAGAGAACCTCACAGAAATGAATGAAGTGCGGGCAAAGATTTATGATCTCTTTGCACCGTTATCGGAAGCGTTCACACAGGGAAAGACTGTGCGTGACGAGACCACTGTGTTGTATGAATTAATTGAAAAATTAGAAATAGAACAAAAATTAAAACAAAAAGAACTGGAATTTGAACGGCAGGGCAATCAGGTCAAGGCGAAAGAGTACGCCCAGATTTACAAAATTGTCATGGATCTGTTTGATAAGGTTGTGGACTTCCTGGGAGACGAAGTGCTTCCGGTCAAAGAGTATGCGGATATTTTAGACGCCGGATTTGAGGCTGCAAGAGTCGGCGTGATCCCGCCGGGAAATGATAAAGTGACGATCGGTGACATCGAGCGAACCAGATTGAACCATATCAAAATCTTATTTTTCATCGGTGTCAATGACGGTGTTGTGCCGAAAGCGGGCAATGCCGGAGGTATCATCTCGCAGTTTGAACGTGAGAAAATGGTGGCATGTCATCTGGAACTTGCACCGGGTGCGCGTGAAAAAGTGTTCATCCAGCGCTTTTATCTATATCTGAATGTGACGAAGCCATCTGATTTTTTATATGTGACTTTTTCAAAAGTGAATGCGGACGGAAAAGCACTTAGAAGGTCGTATTTTGTTGGAACGCTCTTGAAAATGTTCCCGGAGAAAACGGTGGAGGAAATCGAGGAGACAACTTCTGCGGACTGCATCATGACGCCGAAGAGCAGCATGGCGTTTTTCCTGGAGGGACTGCAGGATAATGACAGGGCATCTGATTTTTCTCAGGTAGAAAAAAGAAAATTATGGAATGCTCTCTCAAAATTCTACCTCACAGATTCCGAGTGGAAGCCGGAAACGGAAAAACTTTTAAAAACTGCCTACGAAGTGCACAGCGATGAGCCAATCAGCCACGCAGTGACGCAGGCACTTTATGGAACCGTGTTGGAGAACAGCGTCACAAGACTGGAGCGTTTTGCGGCGTGTGCCTACGCGCATTATCTGAATTACGGTTTACGCCTAAAGGAGCGTCAGCTTTTAGAGTTTGCAAGCGTGGACATGGGAAATATTTACCATGATGCGCTTGAACATTTTTCCAGACGTGTGGAAAAATCAGAGTACACCTGGTTTAACATCCCGGAGGATGTGCAGGAGACATTTATAGAGGAGAGCATGAATGACGCGATTGCCGGGTGCAAAAATGCCGGAGCGTTTGAGAACGTGAGAAATCGTTACCTGACCGGTCGGATGCGCCAGACCATCAAGCGCACGGTGTGGGCACTTACCACCCAGATCCAGAAGGGAAAATTTGTGCCGAGTGATTTTGAGGTGTCCTTTTCGCGGGCAGATAAATTGGACGCCATCCGTTTTCAGCTCGGCAGGATTGACCGTGTGGACACTTACGAGACGTCGGATAAAGTTTATGTGAAGATTATTGATTATAAATCGGGAAACACGAGTTTTTCACTCGTCAATCTGTATCACGGACTGCAATTACAGCTTGTGGTCTATATGAATGCGGCATTGGAATTAGAGGAAAAACGCCATCCGGGCAAAAAAGCGGAACCGGCGGGTATTTTCTACTATCACATTCAAAATCCGATAGTAGACGGACTTGGAAATGAGACAGAGGCAGAAATACGAAACAGCGTTTTGGAGCAGTTAAAATTAAATGGTCTGGTGAACGATGATCCGGAAATCTATGAGGCGATGGATTCAGATTTTGCCGGAAATTCTTCGGTCATCCCAATCGGAAAAAAAACGGACGGAAGCTTAAAAGCAACTTCCAAGGTTGCCAGTACTTACGATTTTTCTGTGATGTCTGATTATGTACAGGAGAAAATCAAAGAGACCGGGAAAAAAATCTTTGCCGGAGATATTTCGATTCATCCATACTCGCTGGACGGAAAAAGCGGCTGCGATTACTGTCCATACCACACCGTCTGCGGTTTTGACGCCCGGATGCCGGGGTATTCCTATCACAAACTGGAAAAATTTGACAGTGCGGACGAGGTGTTAAAGCGTATGGAAAACGAAAAGCAGGAACAGTAAATAACAGGAGTGAGAAATATGGGAGTTTCATGGACCACAGAGCAGCAGCAGGTCATTGACTTAAGAAATCGAAATATATTGGTATCTGCGGCAGCAGGTTCTGGAAAGACCGCTGTTTTAGTAGAGCGGATCGTGAAAATCATAACAGACAAAAATCATCCGGTCGACATTGACCATCTGCTGATCGTGACGTTTACCAATGCGGCAGCGGCAGAGATGCGGGAGCGGATCGGAAATGCGATTGAGAAAGCGTTAGACGAACAGCCGGGGAATGAGCATCTGTTAAGGCAGCTGACCTTGATCCACAATGCGCAGATCACGACCATCGACAGCTTCTGTCTGTATGTGGTGCGCGATCATTTTCATGAGATCGATCTGGAACCGAATTTCCGTATCGGGGATGAGGGTGAGTTAAAATTACTGCGCGAGGATGTTCTTGGCAGAGTTTTGGAACAAAATTATGAGGAGCCTTCGGAAGCATTTTCCGATTTTGTGGAGGGCTATGCTTCGGGAAGAACCGATGCTGCATTAAATGAGATGATCCTTCAGTTATATGAGTTTTCCAGAAGTTATCCGTGGCCGGAAAAATGGCTGGATTCCTTTGTGGGGATCTACCGCATCGAAAACAGGGAGGAGTTAGACCGCGCAGAATGGCTTGCTCCGCTCACGCAAAACATCCGCTTTGTCTTAAAAGACTGCGAACAGCTCCTAAAGCAGGCGCTTGCGGTCACACAGCAGGATGACGGACCGGATATGTATGAGAAAGCGGTGCGAAGCGATCTGGAAAAATATGAGGGTTTGTCAAAACTAACATCTTTCTGTGAACTGTCCGTGGCGCTTTCCGATATCAAATACGACAGACTTGCGAGCAGCAGAGGTTTTGAGGGAGATCCCGATAAATTGGAGCTGGTAAAAAGTCTCAGGGAGCAGGCGAAGGATGTAGTAAAGAAGTTATGTAAACAATATTTTTTCTGTTCGCCGGAGATGATGATAGAGCAGTTAGAGCGCACGGAGCCGATGTTAGAGGAGGTTGTCCGTCTCACAAAGCAGTTTGCAGATGAGTTTGCAGCCACAAAACGCCGGAAAAATCTGGTGGATTTTCATGATGTGGAACATTTTGCATTGCAGATTCTTGTGGATGAGGAGACGGAGAAGGCGAAAAAGACTGCGGAAGAGTTCCGGGATACCTTTGAGGAGATCATGATCGACGAGTATCAGGACAGCAACGAAGTGCAGGAGACACTGCTTCGCTCTATTTCCAGAGAGGAGCGTGGGGAAAATAATATTTTCATGGTCGGGGATGTAAAGCAGAGTATTTACCGGTTCCGTCTCGCAAGACCGGAACTTTTCATGAAAAAATACGATTCCTATTCGCTGGAAGAGAGCACCACGCAGCGTATCGACCTGCACAAAAACTTCCGAAGCAGAGAGGAAGTCTTGACCTGCACAAACGATATTTTTTATAAAATTATGGCGCGGAGTCTTGGAAATGTGGAGTATGACGCGGAGGCTGCACTGTATCCGGGGGCAAGCTATCCGGCAATGCCAGTGCAGGAAAATCCTGTTGGAGAAAAAGCAGCAGAAGATGAAAAAGTTTCCGGGAAACAGATAAATGGATTTACACCTGAGATTTTACTTGCGGACAGCAATGATGAATTATTGGAGGACATAGATTTTTCCGATAAGAAGACATTAGAAGCAAAAATGGTCGCGGAGAAGATCAGACATCTGATGAAAACGCAGCCTGTCACCGATAAGGCGACCGGAGAACTTCGGATGGCACGTTACTCCGATATTGTAATTTTGCTCCGCAGCCTGTCCGGCTGGGCGGATTCGCTTGTGGAAGTGCTGAACGGAAATGGAATCCCGGCGCACACGGTTTCTTCAACCGGTTATTTTTCCACGGTGGAAGTGCAGACGGTACTGTCCATGCTGAGGCTTTTGGATAACCCAAGGCAGGATATTCCGATGGCGGCAGTGCTCCGCTCGCCGATGGCAGGGCTTACCGATGAGGAGCTTGCGGTGTTAAGGCTTGAAGATGGCAGTGTGCCTTTTCATGAAGCGGTGCTTGAACTGGCAGAAGGACTTTATGAAGAGGACGGGCAAAAAGAAATTTCAGATTCAGAGGCAGATCGGAAGCAGGGAAGAAACGCGGATGAGAAAACAGAAAATCATATAGAGATAACCGCTCACCGGAAATTACTCAAATTTTATAAAAAATACAAGCAATTACGGCAGCTCGTCCCGGACACTCCGATCCATGAGCTGATCGAGATCATCCTGCGCGAGACCGGATACGGTCATTATGTGGCGGCAATGCCGGCAGGAAACAGAAGAACGGCGAATTTAAACATGCTTTTGGAAAAAGCCGCAGCCTACGAGAAAACGAGTTACAAGGGACTGTTTCACTTTGTGCGTTACATTGATGAACTGCAGAAATATGATGTGGATTTCGGTGAGGCAGACATGGTCGGGGAAAACGAGGACGTTGTCCGGATCATGAGTATCCATAAGAGCAAAGGTCTTGAGTTCCCAATTGTGATCGTGAGCGGTATGGGCAAAAATTTCAATAAACAGGACACACGGAGCAAAATGGTGCTTCACCCGGAACTTGGTATTGGTCTTGACTACATGGACGGAAAAAAGCGTATCAAATCACCGACTATCGCAAAGAAGGCGATTGCAAAGCAGATCGATCTGGAAAATCTCGGCGAGGAACTTCGTGTACTTTACGTTGCCTTAACCCGTGCAAAAGAAAAGCTCATTCTCACCGGAACCTTAAAAGATGCAGCCGAAAAACTGGAATTTTTCAGGCAGCAGGCGAATCTTTCGAAAGCAGCAGACAGACCGCTTTCCTACCTTACAAGAGAAGGGGCTTCCGGTTATCTGGACTGGATACTTCCGGCAGTGCTTTCCTATGGGGACAAATACCCGGTCCGGATCGTGGAAGCGGCAGAGCTTGTCTTAGACGAAGTGGAAAACCAGTTAGAGCAAAATGAAGATCTGACAGAGCGGATCGAAGAGATTGAAGCGGCGGACACACAGCTGGTTGGACAGTTAAAACAGCGATTTTTGCAGCGTTATCCATATCAGGTTGACGTTTTGAGGAAAAACAAATATTCCGTGTCTGAATTAAAGCACCGTGCAATGCGTGAAAAATTTGAGGCAGAGCAGGAGGAGACAGTTCCGGCATTTTTGGAAGAACCTGTGACGCCAACGATTCCTCTTTTTATCCAGAGACAGGGAATCGTGGAACAGGAGGCACAAAATAAGGCACAGGATGCAGGGCAGGAAGCAGAAAGTAAAGCAGAACAGAAAATAGAATCAAATACAGCAAACCGTGGCGCACTCAGAGGAACCGCAGTACACCGTGTCATGGAGTGCTACGATTTTACTTCAGAAAAAAGCGTACAGGAACAGATGGACGCTATGGAAAAAGAGGAGAAGATCACTGCGGATATGCGTGCACTCGTGAAAGAGCAGATTGTGGCAGATTTTGTTTCCTCGGAAACAGGAAGGCGGATGGCTCTCGCACAGTGCGGGGGAGCACTTTACCGTGAGAAACCATTTGTCATGGGATTTACGGAAGAGGAACTGGAAAGATATGGCTTTGGGGCAGGTGCGCAGATGATAGAAAATGAAGCGCAGACTGAAAATGCACAGCAGGAAATCATGTCAGAAAATGTGTCGCAGGAAAATCATATGCATGAGGAAGATTTAACTTTAATTCAGGGAATCATTGATGTTTTCTGGATTGAGGATGACGGAATCACAGTCCTGGATTATAAGACAGATCGTGTGGATACTGCGCAGGAGCTGATTGACCGTTATGCGACACAGTTAAAGCTTTATGCGGATGCGTTGGAGCGGGTTTTTGCCACCCGGAAACTGAAGGTGAAGGAGATTCTGATCTACTCGTTCCGGTTAGAAAAGCTGATTTCAATTGAATAAATGTATGCACGAAGATCACTGGAGTCTTAATGATTCCGGTGATTTTCGTATAGAGCGATCGTATAGAGCAATCAGACGATATTTTCTTGTGTGCATAAGTGATTCATGGTATCATAGAAATCATGAGAATTGAGATTCTATGCTATGGCATTTCATTTTTCAAAAAACGGTGTCTTGTCAAGAAAAAGTAAACGGTTAAGTGAGGAAATTTATGGGACAGATCATACTTGCCTCGGCATCGCCGAGAAGAAAAGAATTGTTAGAACAGATCGGACTGGAATTTGAAATCTGCCCGGCGAAAGGGGAGGAAGTTATCTCGAAAAGCGCGCCGGAGGAGGTTGTGATGGAGCTTTCCGAGCAGAAAGCGACAGAGGTCGCTGCAATGGTAAAAACATATGAGAGCGGACATGGGGAACTGATGACACCGCAGGATATCTTAGTGATCGGGGCAGACACCGTCGTTGCATGTGATGATACCATCCTTGGAAAGCCGAAAGATGAAGCCGATGCAAAGCGGATGCTCACACTTCTGTCGGGAAGAAAACATGCCGTGTATACAGGCGTTACGTTTGTGTTTCTGGATAAAAACGGACGAGCGGGCGCACATACCTTTTACGAGAAAACAGAAGTTACCATGAAGCCGTTGTCGGAACCTGAGATCGACCGTTATGTGGCGACCGGAGAGCCGATGGATAAAGCCGGTGCCTATGGGATCCAGGGAAAATGTGCCATTTATATTGAAGGGATTGAAGGTGATTACAATAATGTGGTCGGACTTCCGGTTGCACGCATTTATAAGGAGCTGCAAAAGCTTGGAATCGATCCCTATCTATGGTAAACTGCATGAAATAGTAGATTGGATGATTTCTAAATTCTCTTATATCCTAAATTAAAATTTAGAAATTATCAACAACACATATGAGGAGAGGAGCAAATAAAATGCAATATGATGAGACATGTTTAGAATATTTTCTGGCGCATCAGGAACAACTTCTGCCGGAGCCGGTGGCAGAGACAATGGAAGAGGCAGAGGAATTTTTAGAGGACTGCATGGCGGTCGTCTGTAAGAATCTGAAAGAGGTAAAAGCCTATTTCGAAGATCAGGGGGCTGATATCGAGGGAATGTCACTTAAGGATCTGGAGGAGGCAAGCGAAGTATTTGCCCTCCCGGATGGCAGATATCTGATCGTGGAAGCTTAAATTTTTATAAATTTTCCGGAATGGGATTGACAAAAGAAAAAATGTTTATTATACTCAAAAAGTTTGCAAAGCAGGCAGAATGAGAACGTCCTTTTGCAGCAGAAAAAGACTGTAAAAAAGGCATTTTGACAAGGAGAAAACTACATGAAAAATTATGATGTGATTATTATTGGGGCAGGTCCTTCCGGTATTTTCTGTGCATATGAACTGATCCATGCCAACAAAGACCTGAAAATTTTAATGATTGAAAAAGGACGCCGTATCGAGAACAGACAGTGTCCGAAGAGAAAGACAAAAGTATGTG
>ENA-OUQH01001344-OUQH01001344.1-human-gut-metagenome-genome-assembly--contig:-NODE-1344-length-16535-cov-4.162864_pt1 | contig 16535 bp, 15 predicted proteins | sample MGYA00237948_ERZ548828 | MGnify/ENA primary metagenome ERZ548828 (study PRJEB26490, sample SAMN05194711) | human gut metagenome | biome: terrestrial biome; feature: human-associated habitat; material...
GCCTAACGGGAATCAGCCGAGACCCAGTCGGACGATTAACGCGAAAGCGAGACAAATCACCCGACCCCTGTCCCAGACCCGCCTCACTGCCTCACAAACCCCCGTCGCGCTAGTCTGCCTCCGGTTTCGCGAGCAGGACATGCTCCGGCAGAATCGGCAGCTCGCGATGCCACACGCCCGTCGCCCGATAGATCGCATGCGCTATCGCGGGAGCTGGCGTGTTGATGACGATCTCGCCGATGGATTTCGCGCCGAAGGGGCCCGTGGGCTCATAGGAATGCTCGAACTCCACGTCGATCTGCCCCACATCCAGGCGCGTGGGCAAACGGTAGGTGAACAGGCTCGACTCGCGGATAGCGCCCTTGGGCGTGCGCGTCACGTTCTCCATGAGCGTATGCCCGATGCCCTGCACGATGCCGCCCTCGACCTGAATGCGCGCAAGCGCCGGGTTGATGGGAATGCCGCAGTCGACCACGGCGTCAAAGTCGAGCACCTCGACCATGCCGGTCTCGCAATCGAGCTCGATTTCCGCCATGCCCACCATAAACGGCGGCGGGGACACCGGGGAGGAATGCATCGCGGTTGCCTCCGCCAGCTGACAGCTGTTGCACTGGCTCTTCTCGGCGATGGCGGGAAGGGAAACCGTCTCGCCCGTGCTTTCGCGGACCACGCAGCCGCCTTCGAAGGCGAGCTCGTCCGCCGCGCACCCGAGGACCTCCGCCGCGATGGCACACAACCGCTCCTTCAGCTGCGCGCACGCCTTCTCGACGGCCATACCGGTGACATACGTTGTCGAAGACGCGTACGAGCCGGAATCGTAGGGCGAGGCATCCGTGTCGGCGCCAAACACCGAGACATCGTCCACCGAGCATTCCATATGCTCGGCGACCATCTGAGCCAGAATGGTATCGCAGCCCGTTCCCATGTCGGCTGCGCCGATGACCAGCATGTAGGTCCCGTCGTCGTTCAGCCTGACGGTGACCGACCCTGAATCGACGCCGGCGATGCCCGAGCCCTGCATGGACATGCCCACGCCCGCAGCGCGAACCTTGCCGTTGCCCATGTCGCGCACGGGGTACTTCGCTTCCCAATCGAACATCTGACGACAGTGGTCCAGGCAGCGATCGAGCGCGCATGCATTGGCCACCTCGTTGAAATAGGCGGGCATGGCCATTCCCTCGCGCAGCATGTTCTGCTCGCGCAGCCCGATCGGATCGCGGCGCAGCGTCTCGGCGAGTTCGTTCACCGTCGTTTCCACGGCGAATTGGCCCTGCGTTGCCCCGAAGCCTCGGTACGCGCCCGAAGGCTGCATGTTCGTGTACACCACGTCGGCCGTGAACTTGAACGCTTCCAGAGAACCCGTGTACAAAGGGATGGACTTGTGCCCAGTCAGACCGACCGTGGCCCAGCCGTGCTCGCCGTATGCGCCTGAGTTCGACAGCGTCGTCACGTCGAGCGCGCGGATACGCCCGTCGTCGTTCGCACCAAGGCGAACCTTTATTTCCATCTCATGGCGCGGAGAACCGCAGGTCTGGGCCTCTTTTCGCGTGAACACGCACATCGCGGGGCGGCCCGTCTTCATCGTGACGAACGCAGGGTACACCTCGCACACCGCGGTCTGCTTCGCACCGAAGCCGCCGCCGATGCGCGGCTTCTCCACGCGAATGCGGCTCTTCGGGATGCCCAGCGCATGGGACAAGATGCGGCGGACGTGGAAGACGATCTGCGTGGACGAAATCACATGCAGGCGCCCGTAGCGGTCCAGCTCGGCATACGTGCGGAAGGTCTCCATCATGGCCTGGTTGAAGGCCTTCGTGTGGTAAGTGCGCTCCAAGACGATGTCGCAGTCGGCAAGCACTGCCTCGACGTCGCCGTCGGCGTCAGCGGTCGTGCCAACGAGGTTGCGCTTGTTGTCTCCGCCCAAATCGCAGAGCATGTGCCAGTTGTCCTCGGGGTGCACGAGGGTGGGATTGTCCTTGGCAGCGCGAAAATCCAGCACGGGATCGAACACCTCGTAGGTCACCTTAATACGCGAAAGGGCTGCCTCGGCAGCCTTCTCGTTTTCCGCGGCGACAATCGCCACCACGTCGCCCACGTAGCGCACGTGGCGGTCGATGATCAGGCGGTCGTAGGGGCTTGTCTCAGGGTAGGTCTGTCCCGCGTTGCTGAAGCGCTCCCCCGGCACGTCTTCCCAGGTGAACACGTCAACCACGCCGGCAATCTTCTTCGCCTTCGACGTGTCGATGTCCTCCACGATGGCGTTGGCATGAGGGCTCCGCAAGAGCTTCACCACAAGCGCGTCGGGCGCGATGTCCTCGGTGAACACGGGCTTGCCCAAAAGGAGCTGCAGCGAGTCCTTCTTGCGGACGGACTTGCCGACCGATTGGTAGTCGGGCCTATTCACGAGAGCTCCCTTCCTCGTTTCTGCTGGTGAGGAAGTTGCGAATGCCGCGCAACTGGCCCACATACCCCGAACAGCGGCACAGGTTACCGGAAAGGTACGAGAGAATCTCCTCGTCGGTGGGGTCGGGGTTCTCACGCAAAAGCGAGATCGTGTTCATCACGAAGCCCGGGTTGCAGAAACCGCACTGCTCAGCACCCTGGTCGGCGATGAAGCCCACGAACTCAGACGCTTCATCCTGCAATCCCTCGAGGGTCTGCACGCTATGGCCGTCGGCACGCGCCGCCAACGTGGAGCAGGACAGCACCGGCTCGCCGTCGAGGAGCACCGTGCACAGACCGCAAGCAGACGTCTCGCAACCGCGCTTCACGCTTAAGCAGCCATGAGCGCGAACGAAGTCGATGAGCAGCATATCGGCCGAGATGTCGTCGGACACCGCCTTGCCGTTCAGCTTGATCGTAATCTCCATTACCGCATCTCCCCCAATGCCAGCAGGGTGCGGCGCACAAGCACCGGCACCAGCGCGCGGCGGTACTCCGCAGAGCCCCACATGTTTCCAGAAACGGGGACGACGCCCGCCGCATAATCGGCGAACGCCGCAGCGCTTTCCTCGGTAATGCCGCCAGCGAGAATGCCCCGCTCATCGCGAAGAAGCATGGCGCGCGCCGGGCGCGAACCCACGACGAGGCGATATTCCTCCCCCACCTTGGCCGCCACGCAATTGAGCGTGGGCAGGTCGGTTCGCTGCTTGCGCACCGCCTGGTAGGCGAAGGCGCCGGGGCGCTTCTTAACGATCAGGCGGACGAGAATGTCGTTGTCGTAGGGCATGCGCACAAACTCCTCCAAGGGCACGACGCCGCCCTTGAAAAGCTCAACGGAGCTGTCCATGGCAAGGAATATTGCAACGACGTCGGAAAAGCCCATGCGACGCCACAGGCTTCCGCCCAACGTGGCACCGTTGCGGAACTGCACGCCCACGATGTCGCGCAACGCGTCTTCCACCGCGCCGCAGGAATAAACGCCCAGGCCAGGATGCTTTTCCATCTGACGCAAGGTTGCCATGGCGCCGATGCGGAACTCGTCTTCGGTCTCCTCGATCGCATCCAAACCAAGATCGCAAAGGTCGATGGCCGTGTTGAAGGAATGCGTGCCCATCTTCAACCACATCATGCCCGCAACCACGCGGTTGCGCTTCTTTTGATTGAGCTCCCACGCCTCTTCCAGGCTTTGCGGGCGCACGTATTTTTGGAAGGTAATAATGTCACTCGCCCCATTATTTGAGGTTTACATAGTCTTCGCTATTATACTGTGGCGCAGGGGGCATCCCCGAAAACACACCTGACCAACCATCGAATTTGCAGAGGCACGCCCCATCATGACCCACTCCGCTCGCAGACCGCAGACAAAGCACGGATGCATCATCATGGCATCGGGCACGAGCACCCGCTTCGGAGCGAACAAGCTTATAGCCGAGCTCGGCGGCATGCCGCTTATCCAGCACGTGCTGCGAGCAACCGATGGGCTGTACACCAGACGCGTCGTGGTCACGCGACACTCGGACGTGGCGCGCCTGTGCGGTATGCGAGGAATCGAAGTCGTCCTGCATGATGAGCCCCTAAGAAACGACACCGTGCGCTTGGGAATGGAGAAGATGGCGGACTGCGACACAGTCACGTTCGTTCAAGGTGATCAGCCACTCGTCAGCGCAAACAGCCTCGCTGCGCTTCTTCGCGGCGCCGAGAGCCACCCCGATTGCATCTGGCGCGCAAGCTTTCGGGGCACGCCGGGCGCTCCCGTGCTCTTTCCCTCATGGTCGTTCGACGAGCTGCGATCGCTTCCACCCGGCAAGGGCGGCGGCGTGGTCGCCAAGGCGCACAAGGAGCGCGTGCGCACCATCGAGGTTTCCAGCAAATGGGAGCTCTTTGACGTGGACACCCCCGATGACCTGCGAACTCTTCAAACGCATCTCGAAAACGGGCTCGAATAGGAGCCGAACAGAAAGAAGGCGCCCCGCGGAATCATCGTTCCACGGGGCGCCTTCTGCGCTTGCGCTTTATCTGCTAACCCCTACGCGTTTGCGTCCGTTTTCGAAGGAATCGCCTTGTCCTTGGGAAGAACGACGTTCAAGACGATGGCGACCGCCGCAGCGGCAACGATGCCGGAGCCACCGAAGATGAGGCTTACCATCTGGGGAGAGCCCGCCAGGATAGCGGGATTGGCGCCGATGCCGTAGCCCAAGCCCAGCGCCACCGACACGATGCTCAGGTTGCGCGGCGTCAGCGGATCGCGCGTGATCAGCTGGATGCCGCTCACCACGATGGACGCGAACATGATGACGGCCGCGCCGCCCAAGACGGACTGCGGCATGATGGACACCACCGCGCCGAGCTTCGGGCACAGACCGCACAAAATCAGGAAGACGGCGCCGCAGGCCAGAGCCTTGCGGTTCACCATCTTGGTCATCGTGACCAGGCCCACGTTCTGGCTGAACGACGTGTTCGGCAGAACGCCGAAGAGAGCCGCGAAACTCGAGCCCACGCCGTCGCAGACCACGCCACCGGAAAGCTCCTTGTCGGTCGCCTCACGATCCATGCCGCCCTGCGTGACGCCGGAGATATCGCCGACGGTCTCGACCGCCGTGACGATGAACATCACGAGCACGGGGGCAATGGCGCGCATGTCGAACACCGGCGCCACAGGCAGCGGGTTCGGAATGGCAAACCATGCCGCTGCAGCGACCTTATCCCAGTTCAGAACCCATGCCTTGGTGTACTCGACACCCTCGGAGTTGATGCCTGTGGTAGGCAGGACCAGCCCCATGATGCCCGCAACAACATAACCGACGACGATACCAACCAGAATGGAAGACGCGCTGACGAAGCCCGTCGTCGCATGCTTCACCGCCAAGATGACGACGAGGACGATAAGCGCCAGGCACAGGTTCTCGGGGGAACCGAAATCGGCCGCGCTGTTGCCGCCGCCGAACGCGTTGACGCCGACGCTGATGAGGCTCAGGCCGATAGAAAGGACGACGGTACCCGTAACGATGGACGGGAAGAAGCGGCGCAGCGGCTTTAAGAAGAAGCCGAGCACAGCCTCGAACAGGCCGCCGATGATCGAAGCGCCCATGATGGCACCGTAGGCAACGAGGCCGCCGCCCATCGACGCCGCCACGGAATTGAACACGCCGATGAAGCCCGAAGACGTGCCCATGATGATAGGAACCCTGCCGCCAACAGGCCCGATGCCGAAAAGCTGGACCAAGGTCACAACGCCTGCAATCCACATGGCGTTCTGCAACAGCGCCAGCTGGACATCGGCGAACTCGGCTCCCGCCAGGCCGCACGCACCCGTCACGATCAAAAGCGGCGTCAGGTTGCCCACGAACATGGCCAGAACATGCTGCAATCCCAGGGGTATCGCCTGAGCGAGGGGCATGTCTCCCTCGAACGAGAAAACGCCGAGCGACCTCGCGCTGCCAGACGTCTTCTCCGAAGAAGCGGCCGCGGGCTTCTCTCCCGAAGCTTCTGAAGCCCGAGCCTCCGAAGCCGCCTCCTGTTTTTCCTCCACCATCTGAATCCCTCTCTAAAAGGACAGTAAAGTGAGAAAATAACACCGCAGGGCGCGCATTTGAAGAAGCATCGGGGATTTTTCCACGTAGGGTCTTAAATTCCGCCCCTTGATTCGGGAACGCGTCACGCAAGCGGCCGCAAGCTGCGCTCCAAGATGCCGTGCACGCAGGCGATTGCCGCGCCGTAGTTCACCATGGGCGTGCCGCTTCTCGCCGCCACGCTCTGGCGCCAGCGCATCTCCTTCTCGTTGAGCATGCATCCGCCGCAATGCACCACCACGTCGTAGCCGCTGACGTCATCGGGAAACCCATGCCCCTGGGTGAACTCGAACGTCGGATTCGCGCCGCAATGGCCGCGAATCCACGCGGGCATCTTCACCGTTCCGATGTCCTCGCACTGACGGTGGTGCGTGCAGCCCTCCGAGATGAGCACGCGGCCCTCGTCGGTGAGCGCGCCGAGCGCCGCCGTGCCTTCCACAAGCGTGCGCAGATCGCCCTTGTAGCGCGCCATGAGAAGGGAGAACGACGTGAGCGGCGTCGTTTCTGGAACGATGCGCGCAACCTTCTCGAACGCTTGCGAGTCGGTGATCACGAGGCGGACGTCGCGCACCGCCGCTAAAAGGTCGGCGAGCTCTTCGGGCTGGCAGACCATGGCGCTCGCATGGGCGTCGAGAACGTCGCGCAGCACGAGCTGTTGCGGCAAGATGATGCGGCCCTTCGGCGCCGACGAGTCGATGGGAACGACAAGCACCACCTTGTCGCCCGGCGAGAGCAAATCGGCCACAACGCGGCGCTCGTGCGCGGCCGATCCGCCCACGTGCGCGAGAGCTTCCTTCAGCTCGTTTATGCCCGCGCCCGTGCGCGCGCTTGCAAGAACTTCTGCGCGAGCTGGGGCGGCAGGGGCGCCGGCGTCGGGGGCGACGACAACCTGGGCGATGGAAGCGTCGGCGGCGCCCGATGCGGCTCCCCTGGTAGCGCCGCCCGAACCCGCAGCAACCCCTTCCCCCGACAGAAGGTCGGCCTTGTTGCGCACCACGATGAAGGGCAGCCCGAGCTCCTCGAACAGGGAGATAAGCTCGCGCTCGGCTGCGACCAGCGCGCGCGTGGCGTCGGTCACGAGCACGGCCACGTCGCAGGTGCGCAGGGTCTCGCGCGTGCGCTCGACGCGGCGGGCACCCAGCTCCCCGACGTCGTCGATACCGGGGGTGTCCACGATATCGACCGGCCCGAGCGGCAGAAGCTCCATAGCCTTGCGCACCGGATCGGTCGTGGTGCCGGCGACATCGCTCACAAGCGCTACCTGCTGCCCGCACACCGCGTTCACCAGGCTCGACTTGCCAGCATTGCGCACACCGAAGAACCCGATCCGCACGCGCTCGCCTGAAGGCGTCTCATTCAAACCCATGTCGAAGCCGTCCTTTCGCCTTGCTATCGCAGCACGCCTTGCGCACTGCGCGAAAACCTCGCTAGAAGCGCAAATCGCGCTCGCCCTTGTGCACGACCGCAGAAATCGCCTCAGCGCACTGGCGGCGCCGCTTCTCGTCCTCGACCTTGAGCAGTTCGCGCTCGATGAGCGCAAAGCCCTTTTGGGAGGTATCGGGCTTGGCGTAATCCGTCAGATATTCCGCAAGCGTGACGAGCGCGTTGGGGTGGCAGTAATTCAAGATTTGCCCGCTCTTGCAGAAGCTCATGAACCGGTCACCCGTGCGCCCCGCGCGGTAGCACGCCGTGCAGAAGCTGGGCACATGCTCCTGATCAATCAGCCACGAGACCACGTCGTCGAGTGTGCGCTGGTCGCTCACGTCGAACTGCTCGGTGTCGTGCGGGCGCGCCTGCTCGGTGTAGCCACCCACGCTCGTGCGGCTCCCGCCCGAAATCTGGCTGATGCCGTAGCGCAACGCGCGCTCCCGCACCGTCTGGCTCTCGCGCGTAGAGATGATCATGCCCGTGTAGGGCACCGTGATGCGGATGAGCGCGATGATCTTCTCGAACATCTCGTCGGGAATGCCGTTGTCGAACACGTCGGGGTCGATGTCCATAGCGGGCTTCACGCGCGGCACGCTAATAGTGTGCGGGCCCACGCCGTGCACGGCTTCCAGGTGCTCCGCATGCATGATAAGGCCCGCGAACTCGTAACGGTAGCTCTCGAGCCCGAACAGCACGCCCAAGCCCACGTCGTCGATGCCGCCCTCCATGGCGCGGTCCATCGCCTCGGTGTGCCAGTTGTAATCGCTCTTCGGCCCCGTCGGGTGCAGGCGCTTGTAGCCTTCCTTGTTGTACGTCTCCTGGAACAGGATGTACGTGCCGATCTCGGCCTTTTTGAGCATGCGGTACTCCTCCACCGTCGTGGCGGCGATGTTCACGTTCACGCGGCGGATGGCACCGTTTTTGTGCTTGATGGAATAGATGGTGTCCATCGATTCCAAGATATACTCGATGGGGTTATGCTTCGGGTCCTCGCCCGCCTCGATGGCAAGGCGCTTGTGGCCCATGTCCTGCAGCGCGATAACCTCGGCGCGAATCTCGTCTTGCGTGAGTTTGCGGCGCGGAATCTCGCGGTTCTTGGCGTGATAGGGGCAGTACAGGCAACTGTTCACGCAATAGTTCGACAGGTACAGCGGCGCGAAAAGCACGATGCGGTTGCCGTAATATGCCTGCTTGATGTCGTGCGCAAGCTGCTTGATGGCCGCGTTCACCCCCGCGTCCTCGCAGGCCAGAAGCACACTCGCCTCGCGATGAGTGATCATGGCGCCGTGCTCGCTTGCCGGGTGCAAGTGGGGCTTGCACTTCTCCAAAATGTCGTAGCACAGCTGCACGTCGTCCTTGTGCGCGTCGGCGAAGGCGAGCGTCTCCAAGATTTCCTCGTCGTTGATGAACTCATCGGCGCAGAGCGATTTCGGGTTATACGAATACCCCATAGGGTCCTTCTTTCTTCAATGCTTTCAAGCGCCCGACGGCGATCACATCTCGGGCAGGGGCGCCATATCGCCGCGATCGACGACGAGCTCGTAGCCGATCGACAGCATGCGCATACCCAGGCAGCCACGGCACTCCGCAGCCTCTTCGCCCGTGCATATCTTGTTATCGTACAAATCGTAGTCTTTGCGGCGATTAACCGGCGAAAGGTTCGGCATCACGACGTTCGCGCCGGCAAGGATTCCCCGCTCGCGCCCATCGGGAACGATCGTGCCGAGCGCCGTGGTCGCGGGAAGCAGCACATTCGGCTTGATGAGCCGGATGATCGACAGCAAATAGCACGTGAGTTCCGCCGTGCCTGGCGCGAAGGAGGAAAACGGCGTCGCGTGGTGCGGGACAAACGGGCCGATGCCGCACATCTCGGGCTGGAACTGTTCGATGAACAGCAGGTCGCACGCAAGGTCGGCCGCAGTTTGGAACGGTGCGCCCACCATGAAGCCGGCACCCACCGCATATCCGATCTCGCGCAGGTCGGAAAGGCAGCGCATGCGGTTCTCGAGCGACATCTCGGAGGGGTGCCAACGCCTGTAGAGCGCAGGGCTTGCCGTCTCGTGGCGCAGCAGGTAGCGTTCGGCACCCGCCTCATGCAGACGCTCGTAGCTTTTGCGGCTTCGTTCGCCGAACGACAACGTGACCGCGCAGTCGGGGTGTGCCGCCCGAATCCGGCCGATGATGCCGCACAGCACGTCATCGGTGAAGAAGGGGTCTTCCCCGCCCTGCAAAACGAACGTGCGAAACCCCAGGTCGTAGCCAGTGTCCGCACATTTGACGATCTCGTCGGCGGAAAGGCGGTAGCGACGCGCCGTTGCATTCGACCGACGAATGCCACAGTACAGGCAGTCGTTCTTGCAGAAGCTCGACACCTCGATGAGCCCGCGGGTGAACACCTTCGTGCCATATACCTGTCTGCGCACGGCATCGGCGCGACTCGCAAGCTCACGGGCCGTGCCGGGCGTGCGCTGCGCGATGAGCCGCTCGTATTCGCCAAGCGAAAGTGAGCGGGTGCGGCACAGCTTGTCGATGAGGAGCGCGAGCCCCTCATCGGCTTCACTGCTATGTAAGTCGTGGGGCACCTAGATATCCCACGTAAGCTGATCGGTGTGGAGCAGCTCTTCGGCCTTCTCGGAAAGCGGGCGCCCGTAGAGACGCTCGTAGAGCGCCGCGATGTCGGGGTTCTCGTGCGAATAGCGCAGCACGTCGGCCCCGTCGAGCGAGTTGAGCACCGCAGCACGCTCGCGCGCGAGCTCCTGGTTGAAGGCGATCGGCTGGCCGCCGCCGCCCACGCAGCCGCCCGGGCAGGCCATGATCTCGACAAAGTCGTAGCTCGCTTCACCCGATTCGAGCGCGTCGAGCAGCGCCGATGTGTTCTCCAGACCGCTCGCGATGGCGATGCGAAGCTGCATGCCCGCGATCTCGAGCGTCTTGTCGACCCAGGGCTTGTCGGGCGTCGCTGCCGTGGTGTCGCACGTGCTGAAGTCGGGGTTTTCGCCCGTAAGGAAGAATGCCGCCGAACGAAGCGCTGCCTCCATCACGCCACCCGTGCGCCCGAAGATAGTTCCCGCGCCCGTCGAGGTTCCCAGCGGATCGTCGAACTTCTGCTCGGGCAGCGCGGCGCAGTCCACGTTGAACATACGCAGCATGCGATCGAACTCGCGCGTGGTGAGCACGGCGTCGACGTCCTGGCCTGCCTCCGAGGACAGCTGCGAGACGCCCGCCTCGTATTTCTTGGCGACGCACGGCATGACGGAGACGACGAAGATTCGTTTTCCCTGTTCGGCAGCTTGCTCGGACAGAAGCGCCTTCGCCGTGGCACCCAACATCTGGTGCGGCGACTTGCTCGACGAGAGCTGCGCGACGAATTGCGGGTAGTGCAGCTTGGCGAAGCGCACCCAGCCCGGGCAGCAGCTCGTGAACATGGGCCGCGGCTTGCCCTCCTTGACCCATTCGATGAACTCGTTCGCCTCCTCCATGATGGTGAGGTCGGCGGCGAAGTCGGTGTCGTAGACGTGGTCGAAGCCGAGCGCGCGCAATGCCGACACCATGCGGCCCTGCGTGGCCTGCTCGCGGGCAAGGCCCACGCCCTCGCCCCACGCCGAGCGGATGGCGGGCGCGACCTGAACCACCGTTATCGTCCGGGGATCGGCAAGCGCCGCGAGCACGTTGTCGGTGTCGTCGCGCGCAGTAAGAGCGCCCGTCGGACAATGGGTGATGCACTGGCCGCAGAGAGCACAGCCCGCATCGGCGATGTGCGCACCGCCGGCAACCCGCACGCCCCGATTTGCCGCGGGGCCAGACATCTCCCACACCGAGCAGTGCTGCACCTTGGCGCATTCGGCGACGCAGCGCATGCAGCGAATGCATTTGCTGGCGTCGCGCTGCAAGGGGAACTCCCCATCCCACGCTTCGAAGGCGAACACGGGGTCGCGCTCGAGGTCCGCCACGCCGAGCGAGTTCGCGAGTTTTTGCAGCGCGCAGGTGCCGCTGCGCTTGCACGTGGTGCATTCGCTGCGATGACCTGCGAGAATAGTCTTCACATTCTGGCGACGAGCCGAGATGGCGCGCGGGGTCGCCGTGCGCACGGACATGCCGTCGAACACGAGGGTGTTGCAGGCGGCGGCCAGGCCGTCCTGCCCTTCGACCTCAACCACGCACACGCGGCACGAACCGATCTCGTTGATCTTCGCCATGTAGCACAGCGTCGGGATGTCGACGCCGGCGAGCTTCGCGGCATCCAAGATGGTGGAGCCTTCGGGGACCTCTACGGCCACACCGTCGATGGTTACCTTACACATATTGGACCCTTCCCTCGTCAAGAACACCGCAGCCGAAATGGTCGCAGCGCAGGCAGCGACGCGCTTCCTGGAACGCCTCTTCGGCCGACATCTCCACCTCGACCGCATCGAAGTCTCCCTTGCGCTCGCGCGCGGGACGCTCCACGATGTTCACGCGACCGCAGGGCTGACGCCAGTTCGCAGCCGCGGGAGGAACTTCGACGCCGCAATCGAGCTCATGGTTGAATCCCAGATAATCGTCGATGTTGCGCGCGGCCACCTTGCCAGCGCCGATGGCGATGATCACGGTCTTCGGGCCCACCTGACAGTCGCCGCCCACGAACACGTTGTCGAGCGACCCCACCGACTTCAAGCCGCCGTCCGCCTCGAAGTAGGTGCGATCGGCTTGCATGCCCGCCTCCTCGAACGGCGCACTCTCGATGTCTTGGCCCACGGCGATGAGCACCACGTCGGCAGGTACGCGCACAAGCGGTTTGTCCGCCTTCTGCGGAGCCGGGCGGCCACGCTTCACGGGGCCGATGAACTGCGGCTGGGTATACAGCGCCACGGCCTGGCCGTTTTCGACCTCGATATGGTCGGGTGCCTGCAAGGTCATCATCTCGACGCCTTCCTGCATGGCGGAGTCGATTTCCGCGCGCAGCGCCGTCATATCCTCGAGACGGCGACGATAGGCGACCGTCACGCTCGCAGCACCAGCTCGCACGCTCGTGCGCGCGCAGTCCATGGCGACGTTGCCTCCGCCGACGACCACCACGTTCTTGCCCGTGAAGTCGGGATAGTCGCCATCGCCGATCTTGGTGAGCAAGTCGACGGCGCTCATCACACCCTCGGCGTCGGCCCCATCGAGCTTTAGGGTCTTGCCGCCCTGGGCACCGATGGCCACATACACAGCGTCGTATTCCTCCGAAAGACGACGCATGCCCTCGGCATCGATGCGGCATTCCGTGTGCACAGTGACGTTGCCCGCCGACACGATGGCGCGGATGTCCTCGTCGAGGCGTTCGCGCGGGAAGCGATACGCCGGGATGCCATAGCGCATCATGCCGCCGAGCTGCTTGCGCATCTCGAGCACGTGCACCTCATGTCCCATAAGGGCGCAGAAGTATGCGCAGGTTAGGCCAGAGGGGCCGCCACCCACGATGGCGATCTTCTTGCCCGTGGGCGCGGCGGGGGCAGGTGTTGGCACCTGATCTGCGGCGAGCTGGTCCACCGCGAACTTCTTGATGCCGCGAATGTTGATCGGGGCGTCAATGAGCGTGCGGCGACAGCGATTCTCGCATGGATGCTCGCACACGAACGCGCACGCCGTGGGGAACGGGTTGTCCTTGCGAATCATGCCGATTGCCCCAGCGTAATCGCCCGAGCCCGCAAGCGCGATGTAGGCCGGCACGTTCACGTGTGCCGGGCACAGCGTTTCGCACGGCACCGTTTGCGCCACACCTTCACGGCATTTCCCCTGCTTAACGTGGCTTTCGAACTCTTCTTTAAACGTATTGAGGCCCGCAAGGAGCACTTCGGCCGCATGCCAGCCGATGGCGCAGTCGGCGGTGTCGCGCACAACCGTGGCCTGGGCGCGAATCTCGTCGAGCGCGTCGGAATCGGCGCTGAACGCGAGCACCTCTTCGAGCAACGTCTCGATGTGAACTATGCCCTCGCGGCACGGCACGCACTTGCCGCACGTTTGGCATCCGCCCGCACGCAGCAGATCGAGCTGCATCGCCACGGCGCACATGCCAGGCGGCGTGGCCTCCACCCTGCGCTCGTACTCGTCCAAAAACGTTGCGAACTTGGCGTCGTCTTTGGCACGTGGCGCGACCGATAGTCTTGCCATATGACCCCCCTCATCGTTTAAGTGATGAAATGTGATAAGATGTGACACGTGTATGGCATGCATCGTCATCACGGTTTCCTCACCCTACCATTACGCTATGAAAGCCCGCAAACCCCAATCGCCGAAGCGGGAATCTGCAGCCATCAGCGGTATGGGGGTTTGCAAGCGCACCGTTATCACCCGTTGCGACATCTCTCCTTCCCCTTTCTTCTCCTGCCGCGCGAGCGCGCTTTATCCGCTTCGCTTCCTCGCTATTCTTGATGCAGGACTGTCGCTGCTTGGGGGACGCCGCCCGCGCCTTGTTCCCCCCGCCTTCCTCTTCTCCCGTCCATCGCGCAGGACGGGCAGAATCTACCGTTGGGCGTACACGCAGGAACTGATTGCTACCTCGCAAGCCACATATGGCTAGAATCGGCCCATACCCCAATCGCAGGGGAAATCCCCATCAATAAGGAGGACCCATGGGCTTCTACAGTGGAAAGACCGCCATCGTCACGGGCGCCGGCTTCGCAGCGCTCAAGGACGGCTCCGCCGGCTCGATCGGCTACGGCATCGCCACGGCGTTCGCCAAGGAGGGCGCGAACCTCGTCATCACCGGCCGCAATGAGAAGAAACTCAACGCCGCGAAGGAGAAGCTCGAGAGCGCTTACGGCATCGAAGTGCTAATCGCACAAGCCGACATCAACGCGTCCGCCGACAACAAGGCGATTGCGCAGGGCGTCGTTGACGAGGCGATGGCCAAGTTCGGACGCATCGATTTCCTCGTGAACAACGCGCAGGCGTCCGCGTCGGGCGTCACACTCGCCGACCACACCCCCGAGCAGTTCGACCTCGCCATCTACTCAGGCCTCTACGCGGCCTTCTACTACATGCAGGCATGCTACCCGCATCTTAAGGAGACGAAGGGTTCCGTCGTGAACTTCGCGAGCGGCGCCGGCCTGTTCGGCAACTACGGGCAGTGTGCCTACGCGGCCGCCAAAGAGGGCATCCGCGGCCTGACGCGCGTCGCAGCAACCGAGTGGGGCCCGGACGGCATCAACGTGAACATCGTGTGCCCGCTTGCGTGGACCGCCGCCTTGGAGAACTTCAAGGAACAATACCCCGAGGCCTACGAGGCCAACGTCCACATGCCGCCGATGGGCCACTATGGCAACGTCGAGACCGAAATCGGCCGTGCGGTCGTTCAGCTCTGCGGCCCCGACTTCAAGTTCATGAGCGGCGAGACCATCACGCTCGAAGGCGGCATGGGCCAGCGCCCGTAAGCTGCGTCTGCCGCGTTTCCCCAAACCCCCGCGAACGACTTTTCGAGAATCAACGCGAACGCCCGAGGCGCAGGTCGGTTGAGCCTGGCGCGCCCCGGGCGTTTTGCGTCACGAGGCTGCCGACGAAGCGGCAAGGGTCGAGTGCTTTGGCCCTGCTCCGGCGCGGTGACCCCCATTCCCACGCGCGGCGACCCTGTCGCCCCGCCTTGGTTTCGCCGCGCCCCTCTTCGCGGCTTGATTTAGAATAGGTGCGGCTCTGGTTGCCCGGGAAAAGCACGCACCCCGCATACATCCGCCTGGAAGGAGCGCGATGAAGTCATCGATATCCCGCGAGGAACTGCTCGCACGCGCTTACGACACCGCGGAAAAATACGGCCTTGCCTCACTTTCAGTTAGGGGCCTGGCGACGGAATGCGACGTGAGCGTGGGGACCATCTACAACTACTTCTCTTCCAAGACCGAGCTGACCACCGCCACCGCGGAGCTGTACTTCAAGCGCGCCTTCTTCGAGGAGTTCTGCCATCCCTCCAACGGCGAGCGATACCTTGATTATTGCGTGCGCATGTTCGAGAGCATGGTCAAGACGCTCGAGCACTTCAGAATCCATTGGCTCAAAGGGGCTGATTCGCTTCCCGCAGCGGAAAAGGCCGCCGCTCACCTTCGCGAGGAAAAAAGTTTCAGCCACATTCGCGACGGCCTGATCACCATATTCGAAAACGACGCCGCAATCAGGCTCGACCATCCCGAATGCCTGAGTGCTGAAGCGGTGAGCGAATTCACCTTGAGAAACGTCCTTGCGGAGCTGAGAAGCGAGAAGCCCGACTGCTCGGTGCTCTTCGCCATGCTCGACGAGGCTCTCTACGAAGAGTAGCAAGCGCCGCAGCCCGGCTCCGCTACCTGGCGAAGTCGCCCCATCCGGCAGCATCGACACACGCGCAAACGCTCCCCAGAGACGCCCGACAAGCTAAGCGAGCCGGCCCTCCTGATTCGGCACCACATCTCGCCCCTGAACATTTGCCCGTAGATGTTCAGGCGCACCTCCTTCATGATTCTTTTCGGCGAAACGAGCTGGTTCGCCGCCAAGGAAACAATCTTGAAAGGACGTATAGCTATGGGTATGCAAATGGGTTCGAGCACGGGGATGGTGATCTTCGCCGCAGCAGTGATTTCCCTGGCACTGGTCTTCTACACGATAGGCGTGTTCGCCGAGCGCCGTTCCGGCACACTGAAGCCGAAGCATTTGGCGCTTTTTTGGACGGTGTTTGTTTTCGCCCCCACCAGAACCACGATTATGACCCTCGTCGCGAACACGAACACCGGCGCGGGGTCGCAGCTCCACGCGATCACCGGCGGCCTGGCGCTTTCTCTCATGCTGTTCCACGCAGTGTGGGCCACCGTCGTCGTCATTCGCGGTAACGATCGCTCGAGGTCGAACTTCCATCGCCTGAGCATCTGCGTGTGGTTGTTCTGGCTGATCCCGTACACCGTCGGGGCGCTGATCGGCATGCCGATGTTCCATCTGTCGGACTCGATGGCGCTCACCGCTGCCGTTGCCGTGGTCCTTGTTTTGGGCATCTTCTTCTGTCTGAAGGCCAACAAAGCGCGCCTGCATCGATAGAAAGAAGCGACGCATCAGCGAGAACTCAGCACCACCAAGGCGAGGCGAATCGCCCTACCCCGGCCTCATAACCTACCCACCCCC
>ENA-OUQH01001348-OUQH01001348.1-human-gut-metagenome-genome-assembly--contig:-NODE-1348-length-16522-cov-4.512054_pt1 | contig 16522 bp, 12 predicted proteins | sample MGYA00237948_ERZ548828 | MGnify/ENA primary metagenome ERZ548828 (study PRJEB26490, sample SAMN05194711) | human gut metagenome | biome: terrestrial biome; feature: human-associated habitat; material...
ATTTATATTGGAAAAATACCAGGCCGCAGCCTGGCTTTCGTAGCATTCGTATCCATTTTTCCGCAGAAAAGCAAAGACTGCGCCTTTCCGCTCTGTGATTTCTTCAAGCATGGCATCTGCCAGGTCTGTACAGTATACTCCCATAAGAGGTTCCTCATGCCCGCTGTGGCTCAGTATCACTGCTTTTGCATCTGAATGCAGAGATTGGCGAATCAGTGCAGTCAGTTCCTCTGCCGGAACCAGAGGAACATCTACACCAAGTACCAGGCAATATGGATTCTTTGCTTTACGAAAACAGGCTTCCAGCCCTCCCAACGGACCTTTTCCCGGGAAACGGTCTGGTATAATGGGATATTTATATTTATTTTCACCATGATAGCCAGACAGAAGGATATCACTGATTCCAAGCTTTTCCCCCTTTTCTATCTGCATCTCAAGAAATGTCTTCCCATCTATCGTCAGATCTGATTTGTCCCGTCCCATGCGGCTGCTGGCACCGCCAGCAAGAATAATCATAGAAATTTCTTTCTTTCGCATTATCAGTTTTCCTTTTTGTTTATATAAATCATCAATAAAAGCATTGATTTTTTCTTCATATTTAAAAACTACAGACAGAAATGTCTGCATAACGGTTAGGGTGTCTTACATATCTCACCCGCCAATCTGTGACATTCCTCTGATTTCATCCTGCTCTGTCTTCGCTTCATAAAAATTATGGCTCACCGGTTTATTCCAGATCACCTGATAAATTGCTTTTTTCAGTTCCGAATCTGTGCAGCCGCCGCGCATAAGCCCCCGCAGGTCTGTACCTTTCTGATACTGGAGGCATCCTTTCATGAATCCTTCGGATGTAAGACGTACTCGATTGCACTGACTGCAGAATTTGTGAGTCATGGCACTGATAAATCCGATTTTTCCCTTAAATCCTGCGATTTCATAGTAATGGCATGGACCGTTTCCGTAGCGTTCATTGACTGCATGCATCGGACCGTAGGCTTCTTCCAGTACTGCTTTGATAGATTCTTCATCCTGGAATGGGAACTGTTTTCCGAATCCGATTGGCATCATCTCGATAAAACGCACATGGATTGGATATTTCTGCGCCAGTCCTGCAATCCCGATGAAGTTTTCTTTTTCCTTGATCACCGGAACGCTGTTGATCTTCAGGGAAAGTCCCGGATGTGCAAGTGCTGCTTCGATTCCCTCAAATACCTTTTCCAGTCCGTCACGTCTCGCTACTTTTTTGAACAGTTCCGAATCCAAAGTATCCAGACTGATATTAATGGCGTCAATTCCTGCATCCAGTAATGCATCCAGCTGCTCGGCGAGCAGGATTCCATTTGTTGTTAATGTCACTTTCTCAATTCCCGGGATTGCCTTGATCTGTTTTGCAAGACTTGCACAGCCCTTACGAACAAGAGGCTCACCGCCTGTAAGCGTAACACGCTTGTAAGTCATATTAACCTTTGAAATAATTTCATCAACAGTCATTTCAGTATATTCACAAGGCGTTTCTTCACCGAACAGTGAATAAACCGTATCGCAGTACGAACAGCGTAGGTTACAGCCTGCAAGGCGTATAAATGTTGCACATTGTCCTGTTCGTATGCCCTCGCCGTCAATACTGTCAAAAATTTCGATTACTTTCATTTTGATTTTCCTTATAACAGTTTTATTTTAACATCATCTTTGATGTAGCTTGCAATGGCTGCTGTTTTTTCTGCTGCCAGTCTCTGAATTTCCGGTTCCACGGGATCCGAAACTCTGTCCTGCCCGGTTTTCTGAGCCGGATCATACTTTTGGGGATTTTCCTTCTCCTGTTCCTCTTTGGCCTGTGTGAATCCTTCTTTCATGGATTTCTGTTTTTTACTTATTTTTTTCTTTGATTTCTTTTTTGTCATTTTTGCCTTATCTGTTATTTTCAGTTTTCGTGTACATCTTATATATTATACCGGCCACATGCTGTTTTTCATCAAATCAACGTAAGACTATTGTTAAATCTGTGGTAAAAAAGTCCTCCGAAAAATCTCAAGATTATATCTCCTGATATCTCTGCGACTTCCCGAAGGACTCTTTCACACATAATTTACATATTAATAAAACAATTTACAGAAATTCCGACTGCAGCGCATCGTATCCGGTCTCACCTGTACGGATACGAACAGCGTTACGGATCTCGTAGCTGAATATCTTACCATCGCCCGGATCACCGGTGAATGCTGCTTTCTGAATGGCATCAATAACTTTAATCTCCCAGTCTTCTGATGATACTACAATCTCAAACTTGATCTTCGGTTTCAGAAATACATCGATCTTGGAACCACGGACATATTCTGTATAGCCGCGCTGTGTTCCGCAGCCCATGATCTGGGTTACTGTAAAACCGTTAACCTGGATCTCATTTAACGCTGCTTTGACATCTTCCATTTTTTCTTCTCTTACGATTGCTTCTATTTTAATCAACATACTATAATCTCCTCTTTAACACCATCATTCACATTAACAGGAAATGGACTCTTATCAGTCAAATCCATTAAATGACGGATATGCATTCTCTCCATGCTGGGATGCATCCAGCCCGACCATCTCTTCCTTCGGATCTACACGAAGCGGTGTAAAGATACGCACGATCCCGATACAGATCAGAGTTCCCACAATGGCAACCGCAATGGTGATCACAATACTCAATACCTGCGCCAGGAACAGACGGTGATCTCCAAACACAAGGCCATCCCATTTTGCAACAGAGTTAATGGAAGTTTTTCCGAAAAGACCTGTTGCGATTCCTCCCCAGATACCACCGATACCATGGCAGCCAAAAGCATCCAGGGCATCGTCGATCTTCAGCTTCTGTTTCAAAAGGATCACAGTAAAGTAACAGATCGGGCTTACCAGGATCCCAATGATAAAGGATGCCCATACCGGTACGAAACCAGCTCCCGGTGTAATGGCTACCAGTCCGATAACAAGACCTGTGGATGCACCAACCAGTGTCGGTTTTCCCTCACGGATCACCTCGATCAGCATCCAGGTCAGCAGTGCACAGGCAGAAGAAATGCTACTGGTCATAAAGGCATGTGCCGCAAGGCCGTCTGCCTTCAGCGCACTTCCTGCATTAAAACCGAACCATCCGAACCACAGCATGGCTGCCCCGAGAAATACAAACGGGATATTGTGCGTACGATAGGTTGCTTTTGCATAGCCTCGTCTCTGTCCAAGATAAATGGCAAGAACCAGTGCACTGACACCGGAACTGATATGTACCACATTTCCTCCTGCAAAGTCCACAGAGCCAATGGCTGCCAGAAATCCACCGTCTCCCCAGACCATATGTGCCATTGGATAATACACGATCAAAGACCAGATCGCAATAAAGAAAAACAGCGCCTTAAAACGCATTCTTCCAACCACGGCACCGGTGATCAGTGCCGGTGTGATCATGGCAAACATCATCTGGAACGCCACAAATACCAGATGCGGGATCGTATCCGCATAAGGTCCCGGCTCCCAGCCTACGCCATTCAGCGCAAACCAGCGAAAATCTCCGATGATCCCGCCATGATTTCCTCCAAATGCCAGAGAATATCCAAACAATGTCCACATAACTACGGACAGTCCCATGATCGCCCCACAGGCCATCATGGTATTTACCACATTTTTCCTGCGGACCAGTCCTCCGTAGAAAAACGCAAGCCCAGGTGTCATAAAGAACACAAAGGCTGTACAGATCAGCATAAAGCCGGTATCTCCTGCATTCATCATTCATTTCCTCCTCAATTCCCTCAATTATTCTGCAACGCAAAAAGCGCCTGGAAACTCAATTTCCAGACGCCTTTGTCATGTCAGTTAGCATAGCAGATAATTTGTGGGTTTTCAAGAGTTTTTTCGCTATTTTTCTGTTTTCTTACAGAATTACTATGTTTTATGTGGATATGAAATTTATTTTCGGCAATCTATCCGGTTATAAATATTGGAGAGATTTTATTTTATCTATTACTGTACTATAACACGGACTATGCTCAGGATCAGCAGATGTGCCGGATAAAAGATATAGAAAAACCACTTGGAAAACTTCGGTGCTTTTTCGGATTTTTTGCCATTATAGAAGCACAGGATGATGATTCCTGATGCCACGATCCCTGCTGCCGAAAACAGAGCATGGATCATTGCCGGTCCGGCTGCCATTTTTTCCACGTAGGAGCTGTAGTTAAACAGCACAAAAAGGGCAGCACCGACTCCGTACGCTGTTATCATCCTCTTCCTGTTCCCCCAGCTCTCATGGAACCAGATGGTAAAAACCGGTGCCAGGATTGCCCAGTCCGAATAAACGGATAGTAAAAGAAGCAGGATCAGAAGTGGAATTCTCCATTTACTTGCCATCATCCTTTCTTGAACAACCAGGATCATAAAACAGATAAACAGAGTAAAGATCATATTCAGCTGTGAATTTCCAAAAGCCATCATATAGGGAACCTGGGAGATTCCGGCAAAGATCAGAAGTCTTTCGCCATATTTTCTCCTGGAATGTGTATAGTAAAAACCTTCCACAAGAAAATAGCACATGGTAATGGCTGTGAAGTAACCAATGTCTATAAACACTTCCCACAGAATCGTGTTTTCCGGCAGAAGCACGTTGGCGATATGATTCAGAAACATGGTAAAAATTGCCAGATATTTAATGGCATCCCGGGTCAGTCCCGGCTTTTCTGTTATTGGCATGATCTTCTCCTTCTGTGCAGAAAAATTTTCAGACCTTTCACATCTTCTGCACAATATAATACATTTATCTTACACTGATTTTCTGACTCATACAACTTTTTTTGTTATTGCTGGAGTTGCCTTTTTCTCAAGGTAAGCTTATACTGTAGAAAGCGTGCTGTATTTTATATGGCAAAACTTCTCAGCAAACACTGTAAAACAATAAATTCGGAAAGGAATTATCGATCATGATCCAGGATATCGCACCACATACCTATCACAATGAATACAAACCTGTGGCCCCGGATAAAGAAAGCCACATCCTCGCCTATGAAGAAGGAAAGATCCTTATGAAAAAAGATGGCGAGACTATGACTCTTCCAAGCTTTGGAGAGCTGGAAGGAAAAGTTGAAAATCTCTATGAGAATTATATCTATCTCTTCTCCATTGACGAAGAGCATTTTTATCTGATCCCGGATCTTGACACCAGTCTCCTTCCTGGTTATCAGTTTGAGATCACAAGAGTTCTCCGCACAGCGGAGCCACAGTATCTGGCTTTCGCAGGAATCACCGGATATCAGCTCTTTCAGTGGTACAGCAAGCGCCGTTTCTGCGGCTGCTGCGGCAAACCGATGGTACATGATAAACATGAGCGCAAGATGATCTGCCCTGCCTGTGGAAACGGTGAATATCCGGTGCTTTCTCCGGCTGTGATCGTAGGCGTTACCAACGGTGACAAGCTGATCCTCTCCAAATATGAGGGCCGAAATCACACCCGCTACGCCATGATCGCAGGTTTTGCCGAGATTGGCGAGACCATCGAGGAGACCGTTCACCGTGAAGTTATGGAAGAGATCGGCGTAAAGGTCAAAAATCTCCGCTACTACAAGAGCCAGCCATGGTCCTTCTCCGGAACCCTTCTGTTTGGCTTCTACTGTGATCTGGATGGCGACGACACTCTGACTGTAGACCACGATGAGCTTTCCATGGCCTCCTGGTTCAACCGGGAAGACATTCCGGATGAAGGAGATAATATCAGCCTTACCAAGGAAATGATGATGGCATTTAAGCATGGAAAAGCCTGAAGTATCGCTTGCCTGATTCCGTAAACAATTTTTCGTAACCAATTTCACAAAAAAACACCGGCCATTCATCTGTAACATGTCCTGTCCAGGCTGCCAGATCATCTCTGACATCTCAGCCCCAGTACATATTCCGATGAATGCCGGTGTTTTATTTTCTATTTTTCTATTTTTCTTCCGAGTCGGAGCAATCTGCCTAAAACCGTTTTATTTCTCCGGTGTCAGATGCCAGATATCTCTGTTGTACTCTTCGATGGTTCTGTCTGAAGAGAAGTATCCTGCTTTTCCGATATTTACAAGCATTTTCTCTGCCCATGCGGTTCTGTCCTCATAATCGGACAGTGCCTGATCTTTCACCTTCGCATAATCCTCGAAGTCAAGAAGAGTCATGAACCAGTCTTTGCTTACGATCTCATGATGCAGTCTTCTTAAATGCTCCTCACTTCCAATAGAAAGAAGCTCGTTTCCTACGATAAAGTCTACTGCACGACGGATGCGCTCGTCTTTCTCATAAAAATCTCTGGAGCAGTAGTCAGCCTTTTCATAGTGTTCGATAACCTGCTCACTGGACTCTCCGAAGATATAGATATTATCCTTGCCTACCAGCTGGCTGATCTCCACATTTGCACCATCCATGGTTCCCAGTGTTACAGCACCGTTGAGCATGAACTTCATGTTTCCTGTTCCGCTGGCCTCCTTGGAAGCAAGAGAGATCTGCTCGGAGATATCGCAGGCAGGGATCAGCTTCTCTGCTGCACTTACGTTGTAGTTTTCCACCATAACAACTTTCATGTACGGGGAAACCTCCGGATCATTGTTGATAAGCTCCTGTAAGCAGAGAAGCAGGTGGATAATATCCTTTGCGATAACGTATGCAGGAGCTGCCTTTGCACCGAAGATAAAGGTTACCGGGCGCTGCGGCTTCTCGCCTGCTTTGATCTTCAGATAACGGTCAATGATGTAAAGTGCGTTCAGCTGCTGACGTTTGTACTCATGAAGACGTTTGATCTGGATATCATAAACACTGTGTGTGTTGATCTCTTCACCTGTGTTGGCTTTGATAAACTCCGCACATCTCTTCTTTGCATCCTGCTTGATCTTAAGGATATTTGCAAGAACGTCCTGATTTCCCTTGAAGCCAAGCATCTTGTCAAGCTCAAAGGAATCCTTGCGGAAGCCGTCACCGATCATGGATGTGATGTACTCTGTCAGCGGATGGTTGCAGTGAAGGAGCCATCTGCGGAAGGTGATTCCGTTTGTCTTGTTATTGAATTTCTCCGGATAGATCTCATAGAACTGATGAAGCTCTGTCTCCTTCAAGATATCGGTATGAAGGGATGCAACACCGTTGATGGAAAATCCGTAGTGGATGTCCATATGTGCCATGTGTACCAGGTCATTCTTATCGATGATGGCAAGATTTTCCTGCGGATATTTTGCTTTGATACGCTCGTCCAGCTTGCGGATGATCGGCATCAGATGCGGAACAACTTCCTCAAGATAGGAGATCGGCCATTTCTCAAGTGCCTCTGCAAGAATGGTATGGTTGGTATAAGCGCATACATGAGATACGATCTCGCATGCCTCCTCGAACTCGATTCCACGCTCTGTGAGGAGACGGATAAGCTCCGGAATTACCATACTCGGATGTGTATCGTTGATCTGGATCACTGCGTAATCGGCAAGGTCATGAAGATTGCAGCCTTTTGCTGTTGCCTCATCCAGGATCAGCTGTGCCGCATTGCTTACCATGAAGTACTGCTGATATATACGAAGCTTTCTTCCTGCATCATCGCTATCATCCGGATACAGGAACAGTGTCAGGTTGTGGAGCAGATCCCTCTTATCAAAGGAGATTCCCTCGCCTACAATGCTCTCATCTGCAATATCAATATCAAAAAGGCGAAGCTTGATCGCTTTGTTCTCATAGCCTGCAACATCAATATCATACAGTGTGGATTTCAGCATAAAGCCCTTAAATGGGACATAATAGGAAACGCCTGCATCTGTAAGCCAGCTCTCCGGCTGGATCCAAGGATTCGGTGTCTCAAACTGAAGATGATCCTTAAACTCCTGTTTGAAAAGTCCGAGGTGATAATTAAGTCCGATTCCTTCTCCCGGAAGTCCCAGAGTTGCAATGGAATCCAGGAAACATGCTGCCAGACGGCCAAGTCCGCCGTTTCCGAGAGATGGCTCCGGCTCGATCTCCTCGATCATGGAAAGCTCTTTTCCGTTTTCTTTAAGATATTTCGCAACTTCATCATAAACGCCCAGATTGATCAGGTTGTTGGAAAGAAGCTTACCGATAAGAAACTCTGCGGAAATATAATAAATTTTCTTTTTTCCTTCCTGGTAGCCGCGGCCCTTCAGCTGCTCCTTTGTCCAGGAGAGAAGTCCGTGATAGATTTCCTCGTTTGTACAGTCTTTTACATTTTTGTTATATTTGTCTTCAAATACTTTGCTTAATGTTTCCATTTTGATCTCCTTTCATGGATCTTGATGGGATGAAATATGTTTTTACAAGGTTGTTTGCTTTGTTTTTGATGATATTAGGATATCACGCATTTCTTTTCAAAAATATAACAATCCTGTCATGATATGCAAGATATTTGTCAGACTGTTTTTCACTTTTTACGGTAGCTCTGCATAAAAACGTAACCGATACATATGCGGTTGCTTCGGGAGCTTTCTCAGATCTGTCTCATACGCTTTCTGTACTTATGCGGTGAAACCTTATTGGACTGCTGAAATTTCTTTATAAAATAACTTGTACTGTTAAATCCCACCTGCATGGCGATCTCCGTTACAGGTGCATCGGAATGCGTAAGAAGATACTTCGCCTTCTCCATACGGAAGTCATTGATGTATTCCACCAGGGTTTTTCCCGTATACTGGCGGAAAAGCTTCATAAAATAATACTCACTGTAATTGGAAAGTCCGGAAAGCTCTGAAACGGTAAGATTCTCCTGGTAGTGAAGGCTGATATGATCCAGCACTTCCTTTACTGCTGCAAGGCTCTTGTTCTGCTCTGTGCTTACCGGGATAATATAATGCTTCGTCAGCATCTCATAAAAGAAATCAAAGAACAGCATTTTCAGCTTCACATAAAAATATGGCTTCTTCTCCGTATGACAGTCATGGATCTCCAGAAAAATTTCCCGTAGCTTCTCATATCCGGAATCTCCTTCTTCTATATGATGGCAGAATTCTGCCTTGTTTTCTATTAATGGTGATACCACACATTCCTGGCAGATATCTCCCGGCTGACCTGCAAGGAAGCCCAGGCTGAAAACCACACTCTTATAATAAAGAGGCTTCTTAAGATCCGTGCGCATACTATGGAGAACTCCGCAGTTCACGATCAGGATATCCCCCTTTTTCAGGCGGATGCTCTCCCGGTTCAGTCTGGCAAAGCCACTGCCTTTTTCAATATACATGATCTCCATCTCACTGTGCCAGTGGTCATACAGTGCATGAAAGATCTCACAGTTCGCCATATAGGTTTCCACCGGCAGCTCAAAGGAACCGTGAGGGCTTAATTCTTTTAAATTATCATCCACTTCGGATACGTGAAGAGGATTTTTTGCGGATGTGTCTGTTTCTGGCATGATTTCCTCCGTGATCAATATCTATCCTGCGGACATTTGCCTTCCGCTGGATATCCAATCCTTACATAATGATTCTGTTTGACTCCCTTAGTGTAAAGGATATTTACAACCATGACAATATTATATTTTCCTGTTTTCTTTTTTATGACGTTACGGTTACTCTGTTCTCAGCAACACGCTTCGCGATGCACTTCCATAAACGGCAATCTTGACTTTTCCCCTTCCAACTGCTATATATAATATTTAGAATAAAATAATTTGACTTTAAAAGGAACGAAAACTACCATGAATCCATTAAAAAAAGCTTACTGCCGGGTTTTCCAGAATGTCTTTAAATTCGCCCTTCCACTGCTTCCTTACCGCAATCCGAAGATCATCGGAAGCGTCAAAGGTATTCCGGAAGTTCTGGAAAAAAGAAACTATAACAATGTACTCATCATCACAGATGCAGGGATCCGAAGCCTTGGCCTTACAGAAAGACTGGAGCAGACACTGAAGCGAAGCTGCATCTCTTACCACATCTACGACAAAACCGTTGCCAATCCAACAACCGTCAATGTGGACGAAGCCCTTCACATGTATCTGGACAATGACTGCCAGGCGATCATCGGCTTCGGCGGTGGTTCCAGTATGGACTGTGCAAAAGCCACAGCAGCCCGCATTGCCAAGCCACACCAGTCTCTTGCTCAGATGAAGGGAATCCTGAAGATCCACAAAAAGCTTCCTCTTCTCATCGCCATCCCCACGACTGCAGGAACAGGAAGTGAAACAACACTTGCTGCTGTCATTACCGATGCAGAAACACGGCACAAATATGCCATCAACGATTTTCCGCTGATCCCACGCTACGCAGTCCTTGACCCGAAAGTGACTTTAAGCCTTCCGCCGTTTATCACAGCTACCACCGGCATGGATGCCCTGACTCACGCAGTGGAAGCCTACATTGGAAATTCCACTACACCTGGCACAAGAAAAAATGCCCTGGATGCTGTCAGACTGATCTTTGAAAATCTGGATACCGCCTACACAGACGGCAATAATATTGAAGCAAGACGAAATATGCTCCGCGCCTCCTATTTCGCAGGCTGCGCCTTCACCAAATCCTACGTTGGATATGTCCACGCAATTGCACATTCCCTCGGCGGAAAATATAATGTTCCACATGGGCTTGCCAATGCAGTGATCCTTCCTATGGTACTGGAAACATACGGAGATTCCATCACTCACAAACTTCGCAACCTTGCCGTAACTGCCGGTCTCTGCGATAAACATGAGGACGATAAAACTGCTGCCCGGATGTTTATTGATGCAATAAAAGATATGAAAAAACGCTTTGGCATCGGAGACTATATCCCGGAAATCCAGGAAACGGACATCCCGGAGCTTGCCCATTACGCAGATAAAGAAGCCAATCCTCTGTACCCGGTTCCTGTGCTGATGGATGCCGGCGAACTTGAGACACTGTATTACAGACTGATGCCTCCGGCAGGCAATTGCTAAAACAGCCATTGGCATAGAAAGATTTTTTCGATATTTCGAATACAGTTTTTTCAGAAAGGACTACAATTCCATGGAAAAAGAACAGATCAACCAGCTTTTAGATAAACAGCGCCAGTACTTCTACTCCGGTGCAACTCTTGACCTTGATTTTCGCATCAGCGCCCTGAAACGTCTCCGCGCTTCCATCCGGAAACACGAAGATCAGATCCACGCCGCGCTGAAAAAGGATCTGGGAAAAAGTAATTTCGAAAGCTATATGTGTGAGACCGGACTGGTGCTCTCCGAGATCACACATATGCTGAAAAATATCCGCTCCTACGCAAAAGAACAGACCGTTCCAACTCCACTGGCACAGTTCCATTCCCACAGTTTCCGCAAACCATCCCCCTACGGTGTTGTTCTCATTATGAGTCCGTGGAACTATCCGTTTCTTCTCACCATAGAACCACTGGTAGACGCCATTGCAGCTGGAAACACAGTCATCCTGAAACCAAGTGCCTACTCGCCGGCAACAAGCGAAGTGATCCGTCTTCTCATCCATGAATGTTTCGATGAAAAATACGTTGCAACTGTCACAGGCGGACGTGCGGAAAACACACATCTTCTCAGTCTGCACTTTGATTACATCTTCTTCACGGGAAGCCAGTCTGTGGGAAAAGAGGTCATGAGAAAGGCTTCCGAACACCTCACACCAGTCACTCTGGAGCTGGGTGGAAAAAGCCCCTGCATCGTGGACAAAACAGCCAATCTCCGCCTTGCGGCAAAACGTATCGTATTCGGCAAGTTCCTGAACTGTGGCCAGACTTGCGTGGCTCCGGACTACATCTACTGTGATCCGGAGATCAAAGAAGCCCTGGTCGCAGAGCTTCGCAGACAGATCACACGCCAGTATGGAAAAGAACCACTGAAGAACCGGAATTATGGAAAGATCATCAACGAAAAGCATTTCGACCGTATCAACAGTCTGATCGATCCTGCCAAAACTGTCTGCGGCGGTGGTTCCAACCGTGAAACACTTCAGATCGAGCCGACAGTTCTTGATAACGTAACCTTCGAAGATCCGGTCATGCAGCAGGAAATCTTCGGTCCGGTACTTCCGGTCCTCACCTATGACTCTCTCGGAGGTGCCGTAGCAAAGATCAATTCCATGGCACATCCGCTGGCTCTTTATATCTTCACCGAAGATGAAAAAAATGCCCGGGAAGTTACTTCCCGATGTGGTTTCGGCGGTGGCTGTATCAACGATGTCCTCATACATCTGGCAACCAGCAATATGGGCTTCGGCGGCTTTGGTGAAAGCGGCATGGGATCCTATCATGGCATCGACGGCTTCCGGACATTCTCTCATTATAAGAGTATTGTAGATAAAAAGACCTGGATCGATCTTCCTATGCGGTATCAGAAATATCGGAAGATTTATGAGAAAATGGTACGGTTGTTTATGCGTTAGATATAAAGGGGAGGGCGCTGCCTGATGCATCGCCCTCCTGTTACTTTAGATTTTCTTATTATTTTTCCCAGATGATCTTTACCGGCATGATCCCGGTCAGTTCTTTGCTTTTTTCATCCGGCTGGCTGCAGCCTGCATAAATTTCAAATTTCTTTCCTTCTTCCATCCGTTTTCCTGTTTCATCTACTACGGTGAATGCTTTTTCCCATATTGGGATTTCTATTTTTCGGCATTCTCCCGCCTTCAGGAATATCCGCTGAAAACCGGCCAGCATCGGATTGGGAATGGCATTTTTGCTGTCGATATTTTTTACATAGATCTGAACAACATCCTCTGTATCATATGCGCCGTTATTCTGCACTTCTACCTCCACGTTTATCTTCTGTCCACATGTTTTGACCTCTGCTTTATCTACTGCCACCTTACTGTACGTCAGACCATATCCAAAAGGAAACTGTGCTTTTCGTTCCATATAGCGATATGTTCTGCCTTTCATGGAATAATCGGTAAAATCCGGAAGTTCTTCCAGGCTTTCATAAAATGTCACCGGAAGTTTTCCTGATGGCGAGATTTCTCCAAACAGTACCTTTGCCGCTGCCTTCCCGCCCTGGCATCCAGGGTACCACAGCATCATGACGGCATCAAATTTCTCTGCCGCATATTTCAGATTAAGGTCACTTCCTGCCAGCAGACAGAATACTGCCGGTTTTCCTGTGTCTGCGATTGCTTCCATCAGTTCTCGCTGTACTCCGGGAAGTTCAATATCTTCTTTATCTCCCGATACATAGCTGTTTCCGGTGTCTCCCTCTTCTCCTTCCAGTGTCTCATCCAGTCCCATACATAAGATCACCACATCGCTGTTTTCCGCAACCACCTTTGCTTCCGCAATACGATCTCTGGTAAACGCAAGGTGCTCCGTCCGGTCTCGGAACAGATCACAGCCTCTGGAAGTAAGGATCCTTACATCGTCTCCCACATAATCCTGGATGCCTTCCTGTATGGTAATATACCTGGAAGCTGTCCCGTGATAATTGCCGATCAGCGCCTGTCTGCTGTCCGCATTTGGTCCGATGATCCCTATTGTTTTCAGTTTTTCTTTATCAAGCGGAAGAATCCCGTTATTTTTCAGCAGAACAAAGCTTTTTTCCGCTGCTTTCTCCGCTGCATCCAGATGCCTGGGAGATTCTACCTCCATGTAGGAGATATTGTCATATTCGCTTCCATCAAACAACCCCAGCAGATACCTTGTGGTAAAAAGCCGCACTGCTGCCCGGGTTATGGTTTCTTCTGTGACAAGCCCCTTTTCGTATGCCTTCATAATGTGAAGATAGGTATTTCCACAATTCAGGTCGCAGCCATTATTAATCGCCAGTGCTGCAGATTCAACGGCTGTATCCGTTACCATATGGTGTTCGTGAAAATCACGGATTGCCCAGCAGTCTGATACAAAATGCCCCTGAAATTTCCATTCGCCTCTGAGTTTTTTCTGTAATGTGGGACTTCCGCAGCAGGGTTCCCCGTTTGTCCGGTTATAAGCTCCCATAACCGCTTCTACTTTCGCTTCTTTTACCAGACCTTCGAATGCCGGCAGATATGTTTCTTCCATATCTTTTGCGGATGCTTCCGCATCAAATTCATGACGGAGTGCCTCCGGCCCGGAATGTACTGCAAAATGTTTGGCACAGGCTGCTGCCTTCATTGTATCCCCATTTCCCTGAAGTGCTTTTACAAAGGAAACTCCAAGTTCTTTTGTAAGATACGGATCTTCCCCATAAGTTTCATGGCCTCTACCCCATCGTGGATCACGGAAAATATTGACATTAGGAGACCAGAACGTCAATCCCTTATAAATATCTCTGTCACCGTTTACGGAATATGCATTATACTTTGCTCTGCCCTCTGTTGCCACGATACCGGCCATCTCTGCCACACTTTTCCGGTCAAAAGCTGCCGCCATTCCGATCGCCTGTGGAAAAACCGTTGCCTGCCCTGCTCTGGCAACACCGTGAAGTCCCTCATTCCACCAGTTATACGCCGGAATTCCCAATCTTTTTATTGCAGGTGCATCGTACCTTAACTGACTGGCTTTTTCCTCCAGAGTCATCCTGGCAACCAGCGCTTCTGCTTTCTTCTTTGCTTCTTCCCGATTCATCCCCAATTTCCTCCTCACCTTTTTTTATATCATCTATCATTTGGTCTCTGACTGTCAAGTAGATATTTCCTGCAATTTTTCCGGCCTCTGTTCAGAGCAGAAAAAAATCTGCTTTACCCTTTCTTTGGGATAAAGCAGATTTTTATTACACTTTGTGATCTGTGTTCCAATTTCAGCCGGGAACTTATCTGATCGCATCCTTCATCTCTTTCACATAAGCCTTCACCTTCGGCACGCAGTCTTTGCCGTAGGCACCACAGAGCTTCACGATCGCAGATCCTACAATGGCACCGTCTGACTGATCTGCCATTTTTTTTGCCTGCTCCGGTGTGGAGATTCCGAATCCTACTGCACATGGAATGTCTTTCTGAGCTTTTACTAATTTCACCATAGCTCCGATATCTGTGGTAATGCTGGTACGCATTCCTGTTACACCAAGGGAAGATACGCAGTAAACAAAGCCTTCCGCCTCTTTTGCGATCATGGCAATCCGCTCATGGGAGGTCGGTGCGATCAGGGAGATCAGGTCAAGGCCGTACTGTTTGCACACAACATCAAACTCTTCTTTTTCCTCAAACGGAACATCCGGAAGAATCAGTCCATCCATTCCAACTTCCGCTGCTTTCTTGATAAAACGCTCTGTTCCGTAAGAAAATACTACGTTTGCATAGGTCATGAATACCATTGGGATTTTTGTATTTTTACGGATTTTTTCTACCATTGCAAAAACTTTATCTGTAGTCACGCCGCCTGCAAGTGCCCGGACATTAGCTTCCTGGATCACAGGTCCCTCTGCGGTAGGATCTGAGAACGGGATCCCAAGCTCGATCAGATCTGCTCCTGCTTCTTCCATTGCATAAACCAGCTGCTCTGTTACCTCCAGAGACGGATCTCCGCAGGTCAAAAAAGGAATAAATGCTTTTCCGTTTGCAAATGCCTCTGTAATTCTCTTATTCATGAATATCCTCCCCTCTGTAGCGGGCGATTGCCGCACAGTCCTTATCTCCACGTCCTGAAATGGTAACTACCATGATCTTGTCCTTTCCAAGTGTCGGTGCGATCTTTTTCGCATAGGCCACTGCGTGGGCACTTTCGATCGCAGGAATGATTCCTTCTGTTCTGGAAAGATATTCAAAAGCCTCTACTGCTTCGTCATCTGTAACAGGAACGTACTCTGCTCTTCCGATATCATAAAGGTGTGCATGCTCCGGACCTACACCCGGGTAATCAAGACCTGCGGAGATGGAGTATACCGGTGCGATCTGTCCGTATTCATCCTGGCAGAAGTAAGATTTCATACCATGGAAGATTCCGAGACGACCAGTTGCGATGGTTGCCGCAGTCTCCGCAGTATTCACGCCACGTCCTGCTGCCTCACAGCCGATGAGACGAACGTCTTTGTCCTCAATGAAATTGTAGAAAGTTCCGATAGCATTGGAGCCGCCGCCTACGCAGGCCAGGACAACATCCGGAAGTCTGCCCTCTTTTTCCAGCATCTGCTCTTTGATCTCCTTGGAGATCACGGCCTGGAAATCACGTACGATGGTCGGGAACGGGTGCGGGCCCATAACAGATCCCAGTACATAATGGGTATCTGCAATACGGTTTGTCCACTCACGCATGGTCTCGGAAACGGCATCTTTTAAAGTTGCGGTTCCGCTTGTGACTGCATGGACTTTCGCTCCGAGGAGACGCATTTTGTATACATTTAGGGCCTGACGCTCGGTATCCTCTTTTCCCATGAAGACTTCACATTCCATGCCCATCAGCGCTGCTGCGGTTGCAGTTGCCACGCCGTGCTGACCTGCACCGGTCTCTGCAATGACACGGGTCTTTCCCATTTTTTTTGCCAGAAGCACCTGACCTAATACATTATTGATCTTGTGTGCACCTGTGTGGTTCAGATCCTCACGTTTCAGATAGATTTTGGCTCCGCCCAGATCTTCGGTCATGTGTGCCGCATAGTAAAGACGGGAAGGTCTTCCTGCGTATTCATTGAGAAGCTCTGTGAGCTCACGGTTGAATTCCGGGT
>ENA-OUQH01001364-OUQH01001364.1-human-gut-metagenome-genome-assembly--contig:-NODE-1364-length-16459-cov-7.245062_pt1 | contig 16459 bp, 13 predicted proteins | sample MGYA00237948_ERZ548828 | MGnify/ENA primary metagenome ERZ548828 (study PRJEB26490, sample SAMN05194711) | human gut metagenome | biome: terrestrial biome; feature: human-associated habitat; material...
ATTGGCAGTCCATTATTAAGTTTTTTATTATGTTCCCTTTGTACACCGTTGCAACAGTTGAGATATTTAAGAGGGCTATTGGGGAGCGTGATTGGAAAGCAAAAAATATTGTCACAGATTTTTTTAAGCATACAGGCACAAAGCTCTTTTCTTTGTTTGATTGAAACTGCAGAACCAATTCGATCGATTTCCGTGTTGGCACGGCATTATGAAATGATGGTCACAATATGCAATTCGCCAATTCATTCATGGTGCATCTATGTGAAACTATAGAAAATCCTGCGGGGTGATATGCAGATCGTCAGGCACCGGCAAAGACGAGAGCGGTATTCCATCCGTCAGCACGGCAGCACCTGCTGTCAGTATCTGCGCTCCGACGGAAACGGCAGCGCGCAATGCAGTCGTCAACACGATCGTCGGCTCTATGATTCCATTATGCATCATGTCAACATATTGTCCAGAAGCTGCATCAAAACCCCAATTACCACGTTTGCAGACAACGTTCGCAACGACTTCTGCGGGTGCTTGCCCGCAGTTAGATGCAATCGTACGCAGCGGCGCCTTGAGTGCATTTGAAAGAATCTCGGCTCCAACTTTGCTGTCACCGGATAGCGTCGCGCACAGTTTCTCAACGGCAGGGATTGCTCGGATGTATGCTGTTCCCCCGCCAGCGAGTACACCATCGTTTGCAGCAGAACGGGCGGCTTTGAGAGCACATTCCGCGCGCGCAGTAAGATAGCGCCGCTGCGCGTCGGTCGGCGCGGCGATCCTGAGTTCGGCTGTGCTGCCGGTGAGTTTGGCAATGCGCTGGCGAAGCCGTTCATCCTCAAGCTCATTATGGGGGAGCTTGAGCAACGCCCGAAGATGCTCTATATGTGTTTCCAGCCCGGTCGTTCCTGCGGGCGTGTCATATAACAAAGTCCGGTCCTGCATGATGCGTACTTTGCCGGCGCTTCCACAGCAGTTCAGATCGGCGGCAGAAACATCCGGATATAGCGGCGTGCCAAATACGATGGCGCCGGTGAGCGCAGCCACATCTTCAAGAGCACTTTGCTTTGCGGCACCTACGCCAGGCATCTCTACGGAACATAGACGTATTGCACCCTGCGCAATATTGCTGACAAAACTTCTAACTACATCTGGCGCGATATGGTTTGCCAGTATCAGCAACGGACGCTTTTGGATGCAGGCCTCATCAAGCAACGGAAGAATGTCATAAATACTGTTGATGGGCGCTGTGCAAGCAAATACAGCAGCGTTTTCCCAGACAGTTTCCCCAAGCGTCTGGCTTTCTGCCATGTACTTGGACTGAAATCCAGCCGGGATAGAATATGCTGAGTCCTTTTGAACGTAGCATTTGTCATTGTCTGAAGCTCTGACAGCGACCTCCCCATCGCGGCCAACTTTCGTCAGCGCTTCACACACGAGCAGGCCAAGGTCGGCGTCACCGGATACAAGCTCCGCTATGCGCTCTGTACTTGCAGCCGAAGCAGAAACAGACGCCGCATATAGGGCTTTCTCAGCAACATCCGCAGATAGTTCGAGACCGCGCCTGATGAAAACCGGATTGCACCCGGCTGCGATACTGCGTGTGCCATCACGGATAACACTTTGCGCGATCAGCATAGATGTTTTGCAGCCATCGCCTGTCTGCGCAGCGGTTTTCTCGCCTGCACTGCGCAAGAGAGCGGCACCAGCGTCTTCTGTTACATCACGAAAGTTGATAGCAGCAGCAATCGCCATGCCCTTCCCGAGAACATCCGGGGCGCCGGAGTAACTTGCATTCAGGACGGTTTTCCCTGGCAGACCATAGTTTGGGGCGAGTGCTTGCATGAGGTTGCTGCAGCCGCTATTCAATTTGTTGAGTGTATCCTGCCCGCTTGTAATAACTTTTTTCATAGACATCCTTTTGTAGCAAATGTAGCGAAATTGTTTTCATGCGCCGGTGCAGTGCCCGAAAAGGATACAGGCAGGGCGAGCCAGAAAAAACATCTGGCTCGCTCTGCCTGTTTTGTCGCTTCAGTCTGCGAGTTCCTCATGAAGTTTTTTGAGGACCGACTCAGCACCACCGCAAACTTCATCGAACACTTCCTGCACGGTCTTGATATCGTGAATCTGACCGACGCAAAGTCCCATGGGGAACAGGCAACCGTCGACGTTCCCGCTTTCATAGCAGACCTTCTGGTTCTTACCGCTGATGCCCCGAACCTCCTTATCTTCCGGATCGCCCGACATCAGAACCGCGATGAGCGGCTTGTCGTGCGGGGCATCAAGATCCCAAGCGGCTTCTGTTTTCTTGACCCATGTAGCCGTTTTAGAAAACTTCGACTTCTCAGGATTCGTCTTGTCTTCACGTCCGAACCATACTCTGTTTGCATTTCTGACTTTATACTGCAGCACCGCAGTGTCGTTCTCCGTAGCGTCGAGCATGAGTTGCTTCCAGTTCGGATGGATACTGCACTCCTCTGTTGCGGCAAAGCGCGTACCCATGATAACGCCATCTGCACCGAGCGCCATAGCGGCGACAAAGGTGTTCCTGCTGCAGATACCACCGCCGGCCACCACCGGGATCGAAAGCTTTTCTTTCGCGACCGGGATCAGCGCCATGGTAGATACGTCACCAAGGCCCGGATGACCAGCGCACTCAAAGCCGACAATTGTCACGGCATCTGCTCCAGCCTTTTGTGCAGAAAGTGCATGTCTTACGGAAGGGCACTTGTGAATAAGCTTGATTCTGTCGTGTGCATTGTCTCTTCCGTCTTCCTTTTCCCAGCCTCGGAGCAACTCATAATATGCTTTCGGATTGTTGCCTGATGTCTCAATGACAGGGACACGCTCCTCGTATGCCGTTCTGAAAAAAAGCTCGGTATTGTTATCATAGTCGGCGTGCGGCAGCATGGAAATATTCAGTCCAAAGGGACGCCCTTCCGCAAGCTCACGGCATTTTTCAAGACCAGCAACAAGCCCAGCTTTCGTTGCGGCGGGGTCGGAATCGACCATATAAATAGTTGCGCTGATAATGCCGAGGCCACCCGCTTTGGAGACGGCGGCTGCGAGCTCCGGTGTAGCAAGCCACTGCATACCGCTCTGGATCACGGGGTACTGAATTCCGAAAAGCTCGGTGATTCTTGTGTTCATGTGTATTTGTCCTTTCTGATCTGAAAAATGTAGTGTTGAAGCGAATTGCTCTATGTGCAAAAAATAACACACATATTGCAGAAGGACAAATACATATTTCCACATGCAAGCTATAAAAAAAACAAATGTACCGAAAAAGCTGCCCAAAAAGCGCGTGACGAGGTTGTGCGCAGCATCCTGTCAGTCCAATATCAAAAACGGGTAAGAGCAGCCACGAACGTAATCTTTCAGGCATTGCACAAAGAGCTCAATGTCGTCAAATTTGGGGTTGTTGGTCTTGTAGATGGCGCAAACAGTGCGGCTTAAGGACTGGTCCTTGAACATGTAATAGCTCACATTTTCAATTTGCCTCTGGAAAATGCTCACTTCAGGAAGCAGTGTGATACCGGCGTTTTTGCCGACCAGAGAGTGTGCTGTTTCCACGTTGGTGCACACCGTGCTTTTTTCAGGGATATAGTTCAGGTCTAGTAGGAGATTTCGAATTACCATGCCAAGGTATTGCTGCTCCTGCAGCATGACAACCGATTGTCCAACGATAACACTTTTTTCGATATAGGCAAATGGTTTCGCCTCTGTGCAGGGGATACCGACCTGTTTGTTTGCGGCGAGGAGGAAACGTTCCTGAAATAACGGAACAGATTTGTAGAGCGTTGTATCGGCAAGCGGCAGCCCAATGACGATGTCGAGCCGGTCTGCGCGAAGCGCCTCGTTCAGATTCGCGTTCACATCCTCGTGAATTTCGATATTGCAATCATTGGTTCGCTTATAGAAGCTGTTGATCGACTCCGGCAAAAGAGCGGCACTGCGTTGCCACGACGCCCCAATATCCAGCTGGCGTTTCGAGCCGGCTTTAATCCTGCTCAGCTTGGCCTCCAAGTGCTTGGCAGACTCAAGCGTCATTTTTGCCCATTCAATGTATGCTTGCCCTGCCGGAGTCAGTGTCACGCTGTTTTTGCCGCGGATAAACAGCGGCATACCAAGAGAGTCTTCAATCGCGTGAATACTCAGACTAAGCGAAGGTTGGGAAATATATAACTTCTTTGCGGCTTTTGTGATGCTTTTTTCTTCGGCAACCGTAACAACATACTTCAATTTATGTAGATTCATCTTAGCCTCCGTTCTGTGCCGAACAACAGTTGGCGTCGAGGTATCGCAGCTCCTGCTAATAAGTGTATCTCAGCAATGCGCTGCAACTTGTCTGTTGTTATTGTTAAAAATACCACGCTCAGAAGCGCTTTTCAAGAGCGAAAATGCAACACCTCCTGATTTTACACCGATCTTATATGCAGATATGCCGCAGTCAGCTCACACAGTTCCGGCTGCGGCGCATGTGAGGATTCGCTGCGTGCCGACAAAGCGGGTTCCGATGTCTGCCGAAACGGATGGGCGGTGTGCTTTGTTGTCTGCCCGCACACGCGGTGCGGGTCCGCGAGTGTGCGTACCGACAGATTTCATGTAGATGAATTGCACATATAGGATTTTTTTATGGCTTTTCACCGATTTTTCGTATTTTACAAATCTACATTAAGGCCGTAAACTGAGTTACAAGTAAGGCAAAAAAATAACAAGCGAAAATAAAACAGCAAAGCGCTGCGATAAAACAAGAACAAGGAAACAAAATGACAAGAGATAGGAGGATGATGAAATGGCTTATGAGTTCATCAAGTTTGAAGTGCGGGACCATGTCGCATACATAACTCTGAACAATCCCACCAAAAAGAACCCAGTTCCGAACCCTGCAAAGAAAGAACTGATCCGCTTGTTTGACATCTGCGATTTTGATGACGACATCAGATTGGTCGTTATCCGTGGTGCGGGTGGATGTTTCAGTGCCGGCGGCGATTTGAACGCCATGCGCGACCGGCTTGAACGCGGCGAGCGCGGTACGCGATATAACTGCCGTCTGGGCAGCGAAATGAACTTGCGCCTGCGTAATGTTAAAAAGCCTGTGATTGCATGTATCGAGGGAGCAATTGCCGGTGCCGGGATGAGTCTCGCACTTAGCTGCGACTTCCAAATCGCTGCATCAGACACAAAGTGCACACTGGCATTCGTCAATATCGGCTATGTGCCTGACAGCGGCGCAACATGGCTGGTAACAAAAGCTGTGGGTCAAGTCCGTGCGACGGAATTGTTCATGTCCGGCAAGCGTTTCAGCGGTCAGCAGGCTGCGGATTGGGGCTTGTTTACGGAGGCAGTGCCACCAGAGCAGCTTGATGAACGTCTTGCAAAATATATCGATAAATATGCGCATGGCCCCACAGTCGCATACGGGAACATTAAGACACTGATCAACCGCTGCGTTTACGGAGACTGGTCGACCGGCACATACAGCGAAGTCGAGCTTCAGGGCGAATGCGAACAAACAGAGGATTTCCGTGAAGCTGTTTTTGCATTTTTCGATAAACGCAAGCCGGAATTCAAAGGGAAGTAAAACCATTCGCACAGGAGGAAAACAATGAAAGCACTGGAAGGTATCCGCGTCCTTGATTTCTCGACCCACACAGCAGGCCCAACCTGCTGTGCCATGATGGCCGATCTCGGCGCGGAAGTAATTAAGGTAGAGCTCCCCGTGGAAGGAGATGACACTCGTCGTCTGCCAAATTCCATTCAAGGGTACAGCACACAATTCATGTGGAATAACCGCGGCAAAAAGAGCATCACTGTCGATCTGAAGGATCCTGACGGCGCCGCTGCGATGCTCCGGCTTGGCAAAACCTGCGATATCGTTCTCGAGACGATGAAACCGGGCTCGATGAAAAAGATGGGGCTTGACTATGAAGCGTTTCGAGCTGTAAAACCCGATATTATCTATTGCTCAATCTCTGCATTTGGACAGACAGGGCCGAAATCCAAAGATCCGGGCTTTGACATTCTGGCCCAAGCGAGCAGCGGCATCATGGACATGACCGGCGACCGCAACGGCCCCCCGGTGAAATCCGGCGTTATTATCTCTGATTTTATCAGCGGGAAGGATGCTTTTGGCGCGTGCATGACGGCGCTGTTCCACAGATACAGAACCGGCGAGGGGCAGATGATCGACGTCGCCATGCAGCAGTGTCTCGCTTCTATGAATCCGTTTCTTGAGCAGGCCACGAATGGGAAAGACCCGCACCGGCAGGGCAACCATTCTGCCGGCTCTGCTCCCTACGGCGTTTTCAAAGGACCGAAGAACGAATATCTTGTAATTGCCGCGCATCCTGACCGCCACTTTGCAAGGCTTTGCACACAGGTCCTTGAGCGTCCAGAGCTTGTGAATGATCCGCGTTTTGTCGGCGGACAGAATCGCGCAACGCACTACAGAGAGCTTGCCGATATTATTGAGGCGTGGATGGCAAAGTATGATTCCGTGGACGAGTGCAAGGCAATCATGGATAAGGCGGGAATTGTCTGCGGCAAGATCCTTTCCTGCAAAGAGGTCATTGAAGACCCGCAAATTCTCTTCCGCAAGGGCATTGCAGATCTGCCCCTGCCCGCCGACCGCGAAGGCACATGGCGTGGCCGCGGCGCAACCATTCAGTATTCGGCAACGCCCGAGGTTCTCGGAGCAGCGCCCGTCCTCGGTGCAAATAACTACGAGATCCTGACACAGGCAAATTTGAGCCGCGAACAGGTCTATGAGCTGGAGACCCGCTGGGGCCAGCCGATTGAGAAGCCGTGATTAAGTAACCAGAATAAATAGTAAAGGAGAAAATCGACATGTCTACAACCAGCTTTGACCTTCTGACACCCGATCAGCAGGACCTGAGACAGATGGTGCATAGTTTTGCAGATGAGGAGATCATTCCTACCTGCAAAGAGCTTGAAATCGAGGGTATCTTCCCAGAAGAACTCTACAAAAAGGCTTATGAGATGGGCCTGACGACTATGATCCTGCCGGAACAGTACGGCGGCATGGGACTTGATATTTTCACATATTCGATTTGCAAGGAAGAGCTTGCACGCGGCGATGCCGGGTTTGCCGGCGCGGTGGCCGGCAGCTTTATGGGTTCTCTTCCCGCTCGCCTTTTCGGTACCGAATATCAGGTCAAAACCGTGACGGAGTTGCTTTGCAACGGCGGTGCGATGGCGTTTGCACTGACCGAAGCAGAGTCCGGTTCCGATTCCGCAGGTATGCGCACAACCTATGTCGATGACGGCGATGCATACGTGATTAACGGTTCCAAGACCTTTATCTCCGGCGGTGAACACGCCGATATGTTCCTCGTTTTTGCGACTTTTGACCGCGAACTTCGCGGTAAAGGCGTGTCAGCATTCTACGTTGACGCAAAAACGCCCGGCCTGAGTATCGGCAAAAAAGAGGATAAAATGGGCTACCGAACGTCCGACACTGTAGATCTGATTTTTGATAATGTTCGGGTTCCCAAAGAGATGCTGATCGGCAAAGAAGGCGAGGGCATGATGATCATGTCGCAGTGCCTGAATCGCACCCGTCCCACTGCTGGTGCCGGAGCAATCGGCAATGCGCAATACGCCTTTGAGATTGCGACCGATTATTCCACGAAGAGAATGTCGTTTGGCAAACCGATTTGCAAACACCAGGGCGTTGGCTTTAAGCTTGCAGAGATGTATACGCTGCTTGAAGCGGGGCGTCTCATGTGTTGGCAGGCGAGTAAGACGGCTGACGCCGGCATCGTGGACGCAAAACTCTTTTCCGCAGCAAAGGTCTTTGCTTCCGATGCAGGCATGAAGGTTTGCTCCGAGGCGGTTCAAATTCTCGGCGGCTATGGTTACAGCAAAGAGTACCCTGTTGAGAAGCGCTTCAGAGATGCAAAAATTTACCAGATCTTTGAGGGCACGAACGAGATTCAGAAAATGGTCATCAGCAAGGATATTACAAAGGAACTTTTGCCGAAAAAGGGCTAAGCTTCTTTGAGCGCGGTCTCCAATTTGTATTCGTAATTCCGGCGCGGTTGCCGCGCCGGAATTACGAAGCGCAGCTTAGTCGGAAATATAACAAATTCATGCGAGATGAAAGGAAGAAAAAAATGGCAAAAACGAAAACACCAAGCAAGAAGCTGATGCATACAATCATCGCTCTTGCAATCTGGGCCATCTTTAAATGGCTCATTCCAGCGCCCGCTCCCATGACAGACACCGGAATGGAAATTGTCGGCGTCTTTTTGATGGCGACCTATTTGTGGATTACGGTAGAGACCGGCTGGACAAGCATTCTGGTCGTCAGCATGGTAGCGATCTCTGGCGCTATGAGCGCGGCCAATGCGATCAAGGGCTCTTTTGGCGACTGGATGTTCGCCTTCCTTATGGCCTGTATGCTCGTCAACCATGTCTTGAGTGAAACCGGTCTTTCCCGCCGGATTGCCGTATGGTTCATTACGCGCAAGTTCGTCAAAGGCAGACCGTATATCATTGTGCTGATGTTCTTCGCTGCAATGTTCGTACTCGGCCTTGGTATGACCTCGTCTGCAACCTGCGTAATGTTCCTGGCGCTGGCAAAGGAGATTCTGGATACCTGCGGCTATGATCGCAAGGATAAGTTCTCCCAGTTCCTCTTCTGCAGCATTGCTGCAATCACCATTGCCGGCAACGGTATGACGGCAATCGGACATGGTAATTTCATCACCGGCATGGGCTGGGTCGGCGAGGCATTCGGCCTTGAAATCAGTGTTGCACAGTCTGCTGCCATTGGTATGTCGATCGGCCTTGTCTGGATGCTGCTGGTCGTCCTTATTATGGCTAAAGTCTACAAGATCGATGCGTCTAAGCTTGTCAATCTCGATATTGATGCTTTGCGCGCCACGATTCCTCCCATGAGCAAAAAAGAAAAGTTTGCAGGCATCATGTTCCTGATCGTTGTTTTCTTCTGGATCGGAAAAGATTTGCTCAAAGGCCTCACCGGGGTTCCGTTCTTTGCGGGCATGCGTGAATTTATTTCCAGCCTCGGCACCGCCATTCCTGTTCTGCTCTGTGTCTGCGTATTTTGCGTCGTCCCCATTGACGGTGCGCCGCTCATGAACTTTAACAAGGCCACCAAATCGATCGCGTGGCAAAGCTGCATGATGATTGGCACGGTCCGTCTGCTTGGCTCTGTTGTCAACATGGAAGAGCTTGGAATCGTTCTCTGGATCCAGCAAATGTTTGGCCCCATGGTTCAGTCTTTGCCAACGTTTGTGTTTGTCATGGTCTGCATTGGTGCCGTTCTGCTGCTTACGAACTTCGTTTCCAACTCGATTGCAATGGTTTTGTTCAAAGTCGTTGCCCCTCTGATCGTTCTTATGCCCGGTGTCAATGGCCCGGCGCTTGGCGTCACAATGATCTGCGCGGCGCATTACGCAATGTGGACGCCCGGCTGCACCACGACCACTTCTATGGTTGTCGGCTCCGGCGACGTAGACGGCAGCTTTATGACCAAGTGGATGTGGCTGCCGATGATTGCTGCTTATATCAGCCTTGTGTTTGTCGGCTACAGCGTCGCAAGTCTGATTTTCTGATTTCCGGCGAAACTTTTTTGATTTTGTGCGTCTGAGGACGCTATTTGTTCCTACATGTTCACGATTCACGGAAAAGCATTGTACTTTTCCGTGAATCGTGAGATGATTGCAGACAAGCTCGTGACAAGCAAATTTGAAGGATCCACTTCTGGCGGGGCACAGCTTAAATGGATTCGGGCCCGGCCCTGTTGAATGCATATACGTCGCCGTCCGATACGACGAAGGATGTATATAATCAAAAGTGGAATGGATGTGGTATTTTGCTCGCTTCTCAGGTTATTGCTTTATTAATTTTGCTGTTCAGCATTGTTCTCTTTATCACTGAGTAGATACCTTCAGCCGTCACCAGCGTTATTGCGTGTCTGCTTTTTTCGTTGACCGGAATTTGCTCTTTTTCCAAGGCCTTTTCCGGGTTTTCCAATAGTACGGTCATTCTTGTTTTCGGAATGCTTGTGATAGGCAATGCCATGTTTGAATCCGGCGTTGCGCAAAAGATCGGAAACGCTGTTATGCGCATATCCGGCGGAAGCGAGAGAAAGTTTATTCTCTTCGCTGGCGGCTCCTCTATTTTTATGTCCATGTTCCTCGCAAACATGGCTGTAATTGCAATGTATCTTGCGGTCATGAGCAGCGTTTGCAAAACGAATCCGAATGTAAAACTGAAAAATATATGTCTGGCGACAACGATGGGCGCCATGTTTGGCGGCGTTTGTACTTTGGTTGGATCAACGCCCCAGCTGACCATGCAGACGATCTTGGAAGGGGCAACCGGACAGACGGCGGGAATGTGGGATTTTATGCCCGTCGGTTTGTGCCTGAGCGCAATGTACCTCTTGTATGTTCTCTTTATTGGATATCCTCTCGGTAAGAAAATTTGGGATAAAGATGACGGCAGCGAGAATCTGAATCAGCTCGATATGTTTGTTGCTTCAAGAACAATTGGCGTTGAAACCGATAAGCGGATCAAGAGAAAGCAGATATACATGTATATCATCCTTATCCTGCTGGTCGTCCTTTTCGTAACCGAAATCGTCAGTAATGTGATTGCGACCTGCATTTGCGCGATCCTATGCGTCGTCACCAGATGTACAACAGAAAAAAGCGTGCTGAAAAACATGGATTGGGCCACGCTCATCCGCCTTGCCGGCTGTTTGGGCATCGCCTCCGGAATCAATGAGAGCGGCTGCGGCGACCTCATTGCCGGCGCTTTCACATCGCTCTTTGGCTCGGATATACAGCCTGTTGTTTTCCTTGCGGCCTCGGTTCTGGTTGTAATGATCGTCAGTAATTTTATTTCAAACACAACGGCAGTATTTATTGTTCTGCCGCCGGTGCTGGCGGTTTGCCAGCAATACGGCTTTAACTGCATTGCATTCTCCATAGCTGTGTGCTATGGGGCAAACCTCAGCTTTGCAACACCTCTTGCAAATGCGCAGACCGGAACCACGATGGTTGCAGGCTACCGTTTCAAAGACTACTGTAAATATAACTTGCTTCTTGAATTCTTTGTATGGCTTACTGTGGTGGTGTTTATTCCGCTGTTTTGGAATCTGAGAGTTTAGGTATCGCATGCAAGTAAGAACTAAAACTCTAAATGCGTAGAGTGGGAGGAAACATGAAATTTCTCAGTGGACTTCTTGCTGAAAATGCAGAGAGATTTCCGGATCGCATAGCTGTGATTCATGGTGAGCATACCATGACGTATCAACAACTGAATTGTGAAGCCAATCGGCTTGCGAATGCGATGCGGCACATAGGCCTGAAGAAGGGCGACCGTGCTGCACTTTTGATGGGCAGCAGCATCGAGTGGCTGCTCACACTGCACGCCTGCCAAAAGCTGGGCATCGGGCTGGCGCTTATACATCTGCGGCTGCTCCCGGACGAGATGGTTCGCATGGTGACGCTGGCCGGTGTTGACACGCTGATATATTCTGCGGAATTTTCTCAGCAGGCAGCGTACATCGCTGCAAACAGCGGCGGCATCTGCCGCATGATTGTTCAGGGAGCAGCGGGCGAGAACACATATGGTGCATATTCGTTTGAGCGGCTCACAGACGGGCAGAAATGCTCAAATATTCAGGCCGATCTGGCAGGCGATGAGGACAGTGTCATTCTCTTTACCAGCGGGACGACCTCAGCAGCAAAGGGTATTGTTCGCACCCAAAGGATGATGTCGGTTTATGCTTCTGTGCTTGCAGATGCGGAGTCCAGGCGCCGCAGGGACATTATGCTCACGCCGGCACCGCTGTATCACGCCGCTGGTCTGTGCTGTGTAATCAAGATGCTTGTAAATGCTGGTACATTAATTGTACTTGATCACTTCAACTGCGAAAAAATATGCCAGACGATTCAAAAATATCGCGTAACGCAGATTGCAATCGTTCCGCCGGTATCCTACCAACGTCTGAAGGCATCAGGATATCCGGAGAAATATGACATGAGCAGCGTTACGCTTGCCCACGCAGCGGCCGGAAAAGCAAGCCGTGAATGTTTTGCGGATCTGTTCAGTATGTTCCCAAACGCTGGGATACGGCTCTCTTGGGGATCTACCGAGGCGTCAAATATTACAGAACTCATTCTTCGGCATGAAGATATAAAAAATGGAGGTAAGCTTCTTTCCTCTGTGGGTAAAGTAAATGCGGTTTCTGAGCTGAAGCTTCTGGACCAAGACGGCCGCATTGTTCCCGGTGCCGGGCAAGGCGAAGCGTATGTGCGCTCTCCATTAGTCTGCAGCGAATATTTAAATGCTCCGGAGTTGACAGCGCAAAGTTTTTCGGACGGTTGGTTCGAGACAGAGGACATCATGTACCGGGACGAGAATGGATATTATTATCTTCTCGACCGCAAAAGAGACATTATTAAGACCGGCGGAGAAAATGTTTACGCGCAGGAGGTAGAACAGGATATACTGAGAAACCCCGCAATATCAGACTGCGCCGTAATCGGCGTACCGGACGAAAAATTTGGAGAAGCAATTGCCGCTGCGATCGTGTTGAAAAAAGGATATACGATCAGTGGAGCGGAATTTATAAATTTTTGCCGCACGGTCATGTCCTCCTTCAAGAAGCCGAAATACTGGGCCGTGATGGACGCGCTCCCACGGAATGCAGTTGGCAAGGTTCAGAAAACAAAACTTCGAGATCAGGCAGATTTGTTCTCGCCTGTCATATAACATCAAAAACAACTTGGAAAGCTGACCAGAAAGGGATAAAGAAATGAACATTCTTGTTTGTGTAAAACAAGTACCAAAGGATGAAGATCTGAAGCTCGATCCTGTAACGAAGACGCTGATCCGCTCGCAGGGGAATGGCGTCATCAGTGAATATGACAAATATGCTATGGAGCTCGCCGTGCGGCTGAAAACGGAAAACGGCGGAAAAGTAAGCGCCATCACGATGGGGCCGCCGGCCTCCGCAGAGGTGCTTCGCTACTGTCTGGCAGTAGGTGCTGATGACGTTTATCTCCTCAGCGATCGTGCGCTCGGTGGCGCCGACGCATACGCAACGGTCACAACGCTTGCTGCAGCGAAAACGTATCTGGAAGCAGACGGAACAAAATACGACCTCATTATCTGTGGCAAGCAGGCAAGCGACAGTGATACTTCTCTTGTTATGCCGGAGTTGGCCGAACACCTCGGATTGCCGCAGGTCTCCTTCGTCAACGACTATACGCTCACAGATGGGAAGCTGTGCGTGCAGCGGGAAACCGATGACGGAACGGATTTGATTGAGCTCCCGCTCCCGGCGGTCATCTCGGTAGACAAAACTGCGTTTGAGGCCCGCCGCCCCAACATGCGCCTGAAACTAAAAGCAAATCATATGGAGATCCCGATTTTTGACGTGCAGGCGCTTGGACTCAGTGCGGCTGAAGTTGGTGTCCCCGGCTCCAGAACGACCGTTGGCAGCTCTTATTTCCCTGAACACTCGAGATCCTGTGTTTCCGTCGGAGGCGAGAGCTGTGAGGAAATTGCATCCAATCTGCTTGCTGCGCTGCGCAGTACCAGAATGATTTGAGGTAAGTTTATGAAAAAAACAGACAGAGATATTTTTGTTATCATGGAGTTGTCTTGTGGCAGCGTCAGGGAGAGTTCTCTTGAACTGTTTACGGCTGCCCGAACCATCACAAAGTGTACCGGTGGTCAGGTAATCGCAGTCGTTATCGGGCATGATACGGATGCCGCCGTGAAAATGGTGTCAGAATATGAGCCGGATTTCATCATCCGCGTTGATGATGCCCGCTTTGCTGAGTACCGGACCACCGCGTTTACGAATATTCTTACGGCGCTCGTAAAGAAATATGGTCCGGACGCAGTTATGATCTCTGCAACCCGGAATGGCAAAGACTTGGCGCCGCGTCTTGCAAGAAGATTGGGGACCGGAATTACCGCAAACTGCACGGAACTGAGTGTGGAACCGGAAAGCGGCCTTATTTCGTGGAACATGCCGGCACCCGGCGGAATTATGGCGACAATTCTCTGCTCGGACACCAGACCGCAAATGGGAACCATTTGCCCGGGCGCTTTCCGAAAGGAGCGCATTTCAACACAGGCATGTGTTGAAATAATTGATGAGCAGACAAATACATATGAAGACGACGGGATTCGACTGATCCGACAAGTTTTGCGCGAAACGGATTCAGAGCTGCTCATTACGGACGCGGATGTGATTGTTTCTGGCGGCCGTGGCATGGGAAGCGCCGAGAATTTTGATTTGATTCGTGAACTTGCGCAGCTCCTCGGCGCAGCAGTCGGGGCGTCCCGCGTTGTAGTCGATGCCGAGTGGGCAGATCAGAAGTGCCTGATTGGGCAGACGGGCAAGATCGTTCAGCCGAAGCTGTACATTGCCTGTGGTATTTCCGGAGCCCTTCAGCACATGGTAGGTGTAGAGAAGGCGGAGTGTATTGTTGCAATTAACCGGGATCCGTCTGCACCAATTTTTGAATACGCAGATTATGCTGTCGTAGGAGATGCGGTAAAAATCGTTTCTGCACTGATTGAGCAAATCAAGCAGGAAAATCAGACATGATTCTGCATTTCTAAGTGTAAGTGTATTTGCGCAAATACGTTTCTCATCCTGTTTTATATCTATAAACTGAATACAGAACTGATCTCAGCCCTTGCCTATCTGTTTGAACGTTCCCAGTATAACCCGCCGGATAAGCGTCTGGGGTTGACGGAAAAAATAATCGCCAATTGCCCAGAAAGCCAGAGAACCTCTTGGGGGAGCGAGCAGGATTCCTGCCCTTTTTGTCCCAGTGCATCAAAGCAAACTCTGCAAAAAATACATCCCGCCTGCAAGGCATGGTGCATTGTATCCACGAGCGGTAGGTTTGCCAGATTAAGCGGATGTAACGGATTTTCGTTACATCCGCTTTTTTATTTTCATGTCCGGAGCAGGTCACGCCTGCTCCGTTTTTCATCCGCAAAGCCCGCATCCTGCCGCATCCCGCGCGGGAGTGTACCATTGTCTTTGTGTGCGCTCCTGATGAGGATACTCCCGCTGCGTTCCGCGCGGGAGTGAACCGCAAGTTCCATGACAATCCGGCGGCTGCGCGGTACAATCGGGTCAGAAAACAACCTGAAAGACAGAGGTGACGACCCGATGAATCTGAAAGAAGCATTCCGCTATCAGAACAAGCTCCAGTCCTTTCTGGACGAAGCGCAGAGCATCCTCGACCGTGACGCCAACATCACGAAGGTCGAAAACACCTACCTGCGCCGCAAGGTCATGGCCGAGGCGGAGGACGAGACCGTTGCCGCCGTGCCGGAAACGGAGTATTACGAGCAGATCACGGACATTGCCCGTTTCCTTTTGCACGTGCTCGACGAGAAGGAGACGCTCAGCGCCGCCATCCGCACGGCAAAGGATACGCTGGACATCGACATGGACAGCGAGGTCAGCCTCAACGCCGCGCGCCAGAGCGTTGCCCGCACCTTCCGACGCATGAACGACCTGCGCTGCAGCGAGCAGACGATCCCCAACGGCGGCAGCGGCTACCGCTTCAACGCCGACGGCAATCAGACCACCTACCGCTGCGACGTGCGGCGCGTGACCACGATCAACTACGACCGGAAGGTTATCCGTGCCGCCCTCACGAAGCTCGACCGGCGCGCGGACGAGACCTCGGCCCGGATCGACCTGTGTCTGGTCACGTCCGACGTGGCATACACGCCGCCCTTTGACGTGAACGCCAGCTTCGCCGAGGCGTTTGCGCTCTACACCGGAAAAGCCGAGGCATAACGCCCCGGTGCAGACCGGCTGTTCCGGGTGCGGCAGGCTAAGAGCAAGCGGATGCCGGTTCAGGTGCAGATGAACGATAACGCTGCACAATTGCAAACGGAAACGACCCGAGCGGCTCGCTCAGCGAGCCTTTCTATTGAATTGGAAAGGACAGCGCCCGGCTTCTCGTCCAGCGTCAAACGCACAGACGTCAAACCCGTTTTTCGCGCAGACACCCATGCCCGCTTCCGAACTGACATCTCCCTCGTGCGGCAGGCAAGCCGACCTCGACTTTGACGAGAAAAGAAAAATTATGTGTGATCTCCTTTCCCGCGCGCAGCGACCGGTCGTGACCTGTCACGCCGCCGGCCGTGCGCCCGGGGCAAATGGCGGAAGCTGCATCGGACGCCTGCCGCATCCGGAACAGCCGGTCAGAAAACAGTGTGAGCAGCAGGTCTCGGCCTGCTGCTCACACACGATATCGGGATCTCCGGCGACGGGGATGAGGATCTGCTCCAGCGACACCTCCAGCAGCGCACCGAGCGCGTACAGATTGTCGACCGTCGGCAGGGTCTCGCCCTTCTGCCACTTGTAGATCGCCCGCGGCTCGGCAAAGCCGAAGTAGCTTTGCAGGTCGCGCACCGTCAGGCC
>ENA-OUQH01001368-OUQH01001368.1-human-gut-metagenome-genome-assembly--contig:-NODE-1368-length-16439-cov-4.051331_pt1 | contig 16439 bp, 15 predicted proteins | sample MGYA00237948_ERZ548828 | MGnify/ENA primary metagenome ERZ548828 (study PRJEB26490, sample SAMN05194711) | human gut metagenome | biome: terrestrial biome; feature: human-associated habitat; material...
TTTAATTGCACCTCTACTTTCCGTATATCTTCATAAGTTTTCTCTAACTTGGCGACTTTCTTTTCGATAAACGCCTGTAACTTCTCGGTAGCATCGAAATGAATCGACTGAATCTTAATTTCCATAGTGACCTCCATTTTTTAAAAGGTTATGCCCTGGGGTGGGCTTCTGTATAAACTCGCTTCAACTGCTCAAAGGTCGTATGCGTATAAATCTCCGTTGTGGAGAGCCGCGAATGACCAAGCAATTGCTTTAAACTCTCAATATCTGCCCCATGGTTTAGCATAGCTGTTGCAAACGTATGCCTTAACACATGTGGGCTTTTCTTTTTCAACGAGCAGAACCTTGCAAGGTTTTCCTTTACGATGCGCTGCACCAAATCAGGTTTGATGCGTAAACCAGTTTCCGATACCAACAGTGCCGCCGTCTTACGACTTACAGTCCTGTTTCGCTCTTCCACATAGTTTTCTATCATGGATTTCAACTCGTTGCCAAAGGGAATAACGCGCTGCTTGTCGCCTTTTCCTGTCACCTTTATGAATTGCCCCGTCAAGTTCACCGCCTCATCATCAATGCCTACAAGTTCCGCTAAGCGAACTCCTGTTTCGTAGAGCATCATGATTATCAAACGGTCCCGGAGCCCCTTAAAGTCATCTCCCCAAGCCTGCTTATCGAGCAAGTCATTAATCTCATTCTCTTTCAAGAACTGCGGGAGAGGCCTGCTGCGTTTAGGGCTTCGAATGGCATGAGCAGGATCAGAGGAGATAAATTCCCTTGCCAGAGCAAACTTAAAAAAGCCTTTCACCGCACTAAGACGGCGAGCCACTGAACTGGGGGAATTTCCTTTATCTACCATGCTTTCCATCCAGTCTCGGATGATGTCGGTATCTATGGTCTCCCACGTCAATCCTTCATCTTTATCCAAGAAGTATGCCTCAAATGCATACAAGTCTTCAGCATAACTTATTACCGTCCTCGGAGACCTATTAAGCTCCTGCGACAGGTAATCAAGGAATTCTTTGACAGTCATTTTACGTTACTCATTACCTTTATCGGCAACGAAAATACGAAAATTAATTTGAACTACCAAATTTTTTGAGGTTTTTTTACTATTATTCCTCGTTTGCGCGCAACTGCTGTACGTAGATGGCGTGTTCCATCTTGAGACGCTTCAAAACAGAAGGCTTGTCATACTGCTGACGAGCGCGGAGCTCTTTAACAATGCCTGTCTTTTCGAACTTTCTCTTAAACTTCTTGAGAGCTCTCTCGATGTTCTCACCGTCTTTAACTGGTACAATAATCATTTTGTTTTGCTTTTAATTTATTATGTTAAACTTATGTTGTTTCTTTGCTAAAAGGGCATAGCGCCACAATTTGCGGGTGCAAAATTACGCTTTATTTATCAAACTACCAAGATTTTACACGTTTTTTTGTTCTAAATTGTTCATTTTAGTGGCTTTGTGGCTTCCTTAAGCCAGTTTTTATCATCTTCTTCGAGCCAAGGTGACAGTTTTTCAAACACCATTCTATGATAATCATTAAGCCACATCTTCTCTTCGGGCGTCATCAACTCCATTTCTATAGGAGCAGTGTCTATAGGGCAAAGAGTAAGAGGCTCCATCTGTAGGAATTTTCCAAAATCTGTCTGCACGTAATTTGTAACAAGCAGAGTGTTCTCTATACGAACGCCAAACTCTCCTGCCAGATAGATGCCAGGTTCATCAGTAATGGTCATTCCTGCTCTCAAAGGTGTAGGCTTCCATTCCATACGTATCTGATGAGGACCTTCATGCACGCTCAAGTAAGAACCTACACCATGACCGGTTCCATGCAAATAGTTAAGGCCTTCACGCCAAAGGCATCTGCGCCCTACTGCATCAAGCTGTGTACCCGAGGCACCATCTGGGAACTTAACAAGTTCTATCTGTATATGAGCTTTGAGAACGAGTGTATAGATGCGTTTCATCTTCTCGCTCACAGGTCCAAGAGCTATCGTTCGAGTTATATCTGTGGTTCCGTCTTGATATTGGGCACCAGAATCGATAAGAATCATCCCTTCAGGACGAAGCTGAACATCCGTCTGCGTTGTGGCTTCATAATGAACGATGGCACCATGTTCCTGATAACCGGCAATGGTATCGAAGGATATATCACGAAAAAGAGGTTGTTCTGAACGGAGGGAAGTCAACTTGCGATCAACAGACATTTCTGTTTGTCCACCCATCTCTACCGCCGGCTTCAACCAACGCAGGAACTTCACCATTGCTATTCCATCCCGCAACATAGCCCGCCGGAATCCCTTCACCTCGGTTTCGTTCTTTACGGCCTTCATAACAGGAATAGGCGAAGCCGAAGACACAATCTCCTGACATTTCACAGCCTTCCACAGCCGATAGCTTGTTTCGTCACCATCAAGCAAGATATTATATTCCGAGTAAGTCCTCAGTTCATCTTCCACCTTATTATATTTATATAGGGAGACACCATTCTCGGCAAGATAAGCCGTCACCTGCGGTGTAAGTTTTCGCTCGTCCACAAAAAGAGAAACCTTATTGGAAGAGATCAACAAATAACTCACAAAGACCGGCACACAATGAACATCCGTACCACGAAGGTTGAGTGTCCAGGCTATATCATCGAGAGCCGACACGAGCATACCATCTGCATGCAGCACACGAAGAGCCTTACGAATACGCGAGAGCTTAGACTGCAAAGTCTCACCTGCATATTCCAAAGGTTGAATCTCAACAGGAAAATCAGGAATAGACGGACGATCTTTCCAGATAATGTCTAACGGATCAAAATTGGTACGCACAGTGATACCTCCCTTCTGGCGAAGTTCGGCAACCAGCGCCTGCGTCTCATGATAGGAGTTAACCATTCCATCGAGTCCCACCTCAGGAGAATCAACCTCAGCCAACTGCTCTCCCAACCACTGAGCTATAGTAGGCGTACCTTCCACCCGCTGTTTCATCAGTTGATACTCAGTGCCTTTCAACTGCTGTTCTGCAGCTAAGAAATAGCGCGAATCCGTCCACAACGCAGCCTTCGTAAGAGTAACTACAGCAATACCAGCCGAACCATTAAAGCCCGATATCCACTCACGGCCCTGCCAATGAGGAGCCACATATTCACTCTGATGGGCATCAGTGCTGGGAAAGATAAATGCTGCCAATTTTTCATGCTTCATCACTTCTCTCAGACTATCTAATCTTTGTTTTATCACATCTACCATATCCTTAATTGCTAAATAGAGATTACAAAGATAAACATTTTAAGAATTAATCACAAATTTAAGCGAAAAATATTGCACGATTTACATTACTTTTTAGTAATTTTGCGGTCGAAAAAGAAAAAAGCACTCAGAAGGAGCGCTGAAGGTTCAGTCAAAACATTTCAACAGAAATTATAAACAATTTAAAATATATTGTAGTTATGGAATTTTTAAGTAATGACAAGCTTTTGATCGTCGGTGCCGGCGGTATGATTGGTTCTAACATGGTACAGAGCGCTTTGATGCTCGGCCTCACTCCCAACATTTGTCTTTATGACATCTATGAGCCAGGTGTTCATGGTGTTTTCGACGAAATCCAGCAGTGCGCATTCCCAGGCGTTAACGTAACTTATACAGTAAATCCTGAGGAGGCTTTCACTGGTGCCAAATATATCATTTCTTCTGGTGGTGCTCCTCGTAAGGAAGGTATGACCCGTGAGGATCTTTTGAAGGGCAACTGCAAGATCGCTGCAGAATTCGGTGACAACATCAAGAAGTACTGCCCAGACGTAGAGCATGTTGTTGTTATCTTCAACCCTGCTGACGTAACAGCCCTGACAGCACTCATCCACTCTGGTCTGAAGCCAAACCAGCTGACTTCTCTCGCTGCCCTCGACTCTACTCGTCTGCAGCAGGCTCTCGCACTGGAGTTCGGCGTTCAGCAGGACAAGGTGACCGGTGCTCACACATACGGTGGCCACGGCGAGCAGATGGCTGTATTCGCTTCTCAGGTTAAGGTTGACGGCAAGCCTCTCTCAGAGATGGGTCTCTCTGCAGAGCGTTGGGAGGAAATCAAGCACCACACAGTACAGGGTGGTTCTAACATCATCAAGCTCCGCGGCCGCAGCTCTTTCCAGAGCCCAGCTTACAATGCCGTGAAGATGATCGAGGCTGCCATGGGCGGCAAGGAGTTCACACTGCCTGCAGGATGCTACGTAAACTGCGACAAGTGCGGATTCAAGAACGTGATGATGGCTATGCCTACAACTATCGACAAGACTGGCGTTCACTTCGTTGAGCCTAAGGGAACAGAAGAGGAGATGGCTTCTCTTGCCAAGTCTTATGAGCACCTATGCAAGATGCGCGACGAGATCGTTGAACTCGGCATCGTTCCTCCTGTGGCAGAGTGGACAAAGATGAACCCGAACCTCTAATAGCTAACAAGCCACTGCGGAGGGGACATACTTTCCGCATGCGGTAATACGCTACAACAAAATTTTAAAAGGAGATGGATTAACGCCATCTCTTTTTTTGTATATATAGAAGTGGTGCAAGGCACAAATCTGCGCAACCATCCAAACTTACGACTATCGACATATCCGGCAATTATAACGATATATTTAGAAAAACATTCAACAGCAACATAACATTTAATTAATTCTATAGGCCAATTAGCGACATTCTGTAATTTATATGTTAAAAACATGCTACAGAATGCATTTTATTCATATTATATTTGGAGATAAAAGACAGATTATATACTTTTGCAATACATTATTCAAAGCGTTAATAAACATTACTAACTAAAAAACTTTAAAACATGAAAAAGTTATTTTATTGGGTATGTGTTTTATTAGCCGCCACTACTATTGCAGCTTGCAGCAGCAATGACGACTTTTATCCTAACAACACAAATTGAATCAAGTCAACAATGTTGAAAACTTCGACAGCATCAAATCACGCATCATTACGCTTGGCACAAAGGATTTGGGGTACAACCGAACAGTCGTTTGCCAGTGCCAATCTTTGGAATAATGAATAAGAAAGGAATACAATATGAGGAAGTTAGTTTTATTCATTATATTGTTGTTCAGCTGCCATAGCTTCGCAGCTGAACAGCAGGACTCCGTAGCGAAAAGCAGACATAGAGTGACATTATATGGAGATATGGAAAAAAGTGTATCACCAAGACAGCATGGCCTAATTCCATGCATGTCATTCACCACGATAGGTATAGAACCCGTAAGAAGACTGACTATCGGCGTGTCATATATCGGATACCTTGGGCTATACAAGGATAGCGAGAGGAAGACATACTACCAGACGCAAGGCATAGGAGGTGAATGCGGCTGGCAACTCTTCAAGGCAAAGAAAGACGGTACGTTTTGGGACAAAGGCGACGAAATAGACATAAGAGCGAGATATGGCCACAGCATCGGTGGCGGCGACCTGAAATATGACCTGTACGACGCAGCCATAATATACAGGTATATGCGCTCGGTAATAGACCTATCCTTAGCCGTCGGCTATAGGTTTATCAATTCTCACAGCTCTGAAGTAAGAAACCACAGTAACGTATACCTTGGTATAGGAATTGGAATATAAATCAACAATGCTCATGCCGAGCGTACAATATGCGGGCGACAAGGAAGACAATTCCATGTCGCCCGTTTTCTTGATGAATAATATTTGATTAATATTTTCCCCCACGGCGTGGGGAATGAAACCCCACATTAGGGGGTTCTGTTCCCCACGCCGTGGGGGATTTTTGGCATATATTTTTGTCGTCGTATTTTGGGGCAATTCATTTAACCCAAATCGCAAACAAGTATCTCTGCCGAAGGTTATATCGTTTATCGCCTCAATGACCATAGCTTTGCTCTTGACAAAGAATAATTATCCTGCAACTGCTGAATGACAAAAAAAAGAAGTACATTTGCAGAAGATTAAATATACATAACAAGAAAAATCAATGGCACTTATAAAATCAATAAAGGGTCTCACTCCGAAATGGGGCAAAGACTGCTATTTCAGTGAGAACGCCGCAATTGTCGGCGAAGTGACGATGGGCGACGAATGCTCAATATGGTTCAATGCCGTGGTGCGCGGCGATGTGGCTCCCATTACGATCGGCAACAGAGTGAACGTGCAGGACGGAGCCTGCGTACATGTGACCAACCAGACAGGACCTACGATAATCGAGGACGATGTGTCAATAGGCCACAATGCCACAGTACATGCATGCACAGTGCGCCGAGGTGCCCTGATAGGCATGGGCGCGACGGTGCTCGACAACGCTGAAGTGGGCGAAGGAGCAGTAGTTGCCGCCGGAGCACTCGTTCTGGGAGGCACTAAAATCGGCGAACATGAAATCTGGGGTGGCGTACCGGCAAAGTTCATCAAGAAGACGAGACCGAACCAGGCGGAGAGCTTCGCACAACACTACGTGGAATATTCAAAGTGGTATCTTGAGGAACAAGACTGAAAACGACATCCCCACAATCCAAGAGCATCACAACCACATATCATCCTATGACAGAAAGACCGACGACATACGTTGACATCATATTGCCGCTGCCCCTCAACAGTCTCTTCACCTACTCCATTCCGGAGCCGTTGACAGAGGCGGTGAAGAGCGGCGTGAGGGTTATCGTGCCGTTCGGCAAGCAGAAGATTATGGTGGGACTGGCGGTGCGCATCCACGACAAGGAGCCGGAATTCAAGGTAAAAGACATCACGAGGGTGCTCGACACGACGCCTATCGTGACCGAAGGCCAGCTGCGGATGTGGAACTGGATTGCAGATTATTACATGTCTCCCATCGGCGAGGTCTTCAACGCCGCATTGCCTGCCGGACTGAAGGCAGAGGACGGGTTCAGACCGAAGACGGAGACATATATCACACTGCCTGAGAACCTGCGCCACGAACAGGCGCTACACATCGCTTTCGGCATGCTGAAGAGAGCACTGGCACAACTCAAGACATTCAACACATATCTGACACTCTCCCACTGGGACACCATTGTGGGCGACTGCACCGACGAACCGGTGGTGGAGGTGACGAAAGACGAACTGATAAACGAATCGCATGCCACAGCGGGAGTCATGAAGCAACTGCTGGACAAGAAGATGCTCGTGACCTACGAGAAGGAGGTGGGACGTCTGAACTGTGGCGGAGTGCCTCAGCTCGACAACGTGAAGCGATTGTCGGCAGCACAGCAGGAGGCATACAACAACATACTGTTCCAGTTCCTGAAAAAGAACGTGGTGCTGCTGCGCGGCGTAACGTCGAGCGGCAAGACGGAGATATACATCCATCTCATCAAACAGGCACTGGAGCGCCACGAGCAGGTGCTCTATCTCCTGCCGGAAATCGCCCTGACGGTACAGATAAGACAAAGGCTTCAGAAGGTGTTTGGCGACAGACTCGGTATCTACCATTCCAAATACAGTGATGCCGAGAGGGTGGAAATATGGAAGAAGCAACTCTCCGACTCACCTTACGATGTGATACTGGGAGCACGCTCCGCCGTGTTGCTGCCGTTCTCCAAACTCGGTCTCGTGATAATCGACGAGGAACATGAAACGTCTTTCAAACAGCAGGACCCTGCACCGCGCTACCATGCCCGCAGCGTGGCGATAATGCTCGCCCACCAGCATGGAGCGAAAACACTGTTGGGCTCCGCCACACCGTCGGCAGAGAGCTGGCATAACGCCGAGACAGGCAAATACGGTCTTGTGGAACTCGACGAGAGATACAAGGGCATCGAGATGCCGGAGATAAAGGTAGTGGACGTGAAGGACATGCAACGCCGCAAGATGATGTACGGTCCGATATCACCGCTGCTGCTCGAGACGATGAAAAAGGCATTGGATAACGGGGAGCAGGTGATACTGTTCCAGAACAGGCGCGGCTTTGCACCGATGGTGGAATGCCGCACCTGCGGATGGGTGCCGAAATGCGAAAACTGCGATGTCTCCCTCACCTTCCACAAGAACATGAACATGCTGACATGTCACTACTGCGGTTTCACCTACAGTGTGCCGAAGAAATGTCCGAACTGCGAGGGGGAGGACCTGAGGCCCTATGGGTATGGAACGGAGAAGATTGAGGAGAAGATAATGGAACTGTTCCCCAACGTGCCCGTTGCCAGGATGGACCTCGACACTACCCGTTCCCGCAACGCATACGAGAGGATAATAAATGACTTCTCTGCCGGGCGTACGAAGATTCTCATCGGAACGCAGATGGTGAGCAAGGGACTCGATTTCGACCACGTACGTGTGGTGGGAATACTGAATGCCGACTCCATGCTCAACGTGCCCGACTTCAGGGCATACGAACACGCCTTCACCATGATGTCGCAGGTGGCGGGAAGAGCAGGAAGGAAAGGTGACCGCGGACTGGTGATACTGCAGACGAAAGACGTGGAGCAGCCCATCATAGAACAAGTGGTGACAAACAACTGGCGTGCATTCTATTCACAGCTGATGGCAGAGAGACGACTGTTCCACTACCCACCCTTCTATCGGCTCATATATGTCTACCTGAAGCACAAAGACGATGACCGCGTGAACACGGCAGCGATAGAGATGGGCGGCAGACTGAGACAATGGCTTGGAGCAAGGGTGCTCGGTCCTGACAAGCCTGCGGTATCGAAGGTGCGCACATTCTTCATCCGCAAGATAATGCTGAAGCTCGAACCGGGTATCGACATGAAGAGGGTGCGCCAGTGTCTGTTGCTCGCCCAGCGACAGATGGAACAGGACAAGCGATACTCCTCCCTGCAGATTTACTACGACGTGGACCCAAGCTGACATCTATCCGACTTCCGACAAATAAGCACCAATCCCCGGCTCTCTCACACGAGACAACCGGGGATTATTCTATTTCTTATAAGACCAATTGTTTTGCCCATTCCGGGACGTCGTCAATATACTGTTTGAAGACAGGTCTTGTCAATTTACTCATAATCCCATTCTATGTGTCGCTTTGCGCCTAGCAATCTCAGCTTTGGCAGCATTAAATCTCTTATCAAGTTCTGCCTTGGCCTTGAGTGTTGACAGGCATGCCGATTTCTGAACTTCAAGCATTATGGCTTCCAGCATCTCATCCGTCGGTTCCTCTGCTGAATTCAATCTGTATGACCTAAGTTCTTCTTTTGACATTGCAACGAATCATTTTAAGTTCCAATTAATTAATCAATGCAAAGATAAGACATTTTTCAATACAGAATAACAAATCAAGAAAAATAAATTGCCTTTATTACTATTACAAACACACCTAAAGGAAAGCGTACTATCAATAATCCCCAGTCCTCTCACACCGAGACAACTGGGGATTCATCATTTATGTGTGTTATTTCAAAGAGTAGTTTTCTTATCAGAAATCGATGTCAAGACCAACACCAAGCACATCATTGTCACGAGTGTAGTCTGCTGTATATGTCAGCTTGTCTGACACCTGCTCCGTAGTCTTCTTGTGCTTGTAGAAGGTATGGAAATAAGCTACGGAGAGTGACATCCTGCTTGTCAGGTTCACTTTCGCACCGAAACCGACAGAGTTTGAACTTACCACGAACGACTTGTCGTCCATTGAGGCATCCGACAGACCATAGTTTGTGCTCTGCCATCCTGCACTCACGGTGAGCATCTTGTTCACGTCATACTCAGCACCGGCATTATACTCCAGTGTACCACGTTTGAGATTCTTGTGACGGTCTACACGCTCCTGTGTAACGCCGTCAGCCTTGGTCCAATTGTAGCCAGAGGTTGCCTCCTTGTCGTCAAACCAGTGGAAGCCCACATTGATGCGGAGTGCATCGATAGGACTATAGCCCACTCCGAGGGTGAGCAATGCAGGAATGTCACCGGCATCCTTATGGTTCTGCTCTGGGTCATACTCAGCAATAAGCTCGTTGATGTTCTCCTTTGCCTGCTGGATTGCCGGACTGATGCCCTGGAGCACCTGTACCGGAACACCGGCGGCAGCAAGGTTCTCACCGATAGCGTTCAGCTTCTTCACAGGAGTGATGACGGTACCCTGGTTTACAAGACACAGATGAGTCTTGAACTCATACTTTGCAGAGAAGTTCCAACGGCCGGTCTTGTAGTCAATACCGATGATTGGAGTGAAGCCATAACCCGTCTGGTCGGTGTTCAGCTCAATGTCTGAACTCTCCGGATCGTTTCTGTCCACCATAGTAGAGAGTGGCAGTTTGGCACCGTTGTTACCCACGAAAGCGATGTTCTTCACATATCCGTAGTAGTTACATGTGGCGTAGATTCCTCTCACACCTCCGAATACAGACAGGTGGTCGTTGATTCTGTAGGCAGCGCCGACAGAAAGTCCATAGTAATACTGACGACCGCGCATGAAGCTGTCGTAGGTATATCCATATCCTCCCATCGTTCCCGTTGCAGGGTTTGCGATATTTGGATTTACCGGCAATATGCCGTTAAGGTATGGAGCGAGGGAGTTGCCGAGGAAACCGATGTTTGCCACAACCTTCTCGAAAGAACCGAGTCCGTTGTCGAACTTACATTTTCCACCTCCTCCAGCAAGGGCGAAGTTGGCCTGGAACGACCATCTGTTCTTGTTGTATGCATACTGGAACGAAGGAATTACAGGGGCAAAAGCCTTACCCTCGAATTTCCTTGGTGTAGTAGGATTCTTTACGTTGTAGTTGAAGAGAGCGTAGTCGTTCTCGATAGTACGTGTCTGCCATGCAGTCTGCAGATTGATGCTGAGGTGATGGCCGTCTTTCATAAATGCCACACCGGCAGGGTTGAAATACACTCCATCAATGCCGATAGATGCCTCACGGCTCATCATACGGTTGAAAGCGATGTTCTGGTTGGTGTTAGTGAGCAGACCGCCAGCAGTGGCGGTTACTGCGGATGCCGACAACAGGGCTGCCAAGCAAACATTTTTTAAATTAATCATCTTTACCTAAAATACTTTTTAAAACAAATTGGTTGCAAAGGTATCTTATTTGTTCTTTATTTCCGTATAAAGAGTTATTTGTTTAACATTGCTTAACCACAAAACACCCGCATTTTGCGCAAAACAAAAGGTTTGTGCAATAATTAATGCACAAACCTTTCATATTTATCCCCAAATGTATATGTTACCTCCATTTGCCTATTCCTCGTCGTCTCTCTTCAGAGCCGGCTTCTTCAGTTCAGGATAGCTCACTCTCGTATGATAAATGGACTTGAGCCTTTCTATCAACACCTGCTTGGCCATCGCGATGTCGTGGAATGTGATCGGGCAATACTCAAAGTATCCTTCCTTCAGTTGTCCGTCCACGATCTTGTTCACGATATTGCTGATGCTGAATTCCGTATATTCCGGAAGCGAGCGTGCGGCAGCCTCAACGCTGTCTGCCATCATCAGGATAGCTTGTTCGCGGGTGAACGGATTAGGACCGGGATAGGTGAAGAGCGAATCGTCGATAGGCTCATCCGGATGCTCGTTGCGATACGACACATAGAAATACTTCGTCATTCCCGCACCATGGTGAGTGCTGATGAAGTCCTTTATCACTCCCGGCAGATTATGCTTCTCAGCCAGTTTCAGTCCGTCTGTCACATGGTTTATCACAATATGTGCGGCATCAATCCTCGACATGTTGTCGAGAGGGTTCACGCCATTCTGGTTCTCAGTGAAGAATGCCGGATTCTGCATCTTGCCGATGTCATGATACAAGGCTCCTGTACGCACCAGCTGCGCCTTTGCGCCGATCTTCTCGGCGATGGCAGAGGCAAGGTTGCTCACCATTATAGAATGCTGGAACGTTCCCGGCGCCACCTCGCTCAAGCGGCGCAGCAGGTCCTTGCTGGTATTCGACAGCTCGATGAGCGTGACGTTGGATATGAATCCGAACGTCTTCTCGATGATGAGCATGAGAGGATACACGAAGAGCAGCATTATACCGTTTATCACGAAATACTTATACATGCTGTTGTCCACGGTAGTGAACGTATTGTCTGTCATCAGCTGCAGGGCGAAGTAGATGGCGCAGCTCGCCAACGTCACGAAGAGCGCCGTCTTGAAGAGCTGCCCTCGCTGCGATAGTTCCCTCAGCGAGTATATCGCCACGAGTCCCGCCACGAGCTGCACGATGATGAACTCATACTGATATTTCACCGCCGCCGCACACAACATCACCATCACGATGTGTGTAAGGAATGCCGTACGCGAGTCCATGAACACACGGATGAATATGGGCGCCATGGCAAAAGGCAGTATGTAGACGCTGAACACATTGTGTTCTATCATCAGCGACACGAGGATTGGAAAGACGGTGATCATCGCATAGAGCATGGCTATGCTGCGCGGCTTGCTGAAATAGTCGCGGCGGAACATGCCGAGATACATAGTAAAGAGGATTATGAAGAGCGAAACGAATATCACCTGTCCGGCAATGGTAGAAGGCACGGCGGTTGTGCTGGCGCTACGGCGCTGGGTCTCCTTTTCAAATGAACTGAGCACACGGAAGGTGTAGTCGTCAACGATTTCTCCCCTGTCCACGATTTTCTGTCCGGCGAGCACCATACCGCTTGCCAGCGGTATCTGCCCGAGCAGGTCGTTCTTCTCTGCCTCGCTCCTCTCCTTGTCGTATATCAGGTTCGGCTCTATGTATTCGTTGAGATTGCAACGCTGCAGCTGCGCACGGTAGGGTGCGAGTCTCTCGTCAAGGTATATCTGCTCATAGGCGGTCATTGTTGACAACACTCTGGATATGCGCACGCTGTAAGCAGTCTTGCCGTCAATGACCCTTATCATCTTGGTGGTGTCCTGGGCTATCGACGAGAATTCCGTCGCCCCCATGATTCCCGACTTGTACAGCTGGTGCAGCTTGTCTGCCACGATGTTGGTGTAGGTAGCCGGCATACCAGGCAGTCCGCCGGTGAAGTCTTCGAAGAAGCGCGTCATCTGGGCGCTCTCCATATTCTCCTTAAAGTTGAAGTAAGGTTCGAAGTTGCGCAACAAGCTGTCGCGCTCCTGCTTTATCGCCTCGTCGGTCTTGTATATCGGGAAGTCGAACTTGGCAATCAGCGAACCATACATCCACGGCTTTCCCACGTCGTAGCGGAACTGCGGTCCGCTGTTGCGCGGAATAAACAATACGATGATGACCACGGAAATCAGGACCAGCGCCATACGGCTGAGGATCCTCTTCCATTGGTTGCGTTCAGACATGTCGTACTTATTCATATTCTCATTCTTTTATAAGTCCGGCGCAACGACAAACCAGTGTAGCTGGCGCCAGCATTAATTACAGTGTATTATCTCGGTTTTAGCCTCCGAAAAGTACCTATTATATATATAAGGCACGTTTCAACTGCGAAAATACAAAAAATAATACAACAATTGATAAAAAAGTTGTATTTTTGCACGGTTTAGCATATATCTCTTGCCCAAATGTGGCATTACGAGGTAATAAAATCAATAAATTCACATATACACATAGCAATGTCAGAAAGAAAAGTTAGGGTGCGTTTCGCACCAAGTCCCACGGGCGCCTTACACATCGGCGGCGTGCGCACAGCATTATACAACTATCTCTTCGCCAAGCAGCACGGCGGCGATCTCGTGTTCCGTATCGAGGATACCGACTCCAATCGTTTCGTACCCGGTGCTGAAGAATACATCATCGAGTCGTTCAAGTGGCTCGGCATCAAGTTCGACGAGGGAGTGAGCTTCGGCGGAAACTATGGTCCTTACCGTCAGAGCGAGCGCCGCGACATCTACAAGAAGTATGTAGACCAGCTGCTGGATGCCGGCAAGGCATACATCGCCTTCGACACTCCTGAGGAGCTCGACGCCAAACGTGCTGAGATAAAGAACTTCCAGTATGATGCCCACACCCGCATGCAGATGCGCAACTCGCTTGCCATGCCAAAGGAGGAGGTTGAAGCCCTCATCGCCGACGGCAAGCAGTATGTAGTGCGTTTCCTCATCCAGCCGGGAGAGGAGATCCATGTCAACGACATGATCCGCGGCGACGTGGTGATAAAGAGCGACATCCTCGACGACAAGGTGCTCTACAAGAGTGCCGACGAGCTGCCTACCTATCATCTCGCCAACATCGTTGACGACCATCTGATGGAGATAAGCCATGTGATACGCGGTGAGGAATGGTTGCCAAGCGCCCCACTCCACGTCCTACTGTACCGTGCGTTCGGATGGGAAGACACAATGCCACGCTTCGCCCACCTGCCTCTGCTGCTGAAACCAGACGGCAAGGGAAAACTGAGCAAGCGCGATGGCGACCGCCTCGGATTCCCTGTGTTCCCGTTGGAATGGCACGACCCCAAGACCGGCGACGTGAGCAATGGTTTCCGTGAGAGCGGATATTTCCCGGAGGCAGTAATAAACTTCCTTGCCCTGCTTGGATGGAACCCAGGCACAGAGCAGGAGCTGTTCTCTCTGCAGGAACTCGTGGAGCAGTTCGACATCACGAAATGCAGCAAGGCGGGAGCACGCTTCGACTATCAGAAGGGCATCTGGTTCAACCATGAATATATCCTGCGCAAGAGCAACGAAGAGATTGCAGAACTCTTCGCCCCGATCGTTGCCGGCAACGGCGTGGACGAGTCGATGGAGCGCATCACCAAGGTGGTGTCGATGATGAAAGACCGCGTAAGCTTCGTAAAGGAACTGTGGCCTCTCTGCTCATTCTTCTTCATCGCTCCTACGGAATACGACGAGAAGACGGTACGCAAGCGCTGGAAGGCTGACTCTGCCGTGGTAATGGGCGAACTTGCCGACGTGATAGAAGGCATCGACGACTTCTCTCTCGAAAACCAGGAGAAAGTGGTTCTCGCATGGGTGGAGAGCAAGGGTTACAAGCTCGGCGACGTGATGAACGCCTTCCGTCTGGCTCTCGTCGGCATCGGCAAGGGTCCCGGCATGTTCGACATCACTGCCTTCCTCGGCAAGGAGGAGACACTGAAGAGACTCAGAAAAGCCATTGAAGTGCTGAAATAACAAACCGCATTCTATATGCCCGCTCTCCCTTCCACCGAGGGAGAGCCACAAGGGCAGAGAGAGAAACTGGAATAAAGAACTAAAAGCAACAAAGAAGCAGGCGTGTACAACATCATTATATATATATACCTTCTTGGTGTGGCGATAGCCAGCCGTTGGAACAGCAAGATACGCAAGATGTGGCGAGGGGAAAGAGAAACTTTCGACATACTGAGGCAGAAGACAGACCCGAATGCGAAATACCTGTGGTTCCATGCAGCATCGCTCGGAGAGTTTGAGCAGGGACGCCCCATAATGGAGCGTCTGCGCAAGAGCCATCCCGAATACAAGATTCTCCTCACATTCTTCTCCCCTTCGGGATACGAAGTGAGGAAGAACTACGAAGGGGCCGACATCGTCTGCTACCTGCCGCTCGACACTCCGCTCAACGTCAGACGCTTCTTCAAGATAATACACCCGGAGATGGCTTTCTTCATCAAGTATGAGTTCTGGTGGAACTACATGACATACATGAAGAAACACGACATCCCCGTATACAGCGTGAGCAGCATCTTCCGCCCGCAGCAGGTGTTCTTCCGCTGGTATGGCAACAGCTATCGCCGCGTGCTGAACTGCATCACCCGGTTCTTCGTGCAGAACGAGAAGAGCCGCGAACTGCTCGCCACACTCGGCATAACGAATGTGGAGATTACGGGCGACACGCGCTTCGACCGCGTGCTGGAGATAAAGCAGAGCGCAAGCCAGAAGCAGATGCCTATCGTGGATGCCTTCGCCAAGGGCTATAAGGTGTTCGTTGCCGGAAGCAGCTGGCCGCCAGACGAGGATATCTTCATCCGATATTTCAACGATCACAAGGACTGGCGCATCGTCATCGCCCCTCATGTGATAGGCGAAGACCATCTGCAGCAGATACTCTCGAAGCTCAACCGCACCGCCGTGCGCTACACGAAGACCACTCCCGAAGAGGCAGCCAAGGCTGACTGCCTGATAATTGACTGCTTCGGACTCCTGTCGAGCATATACTCTTGTGCCAAGGTCACCTATGTGGGTGGCGGATTCGGAGTGGGTATCCACAATGTGCTGGAGGCTGCCGTATGGAACGTGCCGGTGATATTCGGCCCCAACAACAAGCGTTTCCAGGAGGCTCAGGAACTGCTCGCCACACAGGGCGGAATGGAGATAAACAGCTACGAGGACTTTGAGAGAATCATGGACCGCTTCGACTCTGACGCCGAATATCTCAGCATTTCGTCTGACTTGGCAGGTGCCTACGTAAAGACGAAAGCCGGTGCAGCCGACAAGGTTATCAAGGGTGTGGGACTATAATGGAATAATCACGACCGGCTTCCTGTCAGCAGGACAACAAGCGATATGACAATCCCCGACATTCTTCCTGACTTCGTCACTCAAAAAACACGTATTTTCTAACTGATTGATAAACAACAT
>ENA-OUQH01001376-OUQH01001376.1-human-gut-metagenome-genome-assembly--contig:-NODE-1376-length-16374-cov-12.178749_pt1 | contig 16374 bp, 19 predicted proteins | sample MGYA00237948_ERZ548828 | MGnify/ENA primary metagenome ERZ548828 (study PRJEB26490, sample SAMN05194711) | human gut metagenome | biome: terrestrial biome; feature: human-associated habitat...
AATGGTTTGATAATAAATGCCATATTCTAATATCTCCTTTTTACTTTGTTAAGATTTGGTCGATAGTCTCGAGCGATTTTTCAGTAATCACTACAACATCAGCATTCAAAACTTTATACGAATTGACATTTGATGCAAGGATAACCTCAGCACGCTGCAAGTTACGAGCGGACAAATATACGTTTTTATTTGATTCTGGCAAAACGAAGAGCACCTTCTTGCCTTCAATTTCAAGATTCTTAAGAATACTTAAGAACTCTTTAGTCTTTGGAGCCTCAAAAGAGAAGTCTTCGAGCAATACGATGCTATTCTCCTGAGCCTTGTAAGAAAGGGCTGACTTACGAGCAAGAATCTTTACTTTTTTATTAAGTTTGAAGCGATAGTCGCGTGGCTTAGGACCGAAAACACGAGCACCACCTACGAGTACTGGTGAGTTGATGTCACCACGACGAGCACCGCCGCCACCTTTCTGACGACCAAGCTTACGAGTAGAGCCGCTCATTTCGCTTCTCTCCTTTGACTTAGCTGTACCCTGACGCTGGTTAGCGAGATACTGCTTTACGTCGAGATAGAGAACGTGATCGTTAGGCTCAATACCGAAAACAGCCTCATTAAGAGCTACCTTGCGGCCGGTCTCCTGACCTTTGATATCTAATACGCTAACTTCCATTATTTCTCAATTAAAACAGTTGAACCTTTGCATCCAGCGAAAGAACCCTTAACAATAAGAAGATTCTGCTCTGGAATTACCTTTAACACCTGAAGGTTCTGAGTTGTAACTCTGTCACCTCCCATTTGGCCGCCCATGCGCATACCCTTGAATACCTTTGCAGGGTAAGAACAAGCACCAATAGATCCCGGCTTACGAGCGCGGTCATCCTGACCGTGAGTAGACTGACCTACACCACCGAATCCGTGACGCTTAACAACGCCCTGGAAGCCTTTACCCTTTGATGTACCAATTACATCAACGAACTTGCAGCCGTTGAAGATATCAACTGTAATGGTGTCACCGAGGTTGTACTCCTCATCAAACTTGAACTCGGCCAAGTGCTTCTTAGGTGTTGTGCCTGCCTTCTTGAAGATTCCCATCATAGGCTGAGAAGTACGCTTCTCCTTTGCCTCTTCGAAACCTAACTGATAAGCCTTGTAACCATCCTTTTCTACAGTTTTCACCTGGGTTACAACACAAGGACCTACTTCGATAACAGTGCACGGAATATTCTTACCGTCGGCACTGAAAACGGATGTCATTCCGATTTTTTTTCCAATTAATCCTGGCATTTCAATTAATATTAAAAAATTAAACTATACTTTGATTTCTACTTCTACACCGCTTGGCAACTCAAGCTTCATCAGGGCGTCAACAGTCTTTGCGGTTGAGCTGTAGATGTCGATAAGACGCTTGTAATCGCTGAGCTGGAACTGCTCACGAGACTTCTTGTTAACGAAAGTAGAGCGGTTAACGGTAAAAATACGCTTGTGTGTTGGCAATGGAATAGGACCGCTAACGATGGCACCTGTAGCCTTTACTGCCTTCACGATCTTCTCTGCTGACTTGTCAACCAACTTGTGGTCGTAAGATTTCAGCTTGATTCTGATTTTCTGACTCATTTTTAATTTTGAAATTAATAATATAAGAAATAAAGAGAGAGGCACGTCAATTAAGAGTCATACGCTAAATGGCGTCCTCTCTCTCTAATATGTGTTTTTTTACAGGAGGTCTGTACGACCCTTAACTTCCTCGAGCACTGCCTTGGCGATAGTGTTAGAGAGAGCTGCATGATGGTAATACTCCATAGAGCTTGTAGCACGACCTGAAGTGATTGTACGGAGAGCTGTTACATAACCGAACATCTCTGCCAGCGGAACCATAGCGCGAACGATACGGGCACCAGAACGAGTCTCGTCCATTCCCTCTACCTGTCCACGGCGCTTGTTCAAGTCACCGATCACGTCACCCATGTTCTCCTCTGGAGTAACAACCTCGAGCTTCATGATAGGCTCCATAAGAACTGGACCTGCCTTAGCGCAAGCGTTCTTGTAAGCCTGGAGAGCAGCGATTTCGAATGAAAGCTGGTCGGAGTCAACCGGGTGGAATGAACCATCCACGAGAACTACCTTCAAGCTGTCCATTGGATAGCCACCGAGAACACCGTTCTTCATTGCGTTCTCAAATCCCTTCTGTACTGATGGGATGAACTCCTTAGGAATGTTACCACCCTTAACCTCGTTGATGAACTGGAGTCCGCCCTCCTTGTAGTCCTCGTCGATAGGACCAACGTTTACGATGATGTCAGCGAACTTACCACGACCACCAGACTGCTTCTTGTAAACCTCACGGAGGTTAACGGTCTTGGTGATAGCCTCCTTGTAGTTAACCTGAGGCTTACCCTGGTTACATTCAACCTTGAACTCTCTCTTCAGACGGTCGAGGATGATGTCGAGGTGAAGCTCACCCATACCAGAGATAACAGTCTGACCGCTCTGCTCGTCAGTGTGTACTGTGAAGGTTGGGTCCTCCTCAGCGAGCTTGGCGAGACCGATACCGAGCTTGTCAACGTCAGCCTGGCTCTTTGGCTCAACAGCGATACCGATCACTGGATCAGGGAATGTCATTGACTCGAGTACGATTGGGTGCTCCTCGTCGCAGAGAGTATCACCAGTACGGATATCCTTGAAACCTACACCTGCACCGATGTCACCAGCGTCGATCATCTCCATAGGAATCTGCTTAGCAGAGTTCATCTGGAACAGACGGCTAACGCGCTCCTTCTTGCGTGAGCGAGTGTTGTATACATAAGAACCAGCAACCACCTTACCAGAGTATACGCGGAAGAACACGAGACGACCAACGTATGGGTCGGTAGCGATCTTGAACGCAAGAGCGGATGTAGGCTCATCCTCAGATGGCTTACGGTCTTCCTCTGCACCTGTATCAGGGTTAGTACCCACGATGTTCGGTGTATCGAGTGGTGATGGCAAGAATGCGCAAACATAGTCAAGAAGAGTCTGAACTCCCTTGTTCTTGAATGAAGAACCACAGAGAACCGGTGTGCACTCCATTGCGAGAGTACCCTTGCGGAGAGCTGCCATGAGTTCCTCTTCTGTTATAGAATCAGGATCCTCGAAGTACTTCTCCATGAGAGCCTCGTCGAATTCGGCAGCAGACTCAACCAGCTTGCCTCTCCATTCCTCAGCCTCGTCCTTGAGGTCAGCAGGAATTTCGTCTACCTCATACTCAGCACCCATTGTCTCATCGTGCCAGAGGATAGCCTTCATCTTGATAAGGTCGATCAAGCCCTTGAAAGTCTCCTCGCTACCGATAGGCACTACGAGAGAAACAGGGTTGGCACCCAGCACTTCCTTCATCTGACGGAGTACGTCGAAGTAGTCAGCACCTGAGCGGTCCATCTTGTTCACGTAACCCAGACGAGGTACATTATACTTGTCAGCCTGACGCCATACGGTCTCAGACTGTGGCTGAACACCACCTACTGCACAGTAAGTAGCAACAGCGCCATCGAGCACACGGAGTGAACGCTCCACCTCAGCGGTGAAGTCAACGTGTCCCGGAGTATCGATCAAGTTGATCTTATATGACTTGCCTGCATAGTTCCAGTTACAGGTAGTAGCAGCAGAGGTAATGGTGATACCACGCTCCTGCTCCTGTGCCATCCAGTCCATTGTAGCGGCACCGTCATGCACCTCACCAATCTTATGAGTCTTACCTGTATAGAACAGGATACGCTCAGAAGTTGTTGTCTTACCGGCATCGATGTGAGCCATAATACCGATATTGCGGGTCAAATGTAAATCTTGCTTTGCCATGATTCTTTTTTACCTTATCTAAAAATTAAAATCTGAAGTGAGCGAACGCACGGTTAGCCTCAGCCATACGGTGCATGTCCTCCTTACGCTTGAAGGCACCACCCTGGTTGTTGAAAGCATCCATGATCTCTGCAGCCAGCTTGTCAGCCATTGACTTTCCGCCGCGTTTGCGAGCGAAAGCGATCATGTTCTTCATAGAGATGCTCTCCTTGCGGTCTGGGCGAATCTCTGTAGGCACCTGGAAGGTAGCACCACCGATACGACGGCTCTTAACCTCCACCTGTGGAGTGATATTGTCGAGAGCAGTCTTCCAAATCTCAAGGGCAGACTTCTCCTCATTTGACATCTTCTCCTTTACGGTATCCAATGCTTTGTAGAAAATTTCGTATGAGGTGTTTTTCTTTCCGTCATACATCAAGTGGTTCACGAACTTAGAGACCTTCTGGTCGTTGAAAACTGGATCCGGAAGGATCACGCGTTTCTTTGGTTTTGCTTTTCTCATTTCTTGTTTTGAAAATAAATTCTGCTTGGGGCTGTCAATGTTCTTCAGTGCTCTCTCTTGAGCCGCTTACTCAACCTGTTATAACAATTCTCCAGCAAAACGATTAAAATGTTAGATTTTAAACCTCTCGGTTATGATTACTTCTGCTTTGGACGCTTAGCACCATACTTAGAGCGACGCTGTGTACGGTTAGCTACACCTGCGGTATCAAGAGTACCACGAACGATGTGATAACGCACACCAGGAAGGTCCTTAACACGACCACCGCGAACAAGCACGATTGAGTGCTCCTGCAAGTTGTGTCCCTCTCCTGGAATGTAAGAGTTCACCTCTTTCTGGTTTGTCAAACGAACACGGGCAACCTTTCTCATTGCCGAATTAGGCTTCTTAGGGGTTGTGGTGTAGACACGGACGCAGACTCCACGACGCTGAGGACATGAGTCCAAAGCTGGAGACTTGCTCTTGTCAACAAGCACCCTTCTGCCTTTTCTTACCAATTGCTGAATTGTAGGCATTGTTTTTAATTTTTAATTTTATATTTATTATTTTGTTATTATCAAGATATTACAATACGGTCTCAGCCATAAGACCAATTTGGGTTGCAAAGGTAGGAACTTTTTTTTATATTACCTAATAAATGGAGTCTTACAACTTTTCTTACACTCATAATTTTACACGATATATACTTTATTAACATTTTGTAACGCAAAACAAGAACAAAACCATGACTTAAGACACGCAATATAACAAGCTGAATAAGAAGAAATTAAAAAACATCTACGTCCTGCCGACAGATACACGTCACCCATATACACCTTAGCCGCCATCAAAGGCGAAACGGAAAAGGCATAGACAAAAGCTGATAGTCAGAACGTCTCAAGAAAAAATTCAGACTATATTGCATTTTCAGCGACCACCAATGATATGGCTTCAAAAAAAATAGGCATTACACCCAGTCAAACACTTCAGAAAGTTTTTTTCGCTCCTATATATATAATAAGGTGTAAAAATTTGGTTTATTTCCGACTATTGCGTATATTTGCAGAAACCAACAGCAAGCTGATGAGGAAAGCACTTCTATCAACACCCAAGAAATTCGGGCTACTGACATTTGTAATTGTCTGTATCCTGACAGCATGCAGCAAGAAAGACGAGAAGGCTCACTGCATCATGCCTGCCGGCACCACTCTTGAAGAGGGCGACATAGTGCTGCGCAAAGGAACAGGACTTACCAGCCGCGCCGTGAGAATAGCCGACGGCGGGTCAGACTTCTCCCACTGCGGCATCATCGTTGACTCATGCGGCAGGAAGATGGTGGTACATGCCGTACCCGACGAACCGGACTTCGAGGGCGACGTTGACAGGGTAAAGATGGAGCGGCCTGAAGATTTCTTCTCCACCATCAGGGCATCAAAAGGATGCGTGCTGAGATACCAAGACAAGGAAACGGCAGAGAAGAGCGCCCGCCTTGCCTACGGGATATACAAACGGGGCACGCTCTTCGACGACGACTACAACGACAGCGACACCACGAAGATGTATTGCAGCCAGCTCGTGGCACATGTATACCAGAAATGCGGCATCGACATCACCAACGGCATACGCCACGACGCAATACTGCCGGGAGTGAAATTCAGCCACGTCATCTACCCCTCCGACTTTCTCAGATGCCGCAGGCTGAAGAGAATCGTCACATTCCAGGACACACAATGACGGCACCGGCAAAAGGAACAAACGATGACGACATTCACAAAAGAGCGAGTGACGACATTCTCAAAAGAGAACAAGTTACAACAGCATCAAAGGAACGAACGATGACAACACTATTTATTTAAATAACATTATTAACTAAACCCAACTACAATTATGAAAAAGCTAATGACAATTTTAGGTGTCCTTATCCTGACACTCGTGATGACATCATGCAACAGCAACACTCCTACAAAGGTTGCCGAGAAGTCAATTGCCTGCATCCAGAAGGGCGACTACGAGGGATATGTGGACCTCATCTATCAGAAGAAGGAAGAGGGCAAGGACAAGAAGGAGATTGAGGACGAGAAGCAGATGCTCGTAGCCATGATGAAGGACAAGGCAACGAAGAAATTTGAGAAGCAGGACGGCATCAAGTCATACGAAGCTCTGAGCGAGGAGATCTCAGAGGACGGCAAGACTGCCATAGTAAAGATGAAGATGGTGATGGGCGACGGCTCCGAGACCACCGACGACATCAAGCTCCGCAAGGACGAGGACGGTAACTGGAAGTTGGATATCGGCAAATAACCGCCAACCTTGCTGACAAACAAAGAAAAAGAAAGACGGATGCGCTTCGAGTATCATCTCTACCGCGCATCCGTCATTATTTTTTCCGCGATGCCATCCATCCGCCATCAACGGGGATTGCCGCATCCGTAATTAGCCTATAAATCAAGCCTCGCCCTTGTTTACGTTGAATGGAGCGATGGTCTTGCCTTCCTGACCAGGAAGCTGTATCTTGCCGAACTCGTGCTCATACTTAGCCACGTTCTCCTGAAGAGCCATGAGCAGACGCTTGGCGTGCTCCGGAGCGAGAATCACACGGCTGTTGATGACTGCCTTTGGAAGACCTGGCAATACGCGAGCGAAGTCTGCGATGAATTCTGAACGAGAGTGGGTGATGAGTGCGAAGTTTGCATATTCACCCTGAGCAACATTCTGAGGAAGTTCGAGCTGGAACTGTCCCTCCTGCTTTTCTTTATTTTCCATAAATTTAAAATTTAAGTCTTTGATATTGTTTTAAAATAAGGCAATAATGGTTGGCCGCAATGTTTACGCCATCCGTCTTGTCTGTAATCACTGATGTGGTCTCACCGAGAATCGAACTCGGATCTAATCTTTAGGAGAGACTTGTTCTATCCATTGAACTATGAGACCCCTATGCACCTCTGCGCACATCGGTTTTTTGTAACGATTGCAAAGGTAACATTTTTTTTTGTTTATCTCGCATTTTACGGATAAAAAATGGCATCAACCTTTCAACATCTCACTGAGGGCGTTGGCGAGCTGGTCCGGACAACTTGTGTTCTTGAAACCGCAAGTCACACCACGCAGCTTCTCCACCACCTTTTCCGCCGGCATTCCCTCCACGAGTTTTCCGATGCCTTTCAGGTTTCCGTTGCAGCCACCAGTAAACGACACGTTGTTGATGGTATTGTCGTCGTTGAGCTCGATGTGTATTGCCTGACTGCAGGTGCCTTGAGTCATATAATCATAAATCTTCATAATGTTTTCGTTGTTTATATTACATAATATTATTGTCTGAACCCACGGTCTCCCCATATCGGCAGACCTAACCGATGCGGTGGTATGTGTCGATTACATTCTGTCCATACACCTCTCTGCCTGTGAATCGGAGTTCTTCTCCGGCCAGCATCGGAGCCGCCGTACCGCCGTCCACCACTACCGGTGCCGTCTCCACCCTTATCTCGTCAAACAGTCCGGCACGCAGGAAGCCCTTCAGCGTCTCCGCTCCACCTTCCACCATCAGCGACTGCACTCCTTGTCCATGCAGCCAACCGGCTATCTGTCCGGGCACGGTGTCGCCGTTGTCAAAGCAGAGACCATCGAAACACGGATGCTCCCGGTCTATCACGATGCGCTTAGGGTCATTGCCAGCCCATAGGCGCACATTGAGTTTCGGCTTGTCTCTCTCCGCCGTCACTCGTCCGACGAGTATCGCGTCGTATTCGCTCCTCAGCTTATGCACGAGCATCTGCGTGTATGGAGTAGACATGCGCAGCGGCTTATGACAGTCGTCGAGGAAGCCGTTTGCCGTCTGACACCATTTCAGCAATATATACGGACGTTTGAGTCTATGGAATGCGAAGAAGCGCTTGTTCAGTTCGTTGCATTCCTCCTCAAGCACTCCCACAGTGACTTCGATGCCAGCCTCACGCAGTTTTCTGATTCCGTTGCCATGCACTTTGGCAAAGGGGTCCACACAGCCCACTACCGCCCTCTTCACCCCCTTCCGGATGATGAGGTCGGCACATGGCGGTGTCTTGCCGTAGTGAGAACAGGGTTCGAGGCTGACATATATCGTAGCCTCTTTCAGCAGATGTTCGTCTGCCGCCTTCACCGAAGCGAAGGCGTTCACCTCGGCATGGCCTTCTCCGCAGCACACGTGGTATCCCTCACCGATAATCCTTCCGCCGCTCACTATCACGGCACCCACCATAGGGTTTGGCTTGGCGTTCTGCATCCCGTTCTTTGCCAGTTGCAGACAGCGCATCATATATCTTTCGTCTGTGGTCATAATCCTGAGAGTTTTATCCCCAAACGGCAAGATGACCGATTGGGAGGAGTAATCAAAAGACGGGCGTTTGTTCCTTTCCGCCAAACGCCCGTCCTTATTAGTCATTCAATAGAGGTCTAATCAATAAAACATAGCAGAGAGTCCCGCTTTTCCGTAGCGATCGTCATCATCGTTATAGATGTTGTCGAGTTCAAACTCTTCCTCATTGTAGCACTTAGGTGTACGCTTCATAGTTATTCCTCCTATTGCCGCCTGTCTCATCCGGCGGCGGTTAATTCCACATCGGCGCTGAGACATCACCGTTATATCGGTTGATGAGGGAAACCCGTCCTGCCCCATTATAAGGAAAGGTACAGGTCACCCCTGCATTCATGCTTATCCCACCTGGCTGCCCGGCTTCACCTCGCGGTCAATGCGTGTCACGCTAAGGCTGCCGTCGAAGTTCTCTGCGCTGAGAATCATTCCCTGGCTCTCGATACCCATCAGTTTGCGTGGGGCGAAGTTTGCGATGAAACAAACCTGCTTGCCTACGAGTTCTTCCGGATTATAGAACTTGGCTATTCCGCTGACGATGGTGCGGTCGGTGCCCGAACCGTCGTCGATGGTGAACTTGAGGAGTTTGTTTGCCTTCTTCACCTTCTCACAGGTCTTTATCGTTCCCACACGGATGTCGAGCTTTTCGAAATCCTCGAAGCTCACCGTAGGTTTGATTTCCTTTGCCTTGTATTCAGCAGCCTCGTTCTGCTTCTTTATCTCAGCCAGTTTGTCGAGCTGATGCTGTATCGTCTCGTCCTCTATCTTCTCGAAGAGCAGTTCCGGTTCGTTGAGCTGATGACCAGCCTTCAGCAGGTCGGTAGCACCGAGCTGGTTCCAGTCGCAGCCATCGATGTTTATCATCTTGCGGAGCTTGGCGCTGCTGAACGGCAAGAACGGTTCGAACGCAATGGCGAGGTTTGCCACGAGCTGCAGCGAGATATACAGGATTGTCTCCACACGCTTCGGATCGGTCTTCCACACCTTCCATGGTTCGCAATCGGCGATATACTTGTTTCCGATACGCGCCAGGTTCATTGCCTCCTTCTGTGCATCACGGAACTTGAACACGTTGAGCAGGTCTTCCACCTTCTTCTTCACGTCCTTGAATTCCTCAAGCGTCTGCTTGTCGTAGTCTGTCAGTTCTCCACACTCCGGCACCACGCCGTTCCAGTATTTCTTGGTGAGCTGCAGCGCACGGTTCACGAAGTTTCCATATATACCCACGAGTTCGCTGTTGTTGCGCTCCTGGAAGTCCTTCCATGTGAAGTTGTTGTCCTTTGTCTCAGGAGCGTTCGCCGTGAGCACATATCTCAGCACATCCTGCTTTCCCGGGAAGTCCACGAGATATTCATGCAGCCAGATAGCCCAGTTGCGGGAAGTGGAAATCTTGTCGTTCTCCAGATTGAGGAACTCGTTTGCCGGCACGTTGTCCGGCAGGATATAATCTCCGTGAGCCTTGAGCATCGTCGGGAACACGATGCAGTGGAACACGATATTGTCTTTTCCGATGAAGTGCACGAGTCGCGATGTTGGATCCTGCCACCATTTCTGCCATGTTCCCCAAGTCTCGGGATTGGCGTCGCAGAGTTCCTTCGTGTTCGAGATATATCCGATAGGGGCATCAAACCACACATAGAGCACCTTGCCGTCGGCTCCCTCCACCGGCACCGGGATACCCCAGTCCAGATCGCGGGTCATTGCACGTGGCTGCAGATCCATGTCGAGCCATGACTTGCACTGTCCGTACACGTTCGGTCTCCACTCCTTGTGTCCCTCCAATATCCACTTCTTCAGCCAGTCCTGCCATTTGCCGAGCGGCAGATACCAGTTCTTGGTAGGCTTCTTCACCAGGCCGTGGCCAGGGTTGTTCTTGTTGGTTGGGTTGATAAGCTCGTCTGGCGAGAGGGTGGCTCCACATTTCTCACACTGGTCGCCATAGGCTCCCTCTGCTCCGCATCTTGGACAGGTGCCCACGATGTTGCGGTCGGTGAGGAACTCTCCTGTCACCTCGTCGCAGAACTGGTTTTCGGTCTTCTCCTCCAGCTCTCCCTTGTCGTAGAGTGTGCGGAAGAAGTCTGATGCGAACTTATGATGTATAGCCGATGTCGTGCGGCTGTAGATGTCGAACGAAATGCCGAAGTCTTCAAACGACTTCTTGATGAGCGAGTGGTAGCGGTCTACCACCTCCTGAGTAGTGATGCCCTCCTTGCGTGCACGGATAGTGACGGGCACTCCATGCTCGTCGCTACCGCCGATGAACATCACTTCCTGTTTCTTCAGTCTCAGATAGCGCACATAGATGTCTGCCGGCACATACACTCCGGCGAGGTGGCCGATATGCACTCCGCCATTGGCGTATGGCAGGGCGGCGGTCACGGTGGTGCGCTTAAAATTCTTCTCTTCCATATATATAATAATGTATGGCCCGCAACCTGTCGATACAAGAGGGGCACGCACACTAATGGCTTGCAAAATTAATTATAAAAGGTGTAAAGACCTAAAGTTTTGGAATTTTTAACAAACACAGGACTTACTCCCTTCTCGCTCTCTTCCTCTCGTCCACCTCCTGGAAGTTCTTCTGACGAAGTTCGAAATCCACACCGAGATATTTCTCCCTCACGATGTCGTTGGCGGCAAGTTCCTCCGGACTGCCCTTGAAGAGGATCCTGCCCTCGAAGAGCAGATAGGCACGGTCGGTGATGGTGAGCGTCTCCTGCACGTTGTGGTCGGTGATGAGAATACCGATGTTACGGTATTTCAACTGCCACACCACATGCTGGATGTCTTCCACGGCGATCGGGTCAACGCCGGCAAACGGTTCGTCGAGCATGATGAACTTTGGGTCGATGGCGAGACAGCGGGCTATCTCCGTGCGGCGGCGCTCTCCTCCCGAAAGACGGTCGCCGAGGTTCTTGCGCACCTTATGCAGGTCGAACTCGTCTATCAGCGTCTCCAGTTTGGCAAGCTGCTCCTTGCGGGTAAGGTCGGTCATCTCGAGCACCGCCATGATATTGTCTTCCACGCTGAGTTTTCTGAACACGCTCGCCTCCTGGGGCAGATAGCCCACACCGGCACGTGCTCTTTTATACACGGGATAGGAGGTGATGTCATTGTCGTCGAGATAAATATGACCGGCATTGGGCACAATGAGTCCGGTGGTCATATAGAATGAGGTGGTCTTGCCGGCACCGTTCGGACCGAGCAGTCCCACAATCTCGCCCTGCTTCACGCTTATAGACACGTCGTTGACCACCGTGCGCTTGCCATACTGCTTCACGAGGTCTTCGGTGCGCAGCACCATTCCCCCGCTCTTGTTCTCCTGCTTTATATTCTCGCTGTCGCTCATTATATAGTTTGAATATCGTTATGTCTTTCCGTCAGCAGCGCCCGGACTCGTGTCTTCACTCGCCGTCCGCCACAATACGAACTGCAAATATACCCAATAATTTACAAAGAGAGCCTCTCCCTCCCACATTTCCTCTTCATCTTAATTCTTTTTAACCCCTATCAATCATTAGGGCTTGAATGGAATTTGACTTTTAAGGAGTGCTGACTAATCCGTGATTCTCGGCTATCCTTGATATTTTTAACGGAATCCATCACCGCAGGTCGACGAGCACTATACACTCACTGATATTGCCATTCCGTGTTTCTCACAGAAGACTGATTTTCATCGATTTGTCATTAATCAGAGTAATCTGCACCAACCAGTCTTTGACAGAACCAGAGTAACCTGCATCAACCAGTCTTTCACAGAACCAGAGTAATCCGCATCTCCCCTTCGGGGGAGAACGAGAGGGGGCTGAAGTGATTGACTGAAGTGATTGGCTAAAGAAGTCTTTGACAAAGTAGAGTGAAATCCGTTTAAATTTTTGTCCATCGCCAAAGGCGCATGGACACTATATTATCACAGATATAATTTTCCGTGTTGCCGTTGTGTCCCCAGCCTTCGGCAGGGACACAAATCAAAAAAAGAAACACGGATAGCACTGACTTTACACGGATCAGTCTTTACACGGATTCATTTTTTGAAATATTGAGCTAATGATTCTTGGATTTTGGTTATGGATTTAGTTGGATTTGCAAGTGCTGGAGCACTTCCTTTCCTGGCGGTATCGGTGTTGACACTCAGCATATCGACATCAGCCCCCACCTAGACTCCCCCGAAGGGGAGGGACAGATAGTCTTGGTTCGTCTCAAACAAGTGTAATAAGCAAATTTAAACCCACCAATTTTTCGTAAAGTTGACCCACCAGCTTATTTTTCCCTATTATTACTGTTTTTCTTATCAAAAATAGTGTGTCTGTTCTCCATTCTGTAGCTGTTCCCTTTTAAGTTTATCACCTCACATTTGTACAGCAGACGGTCCAGCAAAGCTGACGCTATCACTTCATCATCAAGCGTCTGCGCCCACTCTGTCGGGGACTTGTTCGTAGTTATGATTACGGACGTGCATTCATGCATGGTGTTGATGAGATTGAAGAAGCCGGCGGCATCTTCCTTGTTCATGGGGAAGAGCATGATGTCGTCTATCGCCACGAGATCTGCCTTTGCAATCCTGTTGTAGCTGGCCATTGCCGTCGGCGAGATGGACTTCATCTTGATGATGGTGACAAGTTCTTCCATGGTCATCATGTAGGCCTTCCTGCCGTTCTTTACGGCCTCATATACAAGACCGCCTGCAATAAACGTCTTGCCCGTACCGCTGGGTCCCATCAATATGATGTTGTAGGCCTGGTCCAGCCAGTCGAGTTCTCTGAGTTCCTTCATTTCCTGTCTGTTTATGCCTGTGGAGTAGTTGAAGTCAAATTCGTCAAGATCATGGCGTGAGGGCAGGTGTGCAAGGGCGAGGCGGCGTTTCTGTTCACGTTCCATACGCCCGTTTACTTCATTCCTCAGCACCTGCGCAAGGAACTCCGCATACGTGGGCTTTTCTATCTGTGCCCGGCAGATGGTCCTGTCCAGGTCCACCCTGACATAATGCAGCCTGAGCTGTGTGGCGCAGTCTATTATTGTCTGTTTCTCGTTCATACGTCAAAATATTGTTCAAATGATGTTATTGATGTACGGTTGGGGCATATGTCGTTCACATTCTGTGGGGAATGGAGGTTCTTGGAGGCTGCCGGCAGTGCAGACACATCGTGGCTGATACGTATGCTTTCCGAGGCTTCCATAAACATGCGGGCGTTATAGGCCTTGCTTGCGATACATCTGACAAGGGCTTCCTGGAGGACACCTGGCTTATAGGCGTACATCTGGCTTATGATATAGCTGAGGTTCTTGCTGTAATAGCGGGGCTTGCCTTGATAGATGCCTGCAAGGAAGATGTCAAGAACCTCCGTATCTCCTATATATCCATGTATTTTCTGCTCCTTCTCCGTAATGCCTTCACCGCGTATTGTCCTGTGGGACGGATCCTGTATGAGTGCGCCCCTGACCTCGGAGAGGTGATGTATGGCAAGTGTCTTTCCGGTCTCCTTGCTGTAGATGTGCAGGCGGCCTTCCAGTTCTTCAACCAGGACTCTTGTACCGGCATTCCTGTACGTGCCGCTGGGGACCGTGTAGTAGCAGCAATGGTAGCTTATGGTGTTGTCCTTGCGCACGTTGTACTCCCGCATTTCCTGCCTGGGAGGATTCGGCGTCCCGTAATAGGGCTGCAGGAACGCCCTTTCTTCCCCGAACACCTCGGAGGGGATGCGGTATATGCCATGGTGCATGGAGCCGTTGCCGGTACGTTCAAGCCATGAGAGGCATTCCTCATTGAGCTTGTCTATGCCTGCAAACTCACGGCCACGCAGGAAATTGTATTTCACATACTTGACCACATTCTCCACCTTGCCCTTGCTCTCCGGGTCGGACTTGCGGCAGAAGACCGTCTCGAAGTGCTGCTGGCTGACAAAGGCACGGAAGCCGTTGGTCAGTATCAGGTCCCCCATGTTCTCGTCATGCAACAACACCTTGTCCTGGTCGTAGAGCAGCTTCCTGGGACGGCCGCCATAGTATTCAAACGCCAGCTCATGGGCATATACCGCATTGGCTGTATTGAATGGAGTAGGACTGAAATGCACGAATTTGTAGCGTGAACGGCTCAATACCATTACAAAGAAGTACACTTTCAGGTGTCTTCCGTCCGTGCGCTTCATCCAGTATTCGCCAAAATCCACCTGTGCATACTCGCCAAAGGGAAGTTCCGGAAGCTTCTCGTAGGGACGGGGAGGCTTGTCGAATTTCGGGATGCCATGCTTGGCACGCAGGTGTACTACATAATTGAAGATGGTCTTGCTGCAGACATCCTTCAGATTGTCACCGTAACGTTCTTTCAGGTGGTCTTCTATCTGCTTGCTGGAATAGCTCGGGCAGGACCGGAGTTCATCAACGATGAAGCCTTCATACTCGTCAAGCTTGCGGTTATAACTGCGCCTGTAGGCGTCACTCGACACAAATTCAGATTCGGACATGCGTACATAGCTGCTCACACGATGTCGGTCTATGCCAAGATTGCGAGAAATCTGGCTGAAGTTCTGTCCTTTTGAAAATAATTCATTAACTTTGTACCACATTATTAATTTCTTTGCGGAGTTGATAGTGGGAGAAGTGTTCATTTTTGTTTTATTTTTTTGTTTCAACTACAAAATTAATGAATGCTTCTCTATTTTTTCCACATTTGCACTCCTTGTTTATAGTATTTTTCGTTGGTGGTTTAACTTTACGAAATTTTGGTGGTGCAAAGTTACGTATTACAACATGTCAGATAAAACTCATCTTATATCCCCCTAACGTGGGGAATGAAACCCCACATTGGGGGGTGATGTTCCCCACGCTGTGGGGGAAAAATCAGGGTCAGGAAACATAGTTGGAAACTTGCCATATGTAAGGAGCAAGTTTATTCATTTCATACTATAAAACGATAATCGAAGAATGGTATATGGTGTATTTACTCACTTGTCAACAGGAAAAGATTAGGCTTAATGGAATAAAATCGCTAACTTTGCGTTTGGAAACAATAATAAGAAGAAAGGAAACGATTATGAAGATTTTGCAGAGTTCAGTGTTCCGTGCCATCTGTGCCATTGTTGTTGGCGGAATGCTAATCAAGAATCCGGACAGTACGGTGAAAGGCATTACGATAGCCATCGGTGTGCTTTTCCTCATCTCCGGCGTCATATCATGCGTTGTGTATTTCAATGCCCGTATGCACAGTGCCGACAATGAGGTTTACGATTCCAACGGCAGACTCCTCGTCGGCGGCAGACCGGCATTCCCTATCGTTGGTTTGGGCAGCGTGATTCTCGGTTTCATATTGGCGCTTATGCCGGGAGCTTTCGTCACATCGCTGATGTATGTGCTCAGCGGCATATTGCTGCTCGGAGCCCTCAATCAGTTTCTTGTGCTTATTCAGGCCCGCAAGTTCGCACGTCTGCCGATGTGGTATTGGGTGTGTCCTTCGCTGATATTGCTCACTGGCATATTTGTTATGGTGAAGCCGATGGAGTCGGCAGGACTGCCATTGCTCATCATCGGATGGTGTCTGCTGTTTTATGGTGTGTCAGAGTGTATCAGTGCGTTCAAGATACATCAATACCGTCGCATGCTGTCGAAAAGCGACAAGGCAAGTGACGGTGAAAAAGAATAAGCCCGAATCGGTCGTTAGGGCTTGCTTGGATTTTGTTCTTTTAGAAGAGTGGATTTTGTTTGGCTTTTAATGAGTAATAGC
>ENA-OUQH01001383-OUQH01001383.1-human-gut-metagenome-genome-assembly--contig:-NODE-1383-length-16309-cov-5.427895_pt1 | contig 16309 bp, 16 predicted proteins | sample MGYA00237948_ERZ548828 | MGnify/ENA primary metagenome ERZ548828 (study PRJEB26490, sample SAMN05194711) | human gut metagenome | biome: terrestrial biome; feature: human-associated habitat; material...
CTTCCAAGCTGGATACGTGGGTTCGATTCCCATCACCCGCTCTCTTTCAGGAAACCGTTTATCCGGTTTCTTTTTTTATACTCTTTTTACGAATCCCCTGCCACGTAAAAAGGACGGCTGCATCTGCAGTCGTCCTTTATATCATGTATGGGTAATAAAACTCGCTTAAAAAAGATCTACACTTCCAAAAAACTTGTCGTTGATTACATAATATGCCTTATACTCTTCCGGCTTTACATAAATATTTAATGTCTTAATACATCCGGCACGATGTCCCTCAGCTACAAACTGTTTCTTTACCTTATCCTCAAGTTCACCAAGATTTGCAGCACTCTGCTGATACTGAACAATAATTTCTGTCTTTGCCGGCTGTTTTTCTTTCTTCGCCTTTGTCGCAGCTTTTGCTTTTGCTGCTTTCTTCACAACAGGCTCTGCCTTCTCGACAACAGCTTTTGTTGTTGCCTTTGCAGCTTCTTTTGCCTTTTCCTCTACAGCTTCTGCTTTCTTTGCTGCTGTCTCAGCAACATCCCCAACTTTTGATTCTGCCTTCTTTACAGCATCCTTAACCGCATTTTTAACTTCTGTCTTTCCCTCTGGTGTCTTCATCAGCTTCACATCAGAAACTGCTTTGTTTAACTTCTTCTCCTGCATAACGATTCCTCCTAACCAGAATTATTCACATACTAAAAATTTTTCAATTGCATCAAGTGCAGCTTCTTCATCGGCACCCTCTGCCACAATGTCAACTGACATTCCATCGGATGGATTAAATGCCATAATCCCCATAATGCTCTTTGCATTAATCCTGCGGTTATCGCTCTCCAACATGATATCACTGTCGAACTGACATGCTACCTGAACAAGTTCTGCGATTGGATTATCATGTCCCTCTGACACATTAGAAACGATCACATTTTTCTTACTCATACGCTCTCCCTTTCCAAAACTGTATAACACATTCTCAAATATATCTCACTTATCCGGGAATTGCAATATATGAACTTTATTTCTGTTAAATCTTCACGAATCATCCATAAAACCTTGTCCTTAATTGTTCATTTTTACAATGAAAATTAACGGTCCAAATAAGTAAAGAAAATGTATCCTGCTTTCCGGAACCAGTCATCCGCATCTTTATAACTTTTTGACCTCGTGGAATGGGTCTGCGGATCATAATAATAAATGCTTCCAGAGGAATATCCCGTCACTAATACGGCACTGTCTGTTCCGGTCATTGCAAATACCGGGCTGCCCTTGCTGACATAAAACAGAATCTCCTCTACTGTGCAGCCGGATATATCAAGAACAACTGAATCTTTTAATGTATTTTCAATCGCGCTTTTCGGGGTTCCTCCATTGTCAATCAGTTCTTTTACACTGAGCCCGTTTCCTCTGTAATTAAGCATGGCACTGACCGCCTGAACCACGGATGATGAACTCTTATCCGCATCGTTTACTTTCAGGCTGCTAAATGCCGTCTGTGCCGATTTACGCGCACGCATCCATACATACTGCTGCTTGGAATCCACCACAACTCCCATATGATTATTGGCGCAGACGATGGCATCCGCGATCTCATCGGTTGCAAGCAGCACATCACCTTTTTTGTACACATAAAAGTATTCCTGCGACTCCTTATTTTTCACGGAAACGTCACGCGGATTTTCGAGTAAAACAGATTTGGAAGTCAGCATTTTAATTTTGGATGCATCCGCCCCGTTTTTCATCACAAGCTGGTACTGTGTTTCCTTGCGATCTGTCACGGTTGATCCCACGGTAACTTTTTCTTCCGTGTCTCCCTCACGGTTCATGATCGCATCGGTTCCTGCAGCCACATAATGTCCGCCGGACTTTTTGATCAGATGAATGGTAATTGTATAATCCTCCACCGAAATGGAACCGATACTTCCCCTGGACGGTTCATACGTCTTTAAGATACTGTGTGAATTTTCGGAAGTATCCATGATAGTTAAATTTTTCATCGGGAAAACCGTATTTCCCGCTGCTGCAACCATCACCTTATCTTTCTTTGCTGCTCCGTAAATAAAATCTTCATCGATAAACCCAAGCGGAAGAATATACGCTCCCTTTTTTGCCTTGATATCATAGACAGAAGCATTTTTCAAATTCATCAGGTGAATCACATCGCTTTTGTATTCTTTGTCGCTATCTACCCACGCAAAATACTGATTCGATTCCGACACTTTATAACAGCTTTCTTTCAGATCTTTCACAAGCACTTCCGGAGTCCGCTTGTCCGTATCTATACTGTAAAGTTTCTGATCCATGATCAGGTAAAATGTCCCCTTTTCGTTCACATACATTAACTGCCCCATCTGTGCTTTGAGTATTTCATAAGAAACATCCGATGGGATAAAAATTTCTTCCTCTATAGTGTGTACCAGACCGTCATAATGATATACTGCCGTGCCCACTTCGCCTTCATGATCCCCACGGTTCATATATCCATATACAACAAAATCAATACTTCCCGCTTCATCCACACGGGCAATTTTGATATCATGCTGATCCCAGTTATCCCTCGCATTGATCCCCTCTGCCCCAAGGAAACTGAATACCTGTACAATCTTATTGTTTACACGGTCAAAGCACCAGAGTTCTCCCTGCTGTACAAACGCGATCACATCTCCGGTCTCACTTACAGCATATTCAATATTTTTGTCACGTATGCCAAGCTGGATCTGATTATTATCTGTAATAAACCGGTTTTCCCCACGGAAAATCTGATTTAAAGTACGCTCAAAATTTAAGACATACATACGGGATTCCGTCATACGCAGACGATAATATTCTTCCACATTATAATACTCGGTTTCCCCGCCGGTTCCTTTGGTGGTCACCACATACCGGAGTGTGATCACATCATAGGAATCATTGACTTCCTGGAAAGATGCCTCGAGTTCTCCCATCTGCTCCGGTTTTAAATCTGCCCAGGTAATCTGGTTTAAGGTACAGCTTAAATCCACATAATTGAGCGTGCTGGTATCGCCTGTTGCCGCATCCATATATTTCGGAATAAATTTATTTGCATCATCCCGGAATGTATATTCATGAAACTGCAGTGCAAAATCCATACATGCCTGGGTATCGTCGTTTTGTGTCTGCATCAACCGGGTGTAATACCGGATCTTATTTTTTCCTGAAGCAAGAATAACAATCAGTTCATATTCTTCCCCTTTTCCGAGAATATTCTGGATTTTCAGGTTTGCAGAGATTTCATTATTTTTTTCTTTGATCTCCTGTGCATTTCCCTTTGCAACCAGCCGGGAATCATCAAGACTCCGGATTTCATAAGCAATGCCTCTGATTTTTTGTCCATATGTATTAATTTTCAGCGGAAGCAGTCGTGTATGGTCTACCGGCACAATTCCATCCCGCATCTTTGTAATATTCATTTCCGATACGTATCCGTGCAGCTGTGCCACGCTGTTATTTCCTTCATAAAACTGGACGATGGGAAGGGTTGCCTCCTTCATCGCCGTTGTCATATCTTTATTATCCTGATTGGTTATGATACTGAAAACAATCAGTGCTGCCAGAAAAAGCCCTGACAGCACCACTGGTTTAATTACTTTCCTGTTCATTTATCTTTTCCTTCTTACTATGGCTGTAATTTCCGCCGTTACATCCATCTCCTGCATCTGCGATGCCGGCAGCGCCGTTTGCACATTTCCGCACCAAACAGCACACCGATCATACTGCAAAGCCACGGATTCCCACATTCCCGTTCCTGTGTTGTCATAGTTTCTCCGGCGATAGAAGCCGGAACCATTTCGAAATATGATGCCGCCTGCATGTTTCCTTCGATCCAGTTCTCTTTCTTTTTCTGCACTTCGGACAGCTTCCGGTAAATTCCATCAATTTCCATCTGTATCATCAGGCGGTCCGGTTCCTCATCGTAGATGCGGCTTCCCTCATACTCCAGCTGGTCAAGCCTCTGTTCCACCAGCTCCATGATCTCTTTTGTCTCTGCCGGATAGTACTGTTTCATTCGTTCCATATCTTTTTCATATTCCATCTCTGTCAGGTACATACTCTGCATCGGATATGTCATATAAAACGGAATCTTTGGGTAAAAATCGTTTGAATAATCCACTTGCATGCTCCATCCTGTCATCATTATAGACTATGCCATGCAACGGTTTTTTGTGCTTATTTTCCTACTATTTTTAAGCATATCTGCTCGTATTCCGGATAATTTTTGTGCCGCATTTCCGTTTCCAGTACTCCCTGTGCATTCTTATGGAAATGATATAAATTATACACACCCTTACGGTAGGCATAGTCCTCTCCATTATCCTGAAAATGATCGTAAGAAGCCTCTCCCGGAGTTGTCAGCAGATACAGCGTACGGTACGGCTTTTCTCCAACATACGCCATTTTTTCATACATCGGGATCATCGTTCCTTCTTTCAGGTACATCGGGCACAAATCAATCGGTGCATCCCGCAGGAAATACTTTCCTCCGGTAATTTTCTCTCCGGTCCAGTAATCATACCACTCCCCTTCCGGCAGATACACCATTTTCTTCGTGGCTCCCTGCTCCAATACCGGGGCAACGAGGAGATTTTCTCCTACCAGGAACTCTCCATTGAGGTTATAGGTTTCCGGGTCCTTTGGATAATGTAGAACCAGAGGACGCATAACCGGAAGTCCAGTCTGTTCTCCCTGATAAAACAGATCATACAGATACGGAAGGAAACGATAACGCATCTTTACATATTTTCGATAGATTCCCACCACCTGATCATCAAACTGCCACGGCTCCTGTCTGCGTGTTCCCTGACAGGAATGATTTCGAAACAGCGGAGAAAATACGGCAGCCTCAATCCACCGGGTCAGAAGTTCCGGGGTCGTATCCGCACCGAATCCGCCAATGTCGGTTCCGGCAAACGCAAATCCGCTCATACCGAGATTACACAGCTGCGGCACCATCATCTGCAGGTGCGACCACAGACTCTGATTATCTCCGGTCCACACGGTCGCATATTTCTGTGTTCCTGCATACGCTGCACGTGTGATAACAAACGGACGCTTATCGGAAAGTTTCTGCAGTCCCTCAAAGGTCGCACGGCTCATATAATGTCCATATACATTGTGCATTTCCGCATGATTTGTCGTACGCTCCTCATCATGAAATACAACATCCTGCGGCAGCTCGCCACGGAAACTTGCCGGCTCATTCATATCATTCCATACACCGTCCACACCGATGTCGACCAGAAACTTATGGTGTTTTCCCCACCAGTCGCGTACTTTGCGGCGTCCAAAATCCGGATAATTTGCATCTCCCGGCCAAACCTCATTGACATAGGTAGTTCCCTGTGTATCGGTCGCAAAATATCCGTTTTCTTCGCCTTCTTTACACATAAAATAGTCCGGATCGACTTTGGTTCCCGGATCAATGATCGTAACCGTTTTAAAGCCCTGTTTTTTTATTTCCGCAATCAGATCCCCAGGTTTTCCGTACTTTGCATCATTCCATGTAAACACACGATACCCATCCATATAATCAATGTCAAAATGAATGGCATCACACGGAATATCCAGATCACGGAAATGTTCTGCCACATCACGGATATCTTCTGCGCACTGATAGCCCCAGCGGCTCTGCTGGTATCCAAGCGTCCATCGCTGCGGCAGCGGTGTCCGCCCGGTCAGATATGTATATTCTTCAATCAGATCCGTCAGTTTTTCTCCACCCAGGAAGTACAGATCCAGATTGCCATCATCCGCGCCGTAAAAATAATATTCCGGATTTTCTTTGCCCAGATTGAGATAGCTGTGGAACGTATTATCAAAAAACATGCCATATACGTCATTCTTTTTCTTGCAAAAGAGCACCGGAATCGACTTGTACAGCGCATGATAGTCCTCATTGTGTGCCTGTGGAATATCGGAATTCCAGTTCTCATACTCATAATTTTTTTTATTCAGGAATCCGGTCTTATCACCCAGACCGTAAAAATCATCCCCCTCGTCCAGATCAAACATCATCTGTACCGGATAATCATGTGCGCCCAGATTCGACGTATCATGCCCTTCCGACTCCAGAATCTGTTTCATCTGCTCACTGACTTCCCCGCAAACACTTCTGCCCTGCCGGTGTGTCCGGACAAGCGGAGTCCCGTCCGGTCTCGTAATCACCATTTCCAGATTTTCTCCAAACTGCATCCGGATCTTATCGGTTGCAATTACCAGATCTTCTCCTTTTTGCTCTGCCGTCAGTTCTGTCGCAACCGCCTTGTCTCCATCAATGGCCTTAGAATAATGTTCCTTTGTTCTGTAAGGCACAAAAATATTGACAATATCATCCCTTATGGCTTTCACCACCAGTTTTTGCTGTTCATACTTCACACAAATCTCATTTCCATCCTGTCGGAAGGACATAATTTTTCCTGCTGTACTCATTGTTTTCCCTTTCCGTTACTCTGTTTCCTGCGTTGTTGTATCCGGTTCCTGATCGGTAACATAGTCTGAACTGACATATCCTTTTTGGCCGTTATATTCTGCCTGCACCCATCCGTTTTCTTCTCCCAGCAGTGTCAGCTTCGTTCCCGTCACGAGAACGGTAAGAATTTCACTGTCTGTATTCGGCTCTGCACGGAAATTTACGCCATCCGTGCTTGTCCATACACTCTGTCCGTCTTCGTCCAGCGGCTGTTCCGTTACCGGTGGCAGATTGCTGTTGTCTGCCGGCGGTGCATTATTTGTGATTTCCGTTTCCGGTGTCTGGTTTTTCCCTGCATTCCGCCCATGAAGCCATACGATAAGTGATATAATTCCTGCAAGCAGTGCTGCGCAGATTATGGCAAAAATAATTCTGGCAATAATGACGTCTTTTCTGTGACTTGCTTTCATGATCGTTGTCCCTCCCCTTCATCTTCTGTACATATAATTGTGGTTTTCCCTGGATCTACCTTGTCTTTTTCCAAAATCAGTTTTCCAATCTTATCCGCCCGGATGATTCCGCCGGAAGGATTGAGCACACTGTCCACGGTATTTACAATCTGTGCATCCACCGTGGAATACTCAAATGCCAGTGTCGTATTAATCAATTTACAGTTCACCATTTTCAGATTTTCTATATAACACATGCCCTGCAGGCTCTCAATCGTACAGTTGACAAGTGTAAGATTTCTGGCATTCCATCCCAGATATTCTCCCGAAATAAAACTGTCATACACAGTAACATGATTGCTGTTCCAGAATGCATCTTTGGAAAGCATGCGTGCATGATGGATCTCCATGTTTTCCACACCATCAAATGAATAATTTCCAACCAGTTCAAAATGATCCAGCTGCATATTTTTACAATTCATGGCAAAATAATCCCCGTGCGCCTGCACATAGGACAGGTTTACATCGGTACAGTTCCAGAGGGTTTCCTCTGCATTCGGGAAATTTACATTGGTCAGGGTTACTCCCCTGCAACGGCGGAAATTTTTTGGTGCTTCTACAATGGAATCTCTTACCGAAATATCATCGGTATACCATACCCCGGCCCGCGCCATGTCAAACCAGGTACATTCCTTTACATCGACATGTTTGCAATACCAGAGCGGATATTTCCACCGGAACAGACAATTATCCAGATAAAGACTGCTGCTCTCCTTCAACGGGGATTCCCCATCCTCAAACACACTGTCATATACCGCCAGATTTTCAGACTGAAACAGTGCGCGTTCTCCTGTTAATTTCTGCTGACGAAGCACCTGCCGTGCCGTGTCAAATTTATCGTTACTCATTTTTTATTCCTTCTTTTTCAGCTTGTAATGATTGGGTCTGCTAGTTATTTTACCACGAGATCACCGGAACATTCAAGTATGCTACTCTAACAAAAGCTCCTCGACTGTGACAAACGAATATCCCTGTTTCTGCAAGGTATCTATGACCGTAAATGCCGCCTGTACAGATGACGCCGAAGCATCGTGAAGCAGAATAATATCCCCCGGCTTAGTATCCTTTAAAACTCTCTGAACCACAGTATCCGCATCGGTCGTTGCCCAGTCCCGCGGATCTACATTCCACAGTACTTCGATCAGATTTACCTGCGCATCCAGTTCCTTCTGCCAGCATCCGTAAGGTGGACGGATATATCCTGCATATTCTCCCGTCACATCATAAATCGCCTTCTGTGTTTTTTCAATCTGCTGCAAAGTGCATGCCGTTCCCACTTCCTTAAAATTAACATGTTTATAAGAATGAACACCGATCAGATGTCCGTCATCATGCATCCGTCTGACGACATCCGGATACTGTTTTACCTCTTCTCCCAGCAGAAAAAAAGTGGCTTTTACACCACGTTTTTCTAATCCGTCCAGCAATTTCGGTGTATATTCCGGATTCGGCCCGTCATCAAAGGTAATTGCAACTGTTTTCATTTCTTTCTCCACTTTCTCCGGCTGCAGTGTCATTGTACTTACAACAGCCGCTGCGTTTCCAATGCTGTATGACAGGAAAAGAAACAGTGCATACCCCACATATCTTTTCCATTGTTTTTTGTCTGCCATTTCATACCACACAAATTTCCTGCTTAGTATATCGTATGAATTTAATCATAAAAAATATGTTGTCCTTATTCTGAATCATAAGTTTCCCTGCTGATGCCCTCCCCGAGCATCATCCGTTCCTCATGCTGCATTTCTTTTTCCCGGATGGCGCGTTCATAACCGGTCAATGCTGCAAACGGAGAAAACTGTGCGGCCCGGTCTTCCGATGGCATCTGCGGATGCTTTTTCGAAACCGGATGCGGCAGATCTATGATGTCATCATAACGATGCGTATTTTCCAGCCGGTTCATGCCCGATGTCCTCCAATCTGTCCGTTGCGCTGCCGCATGGTTGCCCCTTCTTTGAAATTGGTTCCTTTTAAAATGGCATTTTTCCCATAACGCTGCTTAATGGAAAGCATGGCTTTCTGCATCTGTTTTTCCTTCTGCAATGCCTGCTTTTGTGCCTTCTGTTCCTCGGTTTCTTCCGCAAAATCAAACAGGCTCATCTGCTCATACGTCTGTTCTTTTTGTGCCTCCTGCTCTGTGCGTACATGGCATGCCGTAACATAGATCCTGCGGATCAAAAGATCCGGATTTATAATTCTGTCATATAATTCCAGTGTTTTTTCTACTACCGTAATGGCAGAAGATGTATGATTTTGCAAATTTGCCGTCCCATGCGCATGCTTTGGAATCTTTCTTCCGTAACGATCCGTAGTCACTTCCCCGTGATATCTTTTTGCCCGCACCGGGTCTGTCAGATTTTCGATATCATAGCCAACCGTCAGCACTATCTGATCCGTCACGAGTCCATGCTCCACCAGATCCAGTACCAGCTGGTCTGTCATTTCCTGCACAACAATCCTTGCTTTATCTGCCGGGTACGGACACTGCAATACCTGTCCCGATCCGGAACTGTTCGCCTGCGGACGATACGCTTTGATCTGTGCAATCGTGCACGGTTCGTACCCCCAGGCATGATCAATCAAAAGTTCTGCATTCACACCAAACAGTTTGTAAAGCAGATCTTCACTATAATAATCTGTTTCTTTTCCGATGGAGCAGCGCGCCACATCTCCCATGGTATACATTCCGTTTTCTGCCAGTTTCTTCGCATATCCCGGTCCGACACGCCAGAAATCCGTGATCGGCCGGTAGTCCCAAAGCAGTTTACGGTAACTTTTTTCATCCAGCTGGGCAATGCGCACACCGTTTTCATCCGCATCGATGTGCTTTGCCACAATATCCATTGCGATTTTGCACAGATACAGGTTGGTTCCGATCCCGGCAGTGGCCGTGATCCCGATGTGATCCTGCACATCCAGAATGATAGTCTGCGCCAGCTGATAAGCTGTCATTCCATAGGTTTTCAGATAATGTGTCACGTCCATAAACACTTCATCAATCGAATATACATGAATATCTTCCGGCGCCACATATTTCAGATATATATCATAGATCCGCGTACTGTATTCCACATAAAGTGCCATCCGCGGAGGTGCCGCAATATACGACAATTCCGGCTCACCGGTTTTTCGGCTGCGGTTTACCTGTTTTACTTTCTGAACCACTTCAAAAAGCCTGGCTCTTCCCGGAATCCCATATTTTTTCAGGGATGGAGAAACTGCCAGGCAGATGGTTTTTTCCGTGCGGCTTTCATCCGCCACCACCAGATTGGTGGTCAGCGGATCAAGTCCACGCTCCACACATTCTACGGATGCATAAAATGATTTCAGATCAATTGCGATATACTGCGGCATACCTTTCCTCTCCCCAAACAGACATTCGTGTATGCTCTCATTATATCAAAATCCGATAAGATTGCAACGCTATTTACATTCCGTCACAAACACTTCACATTTCTCTAAAATCAGCTTATTTTCAGCATTTGTTCGTTTTTTATTTGATAAAAGTACCTTTTTTGCCGGAACTTCCCAATCCAGTTCTATGGTATCTGTTCCAAAATTTGCCGCTACCAGAACCCGGCGCCCCTGCAGGATGCGGTAATATGCCATTACGTGATCTGCATTCTCATATGCCGGCTCAAATTTTCCATAAGTAAACAACTCCCGATATTCCCCGGATTTGCGCAATGCGATAAGCTTTCTGTAATAATGCAGAACCGAATCCGGCTGCCCTTCCTCTTTTTCCACATTGATCACCGGATAATTATCATTGACTTTCAGCCATGGAGTTCCCGAGGTAAAGCCCGCCTGCGGCGCATCCTTCCACTGCATCGGCGTCCGTGCATTGTCCCTGCTCATGGCCGAACATACGGCAAGTGCTTCTGCATCCGAAAGTCCGGCCTCACGCGCCACCCTGTACTGGTCTTTGGTACTGATATCATCGAATTCATCCACACTGTTCCATCTGGCATTCTGCATGCCAATCTCCTGCCCCTGATAAATAAACGGAATTCCACGCAGCAGAACACTTACTGTACCAAGCATCTTTGCCCCGTCCGCATTTTGCGCATAATCCGGCAGAAAACGGGAAACGCCGCGCGGCTCATCGTGATTTTCAATGATATTTGCCTCGAACCCGACATTCTGTACCCGCATCTGGGAATCTGTGATTGCTTTTTTCCACGCATCAAAAGAAATTGGTGGCGCATCGTACCATCCGTGTTTCCCGTCACTGAGCATATGGGCGCTGAAATCAAAAATTGTAGAAAAATGTCCATTTTCTCCAATAAAGTCCGGCAGGTCTTCCACCCCAATGTTAAATACTTCCCCTACCGTAAATGCATCCTTTTTGGCAAATGTATGATTCTTTAAATCTTCAAGCAGCGCATCGACACCTTCTACATTTTCGACCATACGCCAACAGCTTGCCAGTCCATCGTCACCATCCGGCTCCATATCCGGAAATGCCAGATCTTTTTTAATATTGATGATCGCATCAATCCGAAAACCTGCCAGTCCTTTGTCCAGCCACCAGTTGATCATCCGGTAGATTTCTTCCCTCAGTTTTGGATTTTCCCAGTTTAAATCCGGCTGCTCCTTTGCGAACATATGGAAATAATATTTGTCCGATCCCGGTACCGGCTCCCAGCAGTTTCCCCCGAAATAAGAACGGTAATTGCTCGGTGGATTTCCATTCTTTCCCTTCCGGAAATAAAAATAATCGGCATACGGTCCGTCCGGATCCGCCAGTGCTTTCTGAAACCATTCATGCTTGTCGGAGCAGTGATTGACAACCAGATCCATAATCAGATACATATCTCTCTTTTTGGCCTCCGCAAGCAGTTCGTCGAATTCCTCCATCGTTCCGAATTCTTCAGCGATTGCATAATAGTCCGAAATATCATAGCCCTGATCCACAAACGGGGACGTATAGATTGGAGAAAGCCAGATAATGTCAACTCCAAGTTCCTTTAAATAGTCCAGTTTGGAAATAATGCCCCGCAGGTCACCGATCCCATCTCCGTTTGTATCGCAAAAACTCTTTGGATAAATCTGATATGCCACCTTGTCATGCCACCATTTTTTCTGCATGTCCATGTCCTCCTTCGCCTGTATCTCCATGTCCTTTGACAATTTGTTTCTGTAACATTATACTGTCATTATAGTTTGGAATTTCAAAATTATCTTGCATAATTCTTACTTTTTATAACACAATACTGCTCTCATAAGACAAAGGAGAATTTTCCATGAAACGGTTACAGACACTTGCCCTTGAACAGAAAGAAGATGCCCGTCACGGTGACGCAACCTTCCCCATACAGAAATATATCACTTCTTTAAAGCCGGATTATCCGGTCGTGACAACTCACTGGCACGAAGAGGCTGAATTTACACTCATCACCGAAGGAGATGCCAGCTACCAGATCGACCTTACTTCCTACGCTGTGGAAAAAGACGATCTGATTTTTATCCCGCCTCTGCTGCTGCACTCGGTCTCCCGCGGACAGTCTGCGCTTTACCAGTCCGAAACCTATGTGTTTCACATGAACTTTCTCGGTGGAAATGCGACCGATATCTGCTCCACCCGTTATCTGATGCCACTGACCAATGAAGAACTGTCGGTTCCCTGTCTGATCCGTCCGACCCATCCGGCTTATGTATCTCTGCGCAAAATTTTTGCACAGATCAGTTCTCTCTTTGCAAATCCGGTTGAGGGATACGAACTGTCCATTAAGGCATTACTGCTGCAGGTTATTTTCCTGCTCCTGCAGTACCGTACCCCGGACGGGAAACGATCTGTCGACACCGCAAACGCCTCTGAAAAATTAAAAACCGTACTGGACTATATCCATCTGCACTATGCCGAGCCGCTTACGATTGCCGGTCTCGCTGCCCAGTGCTATTTCAGCGAATATTACTTTATGCGTTTTTTCAAAAAACACATGAACATGACCGTAGTGGAATACCTCAACAATCTGCGATTGGAAAAGGCTGTAGAACTGTTTGAACAGGGAAACACCTCCATTCTGGAGGTCTCTCTCGCCACAGGATTCCACAACCTTTCCTATTTTCATAAAGTTTTTAAACGGAAATTCCACATGACACCCAGAGAATTTCTGAAAAAACTATCGTCTTTTTAAAAGCCCGTCACAAAAAGCCCGATATTTAATGCTGTAACTACAATTGCAATTACCCAGAGAACCATTTTAAGTCCGGTACTGTTTGCATACTTTCCCATCACTTTTTTGGACGAGGTAAGATAAATCTGCGTAAAAATAGTGATCGGAAGCTGTACTGCAAGAAGCATCTGGGAATAAATCAATCCCTGAAACGGAGACCGGATCAGCAGAATGATAAGCGCTGCCGGAATCATCGTAATCAAAACACCCTGTCTGGTTTCTTTCGTCGCAATATCATAAGGTTTATTAAAAATTCCGGAAAAAATCGTTCCTCCCGCCATCCCTGCGGTAATACTTGAAGAAAGCCCGGCAAGTAAAAGGGCAATGGCAAAAATCACCGTTGCTTCATTTCCAAGCAGTGGTGTCAGCATATTTCCCGCAGTCGTCAGATCATCCACCTGGTTTTCCCCTCTCTGATAAAACGTCGCCGCCGCCATGAGAATCATGGCGCTGTTAATCGCCCATCCGATGATCATGGAAAACAGCGTATCCTTAAATTCAAATTTCAATTGTCTCTGAATCACCGCTTCTTCTTTCAGATTCCACTTCCGGCTCTGAATGATCTCCGAATGTAAAAACAGATTGTGCGGCATGACAACCGCGCCAAGCACGCTCATGATAACCGGCATCGCATGCGATGGAAATACCGGTTTTACCCATCCTGTGGCGGCAGCTCCCCAGTCAATTTTCACCATACAGATTTCAATTAAAAAGCAAAAACCAATCAGAGAGACAAAAAGCATGATCAGTTTTTCGATCCTTTTATATGCATTGGTAAATTCACAGAACAAGCCCACGACAAGGATCAGCATGCTGCCCACTTTAATCGGAATGTGGAACAGCATCTGCAGTGCAATGGCACCTCCTAAAATCTCTGCCATCGCAGTCGCAATGGCAGCGGCTACCGCAGTCGCAAGAATCACGTTTTTTAATACTCTGTTTATGTAACGACTCGCTGCCTCAGACAGACACAATCCGGTCACAATCCCCAGATGCGCTGCATTGTGCTGTAAAATAATCAGCATAATCGTTGAAAGAGTTACCATCCAGAGCAGGGTATATCCATACCCCGATCCGGCTGCAATATTGGATGCCCAGTTTCCCGGATCAATAAACCCGACTGTTACCAGCAGTCCGGGGCCGATAAACTTCAAAATATTTAAATTGTCTTTTTTTTCTTTCCTGTTATTTTTATTCATACATCAGAAATCCTTTCTTTTCATACTATTCACGCAGTTAGTTTTAACTAACTGCATAATACACAAACATTGAACTTGTGTCAATGAAACGGCATTTTATTCCCGTTTTTTTATGCATAATTATTATTGACATGCGCACCAATATATCATAGTATTTATTTATGTTAGATATAGTTTTTAATACTACATTAGTTAGTTTTTATTTACACATTGTAAGAAAGGAGATTTTACTATGCAATTAACAATTCGGGAACCCGGAAGCGCCATCACACATTTTATCGGCTGCCTGATGGCTTTGATCGCAGCCTCACCACTTTTAATAAAAGCTCACGGAAATGCAACCTATATGCTTGCCATGACAATTTTTGCTACAAGTATGGTTTTATTGTACGCGGCAAGCACCATTTATCACAGTATCTGTCATGTATCTGCCAAAGTACTCCGGAATTTTCAGAAGCTTGATCACATGATGATCTTCGTTCTGATTGCCGGATCTTATACCCCTGTCTGCATGATCATCTTAGGCGGCAGAATTGGATATACCCTTCTGGCTCTTGTATGGGGAATTGCAGTGGCAGGAATCATTGTCAAAGGACTCTGGATCACCTGTCCGAAATGGTTTTCTTCCATCATTTACATTGCCATGGGCTGGACGTGCCTGCCGGTATTTGCCCGGCTGTGGACGGATCTCCCGCATGCCGCATTTGGCTGGCTTTTAGCGGGCGGCATCATCTACACCATCGGTGGTGTAATCTATGCTCTGAAACTTCCGGTATTTAACGCACTTCACAAATACTTCGGCAGCCATGAAATTTTCCATCTGTTCGTGATGGGTGGAAGTGTCTGTCACTTTATCTTTATGTATCATTATGTAATATGATCATTTATTTTCTGTCACGGTTCGCAGGTCTCCCTGCGAACCGTAACTATTTTTCCACTTTTGTGATCTGCTCTGTGGTGCAGTCATAAACATATTCTATTACCGGATCTTCTTCGGAACCGGACAGTTTCTCTGAACTTACTGCAAATGTTATCTTCTTTGCAGTAAATTCTTCCGGAATAATATAGCCATTTTCGTCATCAACATTCTGTGTGAATAACAGTTTATTATTCTTTCCGTTCCGGTCACAGCGATACACATTCATCTTATTCATGTGTGTTCCACCTTCCGGATAGGTCGCATAATATACTTTACCATCTGCAATCCGTGCTCCGGTAGTATCGGTTCCAAGCTTCTTTTTTGCTACCCCTGTTTTACCATGGTATGCTTTCGGTTTCAAATGGGTTAAGAAAAACGTAAGAATTTTCCATATTTTCACAAAAAACGGCTGATGCCTGCATAAAGCTGTTCAAATTTCATATACTGTTTCTAACAATTATAAAACCGTGAGGAATCTATGTCTTTAAAAACCAATCTGTTCCGTTTTATTTTTATTTCTGTACTGGGTGTTCTTCTCCATTTCACCTATGAATGGTCCGGAGATAACGCTGTCGTCGGGTTATTCTCAGCTGTAAATGAGTCCACCTGGGAGCATTTAAAACTTTTGTTTTTCCCGTTTCTGCTTCTGACCATCCTCGAAGTGCTGCTCCGCGGCAATATGCTTCCGGAACAGTTTCTCCCGGCAAGAGTTCTCGGTATCCTCGCCGGAATGGGCGGGATTGTGGTCGGATTTTATACGCTGCGGGGTGTGCTTGGCCGAAACTACGATGCTTTAAATATCGCTTTGTATTTTGCAGGGGTTCTTCTGGCATTGTTTTTCGAAAACAAACGGTATCGCAAGTCTTCTCTTCTATCGACGAAAGCCGCAGCCGCTGTCCTGCTGTTGCTTACGGTTGCCTTTTTCGTGTTCACCTATTGCCCGCCGGATATTGGATTGTTTTGGGATCCTACAGTCGGCCTTTGATGGTATAGTGCTACCACAGTCTCATCTGTACTTTCGTTGTCCCGATCCACACCCAATACATTTCTGCCATTCATATATATCGGAAATTTAAACCGGAGACCTTTTA
>ENA-OUQH01001387-OUQH01001387.1-human-gut-metagenome-genome-assembly--contig:-NODE-1387-length-16289-cov-9.403721_pt1 | contig 16289 bp, 19 predicted proteins | sample MGYA00237948_ERZ548828 | MGnify/ENA primary metagenome ERZ548828 (study PRJEB26490, sample SAMN05194711) | human gut metagenome | biome: terrestrial biome; feature: human-associated habitat; material...
CCCCGAAAGGGGCGGGCCTGGCGGGGGCTGTGCCCCCGCCTACGGCGGCCGAAGGCCGCCGGCCCTGCGGGCGTCCGGGATGCTGCAGAAGCCCGGAAAGGAAATCCCCCGGCAGAACCTTGGATTCTGTCGGGGGTGGAAAAAACGATGAAATTACAGGTCTGCGGGGCCGGAAGGATCCTGCTTATCCTCGTCCTCCTTGGGTTCCTCCATCGGCGGGGCCGGGGGCTCCTCATGGGGCAGGTGGAAATCCAAAGGGTCCACCGAGAAGCCCTGCTGGGCCTTCTTTTCCTCGGCGGCCTTCTGCTGAGCCTCCTTCTGCAGGCGGGCTCGCTCGGCCTTTTCGCGGGCGGAGGTCAACTCCTGCTCGGTGCGCTCGGCGGCCTCGCCAAAGGAGATGACGCCGCTCATGACTTCGGCGAAGAGATCGCCGTCGATCTTTTCGTACTTCATTAGGAATTCGGCCAGGGCATGCAGCTGATCCATATGCTCTTCCAGCAAGGAAACAGCCTTATTGTAGCCCTCATCAATGAAGCGACGGGCTTCCTCGTCGATCTGGCCGGCAACCTCCTCGGAATAATCACGGGCGTGGCCCAGGTCGCGGCCCAGGAATACCTCCTCCTGGTCGGAGCCGTAGATCATGGGGCCGAGCTTTTCGCTGAAGCCGTAGCGGCACACCATGGCGCGGGCAATCTTGGTGGCCCGCTCGATGTCATTGGAGGCACCGGTGGAGACATCCTCCAGCACCAGTTGTTCGGCCACGCGGCCGGCCAGCAGTACAGCGATTTCCTCCTCCATCCACTTCTTGGTCTGGTAGCTCACATCCTTCTCCGGCAGAGCCAGGGTAAAGCCGCCCGCCCAGCCGCGGGGAACAATGGAAACCTGATGCACCTTATCCTGCTGGGGGCAGTAGTAGGTGACGATGGCGTGGCCGGACTCGTGGTAAGCGGTCAGGCGGCGCTCCTTATCGGTGATGACATGGCTGCGCTTTTCGGGGCCAACGGCGACCTTCAGGGTGGCCTCCTGGATATCCTCCATGGTGATGGCCTTGCGGTTCTTCCGCGCCGCCAGCAGTGCAGCCTCATTGGTGAGGTTTTCAAGATCCGCGCCGGTAAAGCCACCGGTAAAGCGGGCGATCACGGCAAGGTCCACATCCGGGCCAATGGGCTTATTGCGGGTATGGACGCGAAGGATCGCCTCGCGGCCCTTCACATCGGGATAATTGACGGTGATATGGCGGTCAAAGCGGCCGGGACGCAGCAGAGCGGGGTCCAGGATATCCTTGCGGTTGGTGGCCGCCATAACGATAACGCCTAGATTGGGCGCAAAGCCATCCATTTCCACCAGCAGCTGGTTCAGGGTCTGCTCACGCTCATCGTGGCCGCCGCCCAAACCGGAGCCGCGGTGACGGCCCACGGCGTCGATCTCATCGATGAAAACAATGCTGGGCGCGCTCTTTTTGGCCTGTTCAAACAAATCGCGGACACGGGAAGCACCCACGCCGACGAACATCTCTACAAAGTCGGAGCCGGAGATGGAGAAGAACGGCACACCGGCCTCGCCCGCGACGGCTTTGGCCAGCAGGGTCTTACCGGTTCCAGGAGGGCCCATGAGCAAAACTCCCTTGGGAATACGGGCGCCCAGCGCATTGAACTTGCCGGGGTCCTTCAGGAACTGGACGATCTCCTCCAGTTCCTCCTTTTCCTCATCGGCGCCGGCCACATCATCAAAGGTAACACGGTTGTGGGGATCCTGCTGCTTGGGCTTCAGCTTGGCAAAGGCCATGGGGTTGCCCCCGCCGCCAGAGCGCTTCATGAGGATATACCAGAAACCGCCCATGAGCAGCACGGTGAGCAGCAGCGGCAGCATATCAAACCACCACGGCATCGCCTCGGCGGCATCATAGTACTGCTTGATGGGTGCATCGGGATGCTCGGCATTATACTCATCTACCAGGGCGTGGGTATCCTGCAGGAACAGGCTGAGATTCGGCACACTGTAGGTGATGGTGGTCTTTTTCTCATCATTGAGCTGCATGGTCAGCTCGCCGGTGCCAAAATCCAGCTCATACTCCGCCACCTGCTCATTCTTAAAGTAATCGATGATGGTGCGGTACTCCACCTTGGGCTGGGCGGTATTCATGCTGAAAATGCGGACCGCCATGTAGAAGAACAGCGCAATGAGCACTACCGGGACGATCCAGTTTCTCTTTTTGGGTGACAATGACTTCACTCCTGTCTTGGGCAGATTTGATTATTCGTGGGAATAAACGCTGGGGGAAAGGACGCCGATGTAGGGCAGATTGCGGTATTCCTCGGCGTAATCGAGACCGTAGCCCACCACAAAGGCATCGGGAATGGTGTAGCCGACATAATCGGCGTAGATCTCCTGCTCCCGGCGGGCGGGCTTATCCAGCAGCACGCATACCTTCAGGGAGGCGGGATTGCGCTCCTTGAGCATCTTGGTGAGCTGGTGCAGGGTGTTGCCGGTATCCAGAATGTCCTCCACGATGAGGACATTGCGGCCGGCGATATCGGAATTAAGATCCTTGGCCACATGGATATTGCCGGAGGAGGTGGTGCCGCTGCCGTAGCTGGAAACGGACATAAAATCGATATTGATCTGGCGGTCGATCTGGCGCATGAGATCGGTGACGAAAACGATGGCGCCATTGAGGATACCGACGATTAAAAGATCCTTGCCCTCGTAATCCTTGGTGATCTGCTCGCCCAGACGCTTGCATACGCCCTGCAGCTCCACCTCATTGAACATTACCTTGCAGATGTCCTTATCCATTCTCATGGTGTTTTTTCCTCCTGGCACTCAATTATCACATATTGTCCGGTTTTTTCGGTCACAGCAGCGCGGGAATCGCTGCTGAGGCCTTCGGCCCACAGCACACCGTTATCATCCGCCAGTACCGCCAAAGCGGGGCGCAGCGACGCCGGAATGCCGGCGGCGGCCCAAGCCTCTCCCAACGGGAGCGGCTTCCCTGTTTTGGCTGTGCGGATGCGGTCGCCGGGGCGGCGGGTACGCAGAACCGAATTACCTATTATCTTATCACAATCCACCACATTTTTTAAGAGGGAAATGTTAAATTTTTCGGACTGTTTCGCAACTATTTTGTTGCAAAGCGTCAGTTTTATCCGTTTTTGCCGGCCAAAGGGCAGAATGACAACCTTTTGCGGCAAGGGGAACGGCACCAAAACCGGCGGGATGCCCCCCGGCGGCTGGTAACTCAAGAGCGCCCAGCTGCCCTCGGCGATGAGGTACCAGGCCCGCTCTGCGATATCCAGCTTGCCGCCGGAGCGGAGGGTCTCCTTCATGCGCGCCAGCACAGCGGCCGAACGGGGCAGGCCATGCTGCTCCAATAGGCGCAGCAGCAGCCGGTCGCAGACCGGCTCCGGCAAGGCCAAAAGGCCCTGCCGATCCAGGGTGCCGCCTGCGGCGGCACCCTGCAGCTGCTGCGCCGCGCTCTCGGCAAGCTGCTCGGTAAGGGCCCACTGGGCAGCCAGCTGGGGCAGCATGCGGGCCATGGCCCCGGTAAAGTTCGGGTTCAATTCGCGAAGCCGCGGCAAAATATCGTGCCGAACGCGGTTGCGGGTATAGTCGTCGGAAAGATTGGTGCTATCGGTGCAGTAGGGCTGGCCCAGCAGGGCCAGGTACTCCTCCACCTCGGCGCGGGTCACATCCAGCAGAGGACGGACGATATTGCCCCGGATGCGGGGGATGCCGCACAGCCCGTGCAGACCGGTGCCCCTTATCAGGTTCATCAGCACCGTTTCAATGGTATCATCCAGGGTGTGGGCGGTGGCGATGCGCCCCCCCTCCCCTGCCGTTTCGGCAAAGAAAGCATAACGGGCGTCGCGGCCGGCTTCCTCCACCGAAAGGTGGTTTTCCAGCGCCAGGGCGGCGGCATCAATATGGCGGACAGCATAGGGCAGTCCCAGCTGCCCGGCCAGCTCCCGCACAAACTGCTCGTCCCGGTCGGCTTCAGCGCCGCGCAGCCCGTGGTGAATGTGGCAGACGATCAGCTCCCAGCGGTATTCCTCCCGCAGGACAGCCAAAAAGCGTAAAAGAGCGACAGAATCCGCGCCGCCGGAGACCCCGACAGCGATCCTGTCGCCCTGGGTAAACAGGGAATATTGGCGCAGGGCCAAAAGTGCCTTTTGCTCCAGCAGTGTGCTCATTCGCGGTTGCGATCCACGCTGAAGAACCGGGTATAGCGGCCATCCCACCGCAGGTTGATGGAGCCGGTCTCGCCGTGGCGGTTCTTGGCCACGATGCACTCGGCTTCCGACTGGTCGTCCCGGTCTTTTTCGTAGTAGGCTTCCCGGTACAGGAACAGCACGATATCGGCATCCTGCTCGATGGAGCCAGATTCACGCAGATCGGAAAGCATGGGGCGGTGGTCGCTGCGGCTTTCCGGACCACGGGAAAGCTGCGACAGGGTGATGACCGGTACATTCAGCTCCTTGGCCATAATTTTCAGGCTCCGGGTAATCTCGGAGACCTCCTGCACACGGTTATCGCTGCGGCGGCCGGTGCTCATCAGCTGCAGATAGTCGATAACGACAAGGCCCAAATTCCGCACACGGCGCAGCTTGGCCTTCATCTCCGCCACGGTAATACCGGCGGTGTCATCCATGTAGAGGGGCGCCGCGCCAAAGAGGGGGGAAAGATCGGCTACCTTGCCCCAGTCCTCGGTGGAAAGCTCACCGGTGAGGAGTCTACGGCTGTCGATACCGCCCTCCGAAGCGAAGAGACGGTTCATCAGCTGCTCGCGGCTCATTTCCAGCGAGAAGATAGCGACGGTCTTTTTGCCCCGCAGCGCCACATTGGCGGCGATATTGAGGGCGAAGGCCGTTTTGCCCATGCCGGGGCGGGCCGCCACCAGGATAAGGTCGGATTTATTAAGGCCGGTGATGGTACGGTCCAGGTCGCCGTAGCCGGTGGAAATCCCCAGGTAATCGGCCCGGTTTTCGCCGGAAAGGCGCTGCAAATGGTCAAAGGTCTCCAGCACCACGCGGGAAACGGGGATCAGGCTATCGTTATTGTGGCCGTTGCGGATATCATAGATCCGCTGCTCGGCATATTCCAAGAGCCCTTCCGGCTGGGCCGTGGGGGCTTCCGCCTGCTCTATGATATCCCGGGAGGTGGTGATGAGTGCCCGCAGGTGGTACTTACTTTGCAGGATATTGGTGTAGGCCTCCAAATTGCGCACCGAGGGCACCATCTGCGCCAACTGGGCCAAGTAGGCCTTGGTCTCCTCCGGGGTGGAGAAGATCTCCTCCCGCACAGCAGCCTCCATCACCGTGACGATATCGATGGGCTCACCCAGGGTAAACTTTCCGGAGATCACCTCAAAGATCTTACGGTGCTGCTCCCGGTAGAAAAACTCCGGGCGCACCAGCCGTACCAGATCCGGCACGCAGCCGGCATCCAGCAGGGCAGCGCCCAGCACCGATTGCTCCGCCTCCAAACTGAAGGGCAGATGGCTCTCGGTGGTCATATAATCCGCGGGCATGGGGATCACTCCTTTTCTGTAGGTGGTTTGGGGGCACTCCTGGGCAAGGATATCAGCTGGAATCATTCTTCCCCGACTACCACAAATACATTGGCGGAAACACCGTTATAGATCTTGACCTCGATAGTGTAGGAGCCAAAGGCCTTGATATCGTCCTTCAGCACAACCTTGCGCTTTTCCAAAGTGACGCCCAGCTGCTTTTCTATGCCCTCAGCAATCTCCTTGGCGGTGACGGAGCCGAACAGCTTGCCGTTGGCGCCGGCCTTGGCGGTCAGCTTCACGGTTTTGCCGTCAATGGCGGCCTTCTGCTCCTCGGCGGCCTTCTGCTCCTCCGCCAGGCGGTAGGCCTTAGCGGCCTCGCGGTTTTTCAGCTCGTTCATGGCGCCAGCATCGGCGGGGATGGCCAGGCCTCTCTTCAGCAGGAAATTGCGGGCGTAGCCATCGGCTACCTCCACCAGTTCGCCCTTTTTACCGGTTCCTTTTACATCCTGTTTCAGTACTACTTTCATGCGTCTTTTCCTCCCTTGGGGTTTTCTTCATAATACCGGTCGATGGCGACCAGCAGCTGCTGGCGGCAATCCTCCAGTGTGATGTCTTTAATTTGCGCGCCCGCCATGGTCTGGTGGCCGCCGCCGCCCATCCCTTCCAGGATGAGCTGAACATTGATGGCACCCATACTGCGGGCCGAAATATTCACGGCGCTGTCCTGCTCATACAGCACAAAGGAAGCATCCACCCCGCTGATGCCCAAAAGGTCATCGGCGGCCTGCGGGGCCACCACGCGGATGCCCTCCACATTGGCGCCGGAGGTGCAGCTGATGGCACAGCCGCGGTATACCTCCGCGGCGCTCACCAGGCGGCTGCGCTCCTGATAGCTTTCCATACTGGAGGCGAACAGCTTGCGGACCGCCACGGTATCGGCGCCCATGCGGCGCAGGAACGCGGCGGCCTCAAAGGTCCGCACGCCGGTGCGCAGGATAAAGCTCTTGGTATCCAGCATAATACCGGCCAGCAGAGCTTCGGCCTCCGCCACGCTGATACGCAGCTTGCCTTCCTTGAAATACTGTACCAGTTCGGCCACCATTTCGCTGGCGGAGCTGGCATACGGCTCGTGGAAAAAGATGATAGCGTTATCAATGTGCTCCACCATCTTGCGGTGGTGATCGATGACAATAACATTACGGCAGGCTTCGTAGATCTCCCGACTTTCCAGGATGGAAGGAATATGGGTATCCACTACCACCAACAGGGTATTGCGGCCCACCATATCCAGCCCCTGCGCCGGAGAAACAAAGGCGTCCTCGTAGCGTTTATCCTGCTGCAGCATATGGCGGTACAGCGGCTGCGCCAAGCTCTTTTCGGTATCCAGCACAATGGAACAGGGCTTGCCCAGTGTGGAAAGGCCGGCGTACATGCCAATGGCCGCGCCCAGGCAGTCCAAGTCGGCAAAGCGGTGGCCCATGATGAGGATATTATCGCAGGTGGTGGCCACTTCGGTAATGGCGTTGGCCATAATACGGGCGCGCACCTTATTGCGCTTTTCCACCCCGCGGCCGGTGCCGCCAAAAAACTCATAGCCGTTCTTCTGCCGCAGCGCCACCTGGTCGCCGCCGCGGCCCAGGGCCATATCCAGCGCCTGGCGGGAGATGGTCTCGCTCTCATGCAGGCTGGCCGCCATGGGCGAAACACCGATGGACATGGTCGCGTTGTTGCGGTCGCCGGTATCCACTGCTCGGATAGCATTTAGGATGGGGAAGCGGTCCTCAATGACCCGCTTCATATAGCGCTCCTCCACCACCGCAAGGAAGCGGTCGCGGTCCAGCTTTTTTACCAGGCCGTGGTTTTCCTCGGCAAAGGTCTCGATGATATGCTCGATCTGCCCCATGGTGCGGCTGCGCTCGTTTTCCTTGGCATCGGTAAACAGCTCGGAGTAGTTATCAATGAGCATGGTAAGCACATAGGGCCGGGAATCAAAGTATTCCTGGGTATAGTGCTTCAGGTCGTTATCATCCACCAGGCAGATGATGGTCAGCGGCTCCTTGGTGGAGCTGGAGTGCATGAGGAACACGGTGTAGTGCCGCTCCCCTATCACGATATCCCGGCCTTCGGCGCTGCTTTCGGCCTGCCAATCCAGTCCGGGTACCAGCTCCGCTATATTATGCCCAAACAGTTCCTGCCCGGGGAACACCCCCTGCTTGGCGGGGGGATTGCTCCACACCACCTCACCGCTTTCCCGCACGATGAGGGACGGCATGGGCAGGGACAGCACAGCGTCGCTCATGATGTGCTCCAGCGAATCCTTCAATCTTCCAAAGCGGCGGCGGTTCTGCCGGGTGATAACGGTCATCCAGATGATGCACCCAAGGGAGAGCAATGCCCACGCCCCCAGGCAGATATAGAACAGGGTCATATCGTAGCGGGAGGTGACGGCGGCCATCAGGCCGCAGGCCACTATCAGCACCGCAAGAATAGGACGATATTGGTTCAATCGTTCCTGCATAAGATCCCTCCGTTTCGGTCGTTGGATCAGTCCTGCCGCGGGTGCGGCCGGGAAAAATGGATATAGCTTCTCACTTTACATTTTATTATACCACGCCCGCCCGCAAAAGGAAAGCACTATCTTACACGGGGCGGGGTTTTCATTTGGGCGCCGGTGTGCTAAAATAGCGGCAGAAGGAGCCTTCGCTTGGTATGGACACCGGCCATACATCGGGCGCTCCTCCGCTTCAGTCGTGCTGACCCTTGCGGGCAGCCCTCCCCGCTGCGGAGCGCCCGCCTTTCTCCACCCGCAAGGCCCATGTTTTTCCGCGAAGGTATTTGCTGCAGCATCCCGGCTTTCTGCGCCCCGCGCCGTGCTGCCCCCTACGGGGGGCAGCACGAACCCGCCCCGTAGGGGCGGGCAGGCCGGCCCTATGGGCCGGCCGCGCGGGGCGCGCAGCGGGACCCTGCAAAAATTTTAACATGTGATGCAACAAAATCCGCCGCCAGCGACACTATTATGGTGAAAGCCGGTTGGGGCGGCATCACAAAAGGAAGGTGCGTTATGACCATCACCCAGCTGGTGACCCAGGCGCAGGCAGGCAGCCGGGCTGCCTTTGGTGAGCTGTACGAAAGCCTGGCCGGCGACCTGTACCGCATGGCGCTGTATACCCTGGGCAGCCAGCAGGATGCCGAGGACGCCGTGGCGGATACCTTTGCCGAAGCGTGGAAGGGCATTAAAAACCTGCGGGAGCCGGAGGCGTTCCGCAGCTGGATGTTCCGCATCCTTTCCGCCCGGTGCAAACGGCAGGTCGCCCAAATCGTGACCCGCAAAAAAGAAATAGACCTGGACAGCTACTACGAAACCGCCGAGGAAGCGATGCCGGAAACTGCCACCCGCCGGGCGGAGCTTAGCGAAGCGCTGGGCACACTCTCCCCGGAGGAGCGGCAGATCGTGCTGCTCTCGGTGGTGGAGGGCTATACCATGCGGGAGATTGCGAGCATGCTGGAGATGCCGCAGGGTACGGTGAGCAGCAAGCTCTCCCGTTCGCTGAAAAAGCTGCGGCTGCAATTACAAGATACCGATGGAAAGGAGGCGGCAAGGTGAAGGACGAGCGTAAAACAGAACGGAATACCGAGTGGAACGGCGAGGCGGAAGCTGACCGCGACTTTCTTCGGGAAAAGCTGAAAAATGCGGGCGATCCGGCACTGCCCGCTTCCCTTTCCGCTGCGGCGCTGTTTGAGCGAATGGACGCCGCAGATCAACAGGCTGCCGCTCCAAAGAAAAAAGGGGGCGTGATATGGCTGCAGTGGCGGCGCTGGGGCAGCATTGCCGCTGTGCTGGTGCTGGCGGCGGGTACTGCATTCCTGTTGCAGAACAGCTCCTTGCAAAACAAGGCCTCGCAGGACGAGTCGAGCTATGACGCGGCATTGGCGCCGAATGAGGCGGAGAACCAAGACCAGTGGAATGGCGCGGCGACCGGCGGGCCGCCGACCGACGGACTGATGATGGCTCCCCCGCCGAACCCCAGTACGGCAGGCGGCGACGGCAGTGTGAAAAAGGAGTACGCCACCGATGAGATTGACTCGGATCGCGGTCTGTTCGAGGAGTTCAAGAGTAAGATCGTCTCGGTAGGAGAACAGCCCATTCCGGATATGATGGATTATGACGCAATGGCTGCCGTTTCCTCGCAACTTTTCGGGAACGACTACGAGCAGGCAATCGCTATGTTTTATGACAGCGGCGAGCGCTGGGAGGGCTGCAAGCTGCCGCAGAGCTGTGCCCACTACTTTATGCTGGATAAGGCGCTGTATGGCTTTTTCCCTGAAGAAAGCCGTGTGGTGGATTACAGCGGAGCATGCGCCACGGTGCTGAATGAGGACGAGGCGGCGATGCTCTCGGCGATTTTGCAGATTGAGTTTACGGCGAAAACCGAATAATGGATTTCCCCTCGCGGCGGAGTGAGCGATCACCCCGCTGCATTTTTCACACCCTCGCAGCATATCATGCCGGTAGTGGGGACAAACATCCCCCAGCCGGTGCAGCATCCCGGCGCCGCGCCCCCGCACGGGCGGCCCGCCCCTATGGGGCGGAGGAAGCGGTACCCCCTGTTGGGGCACCGCTTCGCGGGGCGCGGCCTGTCAGGGATTCTGCCCCGCACATTCCAGCCATGGAGGAAAAGCCTATGAAAGCCGATTGGGGACTGCTGGGCGGCGCTGCCGCCGCTATGCTGGCGCTGCCGCTGCTGGTACTGGCCTGGAGCGGCACCCCGCTGGGCACCGGTCTGCCCGGCGGAACCACATCCGATCCAACACCGCAGCAAAGCAATATCCTCCCCGGCACCGACCGCGAAGAACCGGAAGAGCCACCAGCCGATACCTTCTCCGTTCTCCCCTCCTTCCGCATCCTGGATGAAACCACCGGCCAGGTGGCGGAAATCCCCGCGGCAGACTATGTGGCTGGGGCCATCGCGGCAGAAATGCCCGCCTCCTACGAAGAAGATGCCCTCATCGCGCAGGGCATGGCCGCCTACACCAATGCCCACTACCTGGCGGCACTCCGCCGGGCCGATCCCCCGGAGGAGCTGAACGGCGCCGATTTTTCAGCCGATCCCTCCAAGCGGCTGGGCTATATCACCGATGACACCATGAAAGCCATGTGGGGCGATCACTACAAAGCCTACCGTAAAAAAATCACCAAGGCCGCCGAAAAAGCCATGCGATACCTCATCACCTACGAAGGCCAGCCCATCGTGGCGGCGTATTTTGCCATCAGCGCCGGAAAAACCACCGAAGACGCCGGAAATGTGTGGGAGGGTCCCCTTCCCTACCTCACCCCCGCCGATAGCCACTGGGATAAAGAAGCCGCCGGGTACCGCAGCACTGTCACCATCACCGCCGCCGAGCTGCGCAAAAAGCTGACCGCCCAGTCCATCCTCACCGGACAAAAGCCGGAAGAATGGCTCAAGGTCCTCACCCGCAGCGAAGCCGGGTATGTCACGGCGGTGCAGGCCGGCGACCGCGTGCTGACCGGCCAGCAGCTGCGCACCCTGCTGGGGCTGCGCAGCGCCGCCTTCACCGTGGAATACAAAAACGAGCTTTTCACCTTTGATGTGCTGGGCTACGGACACGGGGTGGGGCTCTCTCAGGCCGGGGCACAGTACCTGGCACAGCACGGCAAAAACTATCAGGAGATTCTGCTGCACTACTACCCCGGCGCCGCCCTTACCCCCGCCGCGCAAAAATAATCCAATTTCCGCTTGACGAACCCCCTCCCGATATGATAATATACTGGAGTACGATATAAAGCCGTGGAGAGGTGTCCGAGCGGTTTAAGGAGCCGGTCTTGAAAACCGGTGACTCATCAGAGCCATGGGTTCGAATCCCATCCTCTCCGCCAACACCTCCGACAGTAATTCGTAGCCCTTGGAGATGTACCCAAGTGGTGAAGGGGCTCCCCTGCTAAGGGAGTAGGGTGCGAAAGTGCCGCGAGGGTTCAAATCCCTCCATCTCCGCCACAAGAAAAGCCCAGTTTCAAGCGAAAACTGGGCTTTTTCTTTTTCCTTGTAACTCACAAAAAAACTCACTTTTATTCCTGCGTAGCCAAAATACCGCCGAAAACATCATCAAGAGCGCTTGTTATCTGCTTTTCCATTCCGGCAACAGCGTGCCCGTAAACCCCGAATGTATCCATGCTCTTGGAATGCCCGACCAGCTGCTTTACCCAACCCTCCGGCAGCGCTTGTGCCATTGAGACAAATGTGTGCCGCAGCTCATAAGGCGTTGTCTGTGGGATATCATTTGCTTCACAATACCTTTTCCAGCTTCTGCGGTAGTGCTCTCCCCTCTTTACATCAAAGAGATACAGCCCGTTTGATTGGGCGAGCTGGTTCTTCAAAACCTCCTTGCCCATCTCGCCGACGAAAACGGCGCGTACAGCGTTTTCGTTTTTGCCTGTAGTGATTTCGTCGTATTCGTTTATGGAGCGTCTGACGATGATTTTCCCCGTTTCTAAATCAATATCATTGCGCATCAAGCCGCGCAGCTCTCCGGGGCGCAGACCGGTAAGGACTTCAAGGCGGTAAGCATTCACCAACGGGTCGACTATGCGCTTATTATAAAGCGTTGTCGTATCTTCGGCAAAAAGTTTAATGACATGCTCCGGCTGCAAGATGTTCTTCCTGCTTGCCCTCGCGCTTTTGGGGATAGCTATATCCTCCGGAGTGTAATTGCTCACTTTCGCTTTGCGGAGATATTTGCAGAAAGAGGTAAGATCTGCTTTTATGTTGTTGAGGGTCTTTTTGGATAGCTGCCCCTCTTGATACGCATGGTCAACCACGCGCTGCAGCACGGCGTCTGAAAGTGCAGATGCTTTCATGTGCCCGATCTGCGGGTCTATCCACTTCCGCCACCGTGCGTCGACTGGACGCCAGTTACTTATTGTTGTATGCGTTTTCAGCTGCTCCATATAGCTTTCGTGCAGCTCTGACAGGCGCAGCTTGGTTCCACTGATGCCAGATGACAACCATTCATCAGCCTTGCGATTTGCTTCCCGCTGCCCTTCCCTTCCCGGCCGACTGCTTGTAAATGTTTTTCTTACGCCATCTTTCTGGACGGCGATCTGCCAGCGGTTCTGCTTCTCAAGCCACCTTGCCGTATTTGTCCTTTCTTTCATTTTTCCCCTCCTGATAGACAACCGCCCCCGGCAACGAGGGCGGTGTTTTTTTATTTTTCTGCCATTACATCGTATACAACCACGCCGTTCATAATCGTCAAGAGGGTGTTGTCCTCATTGGCGTCGTTGACCACTGTGACTGTTACATATTTTCCAGTTACGCCAAACGCCTCTACCGCATCAACAGCGGAATTGCAAAGATTGACCATGCTGTCCCGCATCGTTACCCATGGCTCATATGTATCATCGTAGCCAGAAGCCTTTGCCTGTGCGATCTCTGCAGCGGCTCCATCGGCTTTTACATAGATTGTAATTCCTGTATCATCGTAGTCGACATTGTATTCAACTCCGGTTCCTTCTGCATTCTTATCCAGCACTGCCTTTAAGGAAGCTGCAACTACTGACATATCCACTTCCGTGTTCTGCCCTTCCTGCCCCTCCTGCTGCTGGTTTTGCTGATTGTCTTGTTTGCCTTTATCCTTTTCTCCACCGGCAAGCGCTCCGATGATTGCAATGATGATAACAATTAGGATTATTGCTGTTACCATCGTTTTTTTCTTCTTTGGTTTGATCTCCGGCGTTGTTTTCTCCATTTCCTCCATAGTCTTCTCCTCCAGTACTGATTATTGTACACTTATCTGTGTACGATTATATTTGGAAAGAACATCTGTTCTTAATCCCGAATTAAACCGTAGTTAAGGTTATTTGCATCGATCAGGACGAGGTATAAAATCATCATCGCCAGCAGGACAAAAATAACTGCGAAGAGTGTTTTGGACAGCTTCCTGCGCTGGCGCACCTGGTCTTTCAGAACCTCTATCATTTCGTCGCTGTTCTGGCTGTCTGTTTTGTTGTAGACTTCCCGAACAAAATATTTATCGAGAGATATGTGCAGCGCTTGACATATGGAAGCTACGAGGAAAAGGCTCGGATTTTTGGTCGGCTCTGAAAGCAGCCGTGAGATCGTCCTTTCGACCGTCCCGGCGTTGTCAGCCAAGTCCTTATGTGTCATGCCCTGCTCCTGCCGCTTTGCAGCTACCTCCAATAAAAAGTTATCCCAATTCCTTTCATCGTCAGAATTCACAAACTCATCTCCTGTTTTTTGTTACCGGACACTTTTGCCCGAAAAACATGACAGATTTTGCGCCGAAACCGCCGAATTTGGCGGTACAGATTGATAACGGGATCTGTTACAATAGAATTGTAGCAGATATCGGTTGAATTTGGAAGGATTTTTATTTTACAATAATCGACAAAATGGAGGGAGCACAATGGAGAAGAAAGAGGAGTTCAAAAAGGCCATAGCGCAAATGTCGGACGAGCAGTTAATTAAATATCTTCAGATTCTAAAGTTTTCATTAGACGAAGATATTTCTCAATTTTCTCATCTGTCAAAGTATCTGCGAAATCCATAAGGTCTTTTCTAACCCCAGACAGCTCACCATCGGTGGGCTGTTTTTCTATTTCATTGTCCATCAACCAATCGATTGAAACATTAAAATAATTTGCTACTTTTTTCGCCTGTGCCGGATTTGGATAAGTACCCCGTTTTTTCCATGCGGTTGGTGTCCCCATACCAAGACCGATCTCTGCTGCTGCCTTTGTTGGTGTAATCCCCTTCATCTTGCACAATTCACAATACTTGTCATAAAACACAAATTCTACGCTCCTTTTTGTGCATCACAACAAAAATTCAAATTTGTGAATTCTAATGCTTGCATAATTCAAATTTGTGAATTATACTAAGCATAGAAACTCACGAATGTGAATTTCGCCATTGCCCATTATTGAATTTATTTCGCAAATTTATTCTATCACAAAGGGCAATGTAGTTCAACAATTTGAATTAAAAAGGAGGTAATTTTCGGATGCCTGCACAATGGACAGGCGAACTTGTTGGCAGAATGCACAACAATAGAGTTTCTGCACAGCAACTTGCCACCAAGATTGGGTGCTCCACAAAGTGGCTTAGCATGGTACTCAACGGTCACAGCAGCCCCAAAGACGCAGAACAGCGCTTTAACGCTGCTCTGGACGAGCTTATTAAGGAAAGGGAGGAGGACAATGTCAAGGAAGGTTGATACCTACCGCAGGCTGCGGGCACTGATGCTGGAGCTTGGCCACGACCAGACAAGCCTTGGGAAGCGAACAGGTATGAGCCGCCAGCAAATCAGCGACAGAATGATTTGCAAGACCCCATGGACATTGGAGGAAGTCTATAAGGTCTGCGATGCATTATTTATTCCGATAAAGGATGTCAAGAAGTTTTTCCCACCAAACGGGGTGGAGAAGGAGGAACAACATGGAAGCAACAACCAACACCTTTATCCGGTGGTTTAACTCGGATGAGATCGTACCCAGCAAGGACGGGTATTATCTATGCCAGACGATGCCGGGGAGATACACAGCCCTGCCGTTCAGCACAAAGCACAAGATGTTCAATGTCAGCGGCGATGTAAGCACTGCTTTGACAGTCCAATGGTGGGCTTTCCTGCCGGAGCTCCCGCAAAAGGAGGTACAGGAAGATGAGTAAAAAGGAGTGGCTGCAGGAAGCCTTGGCCGTAGTCCTCGGAATAGGAGCCATATTCGCAGCAGCGGCTATCCTGCTGCTGGCGAGGTAAGACCATGGAGCAGAACGAGAGGATAGCAGTTATCCGGGAGAAGTTCCCCGGTTACACCAAGCCGCTGGACAGTATGTGCAAACGGCCGGAGTATTATGGCATCCGGCGTACTGCCGAAGCGGAAGCGCTGATAGCGGACAAGCCCGGCAGGAAGCGGGAAGCAAACTATAAGCTGTCTGTGCGTATTCCTTTGGGTTATGTGAATATGGCGGAGTTCCGTCAGCAGCTTATCGAAATGGGTTACTGCAACTTCACAGCATGGGTTCTGCGCTGTATCCGCCGCCAGCAGGAGGAGTACAAAAAAAGAAAGGCCCCCGTCAGAGACGGAGACCCAACCAACACCACAACTATACACGATAAGGGGAGGGATGTCAAGTGATCGTCTACAAGGGAACCGACAAGGACATGAAATGCCGAGGCTTCAAATTCGATCTTGGCAAAGAATATGTGGAGGAGGAAGCGAAACTATGCAATAAAGGTTTCCATGGATGCGAGTATCCGCTGGATGTGTTCGCCCATTACGCACCGGCCGACAGTCGGTTTTTCGTGGCTGACCTCGATGGTGTGACGGACGAAGAAGAAGAAGGTGACAGCAAGCGAGCTGGAACGAAAATAAAGCTCCGGGCGGAAATCGGTATCGCTGGTATTGTAAAAGCTGCGGTTGAGTACATAAAAGAAAAAGCCGAGAGCAGCAAAACTCAGACTGGCAACTATAGCGCAGCCACCAACACCGGCTACCGTAGCGCAGCCACCAACACCGGCGACTGTAGTGCAGCCACCAACACCGGCAACCGTAGTGCAGCCACCAACACCGGCAACCGTAGTGCAGCCACCAACACCGGCGACTGTAGTGCAGCCACCAACACCGGCGACTGTAGTGCAGCCACCAACACCGGCTACCGTAGCGCAGCCACCAACACCGGCTGCTGTAGTGCAGCCACCAACACCGGCTGCTGTAGTGCAGCCACCAACACCGGCTGCTGTAGTG
>ENA-OUQH01001389-OUQH01001389.1-human-gut-metagenome-genome-assembly--contig:-NODE-1389-length-16282-cov-4.501818_pt1 | contig 16282 bp, 8 predicted proteins | sample MGYA00237948_ERZ548828 | MGnify/ENA primary metagenome ERZ548828 (study PRJEB26490, sample SAMN05194711) | human gut metagenome | biome: terrestrial biome; feature: human-associated habitat; material...
CCTCGCTGCATATAACAGCCGATGTTGCAAAAAAAGTTCTGCATCTCGGCTTGCCCACAGGATTTCAGTTTGCAATATTTGCTCACACTTTTCGATGAATTGTTCGTAAGAAAAATATATCTTCCGCCCATGCTTTTGACATATTCAAGAAAACATGCCGTTCCGTCAAATAAATCGTTATCAAGATATATCGTTCCGTCCATGTCAAGCAAATATAATTTTAAACGTTTTAAATTATCCATTGTACGCCGCCTTTGCAATTAATAATCTCTGAATATTTATGATTATTTTATATTGATATTATCACGCTGTTAAGTATATACTAAAGTTAATATGTATTGCAAGCAATATTCTGTTTAAGGCAATTTATCATATTTTACGCGCACAATGCTCACAAATAATCACAAAGACGACGAGTCAAAACAAGATGGCTGCGGCAAAAGTTCCAAAAGAGGGTGCGGCAAAACGAAATTATTTTGCTGCACCCTCTCCCATCTCTTGAAGAAGCTGTCATGCCGAAAGCCTCGGGTATTTACTTTTTATATGTATATCTTAAAAAATTACGCCTATACACAAAACCGCATCATTCAAGGCTTTTTTATTCTTCATAGAGCTTGTTTAACTCATCGAGCGTGCTTTCGACAAGCTGCTGACCGCCTTTCGGCGAAACCAAATTGCAAAACAGCGTTGCACTGTAGCCTACGTTCTCCACTCCGCGCTCCGTTGCAAGGTATGTACCGCCGTCGTCACCCGGCTGTGCGCAAAGCTGGACAACAAACGTTTGAACAAATGGGCTTCTCGCCTGAATTCTGTGCTGATAATCCATATAAAGCTCAAAACGGTTTGACGCAAAAGCCACTTCGCCGATTTTAATTACATGAAGCTCCATAGGCAGGGTTTCGCTTTGCTTTTGCTCCTCGTATCTTTTCAGAATTTTGAAATAACGTTCCTTTTCGGATTCTCTGTATGACCTTGTGTGCTCATCGGCATTTTCATCAGGCTTTTCGGCGCAAATCTTTTCATATTGTGTGCGGCAGAATTCGTAATCTTCATCGGAAACAAGCCTTTTTGAAAGCTCAATTGTTTTTACTCTGTGCTTTATCGGGGCATCCCACAAAATATCCTTCTTTGCCCAGGAAAGCACCTCGTCAAAGGCTTGACAAATCCGCTCGGCAATATCAAATCTGCTGTACATTTCCGTTTTGTACGAAACTCTTTCATCCAATGAAACATCGGAATATTTAAGACGGTACCGTCTCTCCTGAGCTTTAAAATAATGCAATATTCTCGGCGAAAGGTCTCCTGCGGCGGCGCACTGAGAAACAATATGAATATCTCCGTATTTTTCACGAAGCGCCGTTTTTACATCGTGCCAATAATCGGCGGTTATATACAGCTCTTTTTCCGAATTTTGCGAAGGACACGGAACGTTTATTATAGCGCCCGTGAGCTTTTTGTTCTTGTCAAATGTATAAAAAATATTTATAAAATGGTCGGCGCCCGCTTCGTAGCCCGAGAACATTGTGTCATTTGTGTCCCCGTACATTCTCGCGTGCCCGTCAACATACAGCGCGTTGAAAGGGTCGGCGTCCTCACGTTTTGTTAAATCGTCAAAATATACAACTCTGCGGCTGTGCGAAACAACCGCATAGCCGTAACCGTATGCTATCGCGCCCTCCGCACGGCTTTCGTAAGCCTCCGAAACGGCTTCAGCCGCCTTGTGTGCGAAGAAATGACGGTATTCATCGGATTCGGGACTTCCGTAATAATGCGACGGCCCGCAGTGCGTATGCGTAGCATTAAAAAGAATCTTTTCGACAGGAATTCTATTGTTCAGAGCTCTTACGTTTTCCCGTATTTCATCAAGTAAACCGCATCTCGAAACAACAAGATCGCCCGACATAAATATTGCAATATCGTCGTCACCTTCAATTACAAGCACATTAACGGTTACGGGATCGAGTACTCCCTTTGAAATACGTTTATAAAACTGTCCCGGAAGTGAAATTGCTTTATCTGTTGAAACATTTTTTGTTGACCAGCCTATTTTTATCATAACCGCAACCTCCTATTCTTTTACTATCAGATAATAAATTGATTGTGAAACATCGCCCGTCTTGAAAACAAGCTTCCCGTCCTTATAATATGACGGAACCGTGCCCGTATAAAAGCCCTCGGCGTTTACCGCCCAGACCGAAAGGCCCGAAACCTCTGTTTCGATTTCTATTTCCGCTTCGATAGCTTCGGCAATTACAGGCGGTTTTCCGAAATCGAGTATGAGCTCTCCTTCGGATTTAAAGTCGGTATTTTGCGCTCTTCCCACAGTTGTAAGAAGCATGTTGTCAGACTCTTTAATATCTTTATCGGTAAGTGAGCTTATGGCAACCACGGCAAAATCCGTAAAACCGCGAACCGAAACACCCGACATGTCGATTTTTTCATTTCGTCCCAAAAATCCGTAAGCACATTTTGTTTTAGGAGTATCAATATATCCGATATTCTTTTTCCAGCTGCGGTAGAGCTCGCCCGTGTCGGACGTCACCTCGTCAACATTCGTATCTTCCGTGATAAATGTTACATTTTTTTCCGTACCGTCAAAAGAAGTGACAATTTTCGATTTCTCAATATTTGCCTCTGCCGGCTCCGTGTTCCACGTAGCCATATCCTTCGGCTTTATTGCAATCTCATTTTTCGCTTCCGCCACATCGCCTCTGCGTGTTATCAAAGCGGCATGGTAGAAAAGGCCGAATTTGGCAGGATCGTTCCATGTGCTGAAAACGCCCTCTCTGTAGGGAATGTTTCCGACTTTTGCGGATGACATTTCTTTGCCGAGCATATTCATTTTATCAAGTCTCGTCCCGTAAGCATAAGTATGAATTATAAAGCCGGACCAGCCCTGAAGCATTCCGACAGCTGCCGAATATATTGGCGATTCCGCTCTGTATTCGTTGGGCCACGGCATATCCCATTCCGAAACAAACATAGGCTTGCCGTGCAAAGTCATAAGCGAAGTATTGGCAAGGTACGACATCTTTTGCTGTGTTATCGCTTTCTGCATGCATTTTTTTTCAAATTCGCCCCATTTCCAGTTGTAGAAATAAGGATGCCCGTCCAAATAATCGGTTACAGACTGTGTTTTGATATTTCCGGGCGATGAAATCCAATTTGTGCCAGTTATCGGAATTTTTATTCCGATTTCACGCATAAAGCTCATCATTTCGCGGTAATAATTTGTCTGGACATCTATTTTAAAATCAATTAACGTTTCATCGCTGAAATCGGCCAAATCAAATTCTTCCGCTTTTTTGTTTATACCTTTTTCGGAAAGCCATTTATCAAACATCTGCAAAAATTCTGTTTTATACGGCTCGTCTTTAATAAGCCATGTGTCTTTAAAAAGATCGCTTTCATTGACAACCTCTGCCATTACAAACACAGGATCATCACAGTATGCAAGCCCCGTATAGGGGTTTTTGTGCGTCCACAGCTTGCGGCACAAGTCCTTTTGCAGCTCTATCAGCTTTCTTGAATACGTTCCGTAGGGCTTTGCCGCGTCAATTAAGCTTTCGGCGTTTTCCACCCCGTCGCCCGTCTTAAATTTCCTGTAGGTGTACATATCCATGTAGCAATATATGCCTTCGTTTTTAAGACAATAAATAAGATAATCGAGTCTTTCGATGCTCTCGGGGTCAATCTCTGTTTTTTCTACTCTTTTGCCCTTTGTAAACGAAAAAATATTCGGCGTATTCCATTCGGAATCAAGCTGATGAAATCTTACTATATTTATACCTGTTTTTGCAAGACGTTTCGCAACGGTCTGCGCATATTCATGGTCGGGGAAATTTGCTCCGCCGTTAAAATTGGTTCCCCAAAATCTTGCGATTGTTCCGTCCTCAAACCGAAAATGACTGCCGTCTCTTTTTAAAAAGCCGTGTTTGCCCGCAGGCTTTTCATTTTCGAAAACGAACGATATATCAATCGGTACGTCATCGTGATAAAATGGGTATGGAATGTATTTTGACATAGCCAGTCTCCTTTATTTGTTAATATTTTTGTTCAAAGCTTTTGCCGGGATAGGTTTTAATGCGTTTTTTCAGCGAAAAACCGCAGCTTTTTGTCTTGTTCAAATTCTTTTACCTCCCGTAATCAATTTTTAAAAAACGTTTTACCTTATCCCGATAAAATCCCTTGACAAGCCCAGATTGTTATGATAAAGTATATTTATCCGGTGTATATTAAAATGCGGGGTGTAATAAATGAAGGCGCAATTCGAGAAAAAAACATACTACTTCTTTTCAAAATTCATTGATAAACTGCAGCCATACCCGACAATGTTTCATCCTCACATGGAGCTTTTTTATGTAACACACGGCTCTTCCGAGGTTGTTGTCGAGGGCACTCGTTATACCCTTGAAAAGGATGAGCTTATTTTGGTTTTCCCGTATGTTGTACATGAGTACAAGCGCTCACCCGATGTTTTGGGCAAGCTTGTTATGTTTTCTCCGTCCGTTTGTCCCGATTACGAAAAAACCTTCCTTACAATGCGTCCCAAAAACCCGCGCATTCGTTTGTCCTCCAAAATTATTCGCAGCTCAATTTCAAGAATACTTGAGCTTATGAATATAAACAACAGCATTTCAAATGATGTGGCAAAAGCATATCTGCGCGCCGTTATCGGGGATTTGCTGCTTCAACTTGACCTTGAAAAAGTCAACGCGACAGATTTTTCAACCACGCAAAAAGCACTTCAATACTGCTCGGCACATTTCCGCGAAAACTTCACGCTCAAATCCTTGTCGAAAGAGCTTTTTGTTTCCGAAAGTCAAATCACCAGAGTATTTTCAACCAAAATCGGCACGCCCTTCCGCGACTACATAAATCAGCTGCGTGTAAATGCGGCGATGGAGCTTTTGACCCATACAAATATGCGCATAACAGATATAATGTATGAGTGCGGCTTTGTTAATCAAAGCACGTTCAACCGCGTTTTTTTGGATATCTGCGGAACAACGCCGAAGGAATACCGTGTTACGGGCGAGCTTCATCCCTTGGTGTAAAACGGCGCCGTTTTCCACGTCACGTTTATTCCGCTTACCCTCTCGCATTCAAGCTCGTCAATTTTCTCTCTTTTTCCTTCAAGATAACCGCTTATGATTTCTGCCGTATTCTGCATACGCCTGTCAAGCCCTCCGAACCGCATATGAACTTTTTCATAGCCGAACGGCATATATGACTTTTCCCATATCCTTTTATACTCATTATACAGCAAATCATATGTTTTTCTGAGCTTAAGCAATGCGGAATTTGCCGCAAACGAAAGATACTCTCTGTCATTTGTAATATATGCATTTCTTAAACGGCTTAAAAGCTCAGCCTTGCCGAGCGCCGCTTCAAAAAGCGACTTGTAGTAAAGATAATTCTCATTATCTCTGTATTTTTCAATAACTGAAAGTGATTTTTTATACCTTGCAATCACATCATTATAATCCACATCATAGCATAATGTGTCAATCAGCAAATCACAGTAAATCAGCGCCGTGCCGATACGCACCGCTCCGTCACAGCCGCACCAGAAATCCGAAATCGCTTCAATAAGCTCACGGTTTTCTCCGCCGATTTTTTCAGCGATCTCGTAAATATCGCTTTCCGTACACGCTTTTCCTCTGTAGCAGTATTCCGAAAAAACCGACAAAGCCGCAAGACCCGCATTAACGTCTGTTTCAAGCCCCGTTCCCGACCATACGGTTGCAAGGCAAATCTTGACTCCGTGATCTATTGCGGCTTCCAGTCCCGGCCGCATGGTTTCAAGTGTATATTTAAAGTTGGGCAGGAAGGCGTCCCATGTCCATACTCCTCCCGCAAATGCCGACTCATTGTTCTTAAATCTTTCCTGCTGTAAAAGCTTTTTATGATAATAATCATAATTTTTGTGATAATAATCCCAGAACATCAGCGTTACGTTTTCGGGCGCGCTGTCTATAACACTTTGCAAAATCTCGCCGTCCTCATCGTAATACGCACTCAAATCATTGCCGCTGAAATACATATCGCTCCATATTATCGGCTCATAATTGTATTTTCTTGTGATTTCGAGTACGCGGGCAAGGTGTTCGTTGAAAATGTCATGACATTTTCTATATCCGTTTTTTTCAAGATATTTTCCTCTGCCGAGACCCTCCGCTTCGTCCATTCCTATATGGATTCTGTTGGAACGAAACGCTCTTCTCATGGTCTTGATTTCCGTCTCGATAAATTCGTAAACCTTGTCATCACCCGCAAGAAGCACACCCGAAACATCTGACGGCACTTCGCCCCAATGAAGATATTGGGATAAATGCCCGAGCGTCTGTATGCAGGGAATAACCTCTATCCCAAGGTTATATGCAAAATCGTCAATCCTCTTTAGCTGCTCCTCCGTATAACCTCCGCGCATATATCCGAACATCGGATATTCAGGCATTTTATATACATCCTCTGTATACAGCATAAACATATTAAATCCCATTCGGGCACATTTTTCCATAAAGCCGCAAACCGCTTCCGGGGTCATTACCGCCCCTCTTGAAACATCAAGCATCGGTCCGCACAAATCAAATACCGGCTTTTGCTCTATTGTAAAATCTGCATTCCCCTTCGAAAGCTCATTTTCCAAAATCAATTGCGCGCGAAGCCGCTGAGGCTCTGTTTTAAATCCCAATACGGTTTCATTTTCCGTACACCTTACATAAACCCCGTCATAATCAGTATATTTTATATTCTTAATCATTTTTCCTCCGCATCAATATATGTATCCGCCTGCCCATGGAATTTCCTGTTCGGGAATACTTTTCCTGTTGACTACGAGAATTTCATACGGAACCAGATATCTTATCCTTACAACAAGCGATTGTCCGTCGTTTCCCGGGTCAATATCATCAAGGCTGCCCGGTTTTACCGTGTCCGATTTTTCATCATATACGCAGATAAACGGTTTGACGCTATTGCATGAAAGAATCAAGTAAGGAACATGTATTCCCGATTCGAATTTACCGCCCTCGCAGGTTGTTCCCATGTCCATTATAATGTTTCCGTCAGATACCTTATATGCCTTTGCATGGAGCAGTCTTGAAATAACGTTCCAGTTTTTTGAGTTGTCTCCGACAACCTGAGGATATAATTTGTTTATTCCCGCATTCTCGCCCCTGAACTCGTTATAGTAATTTCCGTTCAGGAAATATTTGTTTGGGTTGGTATTTATCCAGCCGTTAATGTTCGGTTTTCCCTGACTGTCCAGCGGAAATGTTCCGCCGAGCTGCTGTGCGGTTATGCTGTTGTCATAGCCCTCGTCAAGCTCTGGATGCAGCGTAAATACTTTTAAAACATTTGTGATTTTCTTTTCGTTTGAAAGCGCAATTCTTATTACGTCTCCGCGTCTGAGCTTCATAAGCGACGGATCAACCCGAAAAGCCTCCGCTTCCGTATCAAACGCATATCCTGCATACTCCTTCTTGTAGTAGCCGTAAAGCTTACCCGTAACGGTTCCGTCCTCATCAAGCACGGTTGCGTATTTATCTACCATAAAATATTCATATTCCGTGACGGGAATGCCCACTGTGGGTTGCCCGTCTCCTTTGTCGTTCATTGCGTCATCATAACTCAAAAGGACTTTACAATTAAAGTTTTTGTCCGTGTCATATACCTCAACAAACAAGCCTGCGCTGTCCTGGTCATTTACCCATGAGGCTCTCGGCGAAAAAATGCCGAACATCCGTTCAATTCTGCTTAAGTCAATTTGTTCCTGCCCGTATAAAATAAGGTTTGAGCGTGACGGCATTTTTATTCCCGCGGTTGCACCAAGTACATATCTTCCTGCCAAAATACCGGATGCTTTATAAAACGATTCACGATTCTTAACGGACTCATAGTCTTTCGTTCTGTAATCCAAGGAAAAATTGTCGTTATAGTAACCTGTTCCGCCGCATGTACCGAGATTCTGCTCAGTTCTGTTATCCTCCGCCACCAATATGTTTGTGACCTCGTTATCAGCATTCAGAGAATACTTTACAAGCTGAAAAATCTGTCCGGGATTGACAATATTTTTTGCCTTTAAATCCTCTATAATCGTTGATCCCTTATATGTTTTACCGCTGCTGTCAACATTCTTCCAGTTAAGTGTTATTTTGTCATGGCTGACATATGTGGCAAATTTACCGTCAAGATTAAAAATTCTGAAAGACGCTGTATTTCCGCTCTCTATTCCGCTTTTTTTGCAATATGCGGCAATCAGATAACCGTATTGTTCATTTTCCGCAGACAACAAGCCGTATCCCGCCACCTCATCATCCGCCGTAAAGTAGAAGGTTGCTCTGTCGCCGGGCTGAAGCTTTTTGATTTCGGCTTCATTTTCTTTCACAAAAGAATATGTATATCCGTCAATTGTGATAAAATCTTCACCGATTTCCTGCACGACGCCCTTAAGCTTATCACTGCATACAACCATTGAAACAAGCTCGCCGTCAAGGCTTCTTGTGACGGAAATAACATAATTTCTTCTAATATCGCTGAGCTGCGCTTCGTCTCCGTCATAAATAATTCTGACCGATATATCTTTTCTTTCCGCGTCTGCATTAAGCATTTTGTCCGGATTGTAAATATCTCTTATAATTCCCGTTGAGAGCGAAATTGAGTCAACGATAAATACCTCTGTGTTTTCGATAAAAACAACATCGGCCGGGTTGTTGCCGCCGTAATTTACAATTCTTATTTTGCCGCACTTCGGCATAAGCATATTATCGTTCAATTCCGAATACAGCACGCTCTTTCCGTTGTAAATGAATTTTGTCTGCTCTGAAAGCAGACAAGCCGAGAGCTTGCTGCCACCGTCGGTGTAATATCTTATACCGCCCGCTTTGCTCGTTTGCGGGCTTATATCCTCAGCACGAACTGTCTCTTCGCGCATATTGTTTTTAAGCTTATATGCAATAAGCTGGTTTTCACCGTTTTCGTTAATCCGATAATATGCCGTAACATAACAGCCAAGATACTTGCTTATATCTCCGCTGTTTACAAGCTGCATCTTATCTATGCAAACATAGCCCTTTCTCGCGTAAACACCGTCTCTTATGGAGGTGAATCCGTCTGCCGTGACAATTCCCTTGTAAACCGAAATGCCCATATATTTTGTCATGGGAGTTTCGCCATTATTTACAGCATAATTCTCGTGACTTGTAAGCTCTTTTTCAAGAATGTCCGTAAACAATGCATTATATATAAGACAAATTGCGGTTTCCCATGTGCAATTATCTGATGTGCCGTCTATATCTATACCCTTCAAAAGTCCCGTTTCGGATGCGACATACAAATACCCTTCAGGATAACCTCCGAGACTCTGCGCCTTAACATCATATCCGAGAAGAGAAACAATGATTTTGATTCCTGCCCGCACCGTAATAATATCGTCGGGTTTAAAAAGACCGTTTCCCACACCTGTTACAATTCTCATATCCGCCGCCGTTTTTATTGCGCCCGACATTGGGTTTTCTGCGGTTACATCGGAAAAACCGGTATTAACGGCTGCAAATTCTTCCATTCCTGTAAGTCTCATGGCAGCCCCGGTAAATTCCGCTCTCGTTACAGGCTTATACGGAAAAATATTGCTCCCGTCAATTATTCCAAGCTGTTTGAGAAAATCAATTTCTTTTTTACGAGCGCCGTTATATTCCGTCAATGCAATGCTTTCATTTGCGGAAATACCATCATCTCCGAAAACGCCGAAGGAACATACCGACATGAGAAAAATACAAACCAAAAATAATGTAATTATTCTTTTTTTCACTTTTTTTCTCCTTATAACCTTTAAATTTTTCAGTCGCCTTGCAAAAGCTTTCCGGCATTGAGCGCATGCGCCCGTGTCTCTTAAAAAACATACATGGCAACTCTGTCAATATTCAAAACCGCTTCGGAACTTAAAAATGCGGAAAAATCACATCGGTTTATGCTTTTTACCGCCGGCCATTGCTCCATTCCGAAATAGCTGTCTGTCTCACACATCAACCTGCCATCGAGGCAGTAACGCGTTTTCGCCTTTCCGTCGCTTTGAGGCGAATACTCAATACGAAGCACATACTTCTTGCCGAAAACAAGCTCTTCCGCAAAAACAGTGCCCAGACCCAGGTCTTTTTCCCTGTGAGAAAGCGAAAACGTTGCTCCCTTTTTTATTATGCACCATTGCAGCGCCGTATCGCCGACGGAATTATAAAAAAGCTCGTTTCCCGACGCCTTTTCCACCGAAAAAGTCACCTCGTATGCATACGTTTCAGCGCTTGCGGCAGTTATCTTAAATCTAACCGATGTGTTTTCGCCCCTCACGGTTTTAAGTGATAATACGCCTTCTTCCGCGGTTATGCTGCCGCTTTTAGCAACACAGCTGCACTCACTCGGTATTCCAAAAGAAAAGTCGCTTTCATAAAGCAGCTTATCCTTTATTGAAATTTTTTCTCTTTCCCTGTTTTCCGGCGAAAATGCTTTTTCAAAAAATCTGTCCCTATATCTTTCAAATGCGGGCATTTCATTTCTTTTACCCGCAAGTGAATAGCAGGCAGACATCATACCCTGCGTTCCCATATAGGTTGCGTTAACATCTCCCTCCGCCAGCCCGAGTCCGACATTTACACCTTGAGAAACAGGCGAGCTGCCGTATCTGTTATACGAAAAACCGCCGTCCGATTTTTTAAAGACCTTTGCTTTGTCTATTGACTTGCGGATAATGCTTATCAGATTGCTTTTCAGAAGCCTTCCGCTCTCAGACGCGGCAAAATCATGCTGCAATCCTTTTGCATTATTCAAAAGGATCAGCGGATTCCATACAGAGGTAATGTATGACGGCGTTTCATCAGATAAAATAACATCAATTGTATTTTTAAAAATTTCACCTGTATTCGGAATCGGCTCTGCTGCTGTTACGAATACGGACGAAATTTTCATCGCCCCGTTTACTGCCGCATAATTTATGCTCCCTTCGGTTTCTCCTTTTCCGTACCAAAACCCGTTTCTGTTTTGCTTTGCTTTCAGAAAATCCATTGTGATTTTCAAATAATCGGGTTTATTTTTTATTGCATTTACAGAGCTTGCAATCCTATGTCCTGCCGTATATGCATCATTTTCTTCAAAGCAGCTGTCAAGCCATTCGGAAAAGCTTTCGATTGAGCTTAAATATCCCCCGGCGCCGTCCGCACGCATCACCATATACGTTCTGTGCGCTTCAGGCGGCGGAAATAACGGTGTAATTCCATATCTGTTCAGCGCTCCCATAGCCTGGGAATAATTTCTTTCTCTCTTTGAATCAGAAACATTGCTGCCAAACTGCTTATCATAAAAATATCCGTCGCTGCTTTGCCTTGTTTTCATAAAATCTATATTTTTTTCTTTAAATTCCGTTGGAACCTCATCGGTTGCACCGCCGGGTATAACTCCCAGACCGACAAGAATGTCATAAGCCTGAGAAGTGCTTTCAATATCGGGCGCAAAGCCTTCGTAATCCCTTGCGCTTACGCTGTAATAAAAGCCTCCCTCGTTCGGAGAATACAATGAGGCAAGCCAGTCTAAAGCTTCGGCTCCGAAAAGCTCTTCAAACCCTGCAAGCGCATTATTCACTTCACGTTCATAGTCTTCCGTTTCGTTGTCTTCGGCATAAGGATTCAGCTGTTTTACAAATGCGGCATCCTCAAAAGTCAAAGCATTCCAGACGTAAGCCCTTACCATTCCATCCTTTAAAGCGTTGATTTCTTTTGTCGAAACTATTTGTTCCTCTCCTGTCAAGTCGGCAGAAGTCAACGAAATATCCGTAAGTCTTGCGCCCTCGGCATCGGAATATGACGCCGTAATTGCAAAAACCCGTCCGCTTCCGCCCGGTGCAATTTTTATTTCTGATTTGATTTTTCCGTCAAAAACCGCAAAAACTTCATTCGCTCCGCTTTTAAACGAAATATCCGAAACCGTTATTGTACCGGCGTATGCACCCGCGTAGAAATTAAAAGAAAGTGCCGCAAATATAAATAATGTCAAAAATATAAACGGAGCTTTTTTCAAAATAAATACCGCCCTTCTTTGTTCAGCAAACTCAACATACGGCGTATATTCGATTTATTGTGCATCTGTATATTTTTTCAACTATGCTTGCCGCTTGATTCTTAATGGGATAAAAAAACTTTGGATTTTGCAGCATAATCCGCACCGGGTTCTACCCTGCCGCAAGCTATCCTTTGGCGTATACGTATACGCCAAAGGCGAAGCTTTCATGCGTTCCGGAGTTTTTAACATCCCCGTATCTTTCTTTTAAAACAGTAAAAGTCCTGTTATCCTATCCACAAACCCAAATATCTGTTATTGTCAAAATATGTTTCGGCGGTTGACCCGCTTGTAGGTTCAATTCCGAATACCTGTCTCATGCTTCCGGGTTTCCAGCCATCGGAAATACTGCTGTCGTTATTATACGTTGTTGCAACACCGTCCTTGCTTCCCCACAGCTTGCCGTCGATATAAATCGACACCTTCCCTATGCGATCGCTTGATTTTGTTTTTTCAAGAACAAAACTTATATGATGCCATTCACCGAACGTAAAGCGCGTTTCGGCAGTGCCGTATGCTTCGCCCGCAAAATTATCTTTTGTATTTGCTCTGATTTTTCTGTTACCGATAATGAATCCCGGTCCTCCCAAAACAAACTTAAATTCACACGTCGGATAAACATCGACTTCCGCAACCGCAACTCCCATTCCGTACGGCTCAAGTCTGTACACTATTGTGGGTTCCCATCCGGCACCTCTCTTAACAGAAAGCACATCGTTGTCTTCGCCTTGATTGCTGTATGTATCCGTCCACTTCTTTATGCCAAGGACGGCGTTATCATTTGACGTTCTTGCCGACCATTTGTAATTGCCTCCGTTCGGCTCTTTTGTGAATGTGCCGTTTGAGGGAACAAAAGTCTCTTCGTTGATAACCGCTCCCGTCCACTTTTCATCCCAGAAAAGCGTTAAATTCTTCTTCGTGAGCGTATTGTACGTATATTCTTTGCTGTCTCCGTTTTCGGCAACGGTATTAAAGCTGAGGCTGCTTCCCGTAAGGTCAAGCGTTGTTTCCGAAACATTCCCCGACATCGTTCTTACCTTTGCGGGAACACTGCCGAAGTCAACAGCATTATCGGATTTTACAAAGGTTTTTGCCGTGCCTTCATTATCGTCAAAAAGAATATAATATCTTTCTCCACCGGCCGTAAATGTGACGTCTTTAAGTCTTGTATCGCTGCTGAGGGCCGTGAGCTTTTTTGAAGATACGGCAGGCTCGAAGGTCGAAGCATTCCAGACATAAGCCTTTACAATTCCGTCCTTTGAAGCATTGATTTCATTTGTCGAAACGGTTTGTTCCTCCCCGGTCAAGTCGGCGAAAGCCAATGAAACATCCATAAGCCTTGTACATTCGGTATCGGAATACGACGCTGCGATAGCAAATACCCTGCCGCTTCCGCCTGCGTGGAACGCGGCTTCAGATTTGATTTTTCCGTCAAAAACCTTAAAAACTTCGTCTGCACCGCTTTTGAACGAAATATCCGAAACCGTTATTTCGTCAGCAAAAGCACCTGTGGAACAAAAACATGAAAGAACAGTCAGCAGCAATAATGATGTCATGAATACAACCATTGTTTTTTTCATAATAATCTCCATTCCGCCGCCCTGCGTCGGCACTAAAAGTTAATAGATTTCTCTTATCGGCAGGGCAATAAATGATAAGAGATTAAGGCTTAACGTGAAAGGAACTTTTACGTTATGCAGCGACTTTCTTTATTCATTAAGCTTATTGTCCGATGTGACCTTTATATTATCTATATACAGGGAGCCGTTGTTATTGCTGAAAGTGAAAAACGTCAGCATGTTAACATTGTAAACAGGCATCCTTGTTACATCGCCGTAATTATAGTAATCGCCCGTATCCATACACAGCTCGCCGTTAACAAAATACTTTGTATTCACTTCATCCGCCGTTCCCGGTGTATAAATAACCTTTAAATTGTACCATTCCCCTTTTTGCAGACCTGTCTTGAAAACCTTACCGTAACCGCTTTCCGATGTTCTGTATGCAAGGCTTATATAACCGTTTTCATATCTTAAAACGATGCAAGCCGCCGTTGCCCCTATTGTTATATAATAATACGGCAGCAAAGCTTCTTCATCAATCATAAAATCAAATTCCGTTGCAATTGTTTTTTTATTTGCGTTGCCAAAACTGTTTTCGAGATTTATTGATGATGAGCCTCCTGTATAAAGCTCCATTACACGGTTATTTTTATTATACGGATCTTTTTTTACCTTAGCATAACCGTCGCCGCTGTACTTGCGAAGCTTAAATCCTTCTTCGTTTTCAAGATTTGTTTTTAATTCGTAACCGCTGAAATCCTGCTTGTAAATCACAGGGTCATATTTTTTCTTTTCTATCGGCTTTGCGTTTTCAATAAGCTTCCAAAATTCATCGGCATATATATCCCAAAGCGGAGTTTTGCTTATTCCTAAGCAAGCGCACATTGAGGAACGCATTTCCGTAACCGCAATGCACGTTGCGTTAACATCCCCCTCCGGCAAGCCGAGTGAAACCGTTGCCCCCTGAGATATCGGTGAGCTTCCGCCAAGATTATAAGAATATCCGTTATCGGCCTTTCTGAACCGCGCCACCCTTTCCATGGTCAGCTCCATAATTTCAAGAAAGCTGTCGGCGATTTTTTCGTTTAATCTCTGCGGAAATTCGGGATAACTGTATCTTGCCCTCCATATAAGCACAAGCGGATTCCATACATCCGTTATGGTTTTTGGCATTTCGTTTTCGATTACTTTTATTGTGCTCTTTACCATTTTATCAATATTGGGATACGGCTCTGTCGACACAGTAAAAAGTCCGCCGACCTTCATCGCGGCATTTGTGTTCATAAGTCCTGTGCCTTCACCCCAAAGACCCGTCTGCGGATTTTGAATTGATTTAATGTATTCAATCAATTCCTTTTCATAGCCGAGCTCCTTAGCCGTGTTCTTATTTGCCGAGACCCTGTTTCCGGCAGAATACGGGTCAGTATCCCACGGAAGAGCCTTAATATAATTCATAAAAGCCTCTGAGCTTTGCAGATAATCCGGAAGTTTTGTTTTATCAATTGTTTTCTGCGACGTATTTTCCGATTCCGCAAGCCTTTCCGTCGGCAACGGATAAAGAGGCTTCCCTCCGAGCTTTGTTATTTGCGCCTTTGCCTGACTGAGATTTCTTTCTCTTTTTGAATCACCTACCGCCTTGCCAAACTGCCTGTCATAAAAATAACCGTCATCCTCCGACTGCCTTGCCCGAAAGAACTCAAGCATCTTTAGCCGTATCTTGTCGGGAATGCTTTTGCTGTCCAAAACACCCTTCGGCAATATACCGCTGCTTTGCAGAATGTCAATCACCTGCGATGTGCTTTCAATATCGGGTTCAAAGCCTTCATTGTCCCTTGCGCTTACGCTGTAATAAAATCCGCCCGTTTCAGGGTCGTAAAGCGATGCCACCCAGCGAAGAATTTCAAAATTGTAATTCTCGTCAAATTTTTTTATTCCGTCCAAAATATCCTTGGATATTGTCCATACCATTGCGCTTCTGCGTTCCGTATCCCACTCAACATTCAAACCGAAGCTTTCGCCTATAAACCGCAACGGAACCATTGTTCTTCCTTCCGAAATAAACGCAGGACTGTCTATCTCCCTGAACTCTTCGTTTACCCTCGCCTCATTTTTACCTATCCAAAGCTCCGTTTCGGTATCATTCAATGTCGCTGTGATTTTTCTCTCGCTCTCGTCCCAACTTACCTTTGCGCCGATTTTTTCGAAAATCACCCTCAGCGGAAGCATAATTCTGTCATTGATGATAATCGGCTGAACATCCGTTTCCAATACGCTTCCGTCAACAAGAATTTTTACCTCCGGCGCCGCCGAACCGACCGCTGCCGAAGCAGTTGATAATACGAGCAATGCAAGCAGTAATGATAATAGCTTCTTTCTCATTTTTTACGCATCCTTTTCAAAACAATATCCGGTTTTTTCAATTTCAATTATAACATGCACATCAATTAAAAACAAGTGAATATACTATAAAAAACAATGAAAATCTCGCACAAAACTTGAGCTTGACGCGCCTTGATAAAAAGCCATGAAACGCAGTAAAATAAAGAAAAAACAAGGCTGTTTAAAAAGTGATTTGACACTTTCAAACAGCCCTTGCGTGAGAATATGTGCGGCAA
>ENA-OUQH01001391-OUQH01001391.1-human-gut-metagenome-genome-assembly--contig:-NODE-1391-length-16254-cov-12.530403_pt1 | contig 16254 bp, 13 predicted proteins | sample MGYA00237948_ERZ548828 | MGnify/ENA primary metagenome ERZ548828 (study PRJEB26490, sample SAMN05194711) | human gut metagenome | biome: terrestrial biome; feature: human-associated habitat...
CTTCCTCAAAAGAATCATCATCCGCGTTGTATCCCTCCGAGAACAGCTCTTTCAGTCTGTCCGAATCTCATCCAGGCATCTACCTCGCTTATCTTGAACTTCCAAATGCGACCGACTTTAACACCGGGTATACCGCGTCTTTCTATCCGGGACAATGCTGTATCACGAGTAATGCCGAGGTATTCGGAAATTTCTTTCATGGAACACCAACATTCTATCTGTTCATTTCCCATAATCCCGTGCGTCTATGCCGTAAAAATGTAGGATTTTCAACGTGTTTTCGGGTGTTGCTCTCACTTCCGCCATACACTCTATGACCATAAAAAGCTCTCGGTAACACCGGGGGCTTTTTTGCAGCCGGTCGTGCTTTCTGCGCGCCCATTTCCTCCATAAATCCGGCAAGCGCGAAATAAGGAGAAAAATAGCACTTAAATTGTGAATATTTTATGAACGAGCGTAAAAATGTGCGCATATCGCTTGCGCTCTCGGAAAATCAATGATATAATTTCTATAAATATTATAATGTATATAAATGCGTAGAATAATATGGTTTCTGCCGGGGTTCGCTTGCCCGGGACATCGCGGAAACAGGGGAAAGGCGGCACGACAGTGACAGAGAAAGAACTGAGAAAATTAAACCGCGCAGAGCTATTGGAGATGCTTATTGCGCAGAGCAAGAAGCTCAACCGCGTGGAAGAGGAGCTGTCGGCCGCCCAAAAAGAACTGGAACGGCGTAAGATTGCCATCACCACCTCCGGCTCACTGGCAGAGGCGGCCCTGAAGCTAAACGGCATCTTTGAGGCAGCCGACCAGGCAGCCGCGCAGTATCTGGATAGCCTCCGGGAGCAGGAGAGCAACGCCGAGCGCATTATTGCCGAGGCCGAGGCCAAGGCTCACGAGATCATCAATGCCGCCGAGGTGCAGCGGCAGGCCATTCTCGCCGATGCGGACAGGGAAGCCAAGCGGCGCATTGAACTCTTTGACCAGCAGTTCAAGGAATTTTTGAACACGCACACCTGATTGAGGAGAAAGGGCCGTATGAAACCAGAAAACAAAGCAACCGATACGGCTGTGCCCTCCGTGGACGAGCTCACCGGCGAACTCAACCGAGAAAAATATCACAGCCGATACAAAAAGCTGCTGCGCAGCACCATCTATACACTGGTGATCGTGGCCGCGATCAGTGTGCTGGTGGCTACGCTGCTGCTGCCGGTTTTGCAGATATACGGCACCTCCATGAACCCGAACCTGCAGGAGGGAGAGATCGTGGTGTCGGTGAAATCCCCACAGTTCAAAACCGGTGACATAATCGCCTTTTACTATAACAACCGCGTTCTTGTCAAGCGCATTATCGGCTGCCCCGGCGACAGCGTTGTCATCACCGACAGCGGCGACGTATATGTGAACAATACCCTGCTGGATGAGCCGTACCTAACCGAAAAATCCTATGGCACCGCCGACATTGAATATCCGTACACCGTACCTCAGAATTCCTTTTTCGTCCTGGGCGACCACCGGGAAAGCAGTGTTGACTCCCGGTCGTCCCTGGTGGGCTGCGTGGAAAAAGAAGAAATCATAGGCAAAATCGTTTTCAGAGTGTGGCCGATCAAGCGGATCGGTTCCGTGGACTAACATCGCCTGGAAATACGGGGAGAAATTTGCATGAACAGGGACATTTATTCGCAGGCTGAACAGCTGAACAAGAAGCACCGCCGGAAGCGCACCTGATACAAGATCTTATCTGTGCCCATATGCCTTGTGGTCTTTGTGACGACGTATGCGCTCATTCTGCCGGCTATCACCATGGAATCCACGCCGGATACCTACTGCGGCATCGCCGAGCATGTCCACACGGACGATTGCTACGAGCTTCCCGGTACGCCGGCTCACAAGGAGATCCAATGCGCCGCCGGGGCCGATCTGGGCCAGGGCGAGTACATCGTCCACAAGCACGACAGCTTCTGCTTTGATGATAGCGGTGAGTTGCTGTGTGCGCTGGCCGAGCAGGACGAGCACGTCCACACAGACGCATGCTATGACGGTGACAGCCTAATCTGCGGTCTGATTACGGGGATCGTACACCAGCACACGGCGGATTGCGTCGTATCCGTTCCCGCCACCGAGCCCCAGGGTCTGGTGTGTACCGTGGAGGAGCATAAGCATACGGAAGCATGCTTCATGAATCCGGAGGGCGAGGCGCCAAGCGGCGAGACCGGCGGTGATGTCCCCGCTGACAAAACGCCAGCCAGCGATGTCCCCACCGGGGACGACCCCTCCAATGAGACACCCAGGGGAGATGTCCCCACCGATGCAGCCCAAGGCAGCAGTGTGCCGGGGGATGCAGTTCAGAGCACCGGCGCAGCAAACGGTGATACGCCCGAGGACGACGCGGCGGTCAACAGCACCCCGGCCCGGGCGCCTGCCGCCAGCGGCCTTATCACAGATGTGACCCTTACCATCAATGACAATGTTTCCGCTTCCGGCTGCTATGAGGCAGCCGTCACCGGCGGTGCTGCGGCGCTGGAGGGAAAAAACGTCCGATATCAGTGGTATAAGAGCACCAACGGCGGAGCGACCTATACGGCCGTAAAGGCGAAAAACTTTACTGTTGGCAGCAACACCGTGTCCAACATCAGCGGGGACCGTGGCGAAAAGCTGTTCCTGGCCCTGGACGGCGGAACCGTCAGCGACACGCTGCCCTCCGTGACATACAAGGCCGTACTGAAGGTGGACGGCACCGAATATAACAGCGTGTCGGCTACCCTCACCAACACCACCTATCAGGCCTCCGTTCTGAACGGCAGCTTTGAAACACCGGATCTGACCAACCACAAGTTCCAGGAATTTGTGCCCGAGGGAACTGCGGGTCTATTTTGGAAAACCACCGGTGAGAATACCGAAGGCAACCAACCTGTATATGGCGGAAGCGCTACCGTCGCAAATGATAAAAAGCACTACATCGAAATCGTTGACACGAGCGACGGATCCCATAAGACGGATGCAGCCAACTACCATAATCAAGGCTCTGCAGCGAACGGAAAACAGTACGCCGAGATCAACGCCGGCGCCGCGGGTGCGCTGTATCAAACCATAGCGACCATCCCGGGGACGACCATGTATTGGTCCGTGGACCACAGTGGCCGCAACGGAACGGATACCATGGCTGTAATCATGATGCCGGAAAGCAGAGCAAAGAACATCACCACACAGACGCAGCTGCAGCAGGTGCTGAATAATCCAGGCAATTATGGTGCTACGGTTGAAAGTGATCTATCCGCCAAAAAAGGCGTGTGGACCACACATTCCGGGCAGTACACCATCCCGGAAGGGCAGTATGAGACCAGATTCTTCTTCATGGCTGTAAGCACGTCCGATAACAATCCATACATCGGCAACCATATTGACAACGTGTGGTTCAGCCAGCAGATCCCGCCGGCTTCCTCGGAAAAGCCCTATTTCACGCTGACAAAGCATGTGGTGGGTCCCCTGACGGAGGATGACCTGCAGCTGCTATCCGGAAAGCTGACCTTTACGGTTCAAAGGTCCACTAACAGCAGCTTTACCAATCCCGAAACCGTCAAGACGTACACCGCCACAAATTTGGGCAGCTGGACGCCCAACGAAGACGGCTCCTGGACACTGTCTGCCCGTATCTCCATGAAGGATCAGGAGCTCGGCGATTACTACAGGATTGCAGAGAGCGGCGCAGAGCTGGATGGGTTTAACCTGACCGTGACGGATACGAACGCCGCTGTGCAGCTGCAAAGCACCACAGATACAGAATTTACCTTCACCAACACCTATGCGGATGCCGGGCGAGCCCTGACGCTAAAGAAAATCGTGAGCGCTCCCGACACCACGGGCAGTTTTACCTTTACCGTTTCCTATACGGATGCCGGCGGCAAGCCGCAGACAGAAAGCGTTACTCTGAAAAACGGCGAGTCGACCACCATCACGGGCATCCCCAAGGGTGCCCAGGTCACCGTGACGGAAACCAACACCGACGGCTACACCGTTATTATGAAGGATCCCAGCACCGGCACCGTCCTCGCCGGGAGCAGCAGCTATACCTTTACTATGAACGATGACACGGCTATGGATATCTACAATACATCCACCGTTGCACTGCCGGAAACCGGCGGCATCGGACGGGGAATCTTTCTGTATGCCGGAATCGGTCTGATGCTCACTGCCGTTATTACAGGATGTCTTCTGAGGCGCAAGTACGGAAAGGAGGGTGATTAACGCTTTTGTTTCCTCTCCTGCCCACGCAAAATATACCTGTACCCGCGCCGTAGGAACTATCCGTTTCTATTAAACTACTTTAAATCAGAAAGGATACGCACGATGAAAACGATGAGAAAGCTTTTCACTGTTTTGCTGGCCCTGGCCATGACGCTGGCTCTGGCTGTGTCCGCCTTTGCAGCAGACACCGGCAGCATCACCATTACCAATCCCCAGGGGAATCACACCTACACCGCCTACAAGATCTTTGACGTGACCTACTCTGGCGACAACTACTCCTACACCATCAGCGATACTGACGCCGCCTTTTCTACCGTCAAGGCATACGCCGATGTGGCCGCCAACGGCCTCAACCTAACAGCCGTTGCTAACACGAACAAGTATAATGTGAGCATCGGCACCGGCTTCTCCGCCGCCTCCTTTGCCCAGTATCTGAGGACGAATGTGGGTTCTCTCGGCACCGGCACCGCCTTTACCAAGGTCGATAACACCGTGAAGGCCTCCGGCCTTGCCCTGGGCTACTACTTTGTATCCGGCACCAGCGGCGCTGTCTGCGAGCTGGCTACTGCCAAGGATATTCAGATTCGCGACAAGAACGAAGTGCCGCAGATCGAAAAGGTTGTGAATGACGACGACCGCACTGTGGAAATCGGTCAAGTGCTCACCTACACCATTACCGGCAAGGTGCCCTCCACCACGGGCTACACCGAGTATACCTATCAGGTGACAGATACCATGACCGAGGGGCTGACCTTCAACGAGGACGTCAAGGTCACCATTGGCGACACGGATGTGACTGCCGATGCGACTATCACAAACAATGAGAATGGCTTTGTGGCCAGCGTCAATATGATGAAATATCAGGGTCAGATCGACGCACCTGTAGTCATCACCTACACTGCCACCGTCAACGACAAGGCCATCCAGCGCGATAAGGAAACCAACACCGCTACGCTCAAGTACAGCAACAACCCCGCTGACAAAACCAGTTTTGAGGAATCCAGCGTGAAAGTGGAAGTGTTCTCCTTCAACATCGTCATCAACAAGTACGCCACCGGCAATGAGAACACCAAGCTGGCAGGCGCCAAGTTCGTGCTGAAGAACGCTGAGAGCAAGTACTATAAGTATGACGCCGTTACCAAGGCCGTCACTTGGGTCGCTGCCAAGGCCGATGCCACCGAGGTCACCACCGGCGCCGACGGCGCTGCCCGGTTTGACGGTCTGGAAGCCGGCACCTACTACCTGGAGGAGACTGCCGCTCCCACCGGTTACAACCAGCTGACCAAGGACATCACCATCGTGCTGGACGAGAACGGCTCTGCGACCATCAACGGCGCTGCCTCCGCTCCCGGAACTGACCATTCCCTGACTACGGGTGTTGCCAACTCCACCGGCACCGTGCTGCCCGAAACCGGCGGCACCGGCACCGTAATCTTTGTGGCCCTGGGCGCTCTGGCTGTCATCTGCGCAGGCGTATTCCTGGTGACCAACAAGAGAATGAGCAAGGAATCCTTCTGATCCTGCATCCCTGACACACTGCACCGCCACGGGAGGCGGAGGTTCGCCTCCGCCCTCCCGATGGCATATCCTTTTCCAAGGCGGACGCATCCGAATACACCCGACACCGCCTATTGCAGGCGGCCGGACAGCCGTGTGTTCGGCTTCGTGCGCTCTGGAACGCAACAGGAGATGAACCCGTGAGAAAGCGAAAAGTAATCACCTTAATACTGCTGGGCGTTTTCCTGGCGGGCCTCTCTCTCCTGCTGTATCCGTCCGTCAGCAGCTACTGGAACTCCATCACACAATCCAGGGCCATCGTGGACTATGACACCATTGTCAAGAGTCTGTCGCCTAAGGACTATACCGCCTATTTTGAGCGGGCGGAGGAATATAATAGCGAGCTGAAGGCGCTGCCATTCCCGCTGACGGAATACCAGCAGATCAGCGGATACGATGATTGCCTCAATGCCGCCGGCGACGGCGTCATCGGCTATATCGATATCGACAAGATTCAGGTGAAGCTGCCCATCTATCACGGCACGGACCCCTCTATGCTGAACCACGCCTGCGGACACATTCAAGGCAGCAGCTTTCCTATTGCAGGAAAGGGTACCCATGCGGCTATCTCGGCACACCGGGGCCTGCCCAGCGCAAAGCTGTTCTCGGATCTGGACAAGCTGGAGGTGGGCGACACCTTCCGGATCACGGTGCTGGACAAGACCTTTATTTATGAGGTGGATCAGATTAAAACCGTCCTGCCGGACGATGTGAGCGACCTGCTCATCGACGAGGAGAAGGAGCTCTGCACCCTGGTCACCTGTACGCCCTATGGCATCAATTCCCATCGGCTGCTGGTGCGCGGACACAGGATCGAATCTGAGGATATGCGCTCTTTTGGGGCTATATCGGATGCGTTTATCATCGATCGGCTGATCGTTACACCGGTGGTGGCAATGCCCATCATCCTGCTGCTCATTCTGTACGTCTGCTTTAAGCCTGCGAAGCGGAAGCTTCCCATCAATGACGAGGGAGAACTGATATGAAAAGAATAAGCTACCGGATCGCAAACTTTATACTGATTGCTGCACTGCTCCTGTCGGGAGCAGTGACCGCTCACGCCGCCTCCACCACGGAGGCCAGTGAAAAGGTGCAGCTGCGCAGTGATTGCGCCCTGGACGTGACCTATTCCTCCGAGGGAATGGTCTTTGCCGGGCAAGACATCAAGCTCTGGCACATTGCGGATATTACCGAGGATGCGCAGTATACTTTGGCCGGGAGCTTCCGGTCATACCCCATCCAGGTCACCGGCACCTCCTCCCAGAGCGAGTGGGATGAAATGACCATCACTCTGAACTCCTATATTCTTGCCGATGGCATCGCGGCTGACCAAACTGCCAAAACCGATGCGAGGGGCAAGGTCGTCTTTGATAATCTTACTGCGGGCATATACCTGGTTTCCTCCGTGCGCACAGAGCAGGATGGCAAATACTATGTGTTTGAATCCTTCCTGGCGGCCGTGCCGGGGGTGGACAGTGAGGGACAGTGGGTGTATTCCGTCTCCGCAAGGCCAAAAATGAGTGTACACACACCAGCCAAGGGCGAGGTCACCTATAAAGCGGTGAAGGCCTGGAGGGATGGCGGCCAGGATCGCCCGGTTAGCGTCTCTGTGGAGGTTCGCAGGGACGGACAGCTGCAGCAGGCCGTGACTCTCAGCGCTGAAAACAACTGGATGTACACATGGAAGGCCGTTGATGATGGCAGCGTATGGACCGTGAACGAAGTGAATGTGCCAGAGGGTTATACGGTGGGCATTCAGCGCAGCGGCGATACCTTCAGCATTACCAACACCAAGCCGGAGACGCCTGCAGGAAGTCATCCGCAGACCGGCGACACAACCAATATGACCCTGTATGTGCTCTTGATGGCTGCATCCGGGCTGGCGATGCTGGTGGTGGGCATCGTGTTGAGGAAGAAGTCCCGTGCGAAGTAAAGGGCTTTCCATCCTACTTGTTACGCTGGGCGTTTTGCTGCTGGGCGCTGCGGCGATATTATTCGTCGTGCGACAGGCGCAGGATAAGCAAAGGGCAGCTGACATTCCCTCTCTGATTGAAAAAATCGAAGCAGCTCTGCCGGAGCGCTCAGCGGGTGTTATCGAAAATCGCGCTGACAGCTCCATGGCTGCCGTGGAGATCGACGGAATTGATGTAATCGGCCTGCTGGAGCTCCCGGGCCGAGGCATTAAGCTGCCAGTAAGCGCAGAATGGGACAGCTCCGAGCAGAGCTTTCGTCCAGCCAGGTTTATGGGTAGCGTGTATGACGGTACGCTGATCGTGGGAGGACGCAGCGAGGATGGCAATTTCGATTTTATCGATCAGCTGGACGCCGGGGAGGAGCTTACCTTCACCGACATGACCGGAAGGGTATTCCGGTATACGGTGCGTAAAATTTGCCACGCTGATAATGCCAGAGCCGAAACCTTGGCTGACTCAGAGAGCGCGCTTACCCTGTTTGTGAAAAAAAATGGAGCTTTTCTCATCGTCCGATGTGCAGCGGCATAGTATTCTCCTTAATAGGAGGTGCAGAACAGCCCCTGTAAACAATGGCAAGCTGCGTCGTCCCACGCGGTGCCGCTATGATTCATTATTTAACTTTTTGTTTATAACCTATGATGGGCCGCCGCTGCAGATAGCTGCCCTACCCGGAGGTCGATGGCCAGGTGCAGCGCACCTGATACCCGGCAAAACAAAGCTGAAATATCTGTACCTCTGTATCCCCTGCTGAAAAAGCAGCCAACGCCATAGGCGTTGGCTGCTTACAGCGTGTCAAAAAAGCCTCGCAGAGTTTGCCGCCCGCAGGCGGCAAAGAAATAAAATCATTTTCTCTCGCGACATGTGCGTGAGAGAAAATACAGCTCAGGCTGCCAGTGTGGAATTTGTCCGTCTGCGACGGACAAATTATGCGCGCAGCAGACTGCAATCCTTTTGTCGGAAAAACCCGGAGGGTTTTTCGACAGGCTCAAAGCAGCCAACGCCATAGGCGTTGGCTGCTTAATGCTTTATGAGCCTTATGGGCTTTATCAAAGGCGGCCATAGATGCGGGTCATCTCGTGGATGCTGCTGGCAAGGCTGTGGCTCGCCTCCCCGGGCAGCATACGCCACTTCCAGTTGCCGCAGCTGGTGCCGGGGACGTTCATGCGGTGGCCCGGCCCGAGGTCCAGCCAATCCTGCATCTGCGCAACAAACAGCTTCGCAACCGAGCCCATGCCGCCACGGATGATGCCGCGGTTAAAGCCCTCCCGCTCATTCAGACCCAGATACTGTGCGGCAAAGGCGACATCCTCCCGATCCGCCTCCGTGCGCCAAAGGGCCAGGGGAGCGTTATCATGAGTGCCGGTATAGCAGACGCAGTTTTCGCCGTAGCTATGGGGCAGATAGCTGCTGGTGTCCCGGGAGTCAAAGGCAAATTCCAGCACCTTCATGCCCGGCAACCGGGAATCGGACAGCAGCTGCGTAACCTCCGGCGTGGGAAAGCCCAGGTCCTCTGCAATGAACTCAATATCGTGGAACCAACCGGTCAGCACACCCACCAGGGACATGCCGGGGCCTTTGACCCAGTGGCCGTCCTTCGCAGTGGTCTTGCCGCAGGGCACCGCCCAATAGCTCTCAAAACCACGAAAATGGTCGATACGAATAACATCGTAGAGCTTCGTGGCACCGCCGATGCGGCGGATCCACCACTCAAAGCCGTTTTTCCGCATGGCCTCATAGTCGTACAAGGGATTGCCCCAGAGCTGGCCGTCTGCGCTGAAATAGTCCGGCGGGACACCGGAAACCTCTGTGGGCTTTTTGTTCTCGTCCAACTGGAAATTCTCCGGCTCGCTCCAAACATCCGAGGAGTCCATAGCCACATAGATGGGGATATCGCCGATGATGCGAATACCCAAGCCGTTGATATAGTGCTTGAGGGCGCTCCACTGGCGGAAGAACAGGAACTGGATATAGGTGAACAGCTCCACATCCTCCCGCAGCTCCATGCGGTAGCGCGCAACAGCTTCCGGAGTGTGCAGCCGGGCGCCCTCATCGGGCCACTCCGTCCAGGACTTCATGCCAAAGCGGCGCTTGAGCGCCATGAACAGGGCATAATCCGGCAGCCAGCGGGCATTTTCCGCCTCGAAGGCCGCCACCGCCTCCCGGTCACGGCTCCAGCCCCGGGCCTTGGCCTTTTCCAGCAGGGCGAATCGACTCTCATATATCTTGCCGTAGTCCACATAGCGCGGCTCCGTCCCCCAAGCGCAGGCGTCCACCTCCGTTTGGGTCAGGAGGTCATCTGCGATGAGGGTGTCCAGATCGATGAAGTAGGGGTTGCCTGCAAAGGTAGAAAAGGCTTGGTAGGGGGAATCCCCATAGCTGGTAGGGCCAAGGGGCAGAAGCTGCCAGTATTTCTGCCCTGCCTCGTGAAGAAAATCTGCAAAGCGATACGCCGCTTTGCCAAAGGTCCCGATGCCGTATGGCGAAGGGAGGGAGGAAATTGGCATCAGAATGCCAGCGGAACGATCCATATGAGTCAGCCTTTCACGGCGCCGGCAGCGACGCCCTTAATGATATATTTCTGGCAGCAAAGGTAGAAAATGATGACAGGGAGAATGCTCAGGAAAATGAGCGCCATGGTCGCGCCCAGGTCCACCGTGCCGTAGCTGCCCTTGAGGTACTGGATGTGGATGGGAATGGTAAAATACTTGGTGCTGTCCAACACGAGGTAGGGCAGCAGATAGTCGTTCCAGACCCACATAATCTCCAAAATGCCCACGGAGATCATAGTAGGCCGCAGCATGGGGAACACCACGGAAAAATAGGTGCGCAGCGGACCGCAGCCGTCTATGGAGGCGGCCTCCTCAATCTCCAGGGGGATAGACTTTACAAAGCCAACAAACATGAAGATGGCAAGGCCCGCGCCGAAGCCAAGATAGATGATGGGAATGGTCCAGGGGGTATTGAGGGCCACCTTGTCAAGGGCCATGTCGGCAAAGTTGAAGAATGGGATCTTGACCCGGTCGGCCGTCTTAGACAGGGTAAACATGACCATCTGGAATGGGACGACCATGGAAAAGACGCACAGGTAATAGATGATGCGGCAGAGCTTGCTGTCCACCCGGGCGATATACCAGGCCGCCATAGAGGTACACAGCAAAATCAGCGCCGAGGAGACCACGGTGATGAACAAGCTGTAAAATGCGGATTTCCAGAAGGGATAGTTACCGAAGGTCATGCCCTTGATATAGTTGGCCCAGCCGACAAAGCTCTCCCCATTGGGAAAGGCAAAGGTATCGGTCTTGACGTAGGTATTGAGCTTGAAGGAGTTGAGCACCACCATGAAGATGGGCAACACATAGATGATGCAGATAACCGCCAGCACAATGGACAAAACCAATTTGCGGCGTCGTTCGGCGGTAAGGGTACCTTTCATTACTGCTGCACCTCCTTTTTGCGGGTGGCATGGAGCTGAATGAGGCCGATGGCGGCAACCAGCAGGAAGAAGATCACAGCCTTGGCCTGGGCGGTGCCGCGGGCATTGACATTCTGCCCGTAGAATGTGTTATAGATATTCAGCGCCAGCATCTCTGTAGTCTTGATGGCGGAGCCGTCGGATTGAATCAGGAAGGGCTGGCCGCCGGTAAGGGCCAGGTTCTGATCGAAGAGCTTGAAGCTATTGGTAAGGGTGAGGAAGGTGCAGATGGTGATGGAGGGCATCACGTTAGGGATGGTGACCCGCCAAAGGGTCTGCCAGCGGCTGGCGCCATCGATCTTGGCCGCCTCCAGCATATCATCCGGGACAGCCTGCAGGCCGGCGATATAAATAATCATCATATAGCCGATCTGCTGCCAGCACATGAGGATCACAAGGCCCCAGAAGCCGTACTTCGTCTCCAGAAGAATGGAGGTATTATAACGGGTGAGAATACCGTCAAAGATCATGGACCACACATAGCCCAGCACGATGCCGCCGATGAGGTTGGGCATGAAGAACACCGTGCGGAACAGGCTGCTGCCCTTAATGCCCTGGGTGAGGGCATAGGCCACGGCGAAGGCCAGTACATTGATGAAAACCAGCGACACCAGCGCGAACAGGCCCGTATACCAGAAGGAATGCATAAAGCTGGCATCCTGCAGTGCCTTGACATAGTTCCCCAGGCCGATGAACTCCGCGTCCGAAGTCGTTTTAAACTTACAGAAGGACAGATATACGCCTTTACAGAACGGATAGACAAATCCGATAATAAAAGCGCAGACCACGGGCCCCATAAAAAGTGGGAACCAGCGCCGAAGCGGGCGGCGGATCAGCGCCCGGCTGACCGGTGCAGAGCCTTTCTTGCGCTTCAAATCGATCACTCCCATCAAAAAATAGATTGTTGCACAGCGCAGACCTCCTGCGGTCTCTGCCGTGATAGAACAGGAGAGGCGGGCGAAAGCCCGCCCCTCCTTGCTTGCTTTAGGGTATCCGGTTTTGATCCAAATTAGCCGTTGGCAGCGGCATACTGGGTAGCCCAGCCATCCACGAAGGCCGTCTTGACCAGCTCCCAGTTGGCGTCGGTACGATCGGCGTCATACTTGTTCATAGCGGAGACAATACCGTCACGATAAGCGTCCACATTGGGCTGGAAGTTGGTGACCCAAGGCATGACGTAGTTGCCGGCAGCGGTGTAGGCGTCAGCATCGCCCAGGAAGCCGTTAGCGGTCTTGGCAGCCTGCTTATAGGGCAGGATACCCAGCTCGTTCACCAGCATCTGAGAGGCCTCGGCATCGGTGACCAGCCAGTACATGAAGTCCAGCGTGGCCTGGATGTCCGCCTCGGAAGCCTTGGCGTTCACGGCCCAGCAGTTCTCGGTACCGCAATTCAGGCCAGCCTTCTCCTCGCCGGCAACACCGCAGTAGAAGGGGATCATGGAGAGGTTGTCCAGGCCATACTGATTAGCCTCAGTGCCGGTCAGAGCAGCCCACTCCCAGGAACCATTCTGATAGAACACAGCCTGCTCCTTGCCGAACTCGGCCTCAGCGTCATAGCCGCCGGCAGCCAGGGTGGAGGGATCCACAGCGCTGTTGCTGATGTACAGATCCCACAGGTTCTTGTAGTTCTGCATGTAGGTGCCCTTGATGCTGGCGGGGCAGGTCTTCCAAGCAGCGGGATCATCCACAGACTCATAGTAATACTCGAGATTGGCCAGGTGGCCGGTGAAGCGCCAGCTGGAATCACTGCTCATAGAGGAGGAGGTAAAGGCATCAAAGCCCAGCTCCGCAGCGCGGCTGTGGATATCCTCGGCAATAGCCTTGAGAGTCTCAAAATTCTTGATGTCGGATAGCTCATAGCCGGCCTTCTGCAGCAGATCCTTATTGACAATGATGCCATAGCACTCATAGCAATAGCCGATGGAGCAGAGCTTGCCGCTATCGTCATACAGGTTATAGGCATCGGTGCTCAGTTCACCGGCGACCTTGGTATCCTTCAGATCATAGCAGTAGTCGCCCCAGGTGCCCACAGCGGCCTGGTTACCCACAACGAACAGCGTGGGAGGAGCCTCCTTATCCATGGCGGAGGTCAGGGTCTCATTGTACGTGCCGGAGGCAGCTGTCTGGACGGTGACAGGAATGCCGGTCTTCTCGGTATACATGGCGGCGACCTTTTGGAGGGTGGTGTCAGCTTCGGGCTTGAAATTCAGCCAGAACACACGGCCGGATCCGCCCTGCTTCTGGCCACAGGCGACCAGAGCAAAAGCCATGACGAGCGCGAGAATAAGCGATAGGAACTTCTTCATTTTCATCTTCATCATTCTCCTTGTTTCTTATTTATTTTCACGCGTTTACGCGGGAAAATCACTGGGTCAGGTCGCGCACAGACTGGCCGGTGCGCAGCGTGGTGGGCAGGATCTGGTGCCGATGGGCACCGCCGCGAATGACACTCATCAGGATCTCCACGCTTCTGGCGCCCATTTCATCGGTGGGCTGGCAAAGCGTGGTCAGCATAGGATAGATATACTCAGAAACCGTCAGGCCATCAATGGCAATGATGGAGCAATCCTCAGGAATAGAGCGTCCGCTCTCCCGCAGGGCCCGCATGGCGCCAATGGCCATATCATCCGAGATGGCAAAGATGGCTGTAAAGTCTGCCGGGCGTTTGAGCCGCTCGGTCACTGCGCGGTAAGCGGATTCAATGGTGAAATCGTCCGCGCGGATAATCTCCCCGTCCTCGAGGCTCAGACCCAGATCGTGCAGGGCGCGGGCATAGCCGGAGCAGCGCAGCTGGGCAATGGACCAATCCCGGGGATCCGTGGACAGAGCCGCAATGCGGCGATGGCCCTTTTGTGCCAGATCCATCACAGCGCGGTAGGCCTCCTGCTCATCAGCAATAGAGACGGAGGAGTATTTTGTGGGATCCAGGGTCCCATAGGTATTGGTATAGGAGCAGCAGACAAAGGGAACATTGAGCAGGGCCGTATCCGCCGGGCTGTAATCCGACCGTCCGCCGAGGAAAATGATGCCCTGCAGGCGCTTTTCCCGCTCCATCATGGCGCCGCACTTGATCTCGTCCTCGCAGGAGTCAATCTGCCGCATGACCATGGTACAATCCGCCGCATCCAAATCCCGCTCAATGGCACGGATAATGCCGGTATAGAAGGGGTTCTGCACACCGCGCACCACCAGGCCGACAGCATCTGACTTCGTGCGCACAAGGCTCCGAGCGGAATTGTTGGGCAGGTAGTTGTATTCGGCAATGACCTGCAGCACGCGGCGGCGGCTCTCCTCGCTCACATCGGGGCGGTCGTTGAGAACGCGGGACACCGTGCTCACGCCAACGCCGCTGAGTCTGGCAATATCTTTAATGGTCATGGGGCAGCCTCCCGGTGCAGAATATAAAAACTCGGTTCCGGTAACCTTTCCGGTATCGTTTCCACTTTTTCTTTATTCTACCAGCTTTCGTGATAAATGTCAAAGCCGTTCCCCAGGGATAAGTTACCAAAATATTTCACATTTTTCTGTCGAAATGCACAATCGCATAGCAAAAAATATGCCAAGCCATGGACAACAAATACACGAAGGCTGATACTGAGCCGGTTTTACCCGGCCGATCTGTCAGCATTGCCTTCTCATCTTGCCCTGCTTCAGGGTCATGCGGCCGACAATCTCCGGCACGCGGTGGTTCAGATCCGGCGTCACCGCATCCTCGGTAGAAAACAGGTTCTGAAGGCTGCTCCGGCGGTCCTTGCCTCCTCCGCGATCTGCGTGATGGCGGTCTCTCTGCCGAACAGGAGCGTTATAGTGTCCCATCTGCGTAGTCCGCAATGACGTGCAGAAAAGCATCTCCGTACTATGGCGTTTATAAAGGAAGGAAGGATAAATCGTCTGCGTACAACCTCCGGAAGGGATGCGTTACGGGGAGCGCCCCTTCCGATTCAGGTGTCATTTAAAAATGCAGGATGGAGAGCGCTTCACTCCCCACCCTGCGTTTTTTACGATCAGCGGTCACATATTGAAGGATTTGATACTCGCCCCCTTTTCTGTCGGGGCGCTAAGGATCAATCCCTGTCCTTTGCCTGCTTGATGCTCAGGCCGATACGATTTTTCTTTTCATCCACATCCAATACAACAACCTTTACCACATCGCCCACGGTCAGCACCTCCGAGGGGTGCTTGATGAATTTACTTGAGATCTGCGAGATATGCACCAGGCCGTCCTGGTGGACACCGATGTCCACAAAGGCACCGAAATCAATGACATTGCGGACGGTACCGGTGAGGACCATGCCGGGCTTGAGGTCCTTCATCTCCATGACGTCGGTGCGCAGGATGGGCTGGGGCAGCTCATCCCGGACATCCCGGCCGGGCTTCAGCAGCTCGGCGGTGATGTCCCGCAGAGTGGGGACGCCTGTACCCACGGCAGCGGCGGCCTTCGCCTCACCATAGGCCTTGAGCCGGGCAGGAAGGTCCGACAGCTTCTCAGCCTTCACATCGGCCAAGGTGTAGCCCATCAGCTCCAGCAGCGCCTTGGCGGCGTCGTAGCTCTCCGGATGGACGGCGGTGTTATCCAGGACGCTCTTGCTCTCCGGCACACGCAAAAAGCCCGCACACTGCTGGAAGGCCTTGGGGCCCAGCTTGGGCACCTTCTTGATTTGGGCGCGGAAGGTAAAGGGGCCGTTTTCCTCCCGGTAGGCCACCACATTTTTCGCGGTAGTGCCGTTGAGCCCGGCCACTCGCTGCAGCAGGGACGGGGAGGCGGTGTTGATGTCCACACCTACGGCATTGACGCAATCCTCCACCACGCCGCCCAGAGCCTCGTCCAACTGCTTGGGAGGCATATCGTGCTGGTACTGGCCCACGCCGATGGCCTTGGGGTCGATCTTTACCAGCTCGGCCAGAGGATCCTGCAGCCGGCGGGCAATGGACACCGCCGAGCGCAGATTCACATCAAACTGGGGGAACTCCTCGGCGGCCAGCTTGCTGGCGGAATACACAGAGGCTC
>ENA-OUQH01001393-OUQH01001393.1-human-gut-metagenome-genome-assembly--contig:-NODE-1393-length-16246-cov-11.854858_pt1 | contig 16246 bp, 13 predicted proteins | sample MGYA00237948_ERZ548828 | MGnify/ENA primary metagenome ERZ548828 (study PRJEB26490, sample SAMN05194711) | human gut metagenome | biome: terrestrial biome; feature: human-associated habitat...
TCCAGGCGGCATTACAGGAGATCACCCAGAATTACCGCGAAGCAAGCCTTTCCAATGTGGCCCGCAGCTACGGCGTTTCGCTGGCGTATGTCAGCGAGTGCGTCCGGGCCCAGACCGGAAAGACCTATAAGGAGCTGCTGCAGAAGCACCGGATGGAGACCGCCGCCCGCCTGCTGCGCCGCAGCGACCTGAACATCCAGCAGATCATCACCCAGGTGGGCTACGAGAACACCAGCTACTTCTACCGCCTGTTCCATGAGCGGTATGGCCAGAGCCCCCGGGAGTACCGCCGGGCACGCAGCCAGCGCACATAAGCGCATCAGTGAACGACCCTCTCCGCCTTTGCAACAGGCTTTGACGGAGAGGGCCGTTTTGTGTTATATTAAAACAGAACGATCAGGGCGGGCAGCGGCCCGCCGGAAGAGAGGTTGGATGACGATGTTTCGTGGAGCAAGACGTGCAGATCTGGATGCGATCCTGAAAATTTATGCCCGCGCCCGGCAGGCGATGGCGGATTCCGGCAACCCCACCCAGTGGGGAGATCATTTCCCGCCGCAGGAGCTGCTGGAAGAGGACATTGATTCCAACCGGCTGTTCCTCTACCTTGTCAACGGCGAGCTGGAGGGCGTGTTTGCCTTTATCCTTGGCCCGGACCCCACCTATGCCCGGATCGAGGATGGCAAGTGGCTGAACGATACCCTGCCTTACGGCACCATCCACCGGCTGGCTTCGGCGGGCAGGCACCCCGGCGTTGCCGCCGCTGTGATCACCTGGTGTCTGGAGCACTGCGAGAGCCTGCGGGCCGACACCCACGCCGACAACAAGATCATGCAGCACCTGCTGGAAGAAAACGGCTTTACCAAGTGCGGCATCATCCATGTGGAGGATGGCACGCCCCGCATTGCCTACCAGAAAATGTCCCTTACCCTGCCTTTGCGCCGGGATTGAACCGCAAAAATGCGCCGCCCCACCAAACGATGGAGCGGCGCTGTTTTTATATCGGTTTGTCAAGAGCTCTCCCTTTGGGAGAGCTGTCGAGCAAAGCGAGACTGAGAGGGTGAGCCCGCTTTCAGGAAATCGGATCTGTCATCTGACCTTCAAGCGTGGGTTCGACCACCGCAGTTTCTTCCGGCGTGGGCTGGAAATACTTCTCGTACAGCTCCATGCCGATGCGGTAGCCCTGCCACACGATGACCGCCGTGCCTGCACCGGCCACGCCGATGATGGCGGCAGTGCCCAGAATGCTGGGCTCGCTTTCGATGGTGGCATCCCGGTACTGGGCTTCCACGGTCACGGTGCTGCCCTTGGCCACGCTGCCCGCCGGGATGGTAAAGCTCTCCTGGTTGTAGGCGACCGCCGGGTTGCCCAGCAGGCTGGCTTCATCCATGGCCCACAGGTCGAACACCATGCCCTCGGGCACGGCGCTCTGGTTCAGCGTCACCTTGACCTCGGCATCCACCGGCACGTTGGCGCTGGTCATGGCTTCGCCGCCGTTGTAGGTGAACGTGCCGCCTTTTACCGTCAGGGTGTAGGTGGAGGCTTCGGGTTCGGGCTCGGGTTTGGGTTCGGGCTTCGGGTCGGGAACAACAATTTTGGTCGAGTTCAACTCCACATCGCTGTCGGGCATCTCAAAGCATACCACTTTTTTGTCGGTTTCACCGTTCAGGTAGTAGCTGCCGAATGCCTCGCCGATTTTTTGACCGTTGATATTTGTAATATCTACATTGGATTTTACGGTGAGGACGGTGCCTGCATAAGAATACAGATCCCATGCGGAGCCCTGAACCAAATCATGGGTGGTCTTATCGTAAACAAGAGGAAACGTGTCGTTTACTTTCACGATAGCTCCATCTTTTACGGTAACGGAGCGATAATTTCCACTCAGCACAGTTCCATGGGTGAAAATGCTGTCTTTTCCGTTGAATGCACCGCCGGTTATCGTTCCGTCATTATAAAGCAAACCGGCCGCAAATGTGCCGCCTTCTATTTTGCGTGTTTTGGCAGGGTCATCTTCGGGCCAGCCATTTGTTACTGTCGTGTTGAAGATACCGTCCTCAATGATTCCATATTCGTTGGAGATGCCACATATCACTGCATCCAGCTGGCCGGTTTTGTTGACTGGGTCTGTATAACGGAAGTTGTAGGTATTTCCGCCGGTCAGATACAGTGTGCCGATGCCCTTAAATGATTTCTGGATGTGCCAACCGTCACCATAGTAGGTATAATATCCTCCATCGGCCTCAAAAGGAGCATTGACTATAACCGGTGTGCCATTATCAGCCATTTTAAGGGTGGAATAAGTCCCTTGGTTGAGGACGATATCTGTGTTCTCTTCGATATATCCATGATATTCAAGCCATCCAACATTGAGAAGAATGGTGGAAAGGTCACTTTGAGTAGGATATAAATCCGCAACATCATCATCATATATTGCCTTGAGATTGATATCCCGGATGGGTTCACTGGCGGTAATGGTATTATTCCCGGTCTTGACTACATAAAGCGTGTTGCCCCAGTCGCCGGACGCAAGGCCGTTGACCGCTGTGATAGAACCGGTTCCGTTCAGGATGACTGTTTTGAATGTGCCTGCACCTTCACCAGTGGGCTCGTTTTTGAACGCGCCGCCGGTCAGCGTTGCACCGGATTTGACCTTCAACTGGACAGCCGGGTTCAGGGGGCGCAGTGCGTTTTTCTCACCGGAGAAATCATAACTTGTCGGCGTGCTGGGGTTCAGGGTCAGAGTTTTGTCAGTGTGGTTATAGCTCCAGCCGTTGCCGCTGTAATTCTGGGTGCCGCCCTTAGTGCCAACGGGATAGCCGTTTTCGTCGATCACCAGCCGGGTCAGCTTGCTCAGGGTAACAGTTTCCGCATCGGTGGAAGGTGCGGTGAAAGTGACATGAAATTCACCGGCATCATTGAAGTTTTCTATATTCCCAGCCCATTCGGTCAGAAGCATTTGCTGAGTATTGTCGATTGTAACATCAATAGAAAGAACAGAATAGGGATTATGATACCGGACGGTGATACTAGTAGGATGAGAATAATTGGGGATAATATAACAGGAACTACTACTTAAATAACTGATGCTTGCATTAGTATTAGCATCTGGAGATTCCACATTCAAAGTATAGCCGTCAGCAACCTTGCAACCATCTGGCTTTTTTGAAAAAATGCCGCCCTCTATGATGCCGTTGTTGGTAACGGTAGAAAGAAACGTGCCATTTTCAATCTTGCCATCAGATTCATTGGATACGGCAGAGTTAAATGCACCATCGATGATAGTGCCATGATTTATAACGGGCATTAAGTAACCGCCACTCGTTATAGTGCCATAATTGGTGATTTTGACATTGGAGTTCCTACTATTATAGAAGTTTCCATTTACAATCGTTGCCTTTCCCGTTATGATGGCAGAACATGCAATACTGTTTTGATCCTGACGGATGCTTCCGGAATCTGTTAAATCATAGGTGGTAGGGCTTTCGGGGGCTAAAGTCAAAACTTTATCTGTTCCATCATAGCTCCAGCCATCACCGGTATAAATATTGTGCCCATCAGGATCGGTTGTAGGAGTTATACCATCGAGAACCGGATAACCAGACCAAATTTGCAAAGGTTTCAAGGTGGAGCCGCTTTCCTCCGCCCACGCTGTGATTGCCGACACAGGCAGGAGCGTTACCGCCATGCACAGCGCCACCAGAAGGCTGATAAGTCGTTTCTTCATAGGGGGTCCCTCACTTTCTTTGGGCCGGAAGTGGAGCTCCGGCAAAAATGGATGCTCTCACTTCCTTAAATACACGCCGCGCGGAATCCTTTCACCCTTTTTCAAAAAAATTTGAAAAAAAAAAAACGAACTGCAAAACAGTCCGTTTTCGGGTCATCTTTCGTAATGTGTCCAAAGGCTTAAAATCTTGATGGTTGCCATTCCACAGCCGATTCGTCAACACAATCTTCCAGTGGTTCGGCCTTGGCCCCCATGAGCTTTTCCCGCATTCCCGGCACGGAGACGAGATAAAGCGTTTCCATAATGCCGCTGTAATCCTCCTCGGGAAGCAGGACAGCGTTGCCATCCTTGGTAGTCGTCATCGTGCATCACCTCTTAATATACATGATAACGTACCTACTGCTAGAGGTCAAGCCTTTTCCACTGAACTGGGGGCTTGTGGAGCAAAAAAGACGGCAGTCTGACAGTGGTGGATATCCCTTGACAAATCGTTTAAAATTGACTATACTACAAATAGAAAAGGTGCTGACGAGCAATGTTTGGTCAGCTTCCCGTTTCTAGTGGATCAAAAAAGATTGACCGTTTGAGTTGGGGAACTGTGGCGGTCAATCTTCTTTGTTTTTATCGCTCTTCTCGTGAGAAATCTTCCAGCCAGCATCAAATGCGGCTTTCGCAACAGTGACAAGCAGAGCCAGCAGGCTGATCGAGCGCTCCCGGATACTTCTGATGAAGTATGCGGGGGCGTTTTTTCGTGGAACTGGGGGCTTGTGGAGCGGGGGCAATCGTTCTATAATACAAGCTGTGAAATGAATCACAAAAGGGGTGGAACGTATGGACAAAAAACTGAACGAGGCCGTGGCGGCGCTGCGGCCCCAGATGGTGGCGGCGCTCCAGCGGCTGGTGCGCAGGCGCAGTGTGGAGGCCGACCCGCTGCCGGGCAAGCCCTTTGGCGAGGAGGTGGATGCCTGCTTTGCCGAGGCGCTGGCCCTCTGCCATGAGCTTGGCTTTGAGACCACCGACATGGATCGGTACATCGGCTGGTGCGAGATCGGCACCGGGGACGAGATGGTGGCGGTGCTGGGGCATCTGGACGTGGTGCCCGAGGGCGAGGGCTGGCATCACCCGCCCTACGCCGCCGAGATCGAGGGCGGCAGGCTGTATGGCCGGGGTTCCATTGACGACAAAGGCCCGGTGGTGGCCAGCCTGTTCGCGCTGAAGGCCATCCGGGATCTGGGCATTCCGCTCAACCGCCGTGTCCGGCTGCTGTTCGGCCTGAACGAGGAGACCAACGACCGGGACGTGCTGTACTACAGGGCCCACGGCGGGGAGATCCCGGTGCTGGGCTTCACCCCGGACGGCGAGTATCCGCTCATCAACGGCGAAAAGGGCATCCTGAACGAGAGCTATGCCGTGCAGCTGCACCAGACCGGGGCCTGGCAGCTGAGCAGGGTGCAGGGCGGCGTGGCCGGCAATGTGGTGCCGGACTACGCCTGCGCTGTGCTGACCGCCCCGGCGGGGGCCGCCCTGCCGGATGCGGAGCACATCACCGTGACAGCCGTCCCCGGCGGCTATCAGGTGGAAGCGGTGGGCGTTTCGGCCCACGGCAGCCACCCGGAGCAGGGCGAAAACGCCATCGGGCGGCTGGTGTGCTACCTCGACCGGCTGCCGCTGGAGGGGGATGCCAAGCAGGCCGTGCACTTTCTGGCCGAGAAGCTGGGCACCGACCCCTACGGCGAGCGCCTGCTGGGCCGCCGGCTGGAGGATGCGCTCTCCGGCCCCATGAGCTGCAACTGGGGGCTGATCGAGGGCGACGCGCAGCATCTGTGGGTCAAGCTGAACTACCGCTATCCCGTGACCATGGAACGGGCAGACTGCCAGCCCGCTGTGCAGGCCGCCTTTGAGGCCGCAGGCTGGGCGCTGGATGGGCAGGTGCACAAGGAAAAGCTCTACTACCCTGCCGAGACCCCGCTGGTCAGCACCCTGCTGGAGGTTTACCGGGATGCCACCGGCGACAATGCCCCGCCCAAGTGCATCGGCGGCGGCACCTACGCCAAGATGCTGCCCAATGTGGTGGCCTTTGGCCCCCTGTTCGCGGGTGACCCGGTCACAGAGCATCAGCCCGATGAATGCATCGATCTGGAACGTCTGGTGCAGAACGCCCAGATCATTGCAAACGCCATTGTCAAGCTGGCAAACCTGCCGCTGGAATAAGAAGGAGGACGGGACTATGAAGATCACACAGGTGCGGCTGGGCCGCATTTCCACCCCGCTGCGGGTGCCGTTCAAAACGGCACTGCGCACTGTGAACAGCGTTGAGGATGTTATCGTGGAGCTCCACACCGATACCGGTGCGGTGGGCTACGGCGAAGCACCCCCGACCGGTGTTATCACCGGCGACACCACCGGGGCCATCCTCGGTGCCATTCAGGATCATATCGCCCCTGCCCTGCTGGGCCGCGACCTCGATGAATTTGAGGATCTGACCGCCGCTGTGCAGAAGGCGCTTGTCCACAACACCAGCGCCAAGGCCGCTGTGGACATGGCCCTGTGGGATCTGCTGGGCCAGAAGTACAGCGCCCCTGTTTACCGGATGCTGGGCGGTGCCCGCAAAAACATCGTGACCGATATCACCATCAGCGTCAACCCGCCCGAGGAGATGGCCCGGGATGCCCGCACCGCCGTCCAGCGCGGCTACGACTGCCTGAAGGTCAAGGTTGGTATCGACCCTGAGCTGGATGTGGCCCGCCTTGCCGCGGTGCGGCAGGCCGTGGGCCGGGACATCAAGCTCCGCATTGATGCCAATCAGGCCTGGAATGCCAAGCAGGCGGTCCGCATCCTGAACCAGATGCAGGAGAAGGGGCTGGATATCGAGTTCGTGGAGCAGCCCGTGCCCGCCGCAGACCTTGAGGGGATGCAGTATGTCACCCGCCATGCCGATGTGCCCGTGCTGGCCGACGAGAGCGTGTTCAGCCCGGCAGATGCCCTGCGGATCATGCAGACCGGCGCGGCCGACCTGGTGAACATCAAGCTGATGAAGTGCGGCGGCATCACCAACGCCCTGCGCATTGCCGCCGCCGCTGAGGTGTACGGCGTGGAGTGCATGATCGGCTGTATGCTGGAAGCAAAGATCTCGGTCAACGCCGCTGTGGAGCTGGCCTGCGCCAAGAAGATCATCACCAAGATCGACCTTGACGGCCCGGTGCTCTGCAGCGAGGACCACATCCTCGGCGGTGCCGTGTTCGACGAAAAGAACATCACCGTCTCCGACGCGCCCGGCATGGGCATTCAGGGCTTTGTGCCCGGCAAGGTGTCCTATCTCGACTAAAACAGGAACAGACCGCATCCCGAAACACACGGGGTGCGGTCTCTTTTTGTGAATCTGTATTTCATATGCGGACAGTGAAAAAAGCTCGTGTCTGTATATGTTGAAATGAAAAACAAAAAAAGCGGGGAAAATCTTTGACTTTTCGGCCTGCGAGGCGTATAATCGTACTTGTTCCGTGTAGAGGAATGGGAAAACTGTGCGCAATAGGCGCACAATCTGGATAGGGGAGTAGAAAAGTTATGAAAACGTTGAAAGCGGTTGCGGCAAGGTACAACGCCACCAGCCTGATCCTGCGCATCGTCATCGGCCTTGTGGTCGGTGCGGTGCTGGCACTGGCGGTGCCCGGTGCGGGCTGGGTGGAAGAGTTCGGCAGTCTGTTCGTGGGTGCCCTGAAGGGCATTGCCCCGGTGCTGGTGTTCATTATCGTGGCCAGTGCGCTGGCGCAGGGCACGTCCAAGCTGGACCGGCGCTTTGGCACGGTCATCTGGCTGTACATGCTCACCACCTTCCTGGCCGCCGCCATTGCGGCGGCGACCAGCTTCCTGTTCCCTCAGACCATCGTTCTGGCTGAGGCGGCAGAATCCGAGGTGGTGCCCCAGGGTCTGGGCGAGGTGATGAACACCCTGCTCACCAACTTTGTGGCAAACCCCGTCAGTGCCCTGCTGAACGGCAATTACATCGGCATCCTGTTCTGGGCCTGCCTGTTCGGTCTGGCCATGAAGAAGTACGGCGCGGACAGCACCAAGCTGTTCCTGGCGAACACAGCGGATGCAGTCTCCCAGATCGTCCGCTGGATCATCAATCTGGCACCCTTCGGCATCATGGGCCTTGTGTACACCAACGTGTCCAGCAACGGCCTGTCCATCTTTACCCAGTACGGCAGGCTGCTGCTCCTGCTGGTGGGCACCATGCTCTTTATGGCACTGGTCGTCTCGCCCTTTATCATCTTTGTGTATCTGCACTGCAACCCGTATCCGCTGGTGTTCCGCTGCCTGCGTGAATCCGGCCTGACCGCCTTCTTCACCCGCAGCTCTGCCGCCAACATCCCGGTCAATATGGATCTGTGCGAAAAGCTGGGGCTGGATAAGGATATGTATTCCGTCTCCATCCCGCTGGGCGCTACCATCAATATGGATGGTGCCGCCATCACCATTACCATTATGACGCTGGCAGCGGCCAATACGCTGGGCATTCAGGTGTCCCTGCCCGCCGCCATCGTGCTGAGCGCCATGAGCGCTCTGGGTGCCTGCGGTGCTTCCGGCGTGGCTGGCGGCTCCCTGCTGCTGATCCCCATGGCCTGCTCTCTGTTTGGCATCTCCAATGATATCGCCATGCAGGTGGTCGGTGTCGGCTTTATCATCGGCGTGGTGCAGGATTCCGTGGAAACTGCCCTGAACTCCGCCGGTGACGTGGAATTTGCCGCCACTGCGGAATATCACCAGTGGCGCAAGGAGGGCAAGCCCCTGCCGGCGTTCCTGTGCAAGTAATGCAAAACTGAAATGGCTTTTCAAAGGCTGCTGTGCTGCTGGCACGGCGGCCTTTTTGTTTGGAACTTTTTTCTGGGCATTTTGCACAGGAAAGACCTCGTCCTGTTTGAAATTGACGGATTCTGACGGATTTTGCATGAGAGTATCCCCTTTTGCAGAAGAAATTCTGGGCAAAACGGAGAGAAACCCTGAAAAAGTTTTCCAAACAAGGCTTCAATCGTCCATGTATACAAGAACTTTATTTTTCATAAAAAACGTTTTGTGCTAGTTGCGCAAAGAACGAAAGAACGTTAAAAATGTATCACTAAATTCATAGTTTGTTCATAGAATTTATAAAACGATTTCATAATTGAGTGGCATAATATGGCCATCCTCAGAGAGGGGAACAAAAGAACGAAGGGTTCTGAACGGTTCCGCTTTGAGGATGCAGGGAGATAGAGGCCCTGCCAAAAAACACAATGACATTTACCGATATACGGAGGATATTTATTATGATGAACAAGAACACTGCTATTCTGGACAACACTATGATGGACGCTTACCTGACTGTCACCGAGGGCGTGTCCGATAACTGCGGCATTGGCCTGGCTTTTGCAAGCCTGCTCGAGAGCGCAAAGAAGAACTTTGTCAACCAGAGCAACCGCCGCGCTGTCAATGCAAGCTTTGCCGGCTGATCTTCTCCAATTTGCCGGTTGAAGATTCTCCTTCTTTTTTTGTTACAGCTGCTGCCACACTGTAATATGAACTGAAAAGCCCGGAACCACCTGCCGCCATAGCAGGTACGGTTCCGGGCTTTTTTTGCTGTGTGGGTTCGGTCAGCGCAGGGGGGTTAAGCCGTCAGCTTTGCTTTCTGTAGCGCGGCCACGATCAACGGAATGAGGATGAGCTGCGCCACGATGCCGGGCACAGCAGTGAGCACCGCACCGGACAGGAACGCGCTGAACGGGAAGTTGGAGCCGGACAGACCGGCCAGCACAAAGCGCACCGCACCCCAGACAAGGCGGCCTGCCACCATTGAGGTGACAAGGGTGGCGTAGATCATGGGCAGGGTGTGCTGCACCTTGCGGTACATGAAACCGGCCACAGCGCCGTATGTGGCCAGCTCAAAGGCCATAGCGATGGCAATGGGGTACATCGGGGGCATCCCGAACAGCACCGAGCGGAGCAGCGGGGCGGCAAAGCCCAGTGCCAGGCCCCAGGGGCCGCCCAGCACAAAGCCTGCCAGCAGCACCGGGAAGTGCATGGGGCAGAGCATATTGCCGATCTGAGGCACATGGCCGGTGATCATGGGCAGCACAAAGGCCAGTGCCAGAAACAGTGCGGCCAGCACCAGATCACGGGTCGCGGAACGGGTCTTGGTATTCATCAATGATTCCTCCTGAAAATGCGCAGACAAAAAGGGCCTGCCGCCAGCACGCGCCAGCGGCAGACCCCTTCATGGTGTCTGTTTCAAAATAATGTTTGCGGGGAGAAACACGGGCTTCGGCCCGCAAAGCCCCGGCTTCAGCCGGGAATTGTGCAAAAAGTATAGCAGATGCAAAGCCGCCTTGTCAAGCTCAGCGGATGAGGGCAGTTACGGGGCGGTGTTTGCGGATTTTTGAAATTTGTAGATGTAATAAAAGGAATCTTCACCGGGGCCTTCTGCAAATGTACTGTTACAGACATTGGTGTGAGAATAACCATTGTCGGAGGCTGCATTCAATTCGGCATCAGAAAGCGCATGTTCCATAAAGAGCCAGATCTCAGGATCGGAAAAAGTGAAGCACTGAGAAGCATTGGAGGATTCGATTTGAGCATGGACACGTCCCGGAAAGTAATAATCAAAGAGTGTCCAGTCTAGGAAGTAGTTCGTTGTATAAAGAACTGCATCCTGAGAGGGGGTAATAACTTCCAGACACTGGGTGGTCGCAAGGTCGATGCGCTTTTCCCGCTGATAGGTTTGGTAGAAATCTGGTAGACTGCACACCAGCGTTCCCAAAATCAGAATACCGGATAGAATGGTTCTCCAACGGACTTTAGACAGAAGAAAGCCAAAAACCAGGTAAACGACTGCGGTGAGCGGATAAAGGTATCGAACGAGAAAAAGCGGGCGAACGGCATGTGAAACGATCAGTCCGACTGCGGAGGTGCCGGCGGCAGAAAGCAAGCCGGTCAAAAGCCAGATCGTATCAGGGGCGAAGAGCCATTTAGAGGACGACTTGGCCTGTGCTGTGAAATAAAGAAGGAATGCAAGACCGAAAATGAGGACTGTCCAAGAAGGATTGAAGAAGAATCCGATACAATTGATCGGAGAAGGAATGAAGGTGGACCACCAGTCTGCCGCAGCGCGTTTGAAAGTGGGAAGCAATACCAGAAGCCAGGGAAGGTAGACGACCACTGCGGCACAATAAGTGATAAGGATTTTTTTGAAGCTGCTCTTATCCTGCGGAAGCAGAGAAAGCAGAGCCAGATAGAAAAATGCAACGGAAATCAGGGCATAGTAGTGCGTATAAGCGGCACAAAGAGAGGCGACGCTGAAAATGACCCAATCGGAGGTTTTACCGGAATGAAGAATGTTATGGAGTGCCAGATAGGCCGCCAACACAAAGAAAGCGCCGAGTGAATACATTCGGGCCTCGACATTGAACATGATAGCGGTATCAGTCAAAGAGGCAAAAGTGGAAACAACAACTGCGGGAATCAATCCGAACTGTCTGAAAATCACTGTACAGGCAAGAATCAGAATGAGTCCATAGGGAATCAGAGCCGACAGATGATAGACATATCCGTGATTGCCCAGAAGATGATATAGGAGCTGTGTGAAAAGATAGTACAGCGGCGGATGGTTATCTGCCGCTGTGACTTGGAGCATTTCAAAAACATTCATTTGGGCAAGGCCGATGCTGAACCCCTCATCTCCCCAGAAGGAGTTGTCAAAAATGCGGACAAAGTGCAGGGCGAACAGCACAAGGGCATACAGGTACAGCAGCCAGGGCAAAATCCTGCGGCTGCGCTGTGCCCGGGATGTGGGTGAGGAAAAAGACATAGGAACCTCCCAAAATGATAAAAAAAGCAAACAAATTCATCTTATTATATCATACAGCGGCAAAAGATGATATTGCAAAGCGGTCAAAAGCTGCAAAAATGTTTTGCGGGGGCAAAATGGCCCTGCATTTTCAACAAAAACGGGAACATTTACAAGCGATTTTGCCAAGGGATGTACATTTTGACGAAAGAACCTTGACGTTTTTGCATAGAATAGATAATATAGACTTGAGAAATAGCGCATCAGGGCGTACGGCCCGGGTGCGTACCATATCCGATGCAAACGCTGAGGTTCATACGGGAGGACCAAAGATGACAAATGCAGAAAAACTTACCCTGGCAAAACACGCCTGCCACATCCGCATGGGCGTGATCGAGGGCACTCACAGCGCCAAGTGCGGCCATCCGGGCGGCAGCCTGGATATCGCCGAGGTGCTGGCGTACCTCTATTTCGTAGAGATGAAGGTGGATCCGAAGGAGCCCAAGAACCCTGACCGCGACCGTCTGGTGCTCTCCAAGGGCCATGCGGCCCCGGCGCTGTACGCCGCGCTGGCTGAGCGTGGGTTCTTCCCGGTGGAGGACCTCAAGACCCTGCGCAAGATCGGCAGCTACCTGCAGGGCCACCCCAACATGAACAGTGTGCCGGGCGTGGATATGTCCACCGGCAGTCTGGGTCAGGGCGTGAGCGCCGCCTGCGGCATGGCACTGGGTGCCAAGCACGCCGGTAAGCCCATCAATGTTTACACCATCCTGGGTGACGGCGAGGTGGAAGAGGGCGAGTGCTGGGAGGCCTTTATGTTTGCTTCTCACTACGGCCTGTCCAACCTCTGCGTTATGCTGGACCGCAACCATCTGCAGATCGACGGCACCACCGAGACCGTGATGAACAGCGCCCCGCTGGAGGAGAAGCTGAAGGCCTTCAACTTCAATGTGCTGACCATCAACGGCCACGATCTTGATGCCATTGAGAGCGCCATCGCCGCTTTCCACGCTGAGAACGAAAAGCCCACCTGCATCATTCTGGATACCCTCAAGGGCAAGGGCGTTTCCTTTATGGAGAACTCCGTTGACTGGCACGGCAAGGGCCCCAACGATGAGGAATACGCACAGGCCATGCAGGAGCTGAATGCAGCTTACGCCGCGCTGGAAGAGGAGGACAAGTAAGATGGCAGAAGTGAAGAAGATCGCTACCCGTGACAGCTACGGCAACACCCTGAAAGAGCTGGCCGCCGAGGGCCACGATGACTTGGTGGTGCTGGACGCTGACCTGGCTGCCGCCACCAAGACCGGCATGTTCCGCAAGGCACACCCGGACCGTCACTTCGACTGCGGCATTGCCGAGGGCAACATGATGGGCGTGGCCGCAGGTCTGGCCACCATGGGTTATGTTCCCTTTGTTTCCAGCTTTGCCATGTTTGCCGCAGGCCGTGCCTTTGAGCAGATCCGCAACTCGATCGCCTACCCCCGCCTGAACGTCAAGATCGGTGCCACCCACGGCGGCATCTCCGTGGGCGAGGACGGTGCTTCCCACCAGTGCTGCGAGGACTTTGCCCTGATGCGCAGCCTGCCCGGCATGACCGTGATCTGCCCCGCAGACGATGTGGAGGCCCGCGCCGCTGTGCGTGCCGCTTACGCCATGCAGGGCCCTGTTTACCTGCGCTTCGGCCGTCTGGCTGTGCCTGTGTTCCACGATGAGGCTACCTACCACTTTGAGCTGGGCAAGGGCGAGCAGATCACCGAGGGCAGCGACATTGCCATCATCGCCACCGGTCTGATGGTCAACGAGGCCCGCCTGGCTGCCGAGCAGCTGGCTGCCGAGGGCATCCACGCCCGGGTCATCAACATCCACACCATCAAGCCTCTGGACGAGGAGATCGTCCTCAAGGCCGCCAAGGAGTGCGGCAAGGTCATCACCGCCGAGGAGCACAGCGTCATCGGCGGCCTGGGCGAGGCTGTCTGCGCCGTCCTGAGCGAGAAGCTGCCTACCCCTGTCCGCCGCGTGGGCGTGCAGGACAAGTTCGGCTGCTCCGGCCCCGCATGGGACCTGCTCAAGCTGTACGGTCTGGATGCAGCGACCATCTGCAAGACCGCTCACGAGATGCTGGGCTGATCCAGAAAGTCAATACCAATAAAAAAGCCGGTCGGCGTATGCCGACCGGCTTTTTGTGTGCAATTACCGTAAAAATTCGTGATTTTTCCGCACGATATCCGGGGAAACGTGCTGGCTGCTTGCACCCGGCGGCAAAGTGTGTTAAACTGGGACCAGATAAAAATTTTGAGAGAAGGAGCCCCGCTATGAAATACGATTTCACTTCCATCATGGACCGCCACGGCAAGGATGCCCTTGCAGTGGATGGCCTTGGCACCGGCTTTGCCCCCGCCGCCCCCAAGGAGGGCTTTGACGCCATCCCCATGTGGGTGGCCGATATGAACTTCCCCACCGTGCCCACCATCCAGGAAGCCATCATCGAGCGCACCAACCACCCCGCGTTTGGCTACTTCAACCCCACCGATGAATACTTCGATTCCATCATCCGGTGGCAGGCAAAGCGCAACGGCGTGCAGGGCCTGACCAAGGAGTGCATCGGCTACGAGAACGGCGTGCTGGGCGGCGTGATCAGCGCCCTGAACTGCGTCTGCTCCAAGGGCGACAAGATCCTGATCCACAGCCCCACCTACATCGGCTTCACCATGAGCCTGAAGAACAACGGCTACGAGGCTGTCCACAGCCCGCTGGTCAAGGATGAAAACGGCGTGTGGCGGATGGACTTTGAGGACATGGAAAAGCACCTGAAAGAGGAAAAGATCCATGCCGCCATCATGTGCAACCCCCACAACCCCTGCGGCCGTGTGTGGGAGCGCTGGGAGCTGGAAAAGGCCATGGAGCTGTACAAGAAGTACGATGTGTATGTGGTCTCCGATGAGATCTGGTCGGACATCATCCTGAGCGGAAACAAGCACATCCCCACCCAGTCTGTGAGCGAGGATGCCCGCCAGCGCACCGCCGCTTTCTATGCCCCCTCCAAGACCTTCAATCTGGCGGGTCTGGTGGGCAGCTACCATATCGTTTACAACAGCTGGTGGCGTGACCGCATGGAAAAAGAGTCCAGCCTGAGCCACTACAACATGATGAACGTTCTCTCCATGCACGCCCTGATCGGTGCTTACAAGCCCGAGGGCTACGAGTGGACCGACGAGCTCTGCGAGGTGCTGACCGGCAACATCGACTTTGCCTGCGATTACATCGAGAAGCACTTTGAGGGCGTGACCGTTTCCAAGCCGCAGGGTACCTATATGCTGTTCGTGGACTGCACCGACTGGTGCAAGGCCCACGGCAAGACCATTGAGGATGTGGAGCACGCCTGCTGGGATGTGGGCGCTGCCATCCAGGACGGCACCATGTTCTTTGGCCCCTGCCACCTGCGCATGAATCTGGCTTCTCCCCGTTCCCGCATCGAGGAGGCGTTCCACCGTATGGACAAGTACGTTTTTAACGCATGATCGCTTAAGCACAGCAAAAAAGTCCCGACCGGAACGGTCGGGACTTTTTTGCGTTTAATTCAGATCGAAATTGCCCACCAGCAGGTAGTAGAGCGCCTCCACCATCAGCGCTGCCGAAAGCTGGGAAGGCAGCATATCGCTGGCAATGCGCTGGATACGGTTGGAGGCCAGCAGGGTATAGCTGGCGTGGCCTGCCAGCGCCGAGCGCTTGTCGCAGGTGATGAGGATGACCGGTGTGCCGTTCTTCTTGGCGGCACGGGCGGCCGTCTCCAGCGCCTCGCAGCGGCCTGCGCTGGAAATGAGCAGCAGGGCATCTTTTGGGGTCAGTGCCGAAGCGAAAGACCGTGCCTTTTCTGGCACCGGGCTGATCATGCAGCGCTTGCCCAGACTGCCCAGCTTGAGCGAGGCATCCATGGCAACGGGCAGGCTGCTGCCGTTGGCTTCGATCTCAATGATCTCTGCCGCCCGCAGAATGGAAAGCACCTTTCTCAGCTGGACAAGGTTCAAGGCCTGAATGGTGGCCTGAACCTCCTCCTGACGGTTGTTCTGAAGATCGAGCAGGGCCTGATGCAGCGGGTCATTGGGGGGCCTTTTGCGGGCCTCCGTTTCCTGCTGCTCCAGCACATCCCGCGCAAGCTCAAGTTGGAATTTGCGATAATTTGCGTAGCCGAGCTTGTGGCACAGCCGGGTGACCGTGGCTTCGGACGAGTGGCTGGCCTTTGCAAGCTCCGCAGAGGTGGCGACCGAGGCCCACTTTACATCTGCAAGAATGCAGTCCGCAATGCGCCGTTCGGCGCTGTAAAGCTGGAGCCCGGAGCACAGCTGGGTGACGACGCTTCCCGGGGAATCGTGCATAGCAATACCTCCCTGTGCGCGCTGTGCATTGGGCACAACGCACAGTACTCTGGGAATAGTATACCGATTTTTTGGTGAAAAATCAATTGAATCTAGCAAGAAAATGCATATCATTCCAAAATAAACCGGGATCCCGCCAGAACCCGCTGCCTGTCAAATTCTCCAAGCCGGAATAAGCTGCGCTGAAATTACAAAAGGACTGCTCTGCTGGAGCAGTCCTTTTTGCGTTTTGAGGGGCGGGAAGGTGCGATCAGCACCCTTCCTTTTCGGCCAGCTTCCGGCCCATGAGCACGCCCATGACGGAGGCCATCATCAGGCCGCGGGTCCAGC
>ENA-OUQH01001396-OUQH01001396.1-human-gut-metagenome-genome-assembly--contig:-NODE-1396-length-16220-cov-6.007980_pt1 | contig 16220 bp, 17 predicted proteins | sample MGYA00237948_ERZ548828 | MGnify/ENA primary metagenome ERZ548828 (study PRJEB26490, sample SAMN05194711) | human gut metagenome | biome: terrestrial biome; feature: human-associated habitat; material...
CCCGTGGATATCATCACCTTCGGTTCGCCCTGTCAGGACATGAGCGTAGCCGGAAAACGAGCGGGGCTTGAAGGGTCTCGCTCGAATCTTTTCTACGAAGCCGTCCGCATTATTAAAGAAATGAGAAAGGCCACAGGCGGCGAGTATCCGAAATGGGCGTGTTGGGAAAATGTTCCGGGCGCTTTTTCATCTTCGGGCGGCGAGGATTTTCGCTGTGTTCTCGAAAGTCTGTGTGGTGTTATCGATGAATCTGTTTCAATCCCTAAACCTAAAAAGTGGGCAAACGCAGGAGAAATCCTGGGTGACGGTTACTCCCTCGCCTGGAGAGTCCTTGACGCGCAATTCTGGGGAGTCCCCCAAAGAAGAAAACGCATCTACCTTGTCGCAGATTTTACAGGTGGGTGTGCCGGAAAAGTATTATTTGAGTCAGAGGGCTTGTCTGGGTATTCTCCGCAGGGCTTCCGCTCGTGGCAAACAGCTCCCGGAGATTCTGCGAATCGCCCTGGAACGACAGGCATCGGCTTCGACGGGTACAACGGAAGTGTAACGGACGATAAGTCCGCCACCCTCGGTGTAAACTGCGGAATGTCCACCGGTCGCAACGGTGTCGTGCTGAATGACCAGGGCGGCAACCGAATGGATGTGACCGAGGACGTCACCTGCACTCTCCGTGCCGAAGCCCACCATCCTCCGTGTGTATTGGAGGAAGCTGTGGCGGTCGAGAACCATCCGATGGACGGTCGAGTAAAGCTCGAAGAAAACGGCAAGGTTCAGACCTTGAGCGAACGGATGGGAACCGGCGGCAACAACGTACCGCTCGTTCTGAAAATCCGCTCCGGCTGTGAAGGCGGCGGTAAGGGTCCGCTCATCCAGACGGATAAGTCAGCGACCCTCTCGTGCAATAACGACCAGACGCTCTTCGAGCCTTGCTCCTGGGACGGCGGTCAGATCTCGCCGACCCTCACGAAGCAGAACGCAGGCGGCAGTCAGCGGATGCCGGACAAGGACAATTTCAACTGCGTCCTTCAGCCTGTGACGGGACCGCTCCTCGCAAGCGGATATGAGAAACTCGGAACGCAGGAAGCGGCGAACGGAATGTATGTCATTCAGCCCTTCGGCATCTGCTCCAAGGACTCCAACGCAATGAAGTCCTCCAATCCTCACAGCGGCATATATGAAGCGGACACCTCTCGTACCATTGATACGAGCGGCGGCAATCCTGCCTGCAATCAGGGCGGCATTGCTGTTGTTGCTATCGAAGGCAACGGCTCCCGTCCTTCGCACCGCGGTGATGGTTTCAAAGAGGGCGATACGATGTACACGCTCAATTCCGTGGAGCAACACGCTGTAGCGTATTCCATGACCACGGGCAGCTTCCCAAATGTAGCGAAGGAAAAAACTCCTCCGCTCCTCGCACGGGACTTCAAGGACGCGACTGTGGTGACCGAACCTTCCTACGGCATCGGTCGTGACGCTTTCAATCAGGGTGCGAACGCACAGTACAGACCAGCCATTGAAAGAGAGCTTCAGCCGACAATCGTAGCGAAGGGACCCGGCGCGGTGGCGCAGGATGAAGCCGGATACACCGTCCGCAGACTGACACCGACAGAGTGCGCTCGTCTGCAGGGCTTCCCGGACTGGTGGTGCGATTCTCTTGTCACAGAGAAGCCGACCGATGAAGAGGTTTATTACTGGTACAAGGTTTTCAAGACCTATACCGAAGTTTGCGGTGGCAAGATGAAATCCGACAAGCAGCTTCGTTCGTGGCTTTGCGATCCGCATTCCGATTCTGCGGAATATAAGATGTGGGGCAACGGTGTGGCACTTCCGTGCGTCTACTTCGTACTGTCCGGCATCGTGTACTATCACCAATTAAATGCCTCATAATTCGTCTGTTATTCTACAGCAGAAATGTGTTGAAATGACTGGACTTTCAGGCACATAAGAGCGAATATGTGACTACCAAATTTAAAGGAGGTCATTTCAATGACAATCAAATTCAATGTACCCGGCAGCAAGCGCAAGGAGCTTGTAAAAACCATCGCCACCTGGCTCGAAGAAGACGTCAAGTACTGCGGAGCGCCGACCTTCGCCTACCAAATCGATTACTTCACGGTTGACCGCGAAGGCAACCTTATCTTCGATGACAGAGCGGATTCCGAGGTTATCGAAAGGCTTCTGGAGCATCTTTATGACGAGGGCTTTGAGAGCGACATTTCGGCGGTAGCCGAAAAACTTGACGCAGCCCCCTCCATTGACTCCATCGAGGACATCGACAGCGTTACGCTTTCCTTCCCGGACACGGGATTTGACGAGGCGGCTTTTGAAAGGCTCAAGGCAATCTGCGGAGCCAAAGCAAGCCTTATCACAACGGCATTCGATGCTATTTCCACCGAGGTCAATTGGGACAAGGAAGAACACACCATTCAGTTTCCCTGGTTCAAGCTCGACCTTTCCGCAAAGGAAGACGAGAAAACCGCCTGCATCCTTTTCCTAAACAAGCTGATGGAATTTGCAAAGACCGCCAAGCGTGTCACCGCAAAAGAAAAAGAAACCGATAACGAGAAGTACGCTTTCAGATGCTTCCTCCTTCGGCTCGGATTCATCGGCGATGAGTTCAAGGGAGCAAGAAAAATTCTTCTTTCCCGGCTTTCCGGGTCTTCCGCTTTCAAGAGCGGCAAGGCAAAGGAATACCGTGTGGAACTGGACGCTGACAACTTCCGCATTTTCACCGCAAAGGACAGCACCGAAGCAGACCACATCGGAATGGAGATTGCCGAAGAACTCGGCAGCGAATTCTGCGAAGTAAGCGAGGTGACGGAATGATGTTCGGAATCAGAAAAGAAACCCTTGAGCGTCTCCGTAAACAGTATCCTGCCGGGGTGCGGGTCGAACTGACTCACATGAACGACCCCTGGAACACTCGACTTCATGAAGGCTGCCGGGGTACGGTCGTAGCGGTCGATGACATCGGCACCATTCACGTTGCCTGGGACTGCGGTTCTTCCCTCGGTGTGGTCTACGGCGAAGACTCCTGCAAGGTGGTGACGGAAAATGACTGAAAAGGTAAAGAAACAGATTCTCGCAATCCGGGAAACGGGTCTCACCAATATGTTTGACCTCAACGCCGTTCAGCGCATTGCTTACGATATGGACTTCTTTGAACTGGTCGATTTCATCGAGGAAAACAAAGCGGCTTATGTCCGTTTCATTCTGACCGGCGAAGAATAAGGAGGACATTGCAATGTGGAAAGAAGGAAGCCTGCGTGTAAACGGAGACATTTTCCATTACTGGATGAAGCAGTACGATGAGGGTTCACAGTTCGGTATTGACGGCGGTCGCATTTCAAAGTTGATGCTGAAGCGGAACGGCGAGATCGTCTACAACTACGACAGAGGTTTGGATGTTGCCCCGGTCGATGAGAACACCGCCTTCGCCCTGGAAATTCTCCTGCACAGCGAAAACCACTAAACATACTACATCCCGGAACGAGCCGAAAGGCTCTGTTCCTCGTCATACGGAGGTTTCGTACCAAAATATAAACGATACCTCAACGAGAGTCGCACCGATTACGGTGGCGGCTATTTTTTATGCCATTTTCAAGGAGGTGACCGCTTTTGAGGAAGCTGAAGAAATACAAGCCGACTCGCTTCATGGCGAAAGGCTCCCATTACGATAAAGACAAGGCTGATTTTGCGGTCAGCTTCATCGAATGCCTCTGCCACACAAAAGGCACGTGGGCGGGAAAAAACTTCGAGCTTATCGACTGGCAGGAACAGATCATCCGTGATGTATTCGGAACCATAAAGGCAAACGGATACAGACAGTTCAACACCGCATTCATCGAAGTCCCAAAGAAGAACGGCAAGAGCGAACTTGCCGCCGCTGTCGCTTTGCTTCTTCTCTGCGGTGACGGTGAGCAACGAGCCGAAATCTACGGCTGCGCCGCCGACCGCAATCAGGCAAAAATCGTCTTTGATGTTGCTGTGGACATGGTTCGCTTCTGTCCGGCTCTGGAAAAGCGTGTGAAAATCACCGAGTCCCAGAAGACAATCGAGTATCTGCCCACCAAGAGCAAATATCAGGTTCTGTCGGCTGATGTTGCGAACAAGCACGGCTTCAACACCCACGGCGTTATTTTCGATGAGCTGCACACGCAGCCGAACCGAAAACTTTACGATGTTATGATCCAAGGCTCCGGCGATGCGAGAATGCAGCCGCTGTACTTTCTTATCACGACTGCCGGAAACAACACCGAAAGCATCTGCTACGAGGTACATCAGAAAGCACTCGACATTATCTCCGGCAGAAAAATCGACCCGACTTTCTACCCGGTTATCTTCGGAGCGGGCATGGATGAGGACTGGACAGACCCCAAGGTGTGGAAGAAAGCGAACCCCTCCCTCGGTGAAACCATCGGTATCGACAAGGTGCAAGCCGCCTGTGATTCCGCAAGGCAGAACCCCGGTGAAGAGAATGCTTTCCGGCAGCTCCGTCTGAACCAGTGGGTCAAACAGAGCATTCGATGGATGCCGATGGACAAATGGGATAAATGTTCCTTTGCCGTCAACGAGGATGATCTTGAAGGCCGTGTATGTTACGGCGGCCTTGACCTTTCCTCCACAACGGATATCACGGCATTTGTCCTCGTTTTCCCTCCGACCGATGAGGATGATAAATACATCATCCTGCCTTACTTCTGGGTGCCGGAGGAAAGTCTCGACCTCCGTGTCCGCCGTGACCACGTTCCGTATGATGTCTGGGAGCGTCAAGGCTTCCTGCAGACCACGGAAGGTAACGTCATTCATTACGGTTTCATCGAAAAATTCATCGAAAATCTCGGTGAGCGTTTCAACATCCGTGAGATAGCATTCGACAGATGGGGTGCGATACAGATGGTTCAGAACCTCGAAGGCATGGGCTTTACGGTGGTGCCGGTCGGACAGGGCTTTAAGGACATGAGTCCTCCGACAAAGGAACTGATGAAGCTCACCCTCGAAGAGCGGCTTGCCCACGGCGGTCATCCCGTTTTGCAGTGGATGATGGACAACATTTTCATCCGAACCGATCCCGCCGGAAACATCAAGCCGGATAAAGAAAAATCCACAGAGAAAATTGACGGTGCGGTAGCCACGATTATGGCTCTCGACCGTGCTATTCGCTGCGGAAACGATACAAGCGAGTCAGTCTACGATTCTCGTGGACTGCTTTTTATTTAAGGAGGTAATCGACTATGGGTTTATTTGACGGGCTGTTCCGTTCCAGAGACAAGCCCCAGAACCGAACGGCAGGAAGCGGATACGCATTCTATATGGGAGGTTCCACAGCGGGAAAAGTTGTAACGGAACGCTCCGCAATGCAGATGACTGCCGTGTATTCCTGCGTCCGTATTCTTGCGGAAGCCATCGCCGGACTGCCGCTTCATCTGTACCGATACACCGATGACGGCGGCAAGGAAAAAGCTGTCGACCATCCGCTTTATGCTTTGCTGCACGATGAGCCGAACCCGGAGATGAGTTCCTTCGTCTTCCGTGAAACGCTGATGACCCATCTTTTGCTGTGGGGCAATGCCTACGCTCAAATCATCCGAAACGGCAAAGGAGAGGTCGTGGCTCTGTATCCGTTGATGCCGAACAAGATGACGGTTGACCGGGATGAACAGGGACACCTTTTCTATTCCTATCAGCGGTCAAACGATGAGGCTCTCAAGGACAACGGCACCGTGATTCTGCTGCCTTCGGATATACTGCATATCCCCGGACTCGGCTTTGACGGTCTGGTCGGATACAGTCCCATCGCTATGGCGAAAAACGCTATCGGTCTTGCCATTGCCACAGAGGAATACGGAGCCAAGTTTTTCGCAAACGGCGCTGCACCGAGCGGTGTTTTGGAACACCCCGGCACGATCAAAGACCCGTCAAGGGTTCGTGACGCATGGCAGAGTCAGTTCGGTGGCTCATCCAACAGCGGCAAGGTAGCGGTTTTGGAGGAAGGAATGAAGTACACACCGATTTCCATTTCTCCCGAACAGGCACAGTTTCTTGAAACAAGAAAATTTCAGATAAACGAAATCGCTCGAATTTTCAGAGTCCCGCCTCACATGGTCGGTGACCTTGAGAAGTCGAGCTTTTCCAATATTGAGCAGCAATCCCTTGAGTTTGTGAAATACACGCTCGACCCCTGGGTGATCAGATGGGAGCAGTCTATTCGGCGAACCCTTCTCACCCCGGATGAAAAGTCAAAATACTATGTGTCTTTCAATGTCGAGGGTCTGCTTCGCGGAGATTATCAGAGCCGCATGAACGGCTACGCAACGGCAAGACAGAACGGTTGGATGTCGGCAAACGATATCCGTGAGCTTGAAAACCTCGACCGTATCCCTGCGGAGGACGGCGGCGATCTCTACCTCATCAATGGCAATATGCTCCCGATGGGAAATGCGGGTGCTTTTGCGAATACACCCAACAATGACGGAAAGGAGGACGATTCCAATGAAGAAATTCTGGAAGTGGAAAAATCAAATGAACGAAGACCCATCCGAAGAGAGGGTTCTTGAGTTCTACGGCACCGTAGCCGAGGAAACGTGGTTTGACGATGACATCACACCTTCGATGTTCAAAGACGAACTGTTCTCCAGCACGGGACCGGTGACTATCTGGATTTCAAGTCCGGGCGGTGACTGCACGGCGGCAAGTCAGATCTATTCCATGCTTATGGATTACAAGGATGACATCACGGTCAAAATTGACGGCATCGCGGCATCCGCTGCCTCCGTCATTGCGATGGCAGGCACCAAGGTTCTCATGGCTCCCACAGCTATGATGATGATTCACAACCCGGCAACCGGCGCATTCGGCGATCATGTCGATATGGAGAAAGCAATCGAGATGCTTGATGAAGTCAAGGAAGGCATCATCAACGCATACGAAATCAGAACCGGGCTTTCCCACACACAGCTTTCTCACATGATGGACGAAACCACATGGATGAACGCAAAGAAAGCCGTGGAGCTTGGCTTCGCTGACGGGATTCTCACCGATGAAAAGCGGCGCGAACCCGATGACGAAGCCTATTCTTTTTCTTCCGCAAAGGTAGAAAAAGCACTCATCAACCGTATTTCGGCATCCGCGAAAATGCCTGTGCCGAAACCCGTAAAGAAGCCGGAAGGTCGAAAAGTCAGCGATCTGAAGGCGGCTCTCAACACCATCAAAAACTTTATGTAATGGAGGAATTACACTATGACTATTACCGAAATGCGTGACAAGCGCAAAAAGCTCATCGAAACTATGGACAGTTTCCTTGACACCCACCAGAAGGACGGCAGCCTTTCTGCCGAGGACGATGCCGTCTACAACGGCATGGAGAGAGAAATCAACACTCTCACCAACGACATCCATCGCATGGAACGCCGTGCGGAAATCGAAGCCGAACTTGAAAAGCCTGTCAGCAAGCCTCTCACCGGCAAGCCCATGAGCAATTCTCCCGCCGAGGATGACGAACAGACCGGCGTCAAGGCGAAAGCCTACAAGAAGAGCTTCTGGAATGCCATGCGTGAGAAGCACATCCGTCCCGAAGTGCTGAACGCTCTGCAGGAAGGCACCGATTCCGAAGGCGGCTACCTCGTCCCCGATGAATTTGAGCATACCCTCGTTGAGGCTCTTGAGGAGGAGAATATCTTCCGTAAGCTGGCTCATGTCATCAACACCGCTTCCGGCGATCGTAAGATTCCCGTTGTGGCTACCAAGGGCACCGCTTCCTGGGTCGATGAGGAAGGTTCTATCACCGAAAGCGATGACTCCTTCACGCAGGTTTCCATCGGCGCATACAAACTCGGCACTCTCATCAAGGTTTCCAACGAACTCCTGCACGACTCCGTCTTCGACCTTGAAAAGTACATTTCCAAGGAATTCGCAAGACGCATCGGCACCAAGGAGGAAGACTCCTTCTTCAACGGTGACGGTGACGGCAAGCCCGTGGGTATCTTCCATACTACCGGCGGTGCGCAGGTCGGAGTAACTACCGCAAGCACCTCTGCCATTACCGCCGATGAAATCATCGACCTTTTCTACTCCCTGGGCGCTCCCTACCGCAAGAAGGCGGTGTGGGTCGTAAACGATGCGACCGTCAAGTCCATCCGCAAGCTCAAGGACGGCAACGGCAACTACCTCTGGCAGCCCGCTCTGACCTCCGACACTCCCGATACTTTGCTCGGCAGACCCGTGTATACTTCTTCTGCCGTGCCTACCATCGCTTCCGGCAAGAAGGTCATCGCCTTCGGTGACTTCAATTACTACTGGATCGCAGACCGTCAGGGTCGTGTGTTCAAGAAGCTCTCCGAGCTTTACGCTACCACCGACCAGACCGGCTTCGTTGCTACCCAGCGTGTGGACGGCAAGCTCATTCTTCCCGAAGCCATCAAGGTTCTTCAGATGAAGGCATAAGGAGGGCTGAACCATGAGCTATAACGCAAAGAACTACACCGAACAGGGCGGCGATGTAACCCATTTCGGCGGCAAGGTAATCTTTGAGGAAGGCTGCGAGGTGGAGGGTAATTCCTTCACCCCTGCGGCTAATCAGGCGGCAAGCACAGCCACCACCGTTGCCCAACTGAAGGATGACATCAACGCTCTGCTCACCAAACTGAAAACTGCCGGACTGATGGAAGCCGATGCGGAAAGCAACGGCGGCAGTTCGGGTACTCTTCCCGGTGAGCCGGTATAAAGAAGGAGGTGGCGGCGATGACGGACTTACTGTCAAAGGTCAAGCAAAACCTTATTATTGAACACACGGCTGACGATGCTTTGCTGCAATCATTCATCACCGCTGCCGTTTCCTATGCGGAAAGCTATCAGCACATCGCCGAGGGATACTATTCCGAACACACGATGCCGCCCACCACGGAGCAGGCTGTTATCATGCTTGCCTCTCACTTCTACGAATCGAGGGACGGCTCCACGGGCGGCTTCTTTTCGGATAATGTCCAAGCGGGACAGCAGGTCTGGAACACGGTCAACCTTCTATTACGGCTCGACCGGGATTGGAAGGTGTGATTATGAGTTTCGGAAAGATGAACGGCTTTGCCAGCATAGTCAGTATTCAGCGTGTAAAAGACAGCGAGGGCTTTACGACCGAACAGGAAGTGACCCTCGCTTCCTTTCGCTGTTACAGAGAAGGACGGCACGGTTCGGAGCGGTGGGCAAACCTCGCCGCATTCTCCGAGGCAACCGACCTTTTTCGTTTCCGCACGATTCCGGGACTGACCGTTACGACCGAACACTTTCTCGTCTACGGCGGTGAGCGTTTCGACATCACCTCCGTTGAGGATGTCAAAGGGCGCGGTATGTACACGGAAGTCCTCGGCAAAAGGACGGTGAGCAGCATTGGCTAAAGCGCAGATGATGATGCCGGAGGATTTCCTCAAGCGGCTCTCAACGCTCGGTGAACGGACGGATGAAATATCCGAAAAGGTTCTCGAAGCGGGCGGCAAAGTTGTCCTCGCAAAGGTCAGGAGCAATCTTTCTGCCGTAGTCGGTGCCGGCACCAAATATGACTCCCGCTCCACGGGCGAACTGGAAAGTTCCCTCGGTCTGTCCTCCGTGCGGATGGACAAGGACGGCAATCACAATATAAAAATCGGTTTCGCCGAACCACGTCGAAACGGTGACAGCAATGCGAAAATTGCCAACATCCTCGAATACGGAAAGCACGGTCAGCCTGCGAAACCGTTTCTGAAGCCCGCCAAATCAGCATCGAAATCCGAATGCGAGGCGGCGATGAAGTCGAAATTTGAAGAGGAGGTCGGAAGAATATGAGTCTTTTACAAGATTTGCAGGCGGTGCTTGCTCCATTGAACATTCCCTTTGAATCGGGTGTGTTTTCCGGGAAAGCCCCGGACGAATATATCGTAGCCGTACCTCTCATCGACACCTTTGACCTTCATGCCGACAACAAGCCGGAGGTCGATGTTCAGGAGGTGCGGCTTTCCATTTATACAAAAGGCAGTTATACGCAAGCGAAAAACGCTGTCGTGCGGGCTTTGCTTTCTGCCGGTATCACCATAACCGCACGGCAGTACATCGGCTTTGAAGCCGAATCCGGCTATCACCACTACAATGTGGATACAGCCGACTACTATGAAATGGAGGAATAATCATGGCTACTATCGGTCTTGATAAACTTTTCTACGCGCCTATTACCGAAGATGCCTCCGGCGAGGAAACTTACGGCACCCCCGTGCAGCTTGCTAAAGCGATGACCGCAGAACTTTCCGTGGAACTTGCGGAGGCTACGCTCTACGCGGATGACGGAGCTTCCGAAATCGTCAAGGAGTTTAAGAGCGGTACGCTTTCTCTCGGTGTTGATGACATCGGCGCGGCAACCGCCCAGGCACTCACCGGCGTGACCGTTGATGCGAACGGAGTCATTATCTCCGCATCCGAAGACGGCGGCGATCCCGTGGCTGTCGGTTTCCGTGCGAAAAAGGCCAACGGCAAATACAGATACTTCTGGCTCTACAGAGTCAAATTCGGCATCCCTGCCACCAACCTTGCCACGAAGGGCGATTCCATCACCTTCAGCACTCCCACCATCGAAGGCACCGTTCTCCGCAGAAACAAAGCGGACGCAAGCGGCAAGCATCCCTGGAAAGCGGAAGTCACCGAGGGCGATGCGGGTGTTCCGGCATCCGTTGTTTCCAACTGGTACACATCGGTTTATGAACCCAGCTTTGATGAGGCTCTTCTGACTGCTCTCAACATCGGCTCGGTATCCCTTACCCCGGCATTCAGTCCTTCGACCACTTCCTATACCGCTACCACTTCCAACGCTACGAATACCGTAACGGCAACGGGCGCGGACGGAGTAACGGTGGCAATCAAAGTGAACGGTACGACCATCACGAGCGGTTCTTCCGCAACCTGGAATACCGGCAGCAACACGCTGACAGTTACCGCCACCAAGGGTACGAGTTCCAAAGTCTACACCGTAACCGTAACGAAGGGAGCGTAATCTATGGATACTGAAAGAAGTGCGAATATCCTCATCGGCGATGAGGAATACACCCTCGTCCTTTCCACCAAGGCTACGAAAGAAATCGCCGCCAGATACGGCGGCCTTGAAAACCTCGGTGATAAGCTAATGAAGTCTGAAAACTTCGAGATGGCTATCGGCGAGGTCGTATGGCTGATTACGCTTCTGGCGAATCAGGCTATTCTGATCCACAACCTCAAAGACAAGGAGCATCCGAAGGAACTCCTCACCGAGGAGGTTGTCGAACTGCTCACGGTTCCCGCCGACCTTGCCACCTACAAGACGGCGATTACCGAGGCTCTCTACAAGGGTACCAAGCGTAACGTTCAGAGCGAGGAAGACCCAAAAAACGCCGAAGTCGGGTAAGTGACGAAGAGTTCTTTACCCGGCTTCTTTATTACGGCATCGGTCAGCTTCATCTGTCACAGGATGAAACCTGGCTGATGCCGTTTGGCTTACTCCTTGACCTGTGGGAGTGCCATCAGCAGTACACAGGCGCAGCCAAACCGAAACGGGAGCATTACATCGATGACATCATCCCGGAAGGAATCTAAAGAAAGGCGGTGGTTTAATTGGCTGATAACTTCGGTTTGAAAATCGGACTCGAAGGCGAAAAGGAATTCAAGAAGGCTCTTGCCGACATCAATTCTTCTTTCAAAGTCCTCGGTTCGGAAATGAAACTGGTCGAAAGCCAGTTTGACAAAAACGATACCTCGGTATCCGCACTCACCGCCCGGAATGAGGTTCTGAATAAGGCAATCGAAGCACAGCGGCAGAAGATTGAAACGCTCCGTGCAGCTCTCCAAAATGCCGCCGAGTCTTTCGGAGAAAACGACCGCCGTACACAGAACTGGCAGGTGCAGTTAAATAATGCCGAAGCCGCTCTGAACGGTATGGAACGTGAACTCGACCAGAATAACGAAGCCCTGGCAAAAGCGGAAAGCGGTATGGACGAAGCCGGAGAAGCCGCCGATGAGATGAGCGATGAGCTTGACGATGCGGGCGATTCCGCAGAAAAATCCGAGAGCAAATTCAGCGGCTTGGGTACGACCTTGAAAGCCGTAGGTGCCGCTATGGGCGCTGTCGTTGTTGCGGCGGCTGCCGGAGCGGTGAAACTCGGCAAAGAGGTCGTGTCTGCTTATGCCGATTACGAACAGCTTGTCGGCGGTATCGACACCTTGTTTAAGGACTCGTCCAATGAGATGCAGCGGTATGCCGCCAATGCCTACAAGACGGCGGGAATGTCGGCGAACGACTACATGGAAACCGTCACGGGCTTCTCCGCAAGCCTTATCTCGTCTCTCGGCGGTGATACGGAAAAAGCCGCAAAATATGCGGACATGGCCATCACCGATATGTCGGACAATGCCAATAAGATGGGTTCCGATATGGAGAGCATTAAGAACGCTTATGCCGGTTTCAGCAAAGGTCAGTTCAATATGCTCGACAACCTCAAGCTCGGATACGGCGGTACAAAAACGGAGATGGAGCGCCTTCTTGCGGATGCGGAAGCCATCTCCGGCATTCACTATGATATTGACTCCTATGCCGATGTCGTTTCCGCTATCCACGTTATCCAAGAAGAGATGGATATTGCGGGAACGACCGCAAAAGAAGCGGACGCTACCATTTCCGGCTCTATCAGTTCGCTGCAGTCGGCAATTCAGAACCTCATCGTAGGTTTCGGTGATGCCGATGCGGATATGGAAATGCTCTGCGAAAATATGGTGGATGCTTTTCAGACAGTCGTGAAAAACATCACGCCGGTTATTGAAAACATCGTCAAGGCTCTGCCTACGGTAGTTGAAGCCTTGATTCAGGCTATCGCCGATCTTCTTCCAACGCTCCTCGAAACGGTCACGGAATTGTTCTCGCAGGTGCTTACAACGCTTTTGAGCCTGTTGCCGAGCCTTATCCCGGCGGCGGTCGAAGCGGTCATGACCATTGTCAATACGCTGATAGAAAACCTTCCGCTCCTTGTGGATGCGGCGGTTCAGCTTATCACAACGCTCGTTTCCGGCATAGCGGCGGCTCTTCCACAGCTCATCCCGGCAGCGGTCGAGGCGGTCATTACCATCGTCCAAGGTCTGGTGGACAGCCTTCCGATGATACTGGATGCGGCATTGCAGCTCGTGACCGGGCTTGCGCAGGGAATTCTTGACGCTATCCCCGTTATTATTGAAGCTCTGCCGGAAGTCATTATGTCCATCGTGAATTTCATCCTCGATGCCATTCCGCAGATCATCGACACAGGCATACAGCTTCTGACCTCTCTGGTCGAGGCTCTGCCGGAAATCATCGCAACGATTGTAGAGGCGATTCCTGAAATCATAGACGGCATCATCAACGCCGTGCTGAACGCTATACCGCAGATCATCGAGGCGGGCATTGAACTTCTCGTTTCGCTGATTCAGGCTCTGCCACAGATCATCACGACTATCGTGGCGGCTATCCCGGAAATCATCGGCGGTATTGTGGATGCGGTCATCGGAAACATCGACAAGATCATCGTTGCCGGTGTGGAACTGTTCGTTGCCCTCATTGAAAATCTGCCGACTATCATTATCGAAATCGTGAAAGCGGTTCCGCAAATCATAACCGGCATCGTTGAGGCGCTCGGCAAGGGTGTCAGCAAGATGGCAGAGGTCGGCAAAAATCTCGTGAAAGGTCTGTGGGACGGTATTCAAGGGCTTGCCTCTTGGCTGTGGAATAAGGTCAGCGGGTGGATTTCTTCCATCTGGGACGGTATCTGCGATTTCTTCGGTATCCACTCTCCGTCCAGAGAGATGGCTTGGGTCGGCGAAATGCTTGTCAAGGGCTTGTCCGGCTCTATCGAGGATAACGGCGATGAGGCTGTAAAGGCTGCCGAAGCCATGAGCGAGGACATTGACGATGTGATGAACGGACTCGCAAAAGATATGCAGACCGCTCTTCCGACCGATTTCAGCGTAAACGGCAATATCGGCTCGGCAATCACCGATGCCGCAAGAGGCGCGGTTCAGAGCGGTATGTCTATCATCCTCAACATCACGAACTTCAACAATTACTCCGGCGAGGACATTGAGCAGCTCACGAACGAGATCATGGTCACCGCCGGTCAGTTCGCAAAACGGAAAGGAGTGGTGTTCGCATGAACTACTTTGTTTACAACGGCATAAGCTCTGCGGATATGGGCATTCGCATCGAAAGCAAGAATGTCTTTTCCGCTCCGAAATATGACGTTCAGTTTGCGGAGATTCCCGGACGCCACGGCGATCTGATTGTCGGCGGCGGTCGGTATCCCAATGTGCAGATAACTTACTCCGTGTTCGTCCCGGCGAAAACGGTGTACGAGCTTGCAGAGAAAATCACCGCCATAAAACGGTGGCTCTATGCAAATCAAGACAGCTACCACACGCTCACCGATACTTACGATACGGCATTTTTCCGTAAAGCGGTGTTTGCTTCCCAACTTGACATCGAGGACGAACTGAATCGAATCGGAGTGTTTACCGTCAGCTTTTCCTGTCTGCCGTTCAGATATTCTTCTGACGGTCAGACGGCGGTGACCATTACTACTTCCGGGCAGTCGCTTACCAATCCCTACGGCTTTTCAAGCAAGCCTCTTATAAGGGTCAACGGAAGCGGCAACGGTTCACTTACCGTCATTACCAACGGCTCGTTGAAGGTATGGCAGTTGCAGTCCATTGACGGGTATGTGGATATCGACTCAGAGCAGATGAACTGCTTCAAAGGTACGGTTCTGAAAAACGATAAGGTTTCAGGGACCGGCTTCCCAATTCTTGAACCCGGCTCGAACACCTTTGTCTTTACAGGCGGTGTGACTTCCGTTTCCGTGACACCGAGGTGGTGTACGCTATGATTCCTATCCTTTTCAAAGCAGACGCTACCGTTTTTACATCCTTCGGCATCGGCGTTCTCCGGGACTGCACCTCCTGCGAGGTAACCGAGGAGCGTAACGGTGCCTTTGAGTGCGTTTTCAAATATCCGACAAACGGACAGCTTTATGAGGAGATAAAGACCGAGCGGCTCGTAAAGGCAAAACCCAACGACACCGCAAACGACCAGATGTTCCGCATTTACCGCATCACGACACCGCTGAACGGTATCGTCACGGTGTATGCGCAGCACCTCTCCTATGATCTGTCCAACGTTGCGGCTCTGCTGTGGTCATCGGAAAGCATCTCTCCGTCCCTTGCGATGGAGAGGCTTTTTGCAAATACGGCAACCGAACACAATTTCACCTGCCAGACGGACTACTCGGCGGCAAAACCGTTCTCGGTGTCCAAGCCAAAAAGTGTCCGCGCCTGTCTCGGCGGCACCGCAGGTTCGTTCCTCGATCTGTGGGGCGGTGAGTTTGAATGGGACAACTTCCTCGTCAAGCATCATCAGGGACGCGGTCAGCATACGGGTGTGGTCATCGAATACGGCAAGAACCTCACTTCAATGGAGCATGACAACGACAATACCGAGGCCTATACGGATATGCTCCCATACGCGGTGCAGACCGCCGAGGACGGAACGGAAACCGTCATCACTCTGCCGGAGGTGCTTCTTCCAATAACGGACAGCACCCTTGTACAGGATAAAACCCTTATCAAGGACTTTACGGAGTCCTTTGACTACGGCACCGAGATCACGGTGGAAATGCTCCGGGCAAAGGCAAACAACTATCTGTCAGCAAACCCTATGGGTGTGGCTATGCCTACACTGACGGTAGCCTTCGAGCCTTTGTGGAAACAGCCGGAATATGCCGCAGTCCTTGAGCGTGTATCTCTCTGCGATACCGTCACGATCCGACACTCGCTTCTGGGCATCACTTCAAAGGCGAAGGTCATCAAGACCGTGTACGATACCCTCGCGGAGAAGTATGTTTCCATCACGCTCGGCAGTTCAAAGGCGAACCTCATCAATAATGTCACGGCAGCGCAAACCGCAGCGGAGTCCGTTTCCGCAAAGGTCGACCGCTTCCCGGCGCTTATAAACTCCGCAATCAAAACCGCTACGAGCCTTATCACGGGTCAGAGCGGCGGTTATGTAGTTATTCACACGGATGCCGACAGCGGAAAGCCTTATGAACTGCTTATTCTTGATACGCCGGATATCGAGAGTGCCGTCAATGTATGGCGGTGGAATCTCGGAGGTCTCGGCTTTTCGGATAACGGCTACAACGGTCCCTATGAAACCGCCA
>ENA-OUQH01001405-OUQH01001405.1-human-gut-metagenome-genome-assembly--contig:-NODE-1405-length-16132-cov-3.922249_pt1 | contig 16132 bp, 28 predicted proteins | sample MGYA00237948_ERZ548828 | MGnify/ENA primary metagenome ERZ548828 (study PRJEB26490, sample SAMN05194711) | human gut metagenome | biome: terrestrial biome; feature: human-associated habitat; material...
CCATTGTTGGGCGCTGCTCCTGCGTCTGCTGCGGCAAAAGAAGTTCGATTTGCTCCTGCACACTTTGGAGCTGCTTTTCTTCGGCATAGGAAAGTGTCGCGTCGGCTTCCAGCGCAAACTCGCAAGCATTTTTGATTACGGCAAGCTGTTCGTCCGAGAAAAGGCGTTGGCTTTCCACAAGACCGGCGCGGACGGCAAAGTCCTGCTTTGCCGCTTCATAGTTTTCCATGAAATAATGCCCTGCGTGAACGCCTTGCCGGTCAAAGTCCCATTCCCACGTCACGAACTTCGTGCCTGTTTTGCAGCAACGCCCCGCCAGCACCACATCACCGAAATCCGCAAGGATCTTATAGTCTTCATCTAAGCCGACAGCTTTTAACGTGGGTGTCCGTTCCAGCATCCGAAGATATTCCTTTGTCTGCGCTGCAGTCTGCACCACTGTTCTGAGCTGCCTGTCTGTCTCTGCGTCTCGAATATCATCTGGACAGAACCGGACAGCACCATTCTGATCTACTGCGCAGAGAGGTTTCCCATTCCATTTAACGTGGAGCAGACCATCTTCCAGAAGCTCTGTGTCCAGCTCCTTACGCAGGAGCTCTTGTTCTACCTCCTGCAGGAATTTCTCTTTCTGTGATATGATTTCCTCGCTCATTTTTAACCTCCAATCTTGGCGCCCTATTTGATTTTTCGGGCAAACGAAAAGGGCGCTGAACTTGGTTCGTGAAAACCAACAATCCAGCGCCCATAACTTTGTGAAAGATTTTTCTCTGATTCTTCCGAAATCTTGCCGCCGTGCCCCTCTGAAAGAGGGCGCTGTCTCGGAAATTTCGCTTGAATATGGAAAAACAGAGGTTCAAACCCTGTTTGAGCCTCTGCAGCGTTTCCATTGAGCCATCGAATACTTTGAAAATTTTCGAGCATAAAAAGTCCCGAACACCTTGAAATCACTGGGCTTTTCGCCCATTGATCCAAAGTGTTCGGATGACTTGGCGGAGTGGGAGGGATTCGAACCATAAATTGGCTGTAAAATGCTGTTTCAGCATGTATCAAAAGCCTAGTGTTTTCAATGCTTTCACGGTTTTTGCTGTTTCATGCTGTATCATGTTATAAAAGCTGTAAGGGGTAAATTAAGGGGTCAGAAATTGCGGGAATTATCTGTACGATAAATGACGCTGATTTATTTATCTTCATGTACAATCCGGCAGTCGTGCAATTCCTGATTCCGGATATAAATATTGGAGTGTTCCACGATGTACGTTGCCGGAAAGCAGCGCTCGTTCGTGCTGCCGATGAACAGAATGTGGTATGTAACATCGCCGCTCATTACGCTGCCGACTCTTTTGTAGAGATAATACTTTGCTTCGATTTCTGAGGAAAGCTTGCTTCTGTCATACTCGACGATAATCTTTTCGTCGCCCTCTGCAAGAATATCTTCCAGACAGTTAAACGTATTCAAACGTTCGGCGATTTCATGGAAACAACTACTCTTCCGAATATATTCTGTTTGCACCTGCTGACGCTTCACCAGCCGATAGAACAGGTCTTTGCTCTGGGGGCTGCTGATGCTCTGGAAGTCCGTCAAGTGCTGAAACCCTGCCAGATGATGATAGTTTGCGGGCTGAAATGAAAAAGTAATCTCTTCGCCGGTATCGATGATAATGCGATATCGTTTCTTTCGCAGCCGCTCATATACTGCAACGGTTTCCTGTAGAACATCCATTTCCGTATCTCTGCTCTTTCGGATAGTAATATCGCCCTGGCATTGTCCGCCAGGGCGATTTGCGTTAAAAGGTGAGTGTTTTTATTTTCGGACAAGCCTAAGTTGGAACTTGGAGACCACACAACCCTCATAGTACCTCCACGGCAACACACCAACATAGCAACCGCTTCTCAGGCAGGAAGGTCTCTTCCTACAAACAGTATATGCAGTTTTTTGCCCAGTGTCAATGCAAATTCAAGAAAAATTTTTGGCGCAAAAACGTCTCAGAAAGTCTGAAAACGTCTCAAAGCGTTTCTCAGTGCTTTTCGTTGTCCCGCTCCATCGTCTTGGAGATCGCGCAGTTGATGAAACCTGCAAGATCTTCACCCTCTGCTTCTGCATTGCCAGCTATTCTTTCTGCCAGCAGATACAGAGCGTTTCCGATTTGATCGCACTGCATTTCTATTAAGTAGCTCACAGCCCAACCGTTTTCCTCTGCGTCTTTATCAGCATAGAATTGCTCTACAAGGAAATGACCGATTTCGTGCCCCAGTACACGCGCAGCATGATCGCCTGTTTCAATTCGTGATTCGTTCATAACAATGCGCGGATGGTAAGAATCAACATCTGCGATTGCGTAGGAATTTTCCGGAGTCTTTCCATAGCAAACGCGAATGTCTAACATTCTGCAAAAGCTCTCTAATATGCGATATGTGGACAGTTTTGAATACTCAGGTTGCATGGGTGGTTGCCCCGTTTCTGTTTATAAACTTCACGTAAAGGTGCATCTACGAATACCTGTTATAAATTTGTCCGCGGTTTCCGGCGTCTATGACGCACACGATCAATTCTCCGTGATCTACTGTGTAGATAATCCGGTACGCGCCGACACGAAGCCGCAAAAGCCCGGGATGGCCTTTCAGCGCTTTAATATCCTCGCCGTTTGGCAGCTGTTCGATTGCGGAGACAACACGCCTTTTCTCGTTCATCGGTAACTTGTCAATGAACTTTTTTGCTGCCTTTCGGAGAACAATCCGGTACATCAGTCCAGCCCCCATTCCCGCTTGCATGCCTCTAATGAATAGGTCTTATTCTTTTCCGGGTCTGGGTCGTTTTCATAGCGCTCAATCATTCTTTCACAAAACGCATCGTCCGCTTCTTCGTCGGCAGTAATGCCCTGCAAATACGCCAGAACATACCCGATTTTGTAGTCCGGGACACTTTCAAGTAAGCTCATTGCTCTTTCGCGGTCACTCATTGTTTACACCTCCGACTGAGATTTCATGTTCCACAGCATCTACGACAAATTGATTCAGGGATTTCCCTCTGCTTGCCGCTGCATCCTTCCAACGATCCTTTGTTCCCTTTTCCGCTCTTACGCGGACTTCGTCCAGTTTTCCAAGATATTTTACGGACGCTTTTTTCTGCGCCTCACTCACAGCCATTGCGTATGTCTCCCAAAAGATACAGTTTTCCATATGTATTATAGCACGTTATTTTATATGTGTCCATATAATTTTACACAAACATATGGACACATATTTATTTCTTCTGCCATTTCTAATTCTATGCGCTGAAAACCCTTGACTTTTTGGAACTCAAATATTATAATGACATTGTGGAACTCAAAAAGTGAGGTGATTGCGTGTCTCCACGAACCGGACGGCCAAAAGCAGAAAACCCTAAATCAAACGATCTCAAAGTCAGGCTTGATGACCAAACGACGCAGAAGCTTGATGAATATTGTAAAGCTCACGAAATCACACGAGCTGAAGCAATACGCAGAGGAATACACTTGCTTTTGGTACAGAAATAAAAATATCGGCTCACTGCTCTATCTTGCCGGACGGACAGTGAACCGATACAGGCCAGACCCTTGCGGGAGTGGTGTAAATATCTTACTACACCTCCCGCAGAAGGTCAACTATGACTTTTTACGGAGGTGTTTTTCTTATACGAATGGAGCAAGAAAAGCAGTACGAAGCGCCCGGGTACATGACCTACCGGGAAGCGGCGCTGATGTTCTCCCTGATGCCAGAGAGTGACGCGGCGAAGGCAATCAAAGCGACAGTCAACTATTATCTTTACGGACAGCTGCCGAGCGGGCTTGATGGCGTTGCAGAGAAGGTCTTCCAGATCATGCGTGCGGATATCGACCGCAACAATGCCAAGTATCAGGAAATCTGCAAACGTAACGTGGCTAACGGAAAGCTGGGCGGTAGACCTCGCAAACGTTAAAACCCAGTGGGTTTCCACTGGGAACCCACTGGAAACCAAACTATAAACCCTAAACTATAAACTCTAAACGTACAAGGGTATAAGGGAGCAAAACCGCAGTGCGGTTTGCCCCAGCGATTGGAGGTGAACAGTTGCTGTTTGATTTTGACAAATTCTCAAGTATCACCGCGTCTGTGTACGCAGACAGCCCGTACAGCCTTGCGGAGGTGTTGGAGGTGTTCCGGTACTATTTTGAGCAGTACGAGGCGTACACGGGCGCTCCGCACCCGCCAATACGCGCTGTACAGATCGAACGCATCATCCGCGAAATGCCGTATATCGACGAGACGGATAAGGTCAATTCCACGATGGACATAGACCCGGATTGTTACGAAGACATGATCGATAAGCACTTCCGGACACGATACCGGAACTGCGATTATAACATCAACCATTTTTTCAGCGGCCGCATCCGCGAGCTGCGCTTTTATGAAACTTGTTATTAGGAGGATTCTTATGGACGAAAGATATATTATCGCCCCCGCTGCGCTCAAGGTGGAACTGTTCGGCGCTGAACTGAACGCCGTATCTGCGCATGGGCTTCTTGAACATGTGCTTGAACCGATGATTCACTGTCGAACCTGCGAGGGGATTCTGGAAGAGTACGCAGAGGAGACCGGCGGCGATCTGGACAAGGCCGCCCGCGAGTGGATGGAAGAAAATTTTGACGCGCTGGGTGCGGCGCTGTTCGCAGTTGAGCAGTTGGTTTCTCTTACTGCAGACACGCTGCAAATGCTCCCTGTTGTGCAGACGAAGGAGGAAAATTGATATGTTCATTTCCAGAACGACAAGAGAAGAACGTGTGACGATTGAAACAGCGCTTGACAGCGCATTTCTGAAAATCGATCAGGCCGAGCAGCTGATTTATGACCTTATCGATGCGTTTTTAAGTGACCGAGAGCAAAAAACGCTTGACAAACACGACGCGCAAACAATACGGAATAACCTGTGGATCGCCGATGACCTACTCGCAGACGCGCAGCTGGAATATCACCTGCACGCCGGACACGGTGATGCTCCCTGCGTACAGCAGTACCTCGAAAGCGCAGCACGGGCAAAGGCTAACGTGGAAGACGAAGAAGCGCATAATCGTGAATTGAAGGCGCAGCACCATGACCAGCAAGCAGGCTGAGGTCATGCGGCTGTACCGGCAGGGGCTCAGCACCTGCGAGATCGCCCGGCGGCTCGGCGTGACAAAGGCAAACGTCCGCTACTTACGCGCCGCAGCCAACGGCAAGAAGCCCAAATCGACATACCGGTACCGGGAGCCCTGCACAGTCTGCCCCTACAGCGCCAGCTGCTTCACCTGTCCGCTCCCGGATTGCCGTATGGGCGGTATCGCAGTAAACAAGCTGTCGGAAGGCTTTGTGTACAGATTTGATGATTGAAAGGAGACTCAATATGCTTACTATGAATGAAACCGAAGCCGCTTATGCGCGCTTCCTGAGTGAAACCAACTGCAAGCGCCTGCCGAAGAACGCGGACGCGCTGTTCACACAGCTTGAAAAGCAGCTGCGCACCATCGACGAAGCCGAAACCGACGGCTATTTCCCGGCCATTGCCGCCGCCCTGTTCCGGATGGTGAAAGCCGTCAGCCAAAACCGCAGTCTGCTTGTCGAATACGGCGCTTTGATGGGCAGTTTGGCAACGATCTGCGAGAAGGGTTCGGAAGAAGATCTCAGTCTTTTGCGAATCTTCGCTTCCTCGCGGGCAGATTCCGTCCGAAAGCGCCGCTGATATGCGCCAAGACAATAGACAGACCGTGAGGATGCTTCCCCACGGCCTGTTTTGCTATGCAGCTCTGAGGCGTTCAGCGCCGCGTGACAGCGTTTTTCGTTTTCTGTATAAACAAATCGGATAAAACGTTTTCGGTCGCCTATGCTCCGCTGTGTGTCTCTGGTATCAAACGAACGTTCGTATTTCAGGAAGGACTATGCCTTGACACCCGCCAGCCTCACGCCTACACGCTGTGTCTCCTCTTTGTTCAGCTCATACACCACGCGCCCAAGCTCGCGCCTGCCAACCTGCAAGATGACCGTCTGTGACCGGTTTCCGCTTCCGATTCCTGCCGCGCGGATACCGTCTGCCACCATCTGCCGAATCATTTCTGCAGGTGCTTCGATGTTCACGCCCTGTCTCTGGTCGCCCAGAACCGCAAGGAATTCCCGGTTCGGCGGAATGACCGCGCCGGATGCAAGGCGTGGAAGGTCTACAGAGCTGACGGGCGGAACCTGCAAGCTCTGATATGCGGCTCTGGATGTCCGGCTGCCGAAGCCTCCGCCGCCCGAGAAACCGCTGCCTGCGGTTCTTTTCGGTACTTCGTCGTAGGTGATGCTGCTCCAATGGATGGCAAGGCCTAGAGAAATACCCACAATACCACCGACGATGCCGCCAAACACGCCGCCGATGGCCGCGCCGATCAACGCGCCAATGATGCCGTACAGCACGGTTTTCAGGATGCCTGTCGCCTTCTGCTTCTCTTTTTCCGACATAGAATCGTCAAAGTTGATCGCCTGGATCTGAATCAGCGTCCCCGCCACAAGACCGATGACGCCGCCGACGATCGCACCCGCAGGACCGAAGCCGCATGCCGCGCCGATCAGAGCAAAGATAAGCGACGTAAGAATGATTTTCAGCCCACTTGCCGCCAGCTTTCGCGAGGCTTCCGAAACCTCGTCGCTGAATGCAATTCTCGCAAGGCTGATGCTCACGCCGAGAATCAGACCGATCACACCACCGGCCAGACCGCCGAACTGCGCGCCGATGATCACGCCGAGCAGAAGCCCGATGAAGCCACCTGCAAGCCCTCCGAACATCGCGCCCAGCACCGCCCCGATGATGCCGGACAGAACAAGTATGGCAATATTCTTTGCCTGCCCCGGATTTTTCAGCTTGTCCATCCACGTAACGCTGATAATGCCGATTGCAACGCCGAGCAGTAAGCCGATCACGCCGCCAGTCAAGCCGCCGAACGCTGCGCCGATCACCGCGCCGAGGATGCCGGAGAGCATGACCAACCATGCGTCCTTGCTCTTGAGGATATTTCCTTTATCCCATTCAAATTTCAGCTCGCGGATTTTAATTACGATATCTTCCGCGAAGTCGTGCAGCGCCTTTGCAAGGTTCGCAAGCCACTTCGGAAGCGTCGACGTCAGGGAATCGAACTCCGCTGCAATGCCGGAGGACGCGCCGCCTCCGCCGCCAGAGGCGTTATTTGCCGTGAGCTTATTGATCTCATCGAAGCCCGCCATGCTCTTTTCTGCGCTTGCCGCCGCTGCGCCCACGCCGTCGAGCGCCTTCTTTTCCTCGTTCAGGTTCTTCGCCGCGTCCTTCGACGCAGAAAAGCTGGTTCCGGTCAGAATGGAAATGAACTCCGCAACCATTGTCACAATCCGCGTCAAAGCATCCACAAGCGCCGTGAACGCCGGAAGCACCACGCCCAGAATCGGCTGCGCCAGCGTCAGAAGCGCGCCCTTGAGCCGGGAGACCGCCGCTGTCGCCGCGTCGTTCTGCCGGATCGTCTCGCCGAGCCAGTCGCGGAAGCTTGACAGCGCCCGGGAGATCAGCCCGAAGAACAGCGCCTGACCGAACAGGGACTTGATGCGCTTTGCGATACGCTCCATGCTTTTCTGCACCTTCATCGCCGCTTTTTCCATGCGTGACGCCGAGCCCTGCGTTCCGTCCATCGTGTCATTTAATCCTTCGGCGTTTCGCTGTGCCTCCGCAAACGCCTGCGCCGTCTGCTCTACATGCTCTCTGGCTTCCTGCATGGAGCCTCCGGCGGTTTCCTGCTCTGCTGCGGCAAGTGCTTGCGCCTGCTGCGTAACCTCGCCGTAGCGGGTCTTGACGCCCTCTAAGTTTAGCTGCGTGTCGGAAAGCGCTTTATTCTGCTGCTCGATTGCCGTCTGCGTCTGCTCGATCTGGATTTTCAAATCCGAAATACGTTTGCTGTCCTCGGGGGAAATGACGAAGCTCTTTCCGTCGATCTTCGTCTTCGCCTGTAATGCTGTCAGCTCTGTATTCGCCTGTTCCAGCTGCGCAACAAGGGCGCTTTTCTTCGTCTTGCCGACGGTTACTTCCTCTTGCAGCTTGAGGATCTTCTGCTCAAGCCGGTTTAATTCTTTGGACGCTTTGCTTGTATCGAGCCTTACCTGAATGGCAATGCCGCCATCCGCGCCCCCGGTCATGTTTGTACTCATGCTATCGCCTCACTTTCATTGCACAAATGGGACTCTCCAAAGCCGGGGAGCCCCATCCGCAAGTCACTTTTTCCAACGCTTTGTGTACTGTTCGATTCTTGCGCTGGTGCCCTTACGCTCCTGCAAAGAGCGCGTGTCGATCTGGTCAATGATGGCAAGCATCAGATTGCACCAGACCGGAAGACCGTCTGCCAGCGCGTAGACGTTCATCGTGCCGAATAGCGGTTCGCAGATCGGCTTACCGAAAAGACTGTCCAGCACCTCACGCATTTCCGCGTCGCGGCGGCTGGCGATGTCAAAGATCTCTTTCGTTTCGCCGCATCGCGCGATTTCTGCCTTGTAAGCAGCCTGCTTTGCATCCAGAGAATCAAAGACGTCGAAGATTTTCTTGATCGTTTCCGGGTCTGTGGGATTGAATGACACGGTAACAGCGTCGTTGATTTCGAATTCCTTCATGCCGGTATCAAAATTGAATTTTTCCATAGCTCGTTCCTTTCGTTTTGTAAAAATATGTTTTCCCGATGCTACGTCACAGCGTTCCGCGCAGCACGGCATTGAACATCGAGCTGGTAGCTTTTTCGCTCTTGCCCTTGCAAGCTTTAAGCCCACGCGCTGCGTTCCTTCGTTGTTCGCCTTATAGACAGCCCGCGCAAATTCTCTGCCGTTGAGCTGCAAGATGATTGTCTGCGACCGTCCGCCGGATTCGTTCATAGCCTTGTTTGAATGCCTGCACCAATCCCTCCCGCACTGCGCTTTGTATGATTAAAAGTTCTCCACAGCCTCGCTTGTGAGTTCTTCCCAACGGCTGCTCATATTCACAGCATGCTCTGGTCTTATTTGATCGCCCACATGTTTTTCTCCCCGGCAATAGTCAGAGATTTTACAAATGTCATCGAATGCCCGCAAAACGGCGCTCTGACCGCTCTGGCAGTCAATGGAAATCGCATTGAGTGTCGCGGCTTCCCTGCGGCTGTCTGTAGCTTTGGCGGCTTCGGCGGCATAGTGCGCAAGCAGTTTTAGCATGGTGGGGTTGCTGTCGTACTTCTCCATGAATGCTGCGTAATCGTCAGAAGTCAAAACGCCGCTTTTCAGCAGTTCAAGCGCGTTACTGTCGATGGCGTCGGGGTTTGCAAGGTTGGCGGCGCGTACTTCCTGTTCCAGCTCTGCGCGAAGCATGCGGCGCGTGGTCTTGAAGTCACCCCAAACGCGGGCGCTTGCCTCGGTAAAAGCAGTTTCTGCGTCGTGCAGTGCAAGCGCTGCGCGTGCGGTCTTCACCTGCTTTTCTGCGGCGCTCTCGTTTGGCGTCCATGCGTTGGCTCTGCAATTTGCCCGCTGCGCCTGCTGAAAACGCTGATAAGTCTCCACGTATTCGCCGCGGGCTGTTTTGAATGCAGCGTCAAGCTGCTGTGCATAGGTGTTGAATTTGCTCATTTATCCGGTTTCCTTTCTGCTGCAAAGAGGGTGCAGCGCCCAGTTTTGTACATCATGCAGTTGTCCCCGCACGTATGGTGCGCAGGGAGAGGACAGCGCTTGCCGGCCTGCGCCGTTCCGAGGCTGCATCCGTCTGCATAGAAAGCGCAATCTTCGGTGCAGTGTGGTTGCATGCCGCCCTTAAACGGGCACGTCTTCCTTTGCTCGATCGTCTCCAGCTTCGGCTTCCTGTACGTTACCGCTCCGACCAGAAATTCCCCGCCGGAGGTTACGATTTTCGGTGCATACTCCCTGCATCCGCGCCCAAATATCCGGTATCGCTTGCCATGTTCATCAACAAGCGGATACTCCTTCAAAATATCCGTCATACTTTCCCCCTCTCATAGTTCAGCATCCTGCCGAAGTCGGAAAGCCGAGCTGGTCACTCTCCAATTCCGGCAGGGTCAACCGCCCTTTCTCTACCGCTTCGTCAATAAGCTGGTAAAGGCTCAAGCTCAGTCCGTCCACGCCCTCTATTGGGTGCGGATATAAGACAATGCGCCGCCCGTCTGGCGTGTAGGCTCCGTGCTCCCGCAGGTAGGTAAAGGCGTCCTGCTTCGTGTGAAACTCTTTACCGCCCTCGACAATGAAAACTGTCTCATCCGCCGAGATTGTTTTAAGATATTCCCGTAAAGCTGCAAGTCTCCGTTCAATCGTTGCCATCTACCTTGTCCCTCCATTGTTCCAATTCGTTCAGCTGTTTCATAACGTCCACCGTTTCTGTCAGGCGCAGGCCGTATTCCAGCAAGCTTCTCGCCGCCTGAATCCTTGCCGTTGCCGCTGTTTTCCGGTCTTCCACGATCTCCCGCAGGCAGGAAAGCGCCGGGCTCAGTCCCTGTTTTGCCTGCACGGACGCCTCTTCCAAAAGCTTTGTAACAGCTTCCTGATAAGCCGTCTGGAACTCCGATTCATCAAGATATCGTTTCAATGTCGAAAGCCCAATACCTGCTTTTTGTGCCGCCTGCGCCTGTGTGGGCTGCGTCAAAAGCGCTGCAAGCGCCCGCGTCTGTTTCTGTGTCAGTGTAAATCCCCCCTCCCATAGTCCATTTTCCACCGTTTTGGTTCATTTTCAGTCAGTAATACGTTCTGAGCGCTCGGCTCACAGATGGATGCCGCAGGCTTTTCATCGCCTTGCTGCGCATCTTTGGGTCTGGCTTCTGCCCGTACCAGAATTCCCGGATAATTGCCGTTCTTTGGTCTTCTGGCAGGCTGAGAACAACGCTCTGTACGGCGCTGCAAAGATCTTTGTGCTCAACGTCCTCAAAAGCCAACTCCGCCGCCGCGTCCGGTATGATGTCACGAAGCATAACGTCTTCGTCTGTTCCTGTGGGCGGCGTGTCCAGCGATACCGCGTCATTGAGCGGGTCTTTCCGGTCGCGCTCGGTACGCATAAAATATGCTGCCGCAAAAGCTGTTTTCAGTTGGAACGTGAGCCATGTGGAAAACGCGCCGCTGTCCGGATTCCAGGTTTCCGCCGCCTTCGTGAGCGCCAGAAAGCCCACCTGCTCGAGATCGTCCAGAACAACGCCCCGGCTTCCGTTGAAGGCTCTGTGCCAGCGTCTCGCCGTCTGCATGACAAGCCTCCGGCACGCCAGCCAGAGAACCAGAATGTCTGTGTCTCCGCTCTGAACGCTTCGGGCGATGTCATTTGTTCGCTCGCCCTGTGTGGATAACACTTGCAAAATGCGTCCTCCTGTGGTAAATTAAATTTACCATCTGTACACCCCACCTGAGGACTGCCGCCCACCTGGGCGGCTTTCTTATTTTTCTTCCCTCGTCACCCGGACAAGGTTTGCCGCGCACTCCGGGCAGTAAACGCTTGTACCGTACAGATCCGCGAAGCCGCCCCGGAAGGTCTCCACGATGTCTACGGCGTGTTCTCTGCCGCAGACAGGGCAGCGTGTAAAAACGTTGTCGTTTCGTAAGTTGATCTTTCTGCCTCTTGACTTGATATAAAACATTATTTTTCCTCCATTGTTCAAATTTTTCGTTATTTTCACACCCGGAAACGCCGGGCAATCAGTCTGGAAGCTTCGTCCCGAAGATCATAGTCAAGATACGGAACCGTCTGGCTCACAAACCTTGACCATGCAAGCCACCGGTCGCGCCGTCTGCGCGGGACGTGAACGTGCACAAGCAGCCGCCGGACGTCGTCGAGGTCTAATTCCTTTCGGCTCATACGCCGCCCCCCGTCTGTAGGCGGTGCTCGCGGATAATTCCGGAAGAGCCCCAAAAGTCGAAGTTCAACTTTCCGGTAGCCCCGTGGCGGTTCTTGGCTACGATGGCGGTCAGGGTCTGCGACTCCCACGACCTGACTTCTCCCGGTTCGTACATTGCCGGGCGATGCAGCAGAATGATTGCATCCGCGTCCTGCTCAATGGCTCCGGAGTCGCGAAGGTCTGCCATGCTGGGGGTCTTGTCCGCCCTCTGTTCTGCTGCCCGGTTGAGCTGGCAAAGGCACAGAACCGGCACATTCAGCGAGCGGGCGAGCGCCTTCAAAGCGTTGCTATTTCGTGTTGTCCGCTCGTAAATCGGCAGCCCCCGCTCGTCGCTGCGCACCAAGCCCAGATAGTCGACCACGACCAAGCGCAGATTCTTTGTCAGGTGCGCTGCCTGGGCAATATCAGCCACGGACGCGCCGGGTGCACGGTTCAGCCGGAAATCGTGCGTAGACAAGACAGATGCTGCGTTTGCCATTTTGGCCTGCTCATCGTCGTCAAACTTCCGACCGACCATCAAACGCCCGATGCCTAGCCCGGACTCTGCCGCAATGCGGCGGGCGGTTATCTGTTCGGCACTCATCTCGAGCGAGAAAAATAGGCATGCGCCGGACTTCGCCGCAGATTCCGAAATTTTGAGTGCTGCCGTCGTTTTGCCGACTCCGGGTCTTGCCGCTAAGATATAAAGCCCCTGATTCAGCATTCCGCCGCCCAGCAGCTTATCAAGCCCCGGATAGCCCGTTGAAACCGTGACGGCCTGCCCAGCGTCCAGCCGCTCGCGATAGTCGAGAAAGCCCGACAAGGCATCAGACGTGGAAAGCATTGCCGTCTGCGGCGCTGTGTCAGCGTTTTCTAGGGCTTGCATTGTGGCGGCTATTACGCCCGCTGTGGGCTTCTGCTGGTCTTGCGCGTCCTCCAGCAGCGTTTCCCCGACCGCTGTCAATCTGCGCCGCACGGCTTCTTCATGGACTTGCCGGGCGTACTCTGCCGCGTGCGCGGCGGTCGGTGTGACTTGCAGCAGCTCTGCGGCATACCGGTCTGAAACGTCCGCGCCGTGTTTTCTCGCATCCTCGAGAATGGTCAGGACATCGGCAGGCTTTCTCGTGTCGGCCAACCGGCAGGCCGCCTCGAAGATCGCCCGGTCTGCGGCAAGCGGAAAGTCCTACGCCGCAGCAAGCGGACGAACCGCAGTCAAACACGCGGGCTCAATGAGAATGGAGCCGATGACACTCTGTGCAGCCAAGCTCATGTTCGCACCCCCGTACAAGCCGAGGGCGGCTTGCAAATCCCGTCCGCGTCCAGAATCCAAGTTGATTGGTCTGCCCAATCTGGATGGTCTCGCTGCCAGTTATCTGCTGGTTCTTCGGCCTTTGCCGTCTGCGTGGGCACCTCGTCTTCCCAGCGCCGTTGATTCAACCAAGTCGAAGCGTATGGGATGTACTGCCCACCGTCACGCTTCCACTGGTCACTCTGCTTCTGCGTCTCCAAAGCGTTCAAGAGCGTTTCCAGTCGGACAGTGACTTTTGCGAAAGACTTTTTCGCTTGCGACTTGCTCTCTTTCCGTGGATACGCCTTCCAGAAGATTTCAAAATCCTCACCACTCAATCGAGAAGGCTTTGCCGACGAGTGAGAAAGAGAATCTTTTCTTATGTTATCTCTTGTTATGTTATCTCTTATTAGAGAAACAGGGGTTTCTTCTCGAAAAAGGGGGGTTATTTCTTCTCGATTTTCTTTCTCGATTTCCGTCCCGTCTTCCTTTTTGGGTCTTCCGCCGCCAAATCCGCTCTGCTGAAAGCCTTGCTGCCGGAAATACTGCGCTCGCAGCACTTGGTAAAACATCCCCGCCATCCCCTCAAGAACGGACTCTTCACCACTGCGCATGTACTGCATCGCAGCACGAACTGCGCCGCCAAGCTGTTCGTCTGTTAGGAACGAAATGACCTCCAGCTGATCGTCAAAAAGCGGAATGTATTTCTGTTTAGCCATCGTCCCACCCCGCTATTGCTTCCTGCCCAGTCATATCCGCAAGCGCCGCTTCTGCTGCCCGTGCGATGCTGGAAATTTCCGCTGCCCTGCGGCTCATGGAGCGGGCGAATCGCTGCACATCTTCCGGAGTTTCAGGCAGGAAGTAACCATCCCGATTATTGGACAGAATCAGTTTTCCTGCCTTGCGTTCCTGCTGGATTTTGAACCGCACCAGCCGCTCATTCATGCCGGTCAGAGCCACAAGTTCGCGCAGCGTTACGCCGTTTTCTGCACCGGTTTGCAATAACGAAAAAATCTGTGGCGCTTTTGCTGCGCTTGTGGTAGAATCAAAGCTGGAATGATTGACCTCAAAATCATCCTTCCGCGCCCCCGTTCGTGCTGCAACACGAGCGGGGGCTTTTTCGTTTTCATATCGCATCGGCGCGACCTCCCGGAACGACGGCCAGCGGACGAATCGTGCCAGATTGTATGGTTTGTTCCTTCGCTGTCTGCCCACCAAAAAACTCGTCGAGTACGCCGAGATCGACCAGGTACTTCGCGCCAACGCGAACACTCGGAATTTCACCAGACCGAATCAAACGGCGTAATGCAGTCTTCGTGACTGCGGTATTCGGGTCTGCCTGCCGAAGGAAAGCCGCGGCTTCATCAATCGTGCGCATTAGTCGCATACGCATTTCTCCTTTACCTTCAAACTTTCTTCAAGTAAATAGTCTCGAAGCAAATCAGTATTTACAAGAAATCGATTCCCTGAATAAATTCTAGGGCATATACCTTGTGCGACCATACTCCTGATTAGGCGCTCCGGAACGTCTAGGGTTCGCGCAGCCTTTCTGATCGTTAAAAACATGGGACACCTCCTTTACGTTAAAAGCCTTGACACATCGTCCTAGTACGTGTATGATTGTAACAGAAATGTTCCAACTATGACACACCGCAGTTCTCACTTTTTAAGTTCCAAATTGCGCAAATTTAGGAGGTTTTGACAATGCCTGGAACACAACACAGAAGTCCTCTGTTCTCAGATAAAAAACGCTTGAAAACCTGCAGAGAAGCGCGTGGATTTTCTCAAGAGGAGTTAATCCGCATCGTGGAATCGCTGCCCGATAATCATGGTAAAAGTCGAAGTGTAAAGCACCTTTCATATTTAGAAAACGAGACGCGCCCAATGTCAATAGAGTACGCCACTCTTCTTGCACAGGCATTAAACGTCCGCGCTGAGTACCTTTTATACAAAGATGATTTTCCAACAGACACGGACCGCATATGGGCTTGCGCAAAGACGCAGAGCATCAGGGATGAATTAATGGAAGAAGTCTTGGAGGCACACGGCTATCAAATAAAAGATATTACGGATACTATGCCGATTGAGATTGACAGTGAGGGAAGGCAATACCAGTGTCCAGCCGTGGCGTTGATTTCTCCAAGCGGCTCTATACGGAAATTTCCAGACGATGAGTTTTTCGATTTTTTGCGTCAGCTTGACGATGAAATCGAAATGCACGCTGCTTTCCAATTTCGCATGCTTTTTGATAAGGCAAAAAATTTATATAAATGGAAGGTTTGAAAAATGGCAAACATCAAACGGATTGAGGGCAGGACCGGCGTCTCTTTCCAGATCACCGTCACGCAGGGTAGAGACATCAGCGGAAAGCAGGTGCGCCACTACCGGACGTGGAAACCGGAAGGCAAAATGACCGAGCGACAGATGCAGAAGGCCGTGGAGCGGGCAGCAGCGGACTTTGAGCGGGAAATTGAGCAGGGATACCAGACCGACAATCGCCAGACGTTTTCTTCCTATGCCCGCTACGTCATCGCCCTCAAAAGAAGCGCCGGTATCAAAGAGCGGACGCTTTCGCACTACGAATATCTGCTTTCCCGCTGCGATCAGGCAATCGGACATCTGCGCCTCTGTGACATCCGACCGCAGCACTTGAACCTGTTCTATCAGAATCTGCAAGAAGAAGGCGTACGCAGCGGCAAGAGCCGCGCAACGGCGAAGCTTGACCTCGGGGCTTATCTCAAAAAAGCGGGCGTGACGCGCGATGCACTGGCCTCCAGAGCGGGCGTATCACCGACTACGATCACGACAGCCTGCCGGAAGGAGCCCATCATGGAGGCCAAAGCAGACCAAATCTCTGCCGCACTTGGCAGAAAAAAAAAGACCTGTTCAGCATCGAACAGGACAGGACGCCGCTTTCAGCAAAGACCGTTGCGGAATATCACAGGTTTATTCACACCGTCATGCAGCAGGCAGAGGACGAACTCCTGATTCCCTACAACCC
>ENA-OUQH01001410-OUQH01001410.1-human-gut-metagenome-genome-assembly--contig:-NODE-1410-length-16043-cov-4.685514_pt1 | contig 16043 bp, 13 predicted proteins | sample MGYA00237948_ERZ548828 | MGnify/ENA primary metagenome ERZ548828 (study PRJEB26490, sample SAMN05194711) | human gut metagenome | biome: terrestrial biome; feature: human-associated habitat; material...
GCGCTCTGCCGCGCTCTGCGCCGAGCCGTCCTCGCAGCACACCGAGCTTTATCGCCGTCATTGCGAGCAGCACTGCCTGAGTGGTATAGCCCTTGGTTGTGGCAACAGCTATCTCCGGTCCCGCGCACTGATAGAGTACATAGTCCGCCTCGACTGCTGCGGTAGAGCCTACCGCGTTGACTATGGCGAGCGTTCGCTTGCCGTTTTTCTTTGCCAGTCTCAGTGCGGCGAGTGTGTCGGCGGTCTCGCCTGACTGAGAGATAGGTATAACGAGAGTATGTCCGTTCATCGCCGGAGGACGGTAGCGATACTCGGAGGCGGTATTGACCGTTACCGGAATTCCGGCAAGCTCCTCTATCCAGAATCGCCCGAGCAGTGCGGCATGCGTTGCCGAACCGCAGGCGACTATCTCGATGCCGTCCGGTTCGCACCATACGGTGTCGGGAATCCCGTCGGCGGAGAAATCGGGCAATCCGTCCGCGCCGAGCCGTGCGCCGGCGCAGCGGCGTATGGCATTAGGCTGTTCGTTTATCTCTTTTTCCATATAGCTGTCGTATCCGTCGGTACCGACAGTGCCTATACTTGCAGAAAAGGTCTCCGGCTGTCGACGCTCGGCATTGCCACCTCGGTCGATGTAATAGATGCCGCCGTGTTCAATGCGGCAGACCTGTCCCTGCGGCGGTCGAAGCATGCTGCGTGTATAGTCGAGTACGGCAGGAGCATCCGAGGCTATGAAGCACTCACCGTCGCCGACGGCGAGTACGAGCGGACTGTCATGTCTTACGGCGTAGATCACATCCGGTATGTCGTGAAACAGTATCGCAAGCGCATAGGAGCCGCGCATCTGCTCGCATGCCTCATATATCGCCGCCTCCGGCTTGCCGAGCCTGCGATACTCGCGGTCGATGAGATGTGCGATACACTCGGTATCTGTCTCGCTGGCAAATGTATAGCCCTCGTCGAGCAGTTGCCTTTTGATCTGTGCGAAGTTGTCGAGAATGCCGTTGTGGACGAGTGTAAGGGTGTGTGATGCGTGCGGATGGGCATTGCTCTCGGTCGGCGCGCCGTGCGTCGCCCAGCGGGTGTGACCTATGCCGCAGCTGCTGTCCGGGATAGTTCCTGCCTTTTCTGCGAGAGCGGCGACTCTGCCTGTGCTTTTAACGCACCGTACCTCTCCGCCGGGCTCGGTCAGTGCTATTCCCGCCGAGTCGTAGCCACGGTATTCGAGTGCCGACAGCCCATGCAGCAGCACATTTTTTGCACTTTTCGCTCCGGTATATCCGATTATTCCACACATATCTTTTTCTCCTCTCGGTGTATCAAGATTATCTTATCTATTATCCTTATTCTCTGATAACGATGCAGTCGGGGGATTTGACAATGCAATCCGGCGGGATAACTCCGCGTATCGGGGTCAGTGGGTATATGCTCGTATTACGACCGACGACCGTGCCGGGATTGAGTACGCAGCCGCAGCCGATGTCGGCATTGACGCCGAGTATCGCGCCGAGCTTTCGCAGCCCGGTCGCATAGTCGGTATCGCCGTGAATTACGACCGGTTTGCCGTCGGATTTCAGGTTTGAGCAGACAGCACCGGCACCCATATGCGCGCGGTTTCCGATGATCGAATCGCCCACATAATTGTAGTGCGGCAGCTGCACACCGTCGAGCAGTATGCAGTTTTTCAGCTCGGTCGAGTTTCCGATAACGCAGCTGCGTCCTGCGATGATGTTTCCGCGCAGAAAAGCGCCGGGTCTTACCGTGCAGCCGTCGCCGAGCACTATCGGCGGCAGCAGTACCGCGCTCTCATGTATCGAGACATTTTTTCCTATGACTATTCCGTCCGCGAGGCGTGTGAAGCCCGGTGGCGGTGTCTTTGTCAGTGCGGCTGCGACCGAGCTGATGTCCGGCAACAGCTGCCACGGGTATTCATAGGAATAAAAGATTTTGCTCAGATACGGCAGCTCGCATTTCATCAGCTCGGATGTTTTTATCTGATTATGCGTTCTATTCACAGCAGTAGCCCCGCTTTCTTATCAGCTCGCACAGCTCGCTCAGATAGTGCTCTCGCTTTGTCTCATCGTCGCATTCTATCATTACGCGCACCATCGGCTCTGTTCCGCTCGCGCGCAGCAGCGCGCGCCCGCTCCCGGCAATGCGAGAATTGATCTGACGGTATCTCTCGAGTATGACCTCGTCGGCAAGAACGGCGTGCTTGTCGGTAACACGGAGATTTTTTGTTCGCTGCGGAAAAAGTGTTACACCCTCACACAGTCCTGACAGCGGCAGCTTTTTGTCGCGCATCTCCTCGGCAATCATCAGCGCGGTGAGAATACCGTCGCCGGTGGTTGCGTATTTCCTGAGGATAATATGCCCGGATTGCTCGCCGCCTAAACGGTAGCCGTTCTTCTCCATGCATTCAAAGACGAATCGGTCGCCGACATCCGTCTGTTCGTATCCTATACCGATAGCATCGAGCGAACGCAGCAGTCCGCTGTTTGACATTACCGTGGTGACTACCTTGCCTCCGTCGAGCATTCCGCGCTCACTCAGGCGCTTAGCAAAGATGTAAAGCATCTTGTCACCGTCGACTACCGCGCCGTTTTCGTCTACCGCTATGCATCGGTCGGCGTCGCCGTCAAAGGCAAATCCTACATCGAGATGCCCGCTGCGCACCAGCTCCTGCAGCGTTTCGATATGTGTTGAGCCGCAGCCCTCGTTTACGTTCAGACCATTCGGGGAGGCTCCTATTACCGTCGTTCTCGCACCGAGTGCGTCAAAAACCGATTTGGCTATCATCCATGCTGCGCCGTTCGCGCAGTCGAGTCCTATCCGCATGTCCTTGTAGGAGTGTGAGGCGAGCGAAATAAGGTATCCCACATAGCGGTTTCGTCCGGCGACATAGTCGACGATGCAGCCTATGCGGTCGCGCGAGGCAAGCGGAAGATCGGCGGTGCGCAGTCCGAGCCGCTCAAGGTCGCCGTCAAGATATGCCTCGATAAGCGATGCGGTGCCGTCGTCGAGCTTTTCTCCGTAGCTGCTGACGATCTTTATCCCGTTGTCGTAGTACGGATTGTGTGAGGCGGTTATCATTATCCCGCAGTCAAAGCGATCCTGCCGGGTGACATACGAGACGCTCGGGGTTGTTGTGACGTGCAGCATGTATGCGTCCGCGCCCGAGGCGGTCAGTCCTGCGACGAGTGAATACTCAAACATATAGCTCGAGCGTCGAGTGTCCTTCCCGATGACTATGCGCGGTCGGTATGCCGGCTCGTGAAAACCGCTGAGAGGCGACGAGTAGTACCAGCCGAGAAATCGACCGACCTTGTATGCCTGCTCGGAGGTCAAGGTGATATTTGCTTCGCCGCGAAAGCCGTCGGTGCCGAAATATTTATTGCCGCCGCTCGGCTCGTTTATCGATGAGCGCTCGCCCGGCTTGTCTCCGTAGATGTCTATATCATCCCGCAGCAGGCTGTCGCACGAGACGGAGAACAGCTCGCTGAGCAGCAGCACCTTGTCTATCTGAGGCACCGCCTGATCTATCTCCCACTTGGAGACCGATTGCCGTGATACATCCAGTCTTTCGGCAAGCGCCTCCTGCGATATCTGCGCCGCCGAGCGCAGGGTATAAATTTTCTTGCCAAGCGTCATTTTTTCGATTTCCTTTCTTTTTCCGCAGGTCGGTACCGATATTCCGCAGCCGTATCTGTCGAATCCGTCCATATTGCCGTATCAGAGCTGTCGGATAAGAATACTGCGGCGGTCGTGCTTTTGTATGGGCACCTAAGGCATGCCGACCTACGCTTGCTATAATATAGTATTTTGTTCGCTTTTTCTACCAATCAAACACGGAACTTTTCGCAACCATCGGTTGCGATTTTATATATTCAATGCTATTATACCCGTTTTTTTCGGAAAAATCAAATATTATCAGCTGAAATATAGTTGCGTTGAGATTTTATGTGAGCCTGAATTGTCATACACGATCGTGTGAAAGTGCTTTGATTGCCGAAAAAAACGATCCTGCGCAGAGACAGCAATGTCTCTGCGCAGGATCTGCGATTGTAGTTATTAATAGCTGTAATATCGGATAAAATGCGGCTTGATGTCACTATATCGCTGCCGGATTGTTTCCGGCATTATCGTACTCCGTACAGCAGATCGCCGTAGGCAGGGTAGGGCCATAGAGTACGGTCGGTGAGCGCCTCTGCCGAGTCAGCGGCGCTGCGGAGGGTATCCATATCGGAGAGGATATCGCGCTTGAAGAACATTGCGCGCTCCGCGATATTTGACATTTCGGCAGTCTCGGAGAGCTGAGTCTCGAGCTTTGCGCATGCCGCGCGCATATCGGATACGAGTGCAGAGAGGGTGGAAACGGTCTCAGCCTCGCAGTCGAGCGTGTTCGGGCAGACAGCGCGTGCTGCGTTCACGGTCTCGGCGAGCGTCTTTATCTGCCGCGAGACGGCGGGGATGATATCTCGCTTTGCCATCTCAAGCATGGTGCGCGCCTCTATCGTTATCTTGGAGCAGTAGTTGCCGAGCATAACGTCATGGCGCGAGCGCAGCTCGGATTCGCTGTATACCTTGTGGCGGGTGAGCAGCTCGATGTTTTCACGGTCAAGCAGGTGAGGCACGCAGTCTGCGGTGGTCGGGAAGTTGCGCAGCCCGCGGCGCATCGCCTCGGCTTTCCATGCGTCGTCGTAGCCGTTTCCGTTGAAGATGATGCGCCCGTGCTCCTCGATGGTGCGCTTTATCAGGTCGTGTACGATATCGGCGAGTGCCTCCTTGCCGAGCCGAGCTTCTATCTCATCGGCATACAGCCGCAGCGACTCGGCTACCGAGGTATTGATTATCGTATTTGTGAGCGAGATGGAGCTCGATGCGCCGAGCATGCGGAACTCGAACTTGTTGCCGGTGAAGGCAAACGGGGAGGTGCGGTTGCGGTCGGTGGTGTCCTTCGGCAGCTTCGGAAGCACGTGAACGCCGAGGCGCAGCACAGATTTTTCCTCCGCAAGGTATGGCGTATCGTTCTTTATTGCGTCAAGAATGGCGGTAAGCTCGTCTCCGAGGAATACCGAAACGATTGCGGGAGGTGCCTCGCTTGCGCCGAGACGGTGGTCGTTGCCTGCGTCTGCGACCGATATGCGCAGCAGCACCTGATAGTCGTCGACCGCCTTTATGACCGCACAGAGGAAGAGCAGGAACTGCGCATTCTCGTGCGGGGTCTCGCCGGGAGAGAGCAGATTTACGCCGGTATTTGTCGAGAGCGACCAGTTGTTGTGCTTGCCCGAGCCGTTGACTCCCTCGAAAGGCTTTTCGTGCAGCAGGCAGACGAGTCCGTGACGCTTTGCGACCTCCTGCATCATCTCCATGGTGAGCTGATTGTCGTCGGTCGCCTTGTTTGTCATACGGTAGATGGGTGCAAGCTCGTGCTGCGCGGGCGCGGTCTCGTTGTGCTCGGTCTTTGCGAGCACGCCGAGCTTCCACAGCTCCTCGTCGAGCTCGGTCATGAACGCCTTGACTCTCGGCTGTATCGCGCCGAAATAGTGGTCGTCAAGCTCCTGGCCTTTAAGGCTTCTGGCGCCGAAGAGCGTACGCCCGGTGAAGATGAGGTCGGGCCTTTTTTCGTAAAGCTCCTCGGGAATAAGGAAATACTCCTGCTCGGAACCCACGTTTATTCTTATGCTCTTCACATCCCTGTGCCCGAACAGCTTGAGCACCCGCATACACTGGCGGTTCAGCGCCTCCATTGAGCGGAGAAGCGGCGTCTTTTTGTCAAGCGCCTCACCGCCGTAAGAGCAGAACGCAGTCGGTATGCACAGCGTTTTATCTTTTATAAACGCATAGCTTGTTGGATCCCAGGCCGTGTATCCTCTTGCTTCAAACGTTGCGCGAAGTCCTCCCGACGGGAAAGACGATGCGTCCGGCTCGCCTTTGATCAGCTCTTTGCCGGAGAATTCCATGATGGCGGTGCCGTCCGGCTGGGGGCTGACAAAGCCGTCATGCTTCTCACTGGTGATGCCGGTCAGAGGCTGGAACCAGTGGGTGTAGTGGGTGGCGCCCTGCTCAATGGCCCAGCGCTTCATGACGCTGGCCACGACGTTGGCGACCTCAAGGTCCAGCGGCTGGCCCTTCTCAATCGTCGCCTTGAGGCTCTTGTAGGTCGAGCTGGGCAGACGCTCGCGCATCTCATGCTCGTTGAAGACTTTGCTGCCGTAAAGTTCCATAACGGTTGCTGCCATACTTCTTACTCCTTTATTTCCTCTATTTACAGAAAAAGGACGCTGCGAAAACACATTCGCAGCGCCCTTGCTGTTATGCCTCTATTATACGGGGTAAGCGGGCAAAATGCAACTGGCAATCTGACGAAAGAAGCAACGATTTTTTGGTTGAAATACGGCAATACTGTGAACTGTGCGCGAGAGACGGAATGTGGTATACTAAGAGCAGGTCGGATGGCCGCAGGCGCAACGACTGCTGCGCAGCGCCGTAGGGGCCGGGCATGCCCGGCCCGCTGCTGTACGGCATTGCAGCGATAACGGATAGGTTGAGGGCCGGACATGTCCGGCCCCTACAGGGAGGCAGGGGCTCATTATGGAAATCGAACGTAAATGGATGGTCACGGGCTGGCCGGAGGGGCTGACCCAGACCTCGGACTATCAGATGGATCAGGGCTACGTCAGCGTGCGCCCCACGGTGCGCATCCGGCGCGAGGCCCTGCAGGGCGGGCGCACGGCGCTGGTGCTCTGCTTTAAAGGGGCGGGCACCCTGAGCCGCGAGGAGATCGAGACCGAAATCGACGCCGAGCTGTTCGCAAAGCTCGAGCATTTAATAGGTAAGCCCCTTATCCGCAAGGAGCGCCGCGGCTATCGGCTGCCCGGCGGGCTGACGCTCGAGGTCAACTGCGTGGACCCCGACCTGCCCACGGCCTTCTGGTACGCCGAGGTCGAGTTTGAAACCGAAGCCCAGGCCCTTGCCTGGGACCCCGCCGCCGCGGGCCTTGCCGACTACCTGCACGACGAATGCACCGGCAAGCCCGGCAGCAGTATGGGGGAGTACTGGCTTCAGACGCGAAAATAAGGAAGCCTTCCCCCGTGGGGGAGGCAAAAATTTGTATTTGTAAAATCTCCGCCCCCACCTTTACAAACGCCCTTGAAACGACTACAATATTAGTATATTTACTACAACAGGAAAACCTGAAAAGGAGCAATGGAATGAAACGTGTTCTGCTTGTGATCGCAGCGCTGCTCTCCCTGACAGTGCTGCTGGCGGCCTGCAAAAAGAGCGGCGATACCATCTCGACCTCCACCGCGGAAAGCACACCCGCGACTGTGGAGGCGACCCCCGCTCCCACCGAGCTGCCCCCCTATGAGGCCAACGTCCTGACCGGTGAGCCGAAGGGTGCTGACTACCCCGAGGGCCAGCGCATCACCGCCGTGATGGTCAACAACATTGTGGCGGCCCGCCCCCAGCGCGGTCTGTCCAAGGCCGACATCCTGTTTGAGATCAAGGTCGAGGGCGGCATCACCCGTTTCATGCCTGTCTTTACCGATTATAAGACCGTCGGCGAGGTCGGCCCCGTCCGCTCGGGCCGCGACCAGTTCTTCCGCCTGATCCTGCCCTGGCAGGCGCTCTATATCCATGAGGGCCAGTCCGTCGTCATGCAGCAGTACGCCATTGACTACGACTACGGCAAGCTGAACAACAACGACGGTGCCAACGGCTACCGCGATTATGGCCGCGTCAACTGGGCCGGCAAGAGCTACAACGCCGGTTCTCTGGCGCTGGAGCACACGATGTACACCAACGCCGACAACATCGCAAACTATATCAGCAGCCAGAACGTGGACATGAACCGCACCTACAACTCCACCTTCTTTAACTTTGTGGATTACCGCCTGGGCACGACCCGCGACCTGTCCAACAGCCTGGACAGCGCCTACAGCGATAAGTACGGCCCCGTCGTCTCCGACGGCCAGTATATCGAGATCGAACACAGCCAGTCCTACAAGACCCGCTTCATCTACGACGAGTCCACCAACGAGTACAAGATGCAGCAGAACTACTCCGACGGCCAGTGGCGCGATACCGTGGACGAGGCCGCCGACAATAAGGTGCTGACCTTCCCCAACGTCATCGTGCTGTACACCGACATCCACACCTACCCCGGCCACGAGAAAACGGACCTGCAGTACGTTGAGTACGCATGGGGCGGCATCGGCTACTACTGCTACGGCGGCAAGTGCGAGAAGATCTACTGGCAGAAGGGCACCCCGCTGGAGGCCCTGCGCCTGTACTACCTGAACGAGGACGGCACCTGCAGCGACACCCCGCTGGAGGTCAACACCGGCAAGAGCTATGTGGCCGTGACCGACGTAGACTTTGCCGGGAACTTTGTCCACAGCACGCTGGACGGCGTCAACCTGTCCACCGCCACGACCCAGACCTACGAGAAGAGCTATGTCGAGGACGACGCCAAGGCCGGTGAGACCCTCGGCTCCTCCACCGACGACCTGACCGCAGCCGCCACCGGCAGCGGCGAGGCCGAGACCACCACCGAGGCGCCCGCGCAGGAGACTGTGACCGAGGAGACCCCGGCGCAGGAGGAAACGCCCGCTGAGGAGGCCCCCGTCGAGGAGGCTCCCGCAGACACCACCGAGGCCCCGGCGGATGAGACCCCCGCGGAATAATTGAATCTGCCCGTACAACGTGGCTCGCCCGGCGGCGGGCCGCGTTGTTTGTTTACAGAGAGGTATTGTATATGAGGAAATTGCAGGCATGGGGCGGCGCTGCGGCGCTGCTGGCTGCCCTGCTGCTGGGTGGCTGCGCCCGGCAGGATACCGTGACCGCCACGCCGGAGCAGGCAGCGACCCCCACCCCGGAGGTCACTGCCGAGTCGACGCCCGAGCCCGCGGTGGGTCTGAGCACCAACCCGCTGACCGGGCTGGACGACGCCGACTACACCGGCAAGCGCCCCGTGGCCGTGATGCTGCGCACGCTGGACGGCGCACAGCCCCAGTGGGGCATTGCGTCCGCCGATGTGCTGATCGAGGGCGTGACCGAGGGCAACACCGCCGGCCTTATGGCGCTGTTTGCCGACGTGGACCGCATCAGCAAGGTGGGGCCGGTCGGCCCGGGCCGCGACCTGTTTTTGCAGGCCGCGCTGCCGCTGAACGCGATGCCGGTCTCGATTGACAAGAACGTCTACGCGGCAAACCTGCTCAACACGCTGGCGTATCAGGATCTGGACGGCTACCACGTCGGCAAGACGGCGTTTGCCTTTGACCAGGGCCGTCAGGACGCAGGCTACCGCGAGGAAAACTGCTGGTACACCACCGGCGAGCTGATCCGCAACGGTGCGGCCAGCTACGGCACGGCGCTGGAAGGCAGCAACACCCCGCTGTTCCGTTTTGGCACGCGGGAGGAGGTTGCCCCCGAAAACCGCAGCGGCATGAGCCTGACCGTGACGTTCTCGAAATCCGACAGCGAGCAGCTGAACTACAACACCGGCACCGGCCTGTACGAGAAGCTGAACGCCGACGGAAGCCCGATGACCGACGCCGACAACGGTCAACAGGCGGCGTTCACCAACGTGTTTGTGCTGTATGCGTCCAGCGGCATCAAGGATGACGGCTACACCCGCCAGTACGACATGACCGGCGGCACCGGCCTCTACCTGCACGGCGGCGCATGGGAGCAGATCTCCTGGAGCAAGGAGGACGCCACCGGGCCGTTCAGCCTGACCGCCGCCGACGGCACGCCGCTGACCGTGGCCCCGGGCAAGAGCTTTATCGCGATCTGGGGCGGCTACTACGGCCAGGCCCTGCGCCTGACCGCCGCCGACGGCAGCGAGCAGACCCTGCCCGAAAAGCCCGCCCTGCTGGCAAGCGGCGTCACTGATGAAGCCGCTGCCGCCGCCGAGGCTGCGCTGTCGAACGCGCAGAAGCTCATCGATGCGCAGGCTGCCATTGACCAGGCCAACGCCAGCCTGGCCGAGGCACAGACTGAATTGCAGGACGCCCAGGCCGCCCTGGACGCCGACAGCGAGAACGCCGATCTGCTCGCCGCCCGCGATGCTGCGCAGGCAAAAATCGACGAGCTGAACCAGACCATCGCGGACAATCAGGCGTATCTGGATGCGAACGCCCCGCAGCCGGAGGAAACCCCCGTGCCGGAGGCAACCGAAGCCCCGGCGGAATGATGAAGGTGAGCGGCAGCCGCCCGCATCCCCGCAGCCGCCCGCTGCAAAAATTGCCGCCCTGTAGGGGCCGGGCATGCCCGGCCCGCAGCCTTCCCATAGCCGCCCGTACACCATCCATAACCGGGCCGGGCATGCCCGGCCCCCTACCGCCCAATACACCAAAAGGCACCTGCTCAACCCCGAGCAGGTGCCTTTTTATATCCCATTATTTAGAATTTCTGCTTCCTTCTTTGCAAAGAAGGAACAAAACTTCCGTATCCCCGTAAATTACTCCATCCCGTCCAGATACCCGTGGGGCACAACGTCATACGCCTCGGCCAGATGATCCCGCATCCACATCTCGGCGTCCAGGCGCACGCTGTAGCCCGCGCCCGGGTCGGTCATCCACTCCTCCGGCTTGCGGAAGGGCAGGGCGTGCTGGGACAGCATGTTCATGATAACGCCGCCGTGGGTCACGCAGGCGGCCTCCTCGGTGTGGGTGCGCAGCATGTACTCAAACATCTTCATCAGCATCGACGACGTGCGGTTGAAGAACATCTGCCGGTCCTCCGCGCCCGCGGGCACCGTGCGGCTCGTCGGGTCCATCCACTGGGCAAACTCCGGGTCCTTCACCAGCTCCTGCACGGCGCGGCCCTCAAACTTGCCAAAGGCCATCTCCCGCAGGTCGTCCAGCTCGATCTGCCGCACGCCGGGAAACAAAATCTCCGCCGTCTCGGTGGCGCGCTTCATCGGGCTGGTGAACACCAGCGGCACGACCGGATAGTCAAAATCCTTTTTCAGCGTTTTCAGCTGGGCGCGGCCCTCGTCGCACAGGGGCAGGTCGCTGCCGCTGCCAATGTACAGCCCTTGCAGATTGCCCGCCGTCAGGCCGTGGCGGATCAGATGCAGTTTATAATATTTCACGTTATAATCTCGCTTTCCATAACATTGCTACTTAACAGCATACCCTAAAATCGTGTCCTGCGCAACCGTAAATTATTACAATTTGGTTACAACGCGCATCCGCCGCGCCGCTTTGGCAAATTCTGCCCACAATATTTATAGCTGTACTCGCTGTATAATGACTAAATGTAGGTGCATGGTGTCGGTTCGGCGCAGTGACGGCATTTTCGGCACAAAATCTGTCAATTTTTTGGGTTTACAAAGCGTTTTTCACCCGCTATAATATACAGCGTGTAGAAAATATGCAAGGGGCATCACTGCGGCCCGGCACCGTGCCGGTCATGCGCCCCGGAACAGGATTGCGGACCATGGGGATCGAATTTAACCGGATCATTACGCTGCTGCGCAAGGAGCGCGGCATCACCCAGAAGCAGGCGGCGCAGGACCTTGGCATCAGCCAGGCCCAGCTCTCCCATTACGAGAAGGGCATCCGCGAGTGCGGCCTTGCCTTTGTCGTGCAGGTGGCGGACTACTACGACGTCAGCTGCGACTACCTGCTGGGCCGCAGTGCCGAGCGCAGCGGCCAGACCATCACGGTGGAGGAGCTGCCCGAGGGCAATTCGGCCACCGGCGGCAGTGTCTACCGCGGCAGCGTCCTGCCCACGATGTACAAAAAGCTCATCGAGAACTCCCTCGACATCCTCTACGACAAATTGCAGGAGAGCAGGGACAAGCAGCTCGTTGTCGGCGTCAGCAGCTACCTGATGCTGGCCGTGTACAAGATGTTCCGTCTGCTGTACGAGGCATCGCCCAAAAATGTCAGCGGCATGTTCCGCGTCGGCTCCGCCCGCTGGGACCGCAGCGCCGACGCCGCCATGAGCATGGCCGAGGGTGACCTGGCCGCCGCCCTGACCGGCGAGGACGGCACCCGCGACAGCCTTGAGCCTGCAACGCTCGCCCTGAGCACCGACCAGCTCGCCCGCGACTACCCCCGCCACGCCACCAGCCTTTTCAACCTCGTCAAAAATGCCGAGGAAGCCATGCGCGGGCTGAAAAAGGCGGAGTAAAACCAAAAATAAGAGCCTGTGCAGTTCGCTTGCACAGGCTTTTTTTGTATAAGCGGGGATATAACAGGGAGAGCGGGCCTTACTTGCCCAGTGCCTTGCGGCAGGCGGGGCAGACGTATTTGCCGTGGAGCAGCACGGCGTCGGGAGAAATGTCGCCGCAGAAAACGCAGCTGCCCTGCGCGTGGTACTTGCGCATAATGATGGAATCCCCATCGGTAAAAATCTCAAGCGGGGTATCCGGAGTAATATCGTAGGTAGTGCGGAGTTCCTTGGGCAGGACCACGCGGCCCAGACTGTCAATGCTGCGAACGATACCGGTAGAAATCATCTTTCTAACCTCCTGTAATACGTTTCGGCGTGTTGGGCCAAAAAACGGTGCCCAAGCCGACGGCTTCGAACCTTACGACCTTATTATACGGCTTATTGGAAGCGTTGTCAATATTTGGCAATCGAAAAAACCGGGCTTTTGCGTATATTTGCGTATATTTTTAGAAGGCTGCAAAATAAAAGCACAAAAAATCAGAAAACGATGCGTTTTGTCACAACTTTGTCACAACACAATGGTATCGTTAAAAAAACGTAAGCGGAAAGGAGGGCGGCCATGGCAAGGACCGGCACACCCCCGCGGGAAAAAACCTACGTCTACCGCACCGGGCAGCCCGACAGGCTGCGCCCGCTGCTGTTTGCAGTGGCGGCGCTGATTTTGTGCGCGGGCATCGGCGCGGTGCTCTGGCACGAGTGGCAGGGCACCCGGCCCACCGCGGCAGAGCAGGCCGAGGCGGACGAGATCGAGCGGGCAGACGGCGGCGAGGAGGAGATCGCCGCCGTGACAGAGGAGGCGGCGGACGGCAAAATCGTTGTGGCCATCGACCCGGGACATGGCGGCGTCAACCCAAGCGTCGGCAGCGAGGACGCGGGCAGCCTCGGCAGCGGCCTGCGCGAGGCGGACGTCACGCTGAAAACCGCCACGCTCGTCTATGATAAGCTCGCGCGTGATGGCCGTTTTGCTCCGATGCTGACCGCCAACGGCACCGAGTACCTCAAGCCCAGCCGCCGCGCGGCCCGCGCTAAGGCAGCCGGTGCGCAGCTGCTGCTCTCCATCCACCTGAACTACGACGCCGACGGCGGCGTTTCCGGCTTTGAGTGCTGCCCGGCTACGCCGCAGCTGTCCACAAATGCCGACAGCCTGCGCTTTGCGCGGCTGGTCGCGGAAAAATTCGGTGCAATGGGGATGGAGCTGCGCGGCATCGACGGCGTGCGCTACATCTATTTTGACGACAACGACAACCGTTACATACGCGAGTCCAACGACACGACAGTGCTCTCCGACCCGACGTTTACCGTGGTGCAGAAATGCGGCTGCCCGGCGGTGCTGGTGGAGGAGGGCTTCATCACAAACGCCGGCGACGTTGCCCTGGTCGCCACCGACGCAGCCTGCGAGGCGGCGGCACAGGCGTACTATGAATGTATCCTGACCTACTTTGACCTGACATAAAAAGCGCGGTGCACCCCGGCGGGCGCATCGCGCGTACTTATTATATAAGGATGCCGCTGCAATGGTCGATCTCATGCTGGATGATCTGGGCCGTCCAGCCGGTGAAATTCCTGACGTGGGTCTGCATCTGACGATCCTGCCACTGCACCTTAATGGTGCGGTGCCGCCTGGCCCGGCGCTGCCCCTGCAGCGACAGGCAGCCTTCCTCGGCCAGGTACAGCCCCTTGCGGTAGACGATGACCGGGTTGAACATCTCGCAGGGTGTGCCGTCGTTGTCAAACACGATGATCGCCTTGTTGATGCCAATCATATTGGCGGCCATGCCGACGCAGCCGTCCTCGTGCGCCTTGAGTGTATCCAGCAGATCGTCGGCGACAGTAATGTCGTCGGCATCGGCGGGCAGCGCCTTCTGCGCTAAAAAGACCGTGTCGGTCATCAGGGGACGAACCATAGAGAAAACCTCCTGCCTATACTATATAAATAGATAAATAGTATAGCGCAGGGCAGGGCCACCGGTCAATAGGGCAGCGGCCCCAGATACCCGCCTGCGGCACGGCACTGGTGCAGCACCGCGCGGCAGGACTCGTCGGCGCGGCGTAAGTACTCCTTCTTGCGGATCAGGTCGCGGTGCTGCTGCTCCTGCATCGCGCGGAAATGCGGGCAGGACTTGTGGCACCCCGGGCAATACGCATGGCAATTCTTCTGGCAAGGAAGCATAGGAAACGCTCCTTTCATGAAAATCAGGTATCGAATGGAAAACTGACACAAGATATAGTAGGAAAGAACCGTTCTTCTGCCTACAGTATACACCATCCACTCTGTCACATCAAGGGGAAACATGTAACGCTTGTGTAAAGATTGGGTGAGGGAGTGGCTCTTAATCAGCAGTGCCCTGTCAATCTCTCGCCACCCCGTAGGGGCCGGGCATGCCCGGCCCGCGCGCTTTCCCATAACCACCCTCTAATCTTTCACATTGTAGGGAGGGGTCTTGACCCCTCCGCGGGGCGTCGAGGACGCCGCCCCCTACAGTGGCAACCCGGAAGCTTTATTGTTGTCGCTAACGTCCGCGGCGGCCAGAGGGCTGGCCGCCCTACGACATGCCCATTCACACAATCACTACATAATTTCCCCCCTGCCGCATACACTTACGGCAGGGGGGATTTGTATGCCGCGGATGCTTCCGGTGCTGCTGGGCGGGGATGCCAATGTCTACGGCATGGCCCGCAGCTTTTATGAATGCTATGGCGTGCGCAGCCTGGCCGTCTGCCGCCGCGCCCTGCCCGCGCTGGCCCACAGCCGTCTGGTGCGGGTCGCCGTGCAGGACCCGGCGTTCGGGCAGGACCACGTCTTTACGGCCACGCTGCTGGGGTTGGCGGCGCAGTACCCCGGCGTGCCCAAAATTCTCATCTCCTGCGCCGACGACTACACGGCCCTGCTGGCCCGCCCTGCCGACGCGCTGCGCGGGGCGTACCGCTTTGCCTGCCCGCCGCCCGCGGCGCTGCATCTGGCCGATAAGCGGCAGTTTGCTGCGGCCTGCCGCGCCGCGGGGCTGCGCACACCGCAGACCGTGACGCTGTGCCCGGCGGACGCCCTGCCGCCGCTGCCGTTTGGCTGGCCGGTCATCGCCAAGCCCGCGGACCAAGCGGCCTACGCCCGCTGCGATTTCCCGGGGCGGCGCAAGGTGTATCTCGTTCAGGACGCCGCCCGGCTGCGGGAGCTCCTTGCCGCCGCGGCGCGGGGCGGTTATTTTGGCAGCTGGCTCGTGCAGGAGTACATCCCCGGCCCGGACACGCGGCTCGGGGTCGTCAACGCCTACTGCGCGGCGGACGGCAGTGTGCCGTGGCTTGTGCAGGGCCAGCCCCTTTTGCAGGAGCGCACGCCCGAGGGCACCGGCAACTACGCCGCCGTGCTGGTGGAGCCGTCCCGGCAGGACGCGGCGCTGCTGGATGCCCTGCGCGGCCTTTTGCAGGCGGCGGGCTGGCACGGCTTTGCCAATTTTGATTTGAAGTATGACCGCCGCGGTGAGCCGGTTTTATTTGAGCTGAACCCCCGGCAGGGCCGCGCGTCCTATTTTTGCGACGCCGCGGACGCACCGCTGGCCGTGCCGCCGGTGCAGGACCTGCTGTACGGCGGGCCGGTCACGCCGCCGACGCTGCGCCCCGCCGTCTGGTACACCGCGCCGTGGTACGCCGTGCGCCGCGCCTGCCCGAACAGGCTTGCCCTGCGCCGTGCCGACACCCTGCGGCGGCGTGGCCGTGGCCGTGCCCATCTGCTGGCGGCGGGGGAGGGGCTGCGGCGCAGCGTATGGTTTGCGGCAAGGCAGGTCGGTTATTGCCGCAAGCTCCCCGGGTCGTCGGGGACGCCGACCCCTACGCCGTAGGGGCGGATTCCATATCCG